>WNFO01001651.1_pt1 | contig 24159 bp, 21 predicted proteins | sample 5400251 | NCBI WGS metagenome assembly WNFO01 (sample SAMN13153354, study PRJNA577476) | soil metagenome | isolation source: 100 cm saprolite under Madrone tree | place: USA:California | collected 2016-06-14
GCCAGCGTCTTCGTCTATCCCGAGGTCGACGAAGACATCGACATCGATCTCAATCCCAACGACGTGCGCATCGACACCTTCCGGGCCTCCGGCGCGGGCGGCCAGAAAGTCAACAAGACCGACTCGGCCATCCGCATGACCCACGTCCCCACGGGCATCGTGGTGTCGATGCAAAACGAGCGCAGCCAGCACAAGAACCGCGACATGGCCTGGAAGGTGCTCAAGTCGCGGCTCTACCAGCTGGAGTTGCGCAAGCAGCAGGCGGAGCGCGACCGGATCGAGGCCTCCAAGTCGGACATCTCCTTCGGCTCGCAGATCCGCAACTACGTGCTCGCGCCGTACCGGATGGTGAAGGACGTGCGCACCGGCGTGGAGAGCGGAAACACGGACGCGGTGCTCGACGGCGAGCTCGACCCTTTCATCAGCGCGTACCTTCTCGGGGTGCGCCGCAAGGACAGACCCGGCAGCAGCGAACCGGAGGCTTGAACGCACATGGCCATCATCCATTACGACGTGACGTTCGTGAAGTGCCCGTCGCTGAACCAGATCAAGGACAAGCTCGACTCGCGCATGGGCCTGCGGACGCATCTGGTGAAGGACTCCATCGAGGGTTGTCACGCGTGGCCGCACATCGGCCAGGTGCGCGAGAGCGGGACGTTCGAATGCGACGAGTGCGACGACTCGGACCTGGAGATGACGGTCGGCTCCGCGGGCGTGAGGATCTCCTGTGTGCCCTCGTCGACGCATCCTTACTTCCGCGAGAGCGCGCTCGCGGCGCTTATCGATCTGGGCGGCACCTTCGAGGCGAAGCTGCATCCGTACATCGCGAAGCGCTGGAGCGAGCTGTCGTCGGCGGAGAAGCAGGTGGGTTGGCGGACGCAGTAGCACGCAAGCGACGATGCTGAGCCCGCTGCCGCGAATCAAGCGGAGCGGCTGTAAGGGTCGAGGACCGTTTCGACCACAGTACCTTCAGTTTGAATCGGGAGAGATTGCTCAAGCATGCCGTGGCAGCGCGCTCCTTCGCCGCAGTCGAGGAGCAGGCGTGCACCGCGGGCCTGACGAGCGACCACACTTCACCGTCGATGGGACGGTGATCGTGGACTTCCGACTGCGCGCGCGCAGGTAGCACCTCGCGGCGTCGCGGGGATCCATTTGACCACATCGATGCAGCCAGACGGACTTCGCCGCCGGGTGTCGTCCGCGGTGGCATCGCTGCATTTTCAATCGATTGAGCATGATTCAGCACGTGACTCAGTGCCGGATTTGACTCGCCTTCGATCGATTGCCTAACGTCGGACGCGGCATTGGACCAATCCCCAAGGAGCTTCCTGGTGACACTCGCACGATGGGCGGCCACGCTGGTGGTGTGTTCCGGCTGCGCGACGACCCAAGTCCGCCGGATGGACGTCAACGAGGTGAAGGACATCAGCGGGCGGTGGAACGACACGGATGCGCGCCTGGTGGCCGAGGAGATGATCCAGGACAGCGTCTCGCGCCCATGGTTGGCCAACGCGGCGCAGCGCAAGGGCAGTGCTCCGACCCTGATCGTGCAAACCGTGCGCAACAACAGCATGGAGCACATCGATACCGAGGGGTTCGTCGAGGAGCTGCAGCGGGCCCTGATCAACTCGGGTCGCGTGCAATTCGTCGCCAGCGCATTCGAACGCGGTGACCTGCGCGCCGAGCGCGCGGACCAGGACTTGAACGCCTCGGAGGAGACCCGCAAGGACCACGGGCAGGAGATCGGCGCCGACTACGGCCTCTCCGGAGCGATCAGCTCCGTGCAGGACAAGGAAGGTGGCGAGGCCGTGGTGCTGTACCAGGTCAACTTGAAGCTCGTGGACGTGAAGACGAATCAGATCGTCTGGAACGGGCAGAAGAAGATCAAGAAGAACATCAGCAGGGCGTCCGCGACCTACTGAGGGGGAAAGCCATGTCGACACGGGGGATCCGGGCAGCCGCCGCTGCCCTTACGATACTGGGCTGCGCCGGGCCGTCGCAGCAGCACAAGGCATCCTTGAACAGCCTGCTAGCCTCCAGGGATTGGGCAGGGGCGACCAGGCAGCTCCAGGAAGCGAAAGAGACCGAGTATGCCTCCCGCGACGCGGTGCTGTATTGGCTCGACGTGGCAGCGGTGCTGCACGACGGAGGGAACTTCAAGGAAAGCGATCAGGCCCTCGACGAGGCCGAGCAGCGCCTGGAAGCCCTGTACACGCAGAGCATCAGCAAGGGCGCCGGGACGTTCTTCCTCAACGACACGACCGACGACTACCGCGGCGAGCCCCACGAGCGCTCGCTGTTGCACATCCTCCGCGCGCTGAATTACGCGTACGCGGGGCGCACCGACGAGGCGGTGGTCGAGTCGCGCAAGGTGAGCGCGTTCCTGGCCGAGCTCGGCTCGACAGTGGGAAGCAGCTACGCATACCGGGACGATGCGTTCGCGCAATACCTGAGCGCATTGCTGTTCGAGGACGCCGGCCGCCGCGACGACGCGCGCGTCTCCTACCAGGCCGCCCACGCGGCCTATGCGGCGTACGCCTCCCGGTATGGAACGCCGGAGCCTCCCTCCGACCTCGGGACGATGGGGCGTGACGAGGGCGAGGTCGTCTTCCTCCACTACGTGGGAGTCGCGCCCCGCAGGACGTCCGAGGCCGTGCAGGTCGCCTGGAACGACGCCCTGATCGCGGTGCAGACGACCGGGAGCGACGACGAAAATGCACAGGTGAAGAACGCCATCACGGCGGGGCTGAGCGCGAACGCGATCACGGTGGCATTTCCGCAGCACGTTCAGGATCCGTTCGTGATCGTCGGCTCGGAGGTCGAGGTTGCCGGACGGCGCGCGCAGACGCTGCTCGTCGAGGACATCTCGGCCATCGCGAAGAAGGCGCTCGAGGATCGGATGGGAACGATCCGATCGCGCGCGATCGCGCGGGCCGCGATCAAATTCGCCCTCGCCAAGCTCGCCGAGGAGGAGACCACCAAGCAGGCCGGGCAAGCCTGGGGGTTCCTCGCCGGCTTGACCGCGCGCGCGGCGGGCGCGGCCCTCGAAGTCGCCGACACGCGTTGCTGGTCCACCATTCCCGCGCAGATCCGCATGGCCCGGGTCAGGGCGCCGGCGGGCCGGCAGACGGTCGCGGTGCGCTACTCGTCCAGGGCCGGCGACTTCACCAACGGCGAGGCGCTCACCGTCGAAGTCAAGCCCGGCCGGCGGACTTACGTCCACGTCCGGACCGCAATGTGACGGAGCGGGGATTGCTGCCACTTCTGTTCGCGCTGCTGATCGCAGCGGGAAGGCCGGACTGGGTCGAGCGCGAGAGCGCCGGATGGCCACGGGAGATGTATCTCCTGGGCGTCGGCTCGGCCGACGAGCGCGCCGTCGCCGAGGATCGCGCGCGCGCCGGGGTTGCCCGCATCTTCACCACTCACGTGTCGTCCGCCCTTGCCGCGAGCACCGCAGAGTCCAGCGTGCGCAAGGAGCGCACTGCCGCTTGGACCGAGCAGATCTCGGTGAGCGAGGAGACGCGCTCCACCACCGACAAGGTCCTCGAGGGCGTGGAGATCGTCCAGGTCTGGCAGGATCCGCAGTCTCATCAGTTCTATGCCCTCGCTGCACTGGACCGCCAGCAGGCCGCGGCACGTCTCGACGCCCGGCTCGAGTCACTGGAGACCAGCGCGCGCCCCCTTCGCGCCCACCTCGACGCGCCCGAGAGGGCCACCGGCCTGGCCGCTGCCACCCGGCTGCTTCGTCTCGAGCGCGATCGCCGTGCGCTCGACGGCGAGCTCCGCATCGTGGCTCCGACGCGTCCGTCGCGTGCCGTGGTGGAGGAAACAGCGGCGCGAGAGCTGCTCTCGCGAACGTCGGTCGGCCTGACGGTGACCGGGGACGACGACGGAGTCGTCCTCGACGCCGTCAGGAGCGCGCTCGTGAATCTTGGTTTTGCGGTCCAGGCCGAGGCAGCAGGTCCCGACCTCGTCGGAGAGGCGACGGTCGCTCTCGACAAGTTGGGCAACAGGGACGGCTGGTACTGGTCGCGGGGGCGCGTCGAGGTCGTGCTGAAAGATTCCGCCTCGGCCCGGGTCTTCCTGAACCTCAGCGAAAGCGTGCGCGACGCGTCGCGGATCGAGCGTGAATCCAGTCGCCGGGTGCTGGCGAAGATTTCGGAACGGCTGCGGAAGGAAATCCCGGCAGCATTTTTGACGACGACGGACGATTTCTGAGGACGCGACCGCAACCGCGGTCGCCCGGCGCGAGGGGAAACCGGTGAACGACAGGATGGCGCTTCTGGTCATGGTCTTCGTCTCCGCGGCGGCGGCTCGGGGCGAAGAGGGCTGCACCAAGGACACCGATTGCAAAGGCGAGCGGATCTGCGTCCAACGTCTCTGCGTCGCTCCGGCTACCCAGGCGGCGCTTCCGCCTCCCGTCCCCGCGGCGCTTCCGCCTCCCGTCCCCGCTGGCGATGCCGCGCCGGCGGCCTATCGTGATCCAGTGACGCCGGGCCCGGTCACCGAGCCGCCGACGCTGGCGGCGACGCCGATGGGGCCTTCAGACACCCGCCACCGCCACCTCGGAGCTTTCATCCGGCCCGATCTCGGGCTCGGCTACCTGATCACGAGCGCGTCCCAGGGCGGGGTCGACGCCAATTTGAGAGGCCTCGCCGGCACCTTCGGATTCGCGGCGGGCGGTGCGCTTTCAGAAGACAGCATTCTCGCCTTCCATGTCTGGGACGCCGTCGTGAGCGATCCGACCTATTCCGGGGGAGGCTCGTCGGGCACTGCGAGCGGCACCCTGGCGCTGTACGGTCTCGGGCCCGAATACACGATGTACTCGAAGGAGAATTACTACTTCTCCATCTCGCCTTCGCTCACGCGGATGTCGGCCTCCTCGAGCTCGAGTTCGAGCGCAACGAACTGGGGCTTGGGCCTGCGGGCCGCCGTGGGGAGGGAATGGTGGGCCGGCGATCACTGGGGCCTCGGGGTTGGGGGACATCTGTCGATGAGCCTCAACCAAGATGGCGGAAGCAACGGTCCCATCTGGACGACCTGGGCGTTCACCGTGGCGTTCTCGGGAACGTACAATTAGCGCCCATCTCCCAAACCGGTCCAGTCCAAAGACATAGCCGCAAAGCCGCACTTCGTGCGGCAGCGGCTACTTCTTCTTCATGTTCGCCACGAACTCGTCCTGCGCCTTCTTCATCTCCGCAGGGCTCAAGTCCTTTACGTGCTGCGCCAGCACCCACTGGTTGCCCCAGCGGTCGTGCACCTCCGCGATGCGGTCGCCCCAGAACATGTCGGCGGGCGGCATGGCGACTTTCAGGCCGGCGTCCTTCGCGCGCTGGAACGCGCGGTCCACTCCTTCCGTGTAGATCCACAGCCGCGCCTGCCGCGGGGTCTGTGGCATGTCGGGCATGGTGTCGTTGCAGAAGATGATGGAGTCGCCGATGCGCAATTCGGCGTGCCAGATCTTCTTGCCGCTCGGATCCGGCGCGCGGAACCTCTCTTCGGCGCCGAACGCCTTCTTCCAGGTCTCGATCGCTTCCGCGCAGCCGTCCACGGTCAGCGCCGGCGTCACGGTGCGCAGTCCTTCAGGGATCGCCTTGGGCATGTGCCACCTCCGATGAGGCGGCGCATCCTACTCCAACGCGTCGGAGTTCAACCGGCTTCTTCCGGGTAGGCGCGCAGCGACCGGGCGACCAGGCCCATTCCGGCTGCGAGCAGTCCGAACATGAGCAGCGTGTTGAACAAGCTCGTGGGCGCCCAGTGGATCGAGAGGCTCATCAGCACGGCCGCGAGGATGGTGAGCAGCCCGCCGATGGAGAGGATCCAGCCGAGCTTGCTCTTGCCGTCGAAGAAGAGGACGCCGATGCCGATCAACAGCGGAAGCATCGTCAGCCCGAATCCGGCGGGCCGGTTCCAGCCCCAGAGACCGAAAAAGGTGAACGAGGAGGTCACCTGCACCTGGTTCAGGACCAGGTAGCCGCCGATCACCGTGAGGAGGAGACCGGAGAAGAACGTCCCGACGCCGCCAGGAGTGCCGCCAGCCCCCTTGAGCCGGCGCGCGCCGATGAGCGCCTTCGCCTCCTCCAATTCGGCCATCTCCGCAGTCTGTCCTGGTCGATCGATCGTCGGCATGGCGAGCATCTTACCTTTGCCCGCCCGCGGCCCGAAGTTTCCCTCGCCTGACCCGGTCTCGAACGGTGAATCAGCGCAGCGTGAGAATCGCTTCCAGACGCCAGCGCGCGTCCGCCAACTCGTCCGGCGTGAGCTCGCCGTACATCCCGTACAACCGCAGGACCTCGAACGAGCGCTTCACCAGCGCCGGCGACGGGCGCCAGGGATTCCGCTTGCGCGGCGCCGGCAGCATGGCGGTCAGCACCGCCGCTTCCTCTGGCAAGAGGACGGCGGCCGATTTCCCGAACCAGACGCGCGCGGCCGCGTCGGCGCCGCCTCCGGGCAAGGAACATCTCCCGCAGCTTGCGCCAGAGAGTCCGCTCTTCACCGAGCCAGAGGTTCTTCGCCAATTGCTGGGTGATCGTCGAAGCGCCGCGCCCGAGACGGCCGTCCTCCAGTGCGGCGGTGAGCGCGATCCGGGTCTGCTTCTCGTCGATCCCGTCATGCTCGAAGAATCGCGCGTCCTCGCTGTTCACCACCGAGCGGATCAACCAGGGGGAGATGCGGTCGAGCGGCACCCAATGTTGGTTGCGCCCGCCGGCGCGGCCCCGCTCGCGCGCCTCGTGCATGCGAGCCTCGATCAGCGCGGTGGTGGCCGGATTCCCGTGGCGCAACGGCTCCGCCGAAGGCAACGTCAGCCAGAACAGTCCGCCCAGGAAACCCAAGCAAACGGCGGCAAAGGCCGCCCAGTGGGCGACCTGGCGTGGGCTTACGTCGGCGGCCATCGCATCGAGTATAAACGCGACCCCTTGGCTGCCTCCTTTTCAATTCGACGCCTGCTCGGCGTCCTGCGGGACAACCGCGATTTCCGCACACTGTACGCGGCGAACGCCGTCTCGCAGCTCGGCGACTGGTTCAACGTCGTGGCCCTCTTCTCGCTCCTGCTGGAGCTGACCGGCAAAGGAGAGGCCGTCGCCTATGCGTTGCTCACCCGCTTCGTGCCGATGTTCCTCGCGGGGCCGGCCGCGGGCGTCCTCGCGGACCGTGTTTCACGGCGCGCCATCATGGTGGCCAGCGACCTCGCGCGCGTCGCGCTCGTTCTCTGCCTGCTGTTCATCCGGCAGGCTGACCAGGTCTGGATCGCTTACGCAGTGGTCACGGCGCATTCGGTGGTGAGCGCGTTCTTCGAGCCCGCGCAGCAGGCGATGCTGCCCAATCTGGTGTCGGAGGCGGACTATCCGCTCGCCGCCACCTTGGAGAACTCGCTCTGGGCAGCGACGCTGACCATCGGCTCCGCGCTCGGCGGCCTGGCGCTCGCGCTGGTCGGTCGCGACGCGGCGTTCGTCTGCGACCCAGCGAGCTTCCTCGTCTCCGCTGCGCTCATCTCCCGCCTGCCCCCGGGCCATGCCAGGCGCGTCGACCGGCAGGCGATGGAGGTGCTGGAGGAGGCCCGTGCGCCAAGATCCCAGATCGAGAACCTGCTCGGCGTTCGCGACCTGCGCGAAGGCGTCCGCTACGTCGTCTCGCACCGCCGGGTGCGAGCGCTGCTCGCGGTGAAGGCCAGTTTCGGCCTGACGCTGGGCGGGGCGCTGGTCCTGCTCGCCTATTTCGGCGAGAGGGTGTTCGCGCACGGAAACGGCGCCGGGATCGCGATGCTCTGGACCGCGCGCGGCGTGGGCAGCTTCGCGGGCCCGTTCGCTGCCTTCCGCATCGCGGGCACCGACGACAGGGGTCTGCGGCGCGGCATCTCCGGAGCCTTCGCGCTGCTCGTGGTCTGCTACGTGGCCTTTGCGCTCAGTCCGGCGATCGGTTACGCGGCGATCGCTCTCGCGGTGGCGAACGCCGGCGGCAGCATCCTCTGGACCAGCGGCTCGACCCTCCTGCAGCGCATGGTTCCAGATGCCGTCCGGGGCCGGGTTGCGGCAGCCGAGATTGGAGGCTTCATGCTCACCTTGTCGGCCAGCACCCTCGCCACCGGCTTGCTGCTCGATCGCGGCATTCCGGCGCGCGCGCTGATGGCGGCTTGCGGCCTGATCGCGCTCGTTCCCCTCGCGTACTGGGCTTTCGCGCAGAGGGCGTTTCAGGTGACAGGGCAGGCAGCAAGAGAGTAAAGAGACGCTCCCCATGGCCGACACTCCCCAGGCTGGAGCGACCAGCTCGATCGAAGATCAGATCCGCCTGCGAGAGCAGAAGGCCGGGCTCCTTCGCGAGAAAGGGGTCCACCCGTACGGCAACGGCGTCGTCGTTCCGCACACCACGGAGTTCGTGCGCGTCCGCCACTGCGACGACGATGCAGCCCACCTGGAAGAGGACCAGAGCGAGCCCTACGGCATCGCGGGGCGAGTGGTGGCGCTGCGCACGATGGGCAAGGCAACCTTCCTCAGCCTTCGCGACCGCACCGGCGACCTGCAGATCTTCGTCAAGAAGGACAAGGTCGGCGATCAGGCGTACGAAGTGCTCAAGCTCACGGATCTGGGAGACATCGCTTTCGCCCGCGGACGCGCCATGCGCACGAAGACCGGCGAGCTGTCCATCGAGGCGACCGAGTACCGCCTGCTGACGAAGGCGCTTCGCCCGCTCCCGGAAAAGTGGCACGGTCTCACCGACCACGAGACGCGCTACCGGCAGCGCTACGTGGATCTGAGCGCGAACTTGCAGGTGCGCGAGATCTTCCTGCGGCGCACCAAGCTCATCGCCGGCATCCGCCGCTTCCTCGACGATCTCGATTTCGTCGAGGTGGAGACGCCGGTCCTGCACAAGCCCGAGGAGGCGGGCGGGGCGACCGCGCGTCCGTTCGGGACCCACCACAACACGCTCGATCTCGATCTCAAGCTGCGCATCGCCCTCGAGTTGCATCTCAAGCGCCTGATCGTCGGTGGGCTGGAGCGCGTCTACGAGATCGGCCGCGTCTTTCGCAACGAAGGGATCGATCGCCGGCACAATCCCGAGTTCACGATGCTGGAGTTCTACCAGGCGTACGCGACCTACGAAGATCTGATGACGCTGACGGAGACCATGGTCTCGCGTCTCGCCACCGAGGTGACCGGCGCCGACGAGGTGACGTTCCAGGGAGTGAAGATCAAGTTCGCGCCCCCGTGGCCGCGCATCTCCATGCTCGGCGAGGTGGCGAAGCTCCATGGAGCCGCCGGGACGCAGTCGCAGCAGCTCGACGCGCTCGCGAGGCTCTCCGCCGGGCAGTGGCTGGCGCCGGTCGAGGACCGGCAGATGCGGGAGAAATTTGCCAGGCTCGTGTCCACCGGCGAAAAGATCGCCTGGGCGTTCGAAGCGTTGGTGGAGCCGATGCTGCCGAAGGACCGGCCGAGCTTCGTGGTGGACTTCCCGCTGGAGATCTCGCCGCTAGCGCGCAAGCGCGACTCCGAGACGCGGCTGGTCGATCGCTTCGAGGCGTTCGCCGGGGGGATGGAGATCGCCAACGCGTTCTCCGAGCTGAACGACCCGCGCGACCAGGAGGCCCGCTTCCGCGAGCAGGTCGAGGCGGCGGCGCGCGGCGACCAGGAGACGATGCCCTGGGACCGCGACTACATCCGCGCCCTCGAGCACGGCATGCCGCCGGCGGCCGGTGAGGGCGTCGGGATCGACCGGCTGGCGATGCTGTTCACGGATTCGCCGAGCATCCGGGACGTGGTCCTCTTCCCGTTGCTCAAGCCCGAGGAGAGCCGTTGAAGCTCCACTGGCGCCCGAGCCCGCGCGCTGAGGGCCGCGGCGCTGTCGGGAGGAAGGCGGCGCGCCCTGCCGTCGTCTCCGCCGCGGCGCTCGCGCTCTTCCTCCTCGGCGCCGGGCTGCAGTATTCCCTCGCGGTCTGGCTCGGCGCCTACACCACGCTCTCGCGCGACGCGGTCAATGGCATCTCCTTCGCCATGGAAGGGGTCTGGTTCCTGCTGGCGGGATTCGTGCTCAGCTTCCTCGGCCGCGGCTACCGGCCGCTCGAGAACCTGATCGCTTCCGCGGTCTTTGGAGCCGTCACCTTCTTCGTGCTCCGCGCGCTGAAGCCGCCCTCGTTCTCGTACGACCGCTTCTTCGCCAGCACCGGTGAGCTGGTGGTCTGGTCGCTCGCCGCCGCCGCTGCGTCGTGGCTCCTGGCGATGTGGGGCGCCTCGTTCGGGATGCTGATCGGCGCGAACGGCCACGTCGATCCGCGCGTCCGCTACGAGTGGGGCATCGCGCGCACGCACTTGAGGTTGAACCGGCACAGCGCGCTCCTGCTGGCGCTGCTGGGCGTGCTGCCTCCCGGACTCTTCTACGCGCTCGGGATCGCGGCGTCGTTCCGCGATCCGCACCAGCGCCCGCTGGTGCATCCGCTGCACATCCTCTTCATGGTGGCGGTGGTGCTCGCCTCGCTCACGGTGATCGGCAAGTGGATCCAGCACCGCGCCCAGATCGCCAGGCTTCAACCGGGGCAGCGGCGCAAGCGGCCGGCCACGGTAGTGATGACGGGGATCTCGGTCGCCGGCGTGGCGGTGGGTGTCTGGGCGCTCACGGTGGTGCTCTCGGTCATGAGCGGCTTCGAATCCGATCTGAAGCGCAAGATCCTCGGCACGAACTCTCATGCCTTGCTGCTCAAGTACTCGGCGGACTTCTCCGAATGGCGATCCGTGATCCCCAAGGTCGCCGCCGTTCCCGGCGTCGCCGGAGTGTCGCCGTTCATCCTCAACGAGGTGATCCTCTCGCACGGCCAGACGGTCACGGGCGCCGAGCTGAAGGGGATCGATCCGGCCACCGCCGGCGCCGTCAGCGAGCTGCCCCGCCAGGTCATCGCCGGCGAGCTGGGATGGCTGTCGAAGCCGCAGGACATCCCGGGGACCGATCGCGTGGTGGAGCCGCGCGGAGAGGCGGCGAAGCAACTGGGTGGACCGGAGTACGAGCAGTACCTGGAGGACACGCTGAAGCGGCGCCAGGCCCATCCCGAGGAGTCGCAGAAGCTCGATCCCGAGGCGCTGCGCAACCTGCCCGGCATCTGCATCGGAAAGGAGATGTCGCACCAGCTTCGCGCCTGGGTGGGCGACGTGGTCAACGTGCTCACGCCGCTCGGCGAGATGACGCCGACGGGACCGGTGCCGCGCAGCCGTCCCTTCCGGGTGGCCTGCATCCTCTACTCCGGGATGTACGAGTACGACTCGAAATTCGTCTACATCGGCATTCCCGAGGCGCAGCGATTCTTCAAGATGGGCGAGAACATCGTGGGGCTCGAGCTGAAGTTCGCGGACGTCGACGCGGCGCGGGCGCTCGGGCGCAGGGTAGTGGCGGCGCTCGGCGGCTTTCCCTACCGGACGAAGGATTGGGCGGAGCTGAATCGCAATCTCTTCTCCGCGCTCAAGCTGGAAAAGCTGGCGATGGCGATCATCCTCACTTTCATCGTGCTGGTGGCCTGCTTCAACATCCTCAGCACGCTGATCATGCTGGTGCTGGAGAAGACGAAGGAGATCTCCATCCTCAAGTCGATGGGCGCGCGCGACGCGAGCGTGATGAAGATCTTCGTCGTCGAAGGGCTGACCATCGGCGCCATCGGCACGGCGATGGGCCTGCTCCTCGGCCTCGCTTCCTGCTCCTTCATCGAGAAGTTCGGCCTGCAGCTCGATCCCGACGTTTATTACATCTCGAATCTGCCGGTGAACGTCGATGGCGCGCAGTTCGTGATGGTGGCGGCAATCTCGCTCGCCCTCAGCTACCTGGCGACGTTGTATCCGGCGACCAAGGCGAGCCGCCTCTCGCCGGTGGACGGGCTGCGGGAGGAATGAGTTGGCTCCTCTCGTCGAAGCGCGCGAAGTGCACAAGTCCTACTGGCTCGGCGAGAAGGAGATCCACGTGCTGCGCGGCGCCAGCTTCTCGCTCGCCGCCGGTGAGATGGCGTCGCTGGTCGGTCCGAGCGGGGTGGGAAAGAGCACCTTCCTGCACGTGATCGGCACGCTCGATCCGCCTACGCGCGGGTCGGTGCTGTTCGACGACCGCGACGCCTTCGCGATGACCGAGGAGGAACTGGCCGCCTTCCGCAACCGCAGCATCGGGTTCGTCTTCCAGTTCCACTACCTGCTGCCCGAGTTCACCGCCCTGCAGAACACGTCGATGCCGGGGCTGATCAACCGCCAGCCGCGCGAGCAGGCGGAGGCGCAGGCGAAGGAGATGCTGGAGATCGTCGGCCTCGAGCACCGGCTCGAGCACAAGCCCGGCGAGCTGTCTGGCGGCGAGCAGCAGCGGGTCGCCTTGGCGCGTGCGCTGGTGCTGAAGCCCCGCCTTTTGCTCGCGGACGAGCCGACCGGCAACCTGGACGAGGCGACGGGAGAGGGCATCCACCAGCTGTTGGTGGAGCTCAACCAGCGACTTGGGATCGCGGCGATCGTGGTGACGCACAATCCGCGGCTGGCCGAGCGGATGCCCCGCCGGCTGCGGCTGACCGAAGGCATGGTCGTGGAGGTGTAGCGTCCGGGCCGTTGCGGCGTGCCCGATCGGCGTTCCGTTCGCATCTTCGCCCAGGGAGAGGAGTAGGTAGGAGGCCTCTCGATGCGAAACAGGATCTGGGTGGCGGGCACCGCGCTTGCTTTTGGCTGCGCGATGTTCGGGGGTAGCCAGGAGAGCAAGAAGTCCGAGACGCGGACGGCGCAGGATCAGGCGCAGCAGTCCCTGCAGCGGGCAACCGACGCCCAGAAGAAGGCCGCGGACGAGCAGGCGAAGGTGGAGCAAGCGCAGCAGGAGGTGACCCAGAAGTAGAAGGAGCTGGCGGACGCCCAGGCGAAGCTGCGCGGGCAGACGGCAAAGGCGGAGCAGGCCCAGCGAGACGCACAGGAAGCGAATCGGCTCGCACAGCAGGAGTCCGCCCAGCACCAGCAGCAGGCTCTCCAGACCCAGCGCTCCGAGACGCAGCAGATGCGCAGCCAGCACCAGCAGAACCAGTCCTGGACGCAGGAGCAGACCGCGAGCGGCACCGTCGTGCAAGCGGGCAGCGATCAGGTCCAGATCCGCACGCAGGACAAGGATCTGCTGCAGCTCCAGATCACCGACTCGACGGCGGTGACGCTGAACGGCCAGACGGCGTCGGCGGCGCAGCTTCAGCCAGGGACCGACGTGCGCGCCAGCTACCAGATGGTCGACGGCCAGTCGAAGGCGCTGAAGATCGACGCTACTTCGAAGAGCTCGAGCCAGGAGCCGCAGCCGCAGAAGTGAGCTCGTCCTTGATCACCGCGCCGCCCTTCATCACGAAAGGCACGCGCTCGAGGACGCGCACGTCCCGCAAGGGGTCGCCGGGGACTGCGATCAGGTCGGCGTAGCGGCCGGCCTGCACGGTTCCGACGTCTTGTTGACGGTCGAGCAGCTCGGCGGCCCACGCGGTCGCCGCGAGGATGGCTCGCGCCGGCGGAAGGCCGAGCCGCACCATCCAGGAAAATTGTCTGGCGTTGTCGCCGTGCGGGTAGATGCCGGCGTCGGTCCCGAAGGCGACGCGCACGCCTGCCTTCACGGCCTTCGCCCAGTTGTCCCGCTGCGTCTGCCCGATGGCCCGCTCCTTGTCGACGTACTCGCGCGGGATGTGCAGGTCGTCGGCATGCGCCAGGATATAGTCGTCGTTGTAGATGTCGCCGACGAGGAACGTGCCTCGCTCCTTCATCAGGCGGATGCCCTCGTCGTCGATCAGAGTGCCGTGCTCGATCGAGTCGAAGCCGGCGCGGGTCGCGTCCTTGATGCTCTGCGTCCCGTGCGCGTGCGCGGCGATGCGGCGCCCCAACCGATGCGCCTCCTCCGCCGCGACGCGCAGCTCTTCGTAGGTGAACTGGGGCGCGCCGGGGACGTCGCCGCGCGAGAACACGCCGCCACTCGCCGCGACCTTGATCAGGTCCACCCCGTGCTGCACGTGAGAGCGGATCAGGTGGCGGAGCTGGTCGGCGCCGTCGGCGACCGTGAAATTGCGCTCCAGCGGGTAGAAGTCGACGCGGACGTTCGGCGGGTAGCGGTTCAGGTCGCAATGCCCGCCGGTGATGCTGATGCAGGGACCGGAAGCGACGACCCGGGGCCCGGGAAAGTAGCCTTCGTCGATCAGGTCGCGCAGGTCCGCGGCGAGGAACGGCTCGGAGCCGACGTCGCGCACGGTGGTGAAGCCGGCCTCCAGGGTCCGTCGGGCGTGCACGACGGCCGTCATCGCGGGCGCCAGCGGCGAGGTCTTGAAGGTCCAGATGTCCTCGAAGTGGTCCGCCCGCGATTCGAGGTGGACGTGACAGTCGATCAACCCCGGCAGGACGGTCGCTTGCGATAGATCGATCACCTGCGCGCCGGGCGGAATGGACCCGCCGACCGCGGCGATACGGTCGTTCTCGATCTTCAGCGTGACGTTCTGCCGGTACGACTCGGAGAGCCCGTCGAAGAGCCGCCCTGCCTTCACGTAGAACACGTGGGGCGCAGCGGCGAGGAGCAGCGCGAGGAGGATCATGCGTTGAAGACTAGCAGCTCCGCGACCCTCCCGCGGGACCCGGCTTTCGAGTTGATGAAGCGTGGCGCGCGGACCGTGCGCTGCTCGAACCCGCGGTAGAGCTCGCGCACGCGCTCGGTGGCCGAGTTGGAGAGCAGGAACCGGACGCCGCGGCGGTTCAGCGCGATGCAGGCGCGCGCCAGGCGCTTCTGGTCGTCCCAGGTGAACCCGTCGGCGGTGTAGCTGGCGAAGCTCGACGTCGCGGATACCGGGTCGTAAGGCGGATCCAGGTACACGAAGTCGCCCGCCGCGGCCCTCACCAACGCCGCCTCGAAGGGCGCGTGGACGATCTCGACGCCCTTCAGCGCCTGGCTCGCGGCGATCAAGGCGGAGGGGTCGTGGAAGCGCGGGTTCGTGTAGCGGCCGATCGGCACGTTGAAGCGGCCGGCACGGTTCACGCGCCAGAGGCCATTGAAGCAGGTCTTGTTGAGATAGATGAAGCGCGCCGCGCGAGCTGCCGGCGGGAGGTGGAGGGGATTGAGGGCGCGGATGTTCTGGTAATGCGCCTTCTCGTAGACGTGCCGGGCGAGCGCGTCGAGCACGCCGTGGACGTCGTCGCGGACCTGGCCGTAGCAGTGGACCAGCTCTGCGTTGTTGTCGCTGAGGACTGCGCGGCGCGGGGCCACGGCGAAGAAGAGGGCGCCGCCGCCCACGAAAGGCTCGTGGTAGCGGCGCAGGGTCGCGCGGGGCGGGACGTGGCGCAGCAACTCTGCGAGCAGCGTCGTCTTGCCGCCGACCCATTTGAGGAAGGGCGCCGCTCTGGCGCGCTCCTCGGGCATCTCGGCGCGCAGGGAAGACTCGGAGCGGCGAAGCTGCAGGACGGGCATGCGCGGTTCGGTAGCATGCGAAAATCTCGCTGACAAAGAATCCGGCTATTGATCGCGAAAGTTGACAGCGTAGCCGCATACACGCGCCTTCGGCGCGGAGCGGCTAGTGCCAGAACCCGAGCGACAGGACGCTGTTTCCGTATTGCCGCGCCCCGTCCGCTCCGAGTGAGACTCGCATCCGGTATTGGCTGCCCCAGAGCGAGAACGACCAGAAGCGCACGTCGAGGCCGAGGGTGAGATGCAACCGCCCCGTCACGTCTGCGAAACGCGGAGGCTCCCAGTAGGAGCCTCCGCGGATCCGCAGCCACCCCGGGATCCATTCGTATTCCGCGCCCAGGCGCAATGAGACCGATCCGTGCCGGCCCGATGGCTGCAACTGCTTTTGCAGAAACGCCTCGAGCCCGGCGCCGTCCGCCACCGGGCCGCTGACGATCAGGTCCGCCGCGAGGATGGTGCTCCTCTCGTCGCGGAATTCGTCGGTCACGCGCCGGTTCCACGGCGTCGGACCGAGGCGCATGGCGATTCCGGCGCCCGCGGTCCAGGGGAACTCCACCCGCTCCGGCAAAATGTAGCCGACGCAATTGTTCGGGTCGCAGGCGGTCGGGTCGATCCTCGGCTTCATCGCCGGGCGGAAACTGACGCCGACGCGCAGGTTGCTGTCGCGCGGCTGCCACAGGCCGCCCGCTTCGATCGACCAGTCTCCTGCGTTGACCAGATCGACCCCGCTCCCGGGCAGCCTGAGGTTGAAACCGCCCGCGACCAGGCTCGCTCCGGCGATCCACTCGCCGTCGGCGAAAGACCGGGCGAGCGTGAGGCGCCAGATGGCCGCGGAAAGCGATGCGTCCGTTCCGCCGGAGGGGTTGAAGTCGCGCAGCTCGCCGGTGACCGAAACTGCAACTCCCCACGCGCCGAACATCCCCACCAGCCCGGCGTTCAGCGCTCCCGTGGTGCCGTTGAATCGGTCCTGCGGCGTTCCGTTGTTGTCGTAGTCGACGCCCAGCCCCGGGGTGTAGGCGTCGAGAAGGAAGTCCCAGTAGAACCAGCCGGAAGCGGTCGACGGTCGCGAGGCGGCAGCGGCGGGGTTGGTGAGCAGGCCGAGGGCGCCTTCGGCGGTAGCGAGGGAGACGCCGCCCATGCCGATGACGCGGTAGTCGGCGACGGCGGCGCCGCGGTAGGCGTCGATGACGTAGTTGCGGTCGGTGATCGGGGCGTCCGCGCGGGCGAGCCGCGGATTGGCGAGGAACAGCAGGAGGAGGCCGCCACTGGCGCGGAGGATCACAGGGGCGCGACGCTGGCGTGGCGGCAACTTCGTCCCTTTGCAATGTCCGCCTTTTCAAGCGGGTGCGAACTCGCTGGACGCGGTTCCGATCTTCCAGGAGAGCCGCCAGGAGAGCCATTTTTCGCACGGCGAAACCTTTTCCGATCGCGGGACGTAACCGGGGTCGGAGGGCTCCATGAAACATCCGACACGCATCGCGACCACGTTGGCGATCGCCGTCTTCGCTTCGAGCGCAACAACAAACGCCGCTGATCATGCCGTCTTCGTCCAGACCAATGCTCCTGATGGAAATGCCATCGTCATCTACGACCGGAGTCAGGACGGAACGTTGACACTCGCAGCCGCGGCGCCCACGGGAGGCAACGGCAGCCGGGCGGTCGGCGCGCCTTCCGATCCGCTTGCGTCGCAGAACTCGCTCGTCTACGACCGATCGCACCAGCTCCTGTTTGCCGTGAACGCGGGGAGCGACACCGTTTCCGTATTCACCGTCGACGGCGACGAGCTCGAGCTGACCCAGGTGGTCTCGTCCGGTGGCCCCTTTCCGGTCAGCATCAGCGTCCGGAAGAACCTGGCGTACGTGCTCGACGCGGGTCTCGCCGGTTTCGTCAGCGGGTTCCGCATCGACGACGATCATCTCGACCCCCTCGAAGGCTCGACGTGCGCCTTGGGGCTCGCGAATACGAATCCGCCTTTCTTCCTCTCCTCGCCGGCGCAAGTCGGATTCACGCCCGACGGCAAACATCTGATCGTGACCACGAAAAGCTTCAACCTGGTCGACGTGTTCGCGGTGGACCATGATGGCCTGCTCTCGGCGCAACCGGTCCAAAACGCCGAGGCGCCGCTCCCGTTTCCGTTCATCTTCGGACCGGCCGATCTGCTCGTGCTGGCGACTGCCGGCAACAGTTCGGTTGAGACCTTCTCGGTCGATCAGGGCGGTACGTTGGTCCCGAGAGGAGCGCCGGTTCCCGACGGGCAGGCGGCGGCGTGCTGGATCGTCGCGGCGCGCGACTTCGCGTACGTCGCCAACACCGGGAGCAATGACATCAGCCAGTACCGGGTCCGGGGCGACGGCAGCGTCGTCCTGGTGAACGCGATCGCGGCCTCCGGGATCCCCGGCGCGACCGACATGACCACGGCGAGCGGCGGTAACTTCCTCTACGTCCTGAGCGGCACCAGTTCTACGGTCTACGCGTATCGGGTCGAGGGTGACGGATCCCTGACCATCCTTCAAACCGTGCCTGTGCCCGGCGGGGCGAACATGGAAGGAATCGCGGCGAATTGACGGCGGTGGATTACTCGTACGTCAGGCCGATCCCGAGCGAGAGGCCGATCTCTCTGCGGCCGGGGGGCTGTAGCCCGCCACCGCTGCGCTCTGCTACGCTGCTCGCCGTCTAGCAGGACGGGGGCGGAGAGGAACAGCCTCCTTATCCGTCCTTCGTCCTCGCCCTCCGCCCCCTGAGAATCGGGTTTGCTGGTCGGAGGTCGCAAATGTCCTTCATCGCATCCGTGAGGCGGACGGTCTCAGGCGTACCGGTGTGTGGCTATCTCCTGCTCCTTGCCGCCTGCGGCAACAAGGGTGCGTCGACCCCTCCGCCACCGGTCGTGGAAGTCGCCGCCGTCGTGCAACAGGACACGCCGATCTATGGCGAATGGGTGGCGACGCTGGACGGATTCGTGAATGCGCAGATCCAGCCCCGCGTTTCCGGGTACATCATCAGGCAGGCGTACAGGGAAGGAAGCATCGTCCTCAAAGGGGACGTCCTCTTCGAGATCGACCCGCGTCCGTTCAAGGCGGCGCTCGACCAGGCGAAGGCGCAGCTCGCCCAGGCGAAGGCGCAGCTTGGCAAGGCCAGCCTCGATGTCGAGCGAGATAAGCCGTTGGCGGAAGCGCGAGCGATCGCACGAGGCCAGCTCGATACCGAGATCCAGGCGAAACTCGGCGCGCAGGCCCTGGTCCAGGCGGCGAAAGCGAACGTCGAGCAGGCCCGATTGAACATGGAGTTCACCCAAGTGACCTCCCTGGTCAGCGGGATCGCCGGCATCGCGCACGTACAGATCGGCAATCTGGTTTCACCGACTTCCGTCCTCACCTCCGTCTCGCAAGTCGATCCGATCAAAGCCTATTTCACGGTGAGCGAGCAGGAGTTCACGGATTTCCACCGGCGTTTTCCCACGGAGCAGAGCGTCCAGGAACAGCGCAGACGCATGCCGCTGGAACTGATGCTCTCCGACGGCAGCGTGTATGAGCAACACGGCACGATCTACTTTGCCGACCGGGAAGTAAACCCGGCTACCGGGGCGATCCGGATCGCGGGCATCTTCCCCAATCCGAACAATCTCCTTCGTCCCGGGTCGTTTGGGCGCGTCCGCGCCTCTCCGAAGACATACCCTGGTGCGTTGTTGATCCCGCAAAAGGCGGTCATCGAGCTGCAGGGAAGCCATCAAGTCGCGGTGGTCGGGGACGACAACAAGGTCAACATCCGCCCGGTCACCGTCGGGGACCGCGTCGGGAGGCTGTGGATCGTCACCGAAGGCTTGAAACCCGGCGAACGGGTGGTGGTCGAAGGGCTGCTGAAGGTGCGAGACGGAACTCTCGTGAACGTGAAGGCGGCCTCCGCCGAGACTGCCAAGGCTGGAGGCTAGCGATGTCGAAGTTCTTCATCAATCGCCCCATCGTCGCCATCGTGATCTCCATCCTGACGGTGATCGTCGGCGCGATCACGATCGTCAGCCTCCCCGTCTCGCTGTTCCCTGCCATCGCGCCGCCGGAAGTGCAGGTGCAGACGACCTACGTCGGCGCGGATGCGCAGACGGTGGAGCAGTCCGTCGCCACGCCCATCGAGCAGCAGATGAGCGGCGTGGACAACTTGAACTACATGTATTCGGTCAACTCGTCGACCGGCGAGATGAGGCTGATCCTCGACTTCGACGTCAAGACCGAGCCGAATACCGACTTGATCCTCACCCAGTTGCGCCAGTCGCAGGCGGCTTCCCAGCTGCCGGCCGAGGTGACGAACTTCGGCGTCACCGTGCAGAAGACGCTCACTGCGCCCTTGATGCTGATCAGCCTCTACTCGCCCAGCGGTGTCTATGGTTCCCAGTTCCTGGCGAACTACGCGTACATCAACCTCAACGACCAATTGACGCGCGTTCCCGGGATCGGAAGCGTCCAGGTCTTCGGTGCCGGCAAATATGCAATGCGGCTCTGGGTCAGACCCGACCGGCTGGCAAAGCTCGGGATCACGGTGCCGGAGATCATCGGCGCCATCCAGTCGCAGAACACGGTGAATCCGGCCGGTCAGATCGGCGGCGAGCCCGCGCCGAAAGGTCAGGATTTCACGTACTCGGTGCGGGCGCAGGGCCGGCTGACGACGCCCGAGGAGTTCGAAGGGATCGTCGTCCGCGCGACGCCGGACGGGGGGATCGTACGGATCAAGGACGTCGCCCGCGTCGAGCTGGGAGCGCAAGACTACACGATCGTCGGCCATTTGAATGGAAAGCCGAGCGCGATCATCGCGGTATATCAATTGCCAGGCTCCAACGCCGTCGACGCTGCGGAAGGGGTCAAGAAGCTTCTCGCCGAGCAGAAGCAGAGGTTGCCTCAAGGCATCGATTACACGATCCCCCTGGATACGACGCGCGCCGTCACCGAGGGCATCAAGGAGATCGTCGAAACTCTTTTGATCGCCATCGTCCTGGTGATCATCGTGGTGTACATCTTTCTGCAAGGCTGGCGCGCGACGCTCATTCCGCTCCTGGCTGTGCCCGTGTCACTGGTAGGGACCTTCGTTCTTTTCCCGGTATTTGGATTCTCCATCAACACACTTTCGCTCTTCGGTCTCGTCCTCGCCATCGGCCTGGTCGTCGACGACGCCATCGTGGTGGTGGAGGCAGTCGAGCACCACATCGAAGAAGGCATGTCGCCCAGGAACGCGACATTGAAAGCGATGGAAGAGATCTCGGGCCCCGTGGTCGGGATTGCCCTGGTGCTCTCCGCGGTGTTCATTCCCACGGCGTTCATCCCCGGGATCACCGGGCGCCTCTATCAGCAGTTCGCGGTGACCATCGCGATCTCCGTCATCCTCTCCGCATTCAATGCTCTCACCCTGAGCCCGGCTCTCTCGGCGCTGCTCTTGCGGCCGCGCAAGAGCAGCGGTGGTTTGCTTCGCCGGTTCTTCGACTGGTTCAACGGCGCTTTCGCGGCCGCAACCAACCGCTACGTCTGGGTTGCTGGCGCGCTCATCCGCAAGAGCGCGGTCGCGTTCATCATCCTCGTCGGGTGTGGGCTCCTCGCGGGCTTCTTCGGTGCCAGGCTGCCCTCGAGCTTTCTCCCGGACGAGGACCAGGGTTACATGTACATGAACCTCCAGCTTCCCAGCGCTTCATCGCTGCAGAGGACCGAGGCCACCGCCCACGAGATCGAGGAGCTGCTGGCCAGGACCCCCGGCGTCGAATCGACGACCAGCGTCGTCGGATTCAGCCTGCTGAGCCTTACAAGGTCGAGCTACAGCGCATTCTTCTTCGTCACCTTGAAGGAATGGAAGGACCGGCAGAAGCGGGAAGAGCAGTATCAGTTCATCCGCCAGAGCGTGAACCGGAAGCTCGCCGGTCTTCCGCAGGGAATCGCGTTCTCCTTCTCTCCGCCGGCGATCCCTGGCGTGGGGACGTCCGGCGGATTCAACTTCGTGCTCGAGGATCGGTCGGGCAAGGACGTGGAGTTCCTCGCCAACAATCTGGACAAGTTCCTCGGCGCAGCCCGCAAGCGTCCGGAGCTCGCCTCCGTCAACACCACCTTCCTGCCGAGGGTGCCGCAGCAGTTCATCGCCGTCGACAGGGAGAAGGCGCTCAAGCAGGGCGTCGACATCAAGGACGTCTATCGAACCATCCAGGCGTTCATGGGAGGCTCGTTCATCAACTACTTCAATCGATTCGGGCGGCAGTGGCAGGTGTATGTCGAGGCTGAGGGCATCTATCGGAACCGCGCGGAGAACGTGGGGCAGTTCTACGTTCGCAATGGGGCGGGCGACATGGTGCCGCTCTCGGCATTGACGAGATTCGAGCCGCGTTCAGGTCCTGAATTCACCATGCGCTACAACCTCTATCGTTCCGCGCAGATCATCGGCAGCGCCGCGCCTGGATACAGCTCGGCGCAAGCGACGGCAGCGCTGGAAGAGGTCTTCGCGGAGACCATGCCTCCTGAAATGGGCTACGACTACTTGGGCATATCCTTCCAGGAGAAGAAGGCCCAGGAAGGTGTGCCTCCCTCGGTCATCTTCGGATTTTCACTCCTGGTGGTGTTCCTCATCCTCGCCGCATTGTACGAGAGCTGGTCCCTGCCGTTCAGCGTCCTGTTGAGCACGCCAGTGGCGGTCTTCGGCGCCTTCCTGGTCCTCTGGCTACGTCGCGTCCTGCTCGGTCTCTGGTTGCCCCCTTTCATGGTGCAGATCGAGAACGACGTCTACTCCCAGATCGGGCTGGTCATGCTGATCGGGCTGGCGGCGAAGAATGCCATCTTGATCGTCGAGTTCGCAAAAGAGGCGTACGAGAAAGGGCAGCCGCTGGAGGAAGCCGCGATTGCCGCGGCAAGGTTGCGCTTGCGGCCAATCCTCATGACCTCGTTCGCATTCGTGCTCGGTTGCGTGCCGCTGTGGACCGCGAGCGGGGCCGGATCGGTTTCGCGCCAGATCATGGGCACGACGGTGATCGGGGGGATGCTGGCGGCGACGCTGATCGCCGTGTTCATCATTCCCGTTTTGTTCGTGTCGGTGGAGAAGCTTTCGCAGAGGAGGGCGCGCCTGGCGGTGGCGCCCGCGACGGAGCCTTTGCCGGCGCACGGAGGTGATGCGCTCCCCCATTAGCCTCGCGCACTCGGAGGAGGACCATGGCCGGATTGCCACATGACTCTTGCTCCGAGGGTCTTGGACACGATTTCGAGCAGAGATCCGTCGGGACCGACAAGAACTACGGCGAGGTGAGCGTGGCTCGCTGCCGCCGCTGTGGTCGCTGCTGGCTGCGCTATCTGATGGAGTACGAGTATCTGACCGCGGCAGGACGTTGGCTCGAGGGCGAGATCGCTCCGCACGCGGCGGCCAGGCTCAAGCCAAACAAGGCGCTGAAGCTGTTCCGCAACATGCCGTCGTACTATCGCGGCGGCAGCGCCTTCGGCGGCCAGGTCATTCTGTCGCATGGTCCGCCGGAGAGCTGGCTCGTTTCCTTCCCGGGGAAGTGAGCGGCAATCAGCCTCCGGCGGCGTCCGCAGCGACCGATTGCCCGAATTGGAGTAGCCTATAAAATGGCCTGTTGTCCTGAGGTCACCGTGGCCGCGAACGATCAGAATCCGGATCGGCCAAAGCGCCCATCACGTGTCGGTGCGTTCTTCGCCGAGTTGCAGCGCCGGCGGGTGCCCCGGGCTCTCGCCGCCTATGGAATCGGCGCCTTTGCAGCGCTCCAGGTGGTCGAGCCGGTGCAGCACGGGCTTGGGCTGCCGGATTGGGTGGTCACGGCCATCGTCGTCGCAGTGGGGCTCGGGTTTCCGGTGGCGGTAACGCTTGCCTGGAATTTCGACCTCACGCTAGCGGCCGGACTTACCCGGACCCCGGCGACCCTCGCACCCGATGGCCCGCACGCGCACCACCATAGTCACGCGGGGCCGTTCGCAGCGCTCATCGGCGCGAGCGCGATCCTCGGCGCGGCTGTGGCCGGCGTCGTCGTATGGCGGATCATCAGGTCCGCACCTCCGATGGACGCGGACGGTCGCCTGCGAGTCGCGGTGGCTGACTTCGCCAACGAGACGCACGACCCGGAGCTGGACGGCTTGTCATGGATGCTCGTGAGCTCGCTCGCCGAGTCGCGAAGGCTTGTGGTGGTGACGCGCGTGCGGATGGTGGACGAGTTGCGAAAGGGGGGGCGGCCGATGGTGCCTGTTGTCGACGAGGCCGCCGGCCGCGACGCTGCCCGCGCGCTCGGGGTCCGCAGGCTGGTTCTCGCCGCCGTCCACCGCCTGGGAGGCCGACATGCCATCGACCTGCGCGTGTTGGATCCGGCCACGGGCGAATACTTGTTCGCGCTGCGGGAGCAGGGAGAGGACAAGGGGAGCGTGCAGGGGATGATCGACCGGATCTCGGAGCGCGCGCGAGAGCGGCTCCACGCTGAGCATCCGGAGGAAATCCAGACCTCGACGGCCAAGGTTGCGGACGTCACTACCGCAAATCTGGAGGCGTGGCGGCATTACGTGCAGGGTCTGAAGGGCGAGGACGCGATGAGAGACGGGATCGCGCTCGACGAATACCGGAAGGCCGTAGCCATCGATCCCGGCTTCGCGCTCGCCCACTACCGGATTGCGTATGTCGGCGAGCGGATGGGCGTCGATGCGGAGACGCGGCGCGCCGCGATCGAGGCGGCGGGTCGAGCGGGAACTGATGCTCCGCGGACGCTTGTCGCGGGTATTTCTCTGGCCGAAACCCTGACCTTTCTCG
>WNFO01002764.1_pt1 | contig 24144 bp, 23 predicted proteins | sample 5400251 | NCBI WGS metagenome assembly WNFO01 (sample SAMN13153354, study PRJNA577476) | soil metagenome | isolation source: 100 cm saprolite under Madrone tree | place: USA:California | collected 2016-06-14
CCGCCATGAAGCAGCCGATCCCGAACGCCATCACATAGACGAGGCCCACATTGAGGCCGAGCGCCGAAGCCATGCGCCGATCTTGGGACGTCGCTCGCAACATGACGCCGAACTTGGTGTGATAGATTGCCACCCAGAGCGCCAAGGCCGCCACCACGCCGATCCCGATCACCACCAAGTTGTAGGCAGGATAGAGCAGACCGCCAATATGGATGATCGGCAACGCGTCCATCAGCGGGTCCGCGGAGAGGGGCGTCCCGCCCCAGATGAGACGGATCGAATCCTCGAGGATCTGTATGAGGCCGAAGGTGACGAGCAGCTGGTATTCCTCGGCGCGGCGATAGAAGGGTCGAAGCAACAAAGGTTCTATGACGATACCGATGAGCGCCACCGACAGCGCTCCCAAGGGCAGTAGGAGGAACAGCCAGCGCGGCGGCAGGCCCAGCGCAATCCCCCGGCCGACGAGCCACGCGGTGACGTAGGCGCCAACAGCATAGAGGCTGCCGTGCGCGAGATTGATGATCCGCATGACCCCGAAGATCAGGCTGAGACCAGCGGCAATGAGGAAGAGCACCGAGGCGTAGAGCAACGAGTTCAGGATTTGAATCGTCAGGAAGGCCACCGGTGCTCCTCCGCCTTGGCGCCTATGACGTAACCCTGGAACCTGACGCGAGGTCGCCGCGGATGTCCGGGCCGCGCGGACCTCCGCTTTCGCGAACCGCTGGTTCACGGTCACGTGACACAGCTTCGTGCAATTATCGCCGACAAGAACCATCGCGCCCCTTTTGCGAGGGCGCGACGGGATTTAAGGCTCCGAGCTCACCCGACTACCTTGGGCCAGGTGGTCTTGATCCAGTTCGCTGCCGCGGTAGACTCGTTGTGGGTCGTGCCGGGCTTCGGCCAGCCGAGCGGTGCGGTGATGTTCCGGATCGGAATGGTGATGATCCGGCCCGGATCCCAGCTCGCGAACTCATACTCGGGAAGGTTCTTGCTGAACCCGGTGACCGCGTCCTTGTAGGCCTGGTGGTCGGGCCGCATGTAGAGATAGCCCGATGGCGCATCGATGCCGAGGCCCTCGAGTTGGCTGATGATCGCTTCGTCGTCGGGCCAGCCGCCGGTCAGCTTGTTGGCCCGCTCGATGGCGGATTTCAGCAGGTAGAGCGCCATATATGCACCCTCCGACTGGAAGTTGGGGTACTCGTTCCAGCGCTTGAAGTAACGCTCGACGAAGCTCTTGTTCAGCGGCCAGCGGTCGCCGCCCGGATAGGTGAAGTAATAATTGGAGTGGACCCCGGCGAGCACGCCCTCGGGGTGATCCTTGCCGATCGCATGCGGGGCAACGCCGAAGGCGATCGTGCTCGCGACCTTCATCTTGTCAAACAGGCCGTAGCGCAGCGCCTGCTTGTAGAAAGCCACATAGTCGCCGCCCCACACCGAAGCCACCAACAGGTCGGGCCGCGTCGACATGATCTTGGTGATGTGGGCAGTGAAGTCGGTAGTGAAAAGCTTCGGCCAGCTTTCCGAGACGATCTCGGTTCCGGGCACCAGCCGCTCGAGCGCGAGGGTGAAGTGCTCGTACGCGTTGCGGCCGTAGGCGTAGTCCGGATGGATATGGGCGATCTTGCGGACATGCGGCCAGGCCTGCGCCACGCCGATGGCGGCCGTGATCCCATCCGACGACTGGATGTTGGTGATACGGAAGACGTATTTGGGGTTGGGAATCGCCTTGTCGAACAGGAAGTCGGTGCATCCGTCCGTCAGGATCGTCAGCAGCCCGAGTTCCTCGGCAACTGGACCAACCGCCGGGCTGGTCCCGCTTGATATAACGCCGGTGAACATGTCGATCTTGGCGTCGAGCTTCATCCGCCGCACCTCTTTCACGCAGGCGTCGGTGCCGGCGGCTTCATCAGCGGTAATGGTCTCGATCTTGCGCTTGCCCAGCAGCCCGCCCTGCGCGTTGATCTCTTCCGCCGCCATGGTGTGGCCCTTGATCGACGGCTCGCCCAGCACCGCGCCGGCGCCGGTCAGGAACGTCATGTGGCCGGTTCTGAAGGGCGTGTCGGGGATCCGCCCCTTGGCAGGATCTTGCGCGGCCTTCAGCATCTGTGAGCCGCCGACTACGCCGGCGCTGATGAGGCCTGTCCCGCCTATGGTCACGCCCAACGTATTGAGAAAGGCGCGACGATTTACTGTAGGTGTTGTCTTCTCCATGATGGTTCCTCCCTCTGAAGGAAGACCAAAGGCGGATCGTCTCCTTGGCGATCCGCGAATTTTGCAATCTTACTACTGTTCCCGACCAACTAGAACAGCCAAATCGTCGCGTGCCGGCAGTGGTGGAGCTTGCTAACGGGATCAGCTTCAGCCCTCCCAGACACGCATGCCCGTTCTTGCCGACGATGATGCGGTCATGCACGGAGATGCCGAGTGGGGGGCGATGTCGCTGATGGCGTTCGTCATCTGGATGTCCGCTTGCGACGGCATTGGATCGCCGGAGGGGTGATCATGCACGAGGATTGTCGTAAAATGCCGGCGTCACCGAACTGCATCGATTCCGACGACTTATTTTGCGACGCAAAAAAATTCGGGGAGGCGTTCAATGGCTCATTGGATTCGCTTTGAGAGCAGTGGGAAAACGGGGTTCGGCACGGTCGAAGGCGAAACGATTACAGTGCACAGCGGCGACATGTTCGCAGCTGCGAAGCCGACCGGCGAGACGCTGAAGCTGTCCGATGTCCAGCTGTCGACGCCGTGCCTGCCTTCGAAGATGATTTGCCTGTGGAATAATTTCCATCAGCTCGCGGCGAAGAACGATTTCCAACAGCCGAAAGAGCCGCTCTGGTTCCTGAAGGCTCCGAATGCCTACTGGCCCGCGGGCCGTCCAATCCAACGTCCGGCAACCTACGCTGGAAAGATCATCTATGAGGGCGAGCTTGGCGTCGTCATCGGCAAGAAATGCTTCAACATCAGCGAAGCGGAGGCCGGCGACCATATCTTTGGCTATACCTGCGTGAATGATGTCACTGCAGTCGATCTGCTGCGCAAGGATAAATCGTTCGAACAATGGGCGCGCGCGAAGAGTTTTGACACCTTTGGCGTATTCGGGCCGGTAATTGCGACCGATGTCGATCCGATGAAGCTGTCGGTCAAAACGATCCTGAACGGCAAGGAACGGCAGAACTATCCGGTCGCCGACATGTTCTTCCCACCCCATAAGCTTGTCGCCGCGATTTCCAAAGACGTGACGCTCATGCCCGGCGATATCATCGCCTGCGGCACTTCGCTTGGTGCCGGTACCATGGGTGATGCCCATAACGCCGTCGACATCGTCATCGATGGCGTTGGCGGCCTCAGCAACGTTTTCGATCAGGTACTGCCAAGTCCGTACCTGTTGGGCGCCCCGCCCAGACAGAAGAGGATTTGCGTGGTTGGCGCAGGCGCCATCGGTGGCCTGCTGGCGGCCAGGTTTGCTCTCGCGGGCGAGGAAGTCACCGTGATCGACCAGGGTGCGCACCTCGCCGCGATTCAGAAGAACGGGTTGAAACTGGAATGGCACGACGGCAAGGTTCACATCGCCAGAATGAAAGCCGTCAACAAGCCGGCCGAGGCCGGCAAGCAGGATATCGTCGTGCTGGCGGTGAAGGCGCACTTCCTCGATCAGGTGGTACGAGATATCGATTCCCTGCTGGGTCCGGACACCGTGGTGCTGACCGTGCAGAACGGCCTGCCATGGTGGTACTTCCAGAGGCTCGGCGGCCAGTACGGCAATCGCAGGCTGGAGAGCCTCGATCCCTCCGGCATCCTCACCAAGAATATCGATCCGAACCGCATCATCGGCTGCGTGGTTTATCCCGCGGCGGCAGCAACGGCGCCGGGCGTCATCCACCACGTCGAAGGCGACCGGTTCCCGATCGGCGAACTCAACGGCAAGGAGACCGAGCGCGTCAAGGAATTGCACGACGTTTTCATCAAGGCCGGGCTGAAATCACTGGTGTTGCCCGATATCCGTTCGGAGATCTGGCTCAAGGCGTGGGGCAATCTCTCGTTCAACCCGATCTCGGCGCTGACCCATGCCACGCTAGTGGACATTTGCCAGTTCGCGGAGACGCGCGAACTGGCGGCGACCATGATGAAGGAAGCCCAAGCCATCGCGCAAAAGCTCGGCGTCACCTTCCGCGTCACCATCGACAAGCGCATCGCCGGTGCTGAAGCGGTCGGCGCGCACAAGACGTCGATGCTGCAGGATGTCGAAGCTGGCCGCTCCCTTGAAACCGAGGCTTTGATCGGTTCGATTCTGGAGATGGCGAAGCTCACGAACACCTCCGCACCAGCGATCGAAGCTGTCTATGCACTCGTGAAACTGCTGAACAGGGTCATGCTGACCGAGGGCGGTGGTGTCAAACTCGATAAGTCGGAAGCCAAAGCGGCTTGAGAACGATAACGCAAGGGAGCGATCCCGTTGCGGCATCGAGTCGTCCGCTTCACTAGCTTTGAATCGCGAACGATGCCCGCGGCATACTTGTGTCGCGACCTGCACCAGGGCCAATAGCGGTCGTTCGGGAATGCCAATTGCGCACGATTTCATTGCTTTGGATAGGTACGCTGCAGTGCGATCGGCTATGTCGTACCAAATGAAGTATCGATAGAGCCCGGTAGGGGTTCTGGCGCTCGTTCTCGTAGCTCGGTGTGCGGGCGACGGCCGCCGAACACTCTAACGCACCCAGAGTGAGCTCCGGCGTCGAGAACTGGACATCGCAAGCATCCGGGGGTCGGAGCATGTGCCTGCGAGCCGCGGGAGGATCACCGTGCCAACCTCTCGGGTGACCATCGCATGCTGCAATGAATTTGGCAGACGACGGAACCACCAGCGGATGTTTGCGTTGATTTGCAAAATCCCCATGACGCTGCTCTCCAAAGCCAGGCCGCCCTTTGGCGATGCGGGTTCTAGTTCAATCGAGAGAGGTGGCGAGCGCAAGAGGAAGCAATTCGTTCGCGGCCTCTTTTTTGGCAGGGTCTAGCGCTGAAATTGCACATGGCCGAATTCCAGGTTCGTGGTGGAGCTTGAGAAGACAAATGCAGTGTCCGAAGCAAACGCGACGCTCGCTTCTTCTGACGGGGCTCGCCACCGGAGCGTTCCTGCCAGCGAGTAGGTCCGCTGCGGCGCACGAAGATCGGTCCGGCGGTAATGCCCGATCGCAAAAAGGCGACTTGCTGTTTCTCTCCGAGGACCCTGAGGGTAAGGTAATCAAGCCCAGTGATCTGACGCTGGGCGAGCAGCCGATCCATGCCTGGCCAAAGGACCGGAAGACCTCGGTGATCCGCAAGGGGTCGCGGCTGAACGAGATTCTGGTCGTGAAGCTGGATCCCGGCGAACCGGATAACGAGATACGATCACGCTCTGCAAACGCTATCGTCGCCTATTCGGCGGTTTGTAGTCATGCCGGATGTCCTGTCAGCGGTTGGCTGAAGGCCGAGCAAAGCGACAAAGACGTTCTTAAGTGCTTTTGTCACAACGCCGAATTCAACCCCCGGGAAAGCGCGCAAATCGTGTTCGGGCCTGCGCCCCGACGGTGGGCCGCGCTTCCGAAGCAAATCACCGACGGTTGCCTGACGATCGCTGGAACTTTTGTAGGATAAGGTAGGTGATCGGCGGACCAAATAAGTCACCAAGATCGGATCGGTTTTTCGCACTGCCAAAGAAACAAAGCGAAGTGAACCAGGGAGGTTGGCGCTATGACTATGAAGCAATGGCTCTTATCGAGCTCTGTCACATTGGCATGCCTCGTTTCGACCGCCGCGGTCGCCGGATCGATCGAGAATTACAGTCCGGTGACCGCGGCCCGGCTGGAAAATCCGGAGCCGGGCAACTGGCTGATGATACGCGGCAACTACAAGGGATGGAGCTACAGCTCGCTCGATCAGATCAACAGCAGCAACGTGAAGTCGCTGGTGCCGGTGTGGAGTTTCTCCACTGGTGTGGATTCGGGTCACGAAGCGCCGCCGATCGTGAACAACGGAGTGATGTTCATCACGACGCCGTACAGCCAGGTGGTCGCGCTGGATGCGGCTACGGGCGATCTGCTCTGGCGCTACAAGCGCAAGCTTCCCGAAGGGTTCAGCGCCTTGCACAACACCAACCGTGGCGTGGCGCTGTACGGCAACAAGGTCTATACAGCCGGGCTCGATGCCGTGCTGGTCGCGCTCGACGCCAAGACCGGCAAGGTCGCCTGGGAGTCGCAGGTCGAGGATTGGAAGACCGGCTACTACATGACCATGGCGCCCCTGGTCGTAAGGGGCAAGATTCTGGTCGGCGTGGCGGGCGGCGAGTTCGGCGTGCGCGGCTTCGTCCAGGCATTCGACGCCGAGTCCGGCAAGTCGGTGTGGAAGACCTACACGGTTCCGGCACCCGGCGAGCCGGGAAGCGATACCTGGCAGAAGCCCGACACCTGGAAGACCGGCGGGGCCTCCACTTGGATGACCGGCAACTATGACGCCGAGTCCAACACGGTCTATTGGGGTACCGGCAACGCCTCGCCATGGTTCGGCGATCAGCGGCCGGGCGACAACCTGTACACCGCCTCCACGGTCGCGCTCGATGCCGATACCGGCAAGATGAAGGGCTATTTCCAGTACCAGCAGAACGAGTCGTGGGACTGGGACGAGATGAGCGCCCCGATGCTGGTGGACTTCCAGAAGGACGGCGCCACCACCAAGGGCCTGCTGAAACCGGCGCGCAACGGCTACCTGTACTGGCTCAAGCGCAATCCGGACGGCGGGATCTCCTACGTCAACGCCCAGGCCTACGTGCCGCAGAACGTCTTCAAGAGCATCGATCCAACGACCGGGCGGCCTGAGGTCGACATGGCCCACAAGCCGGCCACCGGCAAGGCGGCCCAGTTCTGCCCTGGCCTGTGGGGCGGCAAGGACTGGCCGTACGAGGCCTATAACCCGAAGACCGGAATGGTCTACATTCCGTCCAACGAGAACCACTGCAACAACCTGGAAGGCAAGGTTGAGGAGCGCGTCCCCGGACAGTGGTGGACGGGCGTTGCCATCCCTGATCTGCACTTCTCTGTCGACACGAAGGCGAGCTTCTACGGCGAGCTCCAAGCGTACGACGTCGACAGCGGCAAGCGGGTTTGGCGCAACCTGTATTCGAGCTCGATGATGTGGGGCTCGATACTCACCACCGGCGGCGGCCTGGTTTTCACGGGCGGCACCAACGACCGTGAGTTCCGCGCCTACGATGCCAAGACCGGCGAGCAGCTTTGGCACTTCAAGACCAACTCCGGTATCATCGCCCCGCCTTCGACCTACCAGGTCGACGGCGTGCAATATGTGGCGGTGCAGTCCGGCTACGGAGTCGACGCGGCCTTCCAGCAGGAGCTGATGAGCCAGCTGGTCGGTTGGCAGAAGGACGTGCCGCAGGGTGGCGTCGTCTGGGTTTTCGCCGTCTCCAAGTAAGTCCATCCCTGTTCGCGACCGGCCGCCAACAATGGCGGCCGGTTTCTCCGCCGGCTCAAGCAACCGGTCTGGCCTCTCCCCTGAGGAATTCTGACGATGCAACATGTTCGAGCAGGATCGACGCTGATCCGCTTCTCCGCCTTTTCACTGGTCGCTGCGCTGGCGACCTCTCCGGCCTCGCTGGGGTTCGTACAGGCGCGAGCTGATGAATCGCCCGCCTACGTGGTCGAGGTGAGCGACGTGTCCGCCAAGGTCGGCGAGCCAGCCGTGCTGCACGCCACGTTGCGTATTCGCGACGGCTACCGCGTTCTCCAGGGCTACAACAATCGCGTGATCGAGCTCTCGTCGTTTGACGATGGAGTGGCGTTCGAGCGTCGTGTGGTGCGAGCCACCATACAGGAGGGAGGGCTCGACTTCGCAATCGGCGTCCGGGCCACAAAGCCCGGCAGACACCCGATCAATGGCTACTTTAGGGTCGGCTACATCCATGATCCCGACGAGCTGGCAATGGTGTCGCTGCGCCTGATCGCGAACGTCAATGGAACCGAATAATGGAAGGAGCAGGCCCACATGCCGTGCGATGACTGGCTGCACTGTCGCTGCTACACGCGTCGAACGATCCTTGGGCTGGCGCTTGCGCCGCTGTTGTTGGCCGATCCCGCGCGCACGGCCGAGGGGGGCGAGGGCGCCAAACCCCCGGCGCCCGACGATCGCTTCATGTTTCTGACCGGTCCGAAGAAGGGGCAGGTAGTGCGGGCCGAGGACCTTGCGCTCGGCGGCCCACAGGTACAGGCCTATCCGATGGCTCCGGACGGCACGGTGCGCAGCGACACGCGCCTCAATCTGGTGATCCTGGCGAGGTTCGACCCCGCCGTGCTGACCGATGAGACGCGGGCGCGCGCCGCAGACGGCGTCGTTGCCTATTCGGCGATTTGCACGCACCAGGGCTGCCCGGTGAACATGTGGTCGAAGGAGCGCGACGCGTTCGTCTGCTCTTGCCACGCCTCCATCTTCGATCCCAGAAACGCCGCCGAGGTGATCGGCGGGCCCGCTCCGCGTCCGCTTGCGGCGCTCGGGCTGAAGCTCAAGGACGGCGTCGTAATGGTCGCTTCGACCTTTTCGGGTCATGTCGGCGTTACGCAAAGCTGATCCGCGCCTCACATTGCGAACCTCCGAGCGCCGACAGCAGGATGAACAGGTTCATTTCGACGATGCCGCGCTAGATGTGCTGGCCCTTCGGCGGGAATTCGCAATTGAAGGTCGAACAGATCCGCTCCGTCTAGAAGGTGTCGACCATCGCCTGGCGACATCGGTCCGGAGCAGCCGGACCGATGTCTCCGAGCATCATCTCACGCCTCGAGTTGCTTGCCGATCGGCAGCGCCCGGATGCGCTTGCCCGTGGCCGCGAAGATGGCGCTGATCAACGCCGGCGCAAAGGGCGGCACGCCCGGCTCGCCGACGCCGCTCGGCGGCGTATCGGCACCCGGAGGCACGATGTGGACGTTGGTAACGAGCGGGGCCTCGTCGATGCGGGCCACAGGGAAATTGTCAAAATTGCCCTGTTGTACCTTGCCGTCCTTGAAGGTGATCTCGCCATGTTTGGCAAGGCTCAAACCCATGATGGCAGCGCCCTCGATCTGAGCCTGAATGCGCTCCGGGTTGACGTATGTTCCGCAATCGATTGCGGTGTCGACCCTCGGCACCGTGAGCTTGCCCTTGTCGTCAACAGACACCTCGACCATGGTCGCGATGTAGCTGACAAAGCTCCGGTGTACGGCAATGCCGAGCCCGTGCCCTTTGGGCACGGACCGTCCCCAGCCGCCTTGTTCCGCGACGAGTTCAACTACCTTGCGAAGTCGGGCGGTATCGATGGGATAGCTGTCGTAGGGCTCGCCGTAGTTCCACAAGTCCTTCACGGAAGAGAGATTAACGATCCGTGGAGAGCCTATGAGCTCCAACAGCATGTCCTTTGGATCGCGGTTGGTGGCATGGGCGATTTCGGCGACCATGGACTGGACCGCGAAGGCGTGCGGAATGTTCGACACCGAACGGAACCAGCCGATGCGGGTGTGCGCGGTCGCTTCCGGGTTCTCGCACTGGATGTTGGCGATTTCGAACGGCATGTCGACAAGTCCCATGCCGAGCTCGAAGGATGCCTCATGCACCGTGCCGGCCGCAAACGTCGAAGCGATGCTCGGGGCGACACTGCGGTGCCGCCATGCAATCACCTTGCCGTTCTTGTCAAGGCCAGCCTCGATGCGTTCCGCGGACACGGTGTGGAGAAAGCCGTTACGAACGTCATCTTCCCGCGTCCATTGCACCTTGATCGGCGCGCCGAGCTCTTTCGAAAGCAGGGCCGCTTCGAGAGCGTAGTCGCACTTCGACTTGCGCCCGAATCCGCCGCCGAGCAGCGTGACGTTGACGGTCACGTTCTCTTCCGGAATGCCGAGTGTTTTCGCGACGTCTTCGCGCGTTCCTCCCGGGCTTTGCAAAGGCGCCCAGATCTCCGCCTTGTCACCCTTGACGTCTGCGACCGCGGTGGGCGGCTCCATGCTGACATGGGCAAGATGCGGTATGTAGTACTCACCCACGATCACCTTGTCGGCGCCCTTCAGGGCGGCGTCGACGTCTCCTTCCTTGCGCACGATCAGCCCCGGCTTGCGCGCGGCCTCCTCGAGCTGGGCCCGATAGACTACCGAATCGTATTTGGCGTTCGGTCCGTCGTCCCAGACGACCTTAAGCGCGTCGCGCCCCTTGATCGCCGCACCGGTGTTGCGCGCAATCACAGCGACCCCACCGAGCGGCTGGAACTTAGAGGGCCACGGCCATCCTTTGACCTCCATGACCTTTTCGACACCTGAAACTTTCATGGCCTCGGCCCCGTCGAAGGACACGAGTTTGCCACCGGTTACCGGCGGCCGGGCTATTACGGCATACTTCGTGCCCGGCAGGCGGACGTCGGCACCGTACTGCGCTTTGCCGACGGTAATGTTGCGGAGGTCTACGATGCTGACCTCGCCTTTGCCGAGATAGCGGAAATCCTTGGGGTCCTTGAGTTTCAGACTTTCGATGTTCGGCACCGACTGCTTCGCTGCATCGGCGGCCAGGTCGCCAAAGCTGATGCGGCGCCCACTCGCAGCGTGGACTACCTCGTGGTTGGCGGCCTTCACCTCGGTGACTGGCACGCCCCAGCGTTTCGCCGCGGCCGCTTCAAGCATCATGCGCGCCGAGGCGCCGATCTGACGCATCGGCATCAAATAGTGCCGCGTGCTGCGCGATCCGTCGGTATCCTGATTGCCATATTTGACTTCGTCGCCATGCGCCTGCTGGACGCGAACGCGCGACCAGTCGGCTTCCATCTCCTCGGCGACGACCAGGGGCAGGCTGGTTCGCACGCCCGTTCCCATCTCGGAGCGGTGGGCGAAGATCGTGACGATTCCGTCCGGTGCGATCGCCACGAAAACGCGCGGGTCGACCACGGTACCGTGCGGCATCTTGTCCGCGCCGGTCTTGTACGCCGCGAAAGCGGGGCGTGACATCACGGGAGCGGTGAGCACGAAACCGCCGGCGATGCCAAGACCCTTCAGAATGCTGCGACGCGAAACGTTCTCGACTTTGACTTTCTCGACCTTGATATGTCGCTCAAAGCCACGGAGTTTGTTGGGATCGGTCAGGATATTCATGGTCACACCCCCGTCGATGCGAGATTGACGGCGTTTTCGATGCGCTGGTAGGCACCGCAGCGGCAGATGTTGCCGGCCATCGCCTCACGTATCTGGTCACGAGACGGTTTTGGATTTTGGATCAGCAGCGCAGCCGCCTGCATGATCTGACCGGCCTGGCAATAGCCGCATTGTGGGACGTTGAGGTCGCGCCAGGCCTTCTGAACCGGATGATCACCCGTCGGATGGAGCCCTTCGATGGTCGTGACCTCCCGGCCGGCCACGTCGGAAACCGAGGTGATACACGCGCGTACCGCGTCCTTGTCGACATGGACGGTGCAAGCACCGCAGAGGGCTTGGCCGCAGCCAAACTTGGTGCCCGTCAAGCCCATCTCATCACGGAGAAACCAAAGTAGCGGAAGATCCGGGTCGCCATCCCAGCTCTGCTCTTGGCCATTAATCTTCAACTTGATCATGATCGTCCCTCCGCTCTTCTTAAGCTACTGAGGTCCAATGCGACGCAAACCAGAACATGCTTCCATTTCGTTTGCGTCAACCACTCGACTTCCCACACGATTGAATCGTGTCAGGAAGGCTGACAGACCTCATTGCACGACCTGTTCGGTAGTCTGTTCTTGCGCACGCCTCCTGCTTCTATTCAGTTCTTGGTTGTTGTGCAGGCGGACCTTGATCGCGAAGGGCGTTACGTTATCACAAATTGACCTGGAGCTGACTTCACAGACAGTTGTCTTTGCCTTTTTCTTTTGTCGCGGGGCGACTAGCCGGAGCTATTCAATTTTCCACCAAACAAGGTCCGAGAGTCTGCGGCAGCGGCGAGAAAAAACCACTTGGCGACTTCGGGCTGAGGCAGGTGTCCCTGTCGGAAACCTAATCCGGCTAGCAAGTGAGGCCGAATCGCGCAATGTTTCTGTCGTATGAGAGAAGCTTGCAGCCTGGTCTGGTCGGTGCTGGCCTTATTGTTTCGTTCGCGAGCCTCGTTGGAAGCTGAGATCCTGATCCTTCGTCATCAACTTAACATCCAGCGGCTGCACCTAAGGAAGAGACTGGCCTTCAGTGCGATGGATCGCCTCGTTGGGTGCCAAATACCCCTCATCGCCGTGGGTTCGGTGAGTAGCGGTAGCGCCAAGCTCGCCGAATTGGGCTTCATCGTTCTGTCGGACCGGCCCGACAAGCATGCCATCGGCATGAACGTCAATATCATCCAGCATCCGCGCGGCTGGCCCAAGATGATTTCTGTTCGCAACAATATCCGGCGGAAGCTCGGGAGAAGTCGCTGGTGAAGGCGCAGAGCTGATCTTCAAGTTGTTGGAATGTGCCGACGTGGTGAACCTTGCCTTGCTCGTACAGCGCCGAGATCGGTTCGGCCCTCGTCACTTTTCCTCGTGAAGCATGAACGGCGCGATAGGAAACATTCGGATCGACTGATCGAATGGTGTTCTCGACCAGCGCGCCGCCGTTGTTCACTTCGGCGATGATCCGATCTGCACGGTGTTTGCGATAGAGGTTGATGGCCTTGGTTGCCCACTCGTGCGGCTGGTATCGACCGGAGGCGTCTTCCAAGACGTAGGCCACGCCAGCGGCGTCGACTCCTGCCACAATGATTCCGGTCTCGTCCGCGTCTTCGCCTGATGTAACAGCCGGGTCGATTGCAACGACGATTCGCGAAAGATTCCCCCACGGCAGAGACGCAACACGATCGCGGTCGATCCAGGCTTGCGACCACAACGCGCCTGGAACGTCGGACAGCAGCTCCGCATACATCTCTTGTCGGCCAAGCCGCGTTCCTTCGTATCTTCGTTTGATTGTCTCCAAGAATGTGGGAGCCAGGTTCGCTTCATTCTCAAAGGTTGACCCGGTCGTCACGATGACATCGTCGCGGGCCATGATCTCCTTGAGCAGCTTGATCGGTCGCGGCGTCGTCGTGATCAAAAATCTCGGGTGCTTGCCGAGTCTTAAACCGAAGGAGAACATGTCCCATGTGTCTTGGACGTTCTGCCACGCCGCAAATTCGTCGAGGATTCCAACCTCAAACTGCGGCCCGCGTAATCGGTCCGGCTCCTCGCTGCTGAAGCAAGTTGCCATACAACCGTTCGGCCATTCGACGGAACGCTTCGACGGCGAATAGGTCGGGCGAAACCACGGTGGCGCGGTATTGAGGATACCGGCCGGGCCTTCGACCAGGGTGTCGCGAACGTCACCGGCGGTCGGAGCGATCAGCGCCATACGACCAACCGAGTTGGCCATCTCGTTTGCGTAGTTCGCCGCAAGTTTTGCCGAATCCTCTGCCGGCGCAGACAACCCAGCCGTTCCAGTTTCCATCCGGCGGCAGTTGCGATGGCCGCGCTTTGCTGCGCCAGCCACCGTCAGCGAGAACATCAGCAAGCTGTGATGCGATACTTAAATTAGTTTGATTGGATTGGGCTTGGTGAAACATAGCCTGCGACTCCGGTCGCAGACTCGGCCAAGGGATTATGCTCGATAGTTTTCATGGGCGGTGCGTTCGCTTCATCCATCTGGCGCAGTGCATTCACCACTGCGGCTCGGGCTTCGGGGAATGGCGACAAGGCGTGCAGGAGATTGGCCTGTAGGGTTGCGAACACCGGCGAGTTCATGATGCTTACGTTATTGATCGTGATCGAGTTGGCGGCCATGTTGCCCATCTCGCCGGAGATAGAGCCGATGGCTCGCAGGACTTCCGTCAATCGACCGGCGAGGGTTGCAGTGGCGTTGCGATCGTTGAGGGACGCGGCGAGCTGGAATTGCGTCATCAACGTAGCGCGGATGATCGAAAAATATGCCAGCACCGAGATGCCCTCTTCGGCAGCCTTCGCGGCGAGATCCTTCATCGGCACGGCCGCGAGATAGTCGGCGCGAGCCGACTCGTCGACATGATTGCGAACGTGGCGATGGACCGCATCTCGAGAGATGCCGTGCTTGGCAGCGATGGTGTCGAGAGAACAGCCAGCGATACGCGCGGCTTCGATCAGGACGCGGTCCTTGTGATTGCAGACAACGCAGCGCACCTTGACGGTGAGTTTCCGCGCGGTCATGTCAGGCTTCCGTGTCGGCGCGCGGGTTGAAGCCCCTGGAGCCCGGCAGCCGCAGCCGCTCCACGGCTACCTGGGCCACCTCTTCCAATCTAGCCAGCGCCAGCAGTTCGTTCGCCGAGCTGGTGCCGTGCTTGCTGATCTGACGTCGCCGCTCTTCTGCGATCGACTGCAAACCGACGGCGCGCTCGATGTCTCGCTTTTCCCACGGCGTCACGTTGCTGGGACCGCCGAGAGCGTTGGTATATTCGGCGATTAGCCCAACTTGCGCAGTTGGAGGTGTGTTTTTGTGATTTTGCGCGACATGCTGCGAGTCAAATCAAGCAGTTAGACAGTGCGTGAAGGCGATTTGGGCATGTAGTGCCAACCTTGGCCATTGACGCTCGGAAGCGAGCATGTTTCAACTAAGGCATTGATTTGTCTGAACCCGACCCTCGATTCTGCGCAAGTTGGGTTAGTTGTTCCTGGCGTTTGCGCACGCCGAATACTCCGAAGGGCCGGCCGCGCTTCTTGGGGGTGTGGTGGAATTCGGTCATGGTCATTTTGGCTCCTTTAATGAAAAGGCCGCCGATCAGACCACCTGGTGGTCCAAAGGGCGGCCTTGGTTGGCCTACTGTGTCAAGATTAGTTTTAGGTCAGCGATAGAGCGTGACGGCTACCGGCTCCAGCTCGGCGAACATTGCGTCCTCGAACGCGAACGGGATATCGTTTCCTTGTGTAATCTGCGCAGGTTCGGGTATGACCGCAGTGGTGTCGCGCTGCTCACCGGCTTTATTATCGAGGAAGTCAGCGGTCTGACTGAGCAGCGCGCGGAACCTAGAGCTTGCCAGCTCGCACGCGGTCATTCCGAACGCGTCAATAGCGCGTTGGCGGGTGGTCTTGGTGCTGTCAAGGATGGCCTCGAAGCTGTCGGTTCCACCGACAGAGTTTTCAGCATCGCGCGACCTTTCACCGTGACCGGTCCTATCCGGTGGAGGGTCCTTCCTGTGCATCTCCCGCATCGCCTCTGTATCGGGGTCGACCTCTTCGTCAGGATGACGCTTGGAGTGGAGGGCGCGCGCCGCGATCTCCATAATCTCAGCCAGATCGCCCGTCGACTCCAGCTCGTCGCGCCGTGCTTTGCTTTTGGGATCCTTCAGCCCCCGTATATTTTCAATCTCATCGCGCCGCGCTTCAAGTTTCATGTCCGACTTATTGTCTGACACAGTCCTGCGCGCGGCGCCCCTGGCGGCTTTCTCTGTCTCAGTAGCTTCGTCGACGACAAAACCGTTTTCGTTCGGCAGTTTGTGTTTCGAATAGATTGCCCCCGCACGCCCGAGTGGGGTCAGGCTCTGCCGGTCTTCAAGCTCAAAGCTGCCTGATTTATTTATTGAGGCATCGGAAAATTCCGGTACGATCTTGTACGCACCGCCCCCAGAGAGAATACCGCCAGCGGCGCTGACCGGGGTATCGTCCTTGAGCCGCCACGGCAGCCCGGCCTCGTGCAGCATGGCGCCATGGATGCCCTGGCCGTACAACACGTTTGCTACGAACCAAAAATCACGATGACCGAGATGCTCCTGCAACTCCATGAGTCGGTCGTACGCATCTTTGAATTTCGGATCGCCGCCCTGACGGTGGCGAAATGACTGGTCGACCACGGGGACTGTAAAATCGAATGCGCGTAGCCCCCCCTTGCCGGCCATCGCATCGATCATGTGTTCGATGGCGCGGCCAGCCTCATACTGACGATCGTTGATGATCGTCGCACCGGGGTTACGGTGCGATCGTTTCTGCTTTCGCCGCCGCCAGGTGCCGAGCAGATCCTGCGCGTAGCCCGTGGGGGTCAGCCGTAATGTGCCGCCCGCAGGACGCTTTGGCTGGCGGACGGCAAGGCGACGTTCCGGGCCGCAGCCCGCGGCCTGGATTGGTGCCGGCGCCCCCGGCCGCCACGGCCTCTGTTTTCTTGGTCTACCAGCCTTCATTCTCAATTCCCTCCGACGCCGACTTCCCCGCAAGCGGATATCGCCTGACCGCGATGGGCCGTGAATTGCACGAAACCTTCCTGCCGCTGCACCGCTTTGCCGAGCGATGGAGCAAACTTAGGGCTAATTGATCTTCAGGCCGACGCCACCGTCAGGCTGGCGCCATCAGCCTGCACAATTCTGACGCGTCTGCCGGCAGGCGTATCGGGGCCGGCGACACGCCAGATCGTATCGTCGATTCTTACCGTGCCCAACCCGTCGATGATCGGCTTTTCCAGCGTGAACACCCGGCCGACCAGCGCTTCGGCGCGCTTGTTGAGAAATGGATTGCTCGTGCTGGCGGCGGTATTGTTACGCGCAACCCGCCGCCACAGCGGCACCGCAGCCGCGGCGAACACCGCAAACATCAGGAGCTGCAACTGCCAGGGCGGATGGATCGCGAACGATATCAACCCGACCAGCAACGCGGCGAGCCCGAGCCAAGGCGCGAGCGTCATCAGGATGAGGCCGAAGATCAGCCAGTTCCAGGTGCCAAGCGTGTAAAACATCTCGCCGGATATGTTACCGATTTGTCACCTAGATGTAGAAATTTGAAGGTTTTCACTGCATTTCGTCACCATATATAGGGACAAGCACAAGTCATGCCACTATTTAATTGGGTGATCAGCATATAACAGAGCTTTGCTTGCAACAGTCGGCGAATTGAATGGGATATTACAGGGTGGTAAGTTTTGGGCTAACACCTTATTTTTGCTGCGCAATTTCCCGTTGCGGTTCCCGGTCCCAAGTGCGACGGCGTTGCGGATCTGGATTTTTTCTATTTTTGGAATTTTTCGGTCGGGTGTGAGTGGGACCGCGACCCCGAACTTGAGATTGAAATTAGGCTCCTGGCCCTGCCATCCGGGGACGGTCCAGCCGCCCGATCGACCGGCGCCGGACGCACGTCGGCGACGGGGCGCGCGGGGTGCGGACACTACGCCGCGATCATGCCACGCGCTGCAACCTCGTGCGCCATGCCGAGCGATGGACTGGCGATAGGATCGCCGCCGACGGTGACGCCGAATACGAGGTAGTCTGTGCCCCAGCTCTCGGTGACCAGCCAGATTTCGATTGGGCCGTTCCTGTAGATCAGCATCGATTAGGCCTCCAATGCCCTGTACACGCTCGCCCGGCCGATGCCGAGGCGCTTGGCAATGGCGGATGGTCCAACGCCTTGCGCCTTCAGCGCGCGCACCTGAGCGGCGTCTATGGTCGCTGTGCGTCCTTTGTAGACGCCTGCAGCCTTGGCCTTGGCGATGCCTTCGAGCTGGCGCTCCTTGCGTATCTCGGTCTCGAACTCGGCAAACACGCCGAGCATGTTCAGGAAGCAGCGGCCAGCAGCGGTGGAGGTGTCGATCGGCTGTTCCGTAGCCTTCAACGCGGCGCCCTTGGTCTCGATGGTACGCACGATATCCTTCAGGTCGCCGATGCTGCGCGCCAGCCTGTCGATGCGGGTGACCATCAACGTGTCGCCGGACCGCAGGAATTGCAGCACGGTCTCGAGTTCGGCCCGGCCGGCGGTGCTGGTGCCGCTACGCTTCTCTGAGCGGATGACCTCGGCACCGGCGGCCCGCAGCGCGGCTTCCTGGATGGTGACGTCCTGATCGATGCTGCTCGCTCTCGCGTATCCGATAATGGGCATGATGTTTGATCCTTCGTCTCGTTTGGGTCCAGACCCTGGAAAATGGTGTCCCAAATAGCAAATGTTAACTCAAATGAGACGTAAATATCGTCTCAGGCCCGATGTTTCGCGACGGTATACCGTATTGAGACAGACGGTGTTGGGAAGCACGACCGCGCCCAGACTGGCAGTCACAAGGCGCGGCCGCGCCCGGGTCGTGCTCGCCCATGGTGCCGACGAGCACGACCCAGAGTAGCAATCCGCGCGCAGATATTCGGTTCCGCGAGGCGCGATGACCGGCGGCATGGTGTGGCGCGGGTGGAGCGGTGGTCGCGGTAAGTTAGTCAAGGGTGGAATGGAACGCGGGCCGCGCCGTGGCTGGATTTACACAGCGCGGCCAGGCGCCCAGGCCGGGCCCGCTCTCCGCGAGCAGGCGGGCCCAACGAGGGCAACACCGCGCGCGGATCATCGGTTCCAAGATGTGCGACGGGCGGCGGTACGGCGTTGCGTGGATAGGGCGGTGGTGACGCTACTGGCCTTTTTCTCGGTAGGCCCGGAACTGTTTTGGCAGCAGCCGATTGAATCAAAACACGCGCAAGGAGCGCTGCTGCCATGCGCCTTAAGACATATCGCGACGAAGCCCGCTCAAGACACTTCGACCTAATCGGCGGAGGCGGCCACCCCTGGTCAATTGACCTGGTCGCCGCAACAGCTGCGGGCATCCTGGACGTTTTCGTGTTGCTGGGGTGATTTCAGGCCCAAGCCGCCGCCCGAGCCGGTTCCAGTTGTCGCGCGCGACACGTCCCCGTACCGACAGCGACTCCTCCGAAGACGGGGAGTCAAGGGGGGTCATTTTCAACCCTTCGCGTAGGAAATGGCAGTTTTTATACTATGATGCCCTACCTCGCTCTGCCATTTCAGGCCGGCGGGCTTAAAACTAACCCCCCTTGACCCCTTGACCCCCCTCGCTCAGACCACCGCCGCGATGGCCGGTTTGGCCAAGACCTCGTCGACCCACCATTCCGCGCTCTTCTTTCCGTTCGGGTCCGCCAGCATGGCAAAGCGCCTGCCGTTGACGATCCGGCCCTTGAACTTGCGTAGCCATGTCCCGAGCAGCAGCGCATCCGGCTTCTGCCCGCGCTTGCCGGTGTCCCTGAAGGCCAGGGCCTCCAGCGCTGCGTAAAGTTCCGGATAAGTCGGCTCCATAGGACTGGGCGTATCGCCGTAACTTGGCCCTGGCCGGACCATCGACATACCTTTCAGGATCGCATCGGCCACCCTCACTCTGGCGCCGCCGCCGACACCGATGACGCTCCCCCACGCCTCCAGCATATCGCTCAACTCGGCTCGCTCGGGGTCTTCAGCTCGAGCGTTCTCCATGGATTGGACTGGATCCGACTTGTCTAGCCAGATCAGGGCAGACCGCACGGTATCGCTCCAGCCTTCGAACGACGCTAATTTCGGCGCCATACCTGGCCGGCCAGCGACGATAAAGGCGCGGCAGATAGTCAGGGCTGCGGCAATGTAGGCACCACGATTCGCCAGCACACGCTCGACGGGATCGAACTTGAACTGGCGCAGCTCCGGCCGTTCCACCTCGGTATCGAGGTTGACGGTAAGCACGCGGCGGCATAGGTCGCCAACGACCACGAAATTATTGCCGGTGGCAAACGTCGAGGTCCCGCGCGCCTCGATCCGCGCGCGCTCCGATCGACCGAGAATGCGAATCTCAACGACATGACTTGGCACAACGCATCGCCGCCAAGTTCGCTGGAGATGTTGTCGATACTGATCAGCGGTTGGCCGGCCAGCATCGCGGCGCCCAATCGCTTTTCCATCTCCTCCGTGTTCGCCCCTGTCGACATCACCGGCATCAGTTGGCCAATGGCGATGGCCGCGACGGTATCAAACAGGAAACTCTTGCCTGATCCTGCCGTCGGCGCGCGACTGGCGTGCATCGGCAAGACCGGGAAAGCGCCACGAACCACCGGGCTAATCATCGCCGACAGCGCCACAGCCAACGCGACGTCGTCGACGAACTTAAACCCGGTCAGTAGACCCTCAAGCAACTCCAGCGCTTCCAACGCATCCTCTCGCGTCGGATGCTCTGGTATCGCGGGCATGGGCGGCGGCTCGACGAGCAACAATCCGGTCACATCGTCATAGCCTTGTTCCATCAGCAGTGAGCCATCTGGGCGCATGGTCGGCGTCGAGATGACACCCATGATTGCTTTGAACTTCCACTCGCCGACCCGTGCCATAACGGTGGCGGCCGTCTCTGGCGGCGGGTTGGTCAAGTTCATTCGTTTGTTGCGCCCGTCGTATTTCACCCAGGTGGCGTGACGGCCCATGAGGTCGCGTAGGTAAACGGTATCGAAGATTCGGAGCTGCGCGACATTCGTCTTGCGGCCGCGAGATGCGTCAACCGTCTCAATGATCGGACGGACCAGTGTCCCGCCGCGCTGATAGAGCGGGACGCCGGCGTCGATCAGTAGCTTCTCGGCCTTGGTCGCAAGCGCAGACAGTTGGCCATCTTTGATTTCGATGACGGGTAAATCACTGTCAGGTATCGCTTCGTTGGTGGGACTGCCTTCAACGGGAATCTCGACGCTTGGCTTGTTGAAATCCTTACGTTGATCGTCGATCAGCTTCTTGAGGTCGGCATCTTCCGCGCCACCATCGCAGTATGGCGCGCACGCCATCTTGATCGCGCTGTCAGACCAGCCCCGGCCGATCATGGTGGCGACTGCAGGAAGCATGTTCTTATTGCGCCAGTGACCTTTGACGCGGCTGGCCTCGAGCAGCGCCATCAACTCGGCATCGCTGCGACCATGGCCAGGACCAGGCTCCTCGGCATAGACGTCAAAACCATCTGTCGATCCGCCATTCAGCCCGATCAGTTCATCAGCCCGATACGCGCGCGCATCCTTGTTGACGCGCAATGCCGTCAGCTCGGCGACGTAGCCGCGCTCTTGCTTCTTCGGCGAGGGATAATTGACAGTGCCGGCCAGACGCATCACGCGGGGTGCGTCTTGAACGGAATCGCTGCCGAGCAGCTTGCACAACGCGGTGTTGGCTGCCTCCAGCCTCTCACGCGTGACGGCGCCGTCGAGCTTGAAATAAAGGTGCGCTCGCCGTTCCGGAACGGTCCCCGTGGTGACGACCATTGCCGGCGTGAGACCCTTCTATTTCAGGATCTCATCAATCCGTTCCGCGTCACCCGCACCATCGAACTCGGCCCATGCGTGGGACGCATCCACAACGTGATCGCCATTCGCTCTGCCACTCGCCGGCTTTTCGCCATGGCGCATCGCCGCGCCGACATAGATGTTAAAGCCCGCCTTGTTCTTGGCCTCCGCGAACTCTGCGGCCTTTTCCAAATCAAACACGGAGAAGTTTTCAGCCGCGTTGAGGTGCCCGTCAGGGCGACCGTACGCAATCTCTATCCATGCCTCAGGATATGGTTGCACGAACGCCGGATCGAACAACGCATAGAGGTGCGCGGAAATGTCGGACTTGTTCGGGACCAAGGGTTGGGTATGCGCGTTCATCGCAGCACCGCCAAGACGACGAACGCGACCGCGGCCATGAGATCGGTGAAGATGAAGATGTGGGGCGCGGCGGACAGGGCCGCGGCATAAAGCTTGCGCCAGTGATTCGCTGGTGTTATGGATGATGCTTCGTAAGACACGACGAAAGACTTTCTACTGAGCCCCGATGCTGCTCGCGGTCCCTGCCAAGGTGACGAGCTGTCGGGGTTTTTCAGTTCTTAGGATGCTCTGCTACGGCGAGCGCCGTCTGCTACTGGGCGAATTTCGATTCCTGATTTTCTGATGTTGGTTCCGCCTCACGGTGCCATCGCGCATGCGCCGGCGCGCCGGGGAAGGGCGCTCGGCTTCATTCCAACTAGGTAAGGTTTTAGGGGTACTTCGGGCGCTATTTCAGTCGGAACGCCTATTGAAATGACTGAAGAAACGGTCGGCCTGTCACGCCGGAGGTCGCGGGTTCGAGCCCCGTCTCTCGCGCCATCATTTCAATATCCTGATTTGCGGAAATTCATTTCGATACTTGCTACGAGGGTCGAAACAGGCCAGCGCCCCGATCGGGGCATGGAGCGAAGGGCTGCCCCGAAAATTATTTGTTCCCGACCCTTGACGGATTCTTAAACTTCTGCGCATACCGCTGCCATCAACGAACTCGCCAGCAAATCGCCGGCGCTCTTTAGGACCGAAACCATGTTGAGCTTACGCTCACATATCGTCGCGAAAGCCGCCATCGAACGACCGTTTACCCGGTCGAGCGATTGGTCGTGCATGTCCGTGACGAAGCAAGGTCCGAATTATCTAAAGGATTTTCTCCTCTCCGGTGGCGCTTGCGTTCGTGCGCATCGTCGTCGAGCGCCGTGGCATCTCCGAGGCTCAGGCCCGCAAGGTCTATCTCGATTACATCAACCGATCGAAGCCGGCGGACAACCGCGGGCGCCGAAAGGTCGCGTGATGACGTGAAGTGATTTCACTTCAGGATGGCCGTCCCTGCAAGGACATAAGATGGCCCGCTGATCCGGTACTGGTCTCCTTTGGTGGAGCGGCAAACGGTGGTTTCAGGCAGCGCAGATTTCTATTGCCGGCGGCAACGCCGGCGTTTGTGAATTTTGCTGGCGTAGCACAGCGGTAGTGCAAGGTTTTTGTGTAAAGCCAAGGTCGGGAGTTCGATCCTCTCCGCCAGCACCAATTTCGTCGAATTATAATGGCATTATAAAGCCATTAAAACCCGCCCGCGCAGCTCAGCGTAGAGCGCCGCTCTCGTAACGCGGAGGTCAGGGAGTCAACCACCCTCACGGGCACCATTCGCCGCCTTAGCTCAGTCGGCAGAGCGCGTTCTTGGTAAGGACGAGGCCGCGCGTTCGATCCGCGCAGGTGGCACCACACTTCACTTTTTCGGTCGAAAACGACGTTACACTTCAGGAGCGCAACCACTGAAGTTTGCGAGCGTGGCGGAACTGGTAGACGCACCGCACTCAGAATGCGACGGGCTCGACCCGTGGGAGTTCGACTCTCTCTGCTCGCACCAAACAATGGAATTCCATTGCAACGACATTGTCTCGACAATGCCCCGGTGGCGGAATTTGGTAGACGCCGCTTCCTCAAAAGAAGTTTCGTTGCAGGTTCGAGTCCTGCTCGGGGCACCAAGAAACACGCGCGCTTAGCTCAGAGGCAGAGCATCTCTTTTACACGGAGAGGGTCGGGATCTCGGAATTCCCAGCGCGTACCAATCGAAGGGTATGGTCATGACGACATACCTTTGCTATGATCGCGCCATGCACACCGGTGGAACGATCGAGCCGCGACAGAAGAAATGCGCCAAGCATGGGCTGCTATTGCGCCGATCGATTGATGGCAACCAGGTGTGCGAGATCTGGACATGCCCGGCCTGCAACGCCGATGTCATCGATCAGTGGGCCAAGCAGGCCGGCGTGATCACGATCAATATCCCGCGTCCGTAGCTCAGCGGAAGAGCACTACAGTGACATTGTAGGGGCCGCTGGTTCAATCCTAGCCGGATGCACCATTATGGAGATTCGCTGACCCGCGAGGGAGGCGCGCCACAAGGTCGGGATGCGGTCCCGGTTTCTCCGCCAATCAATGCACGTCGGTCCGGACGGTGAGGGCCTCGCCTGATAAGCGAGTGGCAGTTGGTTCAATTCCAACGGCGTGCACCATTCAACAAGGAGAACGACGATGCCGGCAGCTGCTTGCCTGCACTGCGCGGCCGGCCTTGAGCCTGTGAAGATGAAGCGCCAGTGGGTGCATCACTTCCGCGGTGATGGTCGGATCGCTGTCTGCACCGATCGTAATCTGAAACCGGAGCGGCTCGCCGCCGCAACCATGAATACGCATGGACCGGTTACCGTAGCGACGAACGGCCCAGACTTTTAATCTGGTTGGTCATCACGACCACGTCGGGGGTTTGAGTCCCTCCCGGTTCACCATGGACAGTTGGCTGAGCGGTTAGGCACCTGACTCTTAATCAGAGCGTGAAAGCGCAACGTCGGTTCGATCCCGACACTGTCCTCCAATTCGAATTCCCGCGCTCGTGGCGAAACGGTAGACGCACTGTCTTGAGGAGGCAGCGGGAAACCATGCCGGTTCGATTCCGGCCGAGCGCACCAAATTGCTCCGTGACGCATCTGGCGAGGCGAGCCCGCTGTCGACGGGCCGAGAGGGATTCGATTTCCCTACGGAGCGCCAATTCAATTCCGGTGTGTAGCGCAGTCCGGTAGCGCACTTCGTTCGGGACGAAGGGGCCGCAGGTTCAAATCCTGCCACACC
>WNFO01001844.1_pt1 | contig 24127 bp, 18 predicted proteins | sample 5400251 | NCBI WGS metagenome assembly WNFO01 (sample SAMN13153354, study PRJNA577476) | soil metagenome | isolation source: 100 cm saprolite under Madrone tree | place: USA:California | collected 2016-06-14
GCGTGAGCGCGCGCGGTCGAGGACCTCGCTGAATTTAGCTTTGGCGACTAGTGTCCATGGGCTCTTGGGCCTCGGGGAGCCTCATGGGAGACTGAGGGCGGCTCGATTCATGGATTAGGGATGGATTCGTCGAGCTTGAGGATGACAATTTCGCCGTTGGAATGAAATGTGCCGCCGGTGGCGGTCGTGGCCTCTTTCATGGGATTGTCGGGAAGGAAGTGAGAGATTTCGGTGACGAGGCCTGTGGCGCTGAGAGTTTTTTCGACATAGTCGCGCTCGAGATCGATATCGGGATCGATTTTGTGGGTGATCCCGTTGTTGCGCTGATCGCGTTCGAAGCCGATGTCGTGGGTGGCGGCGCCGATCCACAGAGTCTTGCCATTGACCTGGAACGGCGCTTTCCAGATGCGCAGATGATTGCGCGATCGGACGACACTGATGGGCTCGGCACGGGCCCAGCCGTAGTCCTGCGGGCGGCCAAAGAGGAAGAGTTGGCTCATGGGCATGGTCAAGTAGGATTCCTTCGAGAGGCTGCCGATCAAGCCGTGGAGCACGGTTTCCTTGACGTCGGCGTCGACTCTCACCCAGCCAGCGGTGGTGAAGACATGTTGCATGGTGGCTTCCGATCCGAGGATGAGAAAGTTGACCATGTCTCCGGCATGGCCTTCTTTGTCGCTGATGCGCCGCGGGATTTTCGAGAAGAGATTGTTGTCGATGCCAGGAAGTGAGCTGACCTGCCTGGCAACCACGCGCGCGGTGCCACCTTCGGGTGAGTAAACCTCGATGCGCACGGCGTAGGCGCCCTCACCGGTGTCATTCCTGGTCTGATTGACGCCGACGGAAAGGCGGCCCGAGAAAGGGGCAAGAACATTGCGGTGTGCGCCGATGGCGAACGGCTGCGCGGTGTCTTTATCGCCGATGCGGCCGATGAGCGTGCCACGCCCGGCTTCATTAAACGGTAGAACGCGGAGAAGGTCGCTGAACCCGCGCGGAAGGCCGTCCGGGCCGTTGTCGTCCTTCGCGTCGCCGTAACGGAGCTTACCAGTGGCGGTGATGAGCACGTGCTCGCCAGCTTGAATGTCCATGCTGGTGTCGATCCAGGAGTCTTCGCCAGTCAACTGCACTTCCTGGAAAAGGCGTTTTTTACCCGTGGGTGTTTGTGCAGAAGCGGAGTTCTGCCGGTCTGGCTTGGCAGAGACTTGCGCGGCGTTCTCACGGACCAGTTGCGCCCGAATAGCATGTGGGTGAACTGCGGTGACCAGAAAGAGTCCGAGAATAAATTGCATTTTTGCCATGAGACGCCAAATCATAGGAGTGGGCCATCCCGCGCAGGGCCGGGGAGCATCTCCACTGTTAGCAGAACCCCAGGTCAGAGTGCAAGCGTTGTCCTGGCTGAGTGTTGGACCTCAAAGGCGAAGAGCAGGGATCAGGCGGAGACGCAGGGACCATGGAGAGTTCGAGGAGAAAAAACGGGATTCCTTGACGGAGTGCGTTGGGGGCTTGTAGATTGGCAACATGCCGTAGCATTGTGAGAGGACATAGAGCGCTCCCAGATATGCCCTTCCGTGCGGAGAAACCGCGTCAGGCGGAGATAGATAACGTCAACAGGTCCCGAGTGAGGACTGCGGCAAAAGGCATGAAAAGACTTCAACGACAGATGGTGCTGTATGGATTGTGCGCAGTGACGGCGCTACCTGCGGCTGGACAGGCCCAGGCGCCCGCACCAATGCCCGGGCAGGTACAAACCAAATCGCCCCCACCAGCGCAGGCGCCTGCACCACGGGCGCGTGTGAGGACCACGCCGCAGAGCACAGTGAGTGTGGACGGCAGCGAGGCCATGTTTACAACGATCTGCGCGCTGTTGGCAGCGGGCTTCCAATCGAACGTCAGCTCCGACAATTGGACGGCGTTCCGGGCGCAGATGAGGGAGCGCTTGCGCCAGCAACAGGGCCCGGCAGTGGAAGCGGTGCGGGAATTTTACCGCCAGCACGAACTGCGGGATCCCGGCGCGACGCTTTCAAGGTATTTGTGGTTTGGACTGGTCTCCGGGCCCGCCCCCGCGTTTCAGCCAGTCTTGAGGCGAGATGAATTGCCACCGGAAGTAATTGCACTCGAGGGTTTCAGTGAAATCCTTTCTAATTATTATCAGGAACAGAAAATTGGGCAACTGTGGCGGCAAGTGCAGCCGATTTATAACCGTGAAGTCGAGCGACTGCATGATCCGGTGTCGCAAATTGTGTTCGTCGCGTCGGGGTACTTGCGTGAAATCCTCGAGCCGTCCGGGCCGCGTACATTGACGATCGTTGTTGAGCCGCTGGTCGGACGCATCACCAACGTGAGAAATTTTGGGGATCACTATGCGCTGGTGCTGAGCGGCGGGGAAGAGATTCCGACGGACGTCCTACGTCACGCGTTTCTGCACTTCTTGCTGGATCCACTGCCACTGATGTATCCGCACGTTACGGCAGCGAAACGCTCGCTATTTGAGAAGGCCGCCGCGGCCCCGCGTCTGGCGCCCGAGTTAAAGGACGATTATGCATCGTACTTTGCGGAATGTACGGTGCGCGCGGTAGAGCTGAGACTCAAGCGCATGTCGCCTGGCGAACGGGAAGCGGCGATGAGCCGGGACGATGAGGACGGGTACATTTTCGTGAAACCGCTCCTCGAGGCGCTGCCCAAATTCGAAAACTCCGAACCGTCGATGAAGCTCTTTTTCCCGGATCTGGTGAGAGCCATCGATACAGGAGCTGAGGGAAAGCGGCTGGCGGCGGTGAAATTCGCGCCAGACGAGACCGCCAAGCCGGAGGACGGGGCGGCGAGTGAGGAAGTGGCGCGCCGGAGAAGCGCAGCGCCGTCGACGGTGCCGAATGATGCGGAAGTCATTACGGCGCTAACCGAGGGGGAGCGGCGGATCGCGGAGAAAAATCCGCGCGCGGCGGAGGCATCGTTTCAGAAAGTTCTGACGAAATATCCGGATCAAGCGCGGGCGTGGTACGGAATTGGATTGGTGGCACTCCTGGATCACGATGCGGCAAGGGCCAAGCAGGTGTTCGGGCGGCTGACTGCCGGCGAACATGCGGCGACTCAAGATCCCATGGTACTGGCCTGGTCGCACGTCTACCTGGCGCGGATCTATGGTGATGAGGGGAACCCGGAAGTAGCGAAGTTGGAGTATCAGTCCGTTCTAAATGTGGAAGGGGGACCGGAACAGGCAAAATTAGCTGCCCAAAAAGGACTCGCAGCATTTGGCGGAGATAGACCCATGGCGCGACCTTGAACGGGAGGCGATTTTGGTTGGACACATACGATTCAGGGGAATGCTGTAGCGCTGGAGCAAGTCGGCTGTCGGTCAGACACTTCCCAAGGAGAAGCGCGCCGCCCGAACTGCGAAGCTCGGGGATGAGAATTAAAAAGAGATGAGGAGAAATAGGATGAGAATGAAGTTGAATACTTGGTTGGGGATGGCAACCCTGCTGGGCTTGTTGGCAGGCGCGAGCGCAGTGGCGCGCGCTTGGCAGTCTGCTCAGGGAAGCCAAAGTCAGCCTCCAGCGCAGCAGAACGACAAGCCGAAGACTCCCGACGTTACACCTCTGACGCTGGACGCCCCGGCACCGGTGAGTGCGGAAGAAGATGCCGCCTACAAAACCTTTCAGGGTGTGATTCCAAATGATGCCGCCAAGAAGATTGAGCTCGGTGAGGCATTTCTCCAAAAATATCCGGAGAGTCGCTACAAGTCTCCTGTATATGGGGCGTTGACTTACGCCTACTTACAGGCCGGGAATACCCAAAAGATGCAGGAATACGGAGAAAAGGAGATCACGTTGTCACCGAACGATGTCTCTACGCTCGCGCTGCTGGGGCAGACACTGCCCCGAACCTTGCATGGGAGCGTAGCCGACCCCGCCGCCGTGCAGTTGCTGGCCAAAGCGGAACAATACTCCAAACAAGCCATCGAGATTACGCCGACGCTGCCCAAGCCGGAGAACCTAACCGATGAAGCCTTTGCGTCCGCGAAGAATCAAGCGCTGGCGATGGCCCACAGCGGTTTGGGATTGGTCTTCGTGCGGCGAGGCAAGAATGCAGAGGCAATTCCGGAACTCGAGCAGGCCGTGAAGATCGATCCGAACCCGGACCCCGTGAATTACTACTTACTGGGAATGGCGAACAAGACCACCTCGCACTTCGATGATGCGGTGGCGGCCTTTAACAAGTGCGCAGCGATGACGGGACCCTTGCAGGGGACGTGCAAGACTCAGGCCGAAGATGCGAAGAAGCTTGGCACGACGCAACTGAGCGCGCCGAAGTGAACCAGGCCGCCGGTGCGGCGGAGTTATGCAAGAGACTATCCGGATCGCGGACGGAGCACTTGAGGAACGTCTAGGGCACAAGTTTTTCACAAGAGAGCTCCTGGAGAGTGCGCTGACCCACAGTTCGGCTGTTCCCGAACTGCGCGCTGCAGGCATCGAAGAGACTGTCTCTTCTCTATTTCCCGGGAACAATGAGCGGCTGGAGTTCCTGGGGGATGCCGTTCTCGAGCTGCTCGCGAGCGAATATCTCCTAGCGTCTTTTCCTGAGTGGAGCGAAGGGCAGCTCTCCAAGAGCCGTGCGCGGATTGTAAATGCAGTTTCCCTGGAGGCGGCCGCCAGGCGGCTGCGCCTGGGAGAGCACTTGCGGGTAGGGCGCGGAGAGGAGAAAACCGGCGGGCGGGAGAAGCAGACGCTGCTGGCCGATGCGTTCGAAGCGGTAGTAGCTGCGGTTTACCTCGATGGCGGACTGGGTGTGGCGCGCGAGGTGTTGCGAAGGGTGCTGTTCGAGCGGGCGCTGGAGGAGCGCGGTGAGCGCATCTCGGAGTCCGATCGCAAATCGGCGTTGCAGGAGCTCTTGCAAAGACGCGGGCGGGCACCAGCGGAATATCGCGTAGTTGGAGAAAGCGGCCCCGACCACCAGAAGGTTTTCCAGATCGAAGTTTGGATTGACGGGGAGTGCCTGGCAACAGGCGAAGGCAGCACCAAGAAGGAGGCGGAGCAACGTGGGGCACGAAGCGCTTTGGAACAACTCGAACGCGCGGAAGCGCAAGGCTGAGGCGGAATGCCGGAAAAGATCGTGACAGAAATCGAAGAACACACGACGGAAAAGAAGCAGGAGCACCGCCCGGAGCAGACCACGATTTCCGAATACCTGGAATCACTGCTGGTGACGGTGATTCTGGCGCTGTTCGGAACAAGTTTTATCGTACAGGCCTTCAAGATTCCGTCCGCATCAATGGAAGGCACGCTGCTGATCGGCGACCACTTGTTGGTAAACAAATTTATTTTCGGCGGGACCGGCACCTGGTATGAAAAACTGCTTCCGTACCGACAACTGGAACGCGGCGACATTATCGTTTTCAAGTATCCTTACGCGGATCATCAGCATTTCGTGAAGCGAGTCATTGGCTTGCCTGGCGATCGTTTGAAGTTGCTCGACGGGGATGTGTTCATCAATGGGAAACGATTGTATGAACCGTATGCGGTTCATGATTCGTCCGCATCGTACGACCCGTTCAACTTTTCCTTCCCTTCGATAAAGGGCCAGATGATTTCGCTCAATGCCATTCCTGAATGGCGCCCCGAGATCCGCAAGTATGTTCAGGGTGACGAGATTGTCGTTCCGCCCGGGAAGTATTTCGCCATGGGCGATAATCGCGATCACAGTCAGGACAGCCGCTACTGGGGATTCGTTGATCGTGATGCCATCATGGGGCGGCCCTTCTTGATTTACTGGTCGGTGGAAGCGAAAAGCAGCGACTACAGCGGTGATAGCACGTTTTGGTCACGATTGACTGGCATTCTTGAGACCCTGGTGCATCTGCCGTCTCGAACGCGGTGGAGCCGGATGCTCCGTACGGTACATTAGGATTTCAATCCTAAGTAAGGAAACCAGGAGACGAACCATCCTTTCGCTTCATTCTGGACGCGGCTGGCCCCTACCTTTTTGCGTATGAGTCTGCGAGACTTCCGAACGAGATGATCAAGCTGCAAAAGTGGCGAAAACCGGCGGTGGCGATCGTAGTTCTGGTCATCGTCTTTCAGGCCGGGGTGTCTCTTCTGGCGCGGACCCACCGCGTGCATGCGTACCTTGTGACACAACTGGAAAGAGCATTCGGACGGCCCGTGGAGGTCACGAGTTTCGACGCGCGGATTCTGCCGAGTCCGCAACTGGATGCCAACGGTGTGACTGTGGGCGAGGACCCCGCGTTCGGCCACGAATACTTTCTCCGTGCGGAACGCCTGAGCGCCGGTGTGCGCTGGACGGGCCTGCTGAGGGGCCACTTTGAATTTGGAACCATGTCGCTCAGCAAGCCGAGCTTGATTTTAGTGCGGAACTCGGAGAGTCGTTGGAACCTTGAACGGTGGTTGCCGCCGGCAAAGGGGAACCCTGCACCGAGCGCACCTGTCCATGAACCACCCTCGCCGGTGGCTCCGGTGAACCGGCTGGAAAGAATCGAATTCGATGAAGGGCGCATCAATTTCAAGACCGAGGACGACAAGTTACCTTTTGCGTTCACCGGAGTTTCTGGAAGCGTGGAGCAGATCTCGCCCGGACGCTGGCAACTGCAGCTGGAGGCCCAGCCATGGCGAAGCGGAGTTTTGCTGCAATCGGCCGGATCGATCAAAGTGTTTGGCGATGTGGCGGGGACTTCGACACGGCTGCAGCCAGCAGAAATCACTTTGCATTGGAGCCAGGCGTCGATGGCGGACGTCTTCCGATTTTTCCGCGGGCAGGATTACGGAGTACGCGGTGCATTCGCGCTGGATGCCGCAGCTAAGAGCGGAAGCGCCAGCGGAGATGGTCCTGCAGACTGGAAATTCTCACTGCAGGGACGAGCCGTGCAGATCCATCGCTGGGATTTGACGGAACGTGCTGATAACCCCCGCCTGAATGTGAACGTGACGGGGCGGTGGAACGTCGCCGCGGGGAGCCTGATCGCAGAAGAAATCGGGGTGGAGGGGCCGAGATCGAATCTCCGCGGCATGTTGCGTCTTGCTGGCGGACGCGTACCGGCGGTGGAATTGCGGCTGGATTCGATGGGGATTCAGGCATCGGACTTGTTGGACCGGCGGGATGATCTTGCGCGGGTGGCCACTTGCACTGGAGTCGGCGGCGTTTTCAAGCAGCGGTGGGATCGTGAGAATGCCGGGTTTCGTCGAGCCGGTGCGAATCGGTCCCGTGAGCGGAGGCCGAGAGCGAGGCGTGTTGACGATTGGGCCGGTGCGGGTCGCTCTCGGTGGGGACCTCCGTGATGTTTTGGCGCCGAAGCGGCGTCGTGTGGCAGTGGCCATGGAAAACGCCGCAGACGTGACCTTCGCGCACGATCTAAACACGCAAGCAGGAAGCATCAGCGTCGAAGGAAGCTTCAACAAGGTAGAAGATTTTCTGAAGTTGTCTGCGGAGGTTGGGCTGCCGCTGAATCACGGTTGGGAATTGAGCGGGCAGGCGTCCGCCGTAGCGAAGTGGGAATGGAAGCAGCCGTCGGGAGGGCGATGGAACGGAAGGGTTGTTTTCAACAAAGCGAGTCTGACCGTGGCGGGATTGAATCAGCCTCTCGACGTATTTGCGGGCGCATTGGATTGGATCGACGGGCGGCGCATAGCACGGGTGATGAGAGTGGAAGGGTTTGGTGGGATGTGGACGGGGAACATCGAGGAAACCGCCAGGGCGGATGGGGAAAATGGGGCGAAGTGGAATTTTCATTTGTATGCCGACCAGATGAACGCAGCGGACCTGGATCGTTGGGTCGGGCCAAGGGCTCGGCCGAGCTGGTTACAGAGGCTTTTGCCCCCGCTGCTCGGCGGATCGGCGCCGAAGACGCCACCGAGTGAACTGGTCCGCCGGGTGAATGCGGAAGGCGAGCTGGGGATAGCGCAGTTGACCATCGAAAGGTTGCGACTCGAAAAGGTGCTGGCCAAGGGATCTCTGCACGATCTCCAACTCGACGTTCGCGAAGCACAGGCAGAATGGGCGGGCGGCAAAGTACGGGCAGAGATAACTGCGAAGTTTTTGCCGCGGCCCGTCTATGAGATCGCCGCAAGATTGGAACGCGTGAACCTGGCGCAATTGCCGGGAGCGGGGCGAATTGCGGAGCGATTGGGGGGCGAAGCGTCGGGAACTCTACAGCTGAAAACCGAAGGCGTGGGCCGCGACGAACTTTTGGGAAAGTTGACCGGTCGCGGCGAGTTTCGCTTGAACAAGGTGGAGTTTCGCGGGTGGGATGTAAATGCGAGCGTCGAGGACGGCGTAGCACACACGGGAGTTTCGCGTTGGGCCAGCGGGGAAGGCTCGGTCCGTTTGCGGGATAGCAGCATTTTGCTAGAGGACTGGCGGCTCGATGGAGGGAAGCAGGTGACGCTCGTGAATGGAACACTCAGTTTCGGGCGAAACGCTGACTTGGCGATCGAAACGGCGGGCGCGCGAAAGAGCAAGGACCGCAAGGCCAGTGATTCCCGAACGGGGCACGTGCTGAAGATTTCAGGGCCGCTCGATGGACCAAAGGTTTCAGTGGAAAAGGCGGGCGTCCGGCAGCCTGCGGATTGACTTTCGGATATGGGAATGAAATCGGTTCCTTGAGACTGAGAGGAAAAAAATCGATGAAGGGTCATGCGCTATTGTGTGCAGCAGTTCTGCTGATGCTGATGCCGCAGACAAACACACAGCAACCGTTCACGCTGGAACAGGTGATGAGCGCTCCGTTCCCGGCCAATCTTACAGCCGCAAAACAGAGCAACCGCGTCGCATGGACGCTGAATCAACAAGGACGGCGGAACGTCTGGGTGGCCGAAGGGCCCGGATTCACGGCCAGGCAGATTACGAAATACAGTGAGGATGATGGGCAGGAGTTATCGGAGGTGAGTTTTTCGATGGACTCCAACACGATTGTCTATGTGCGCGGCGAAGGGAAGAATGCGGCCGGGCAAGTGCCAAACCCAACGAGCAATCCGGCGGGAACGGAGCAAGCGATCTGGACGGTGGCATGGAGCGGGGGAGAGCCGAGGCGCGTGGACGCCGGTCATTCACCGCAGATTTCTGCGCTCGGAACGATCGCCTATGCCAGGGATGGGCAGATCTGGATCGCGCCGCTGGACGGAACGGAGAAGCCGCAACAACTGGTTGTGCGCGGACAAAACTCGGACCCGCACTGGTCTCCGGATGGGAGCCGGCTGGCGTTTGTTTCGGTGCGCAACGATCACGCCTTCATCGGTATTTACGACGTTCGAACGAAGACCGTGCATTTCCTGGCGCCGTCTGTGGACTCAGACGGTGATCCCGCGTGGTCGCTGGACGGCAGGCGCATCGCGTTTGTGCGGCGACCTGCGGAGGCGCGAGACACGCCGCAGGGCTACTTTATCGCGCCGGATAAGCCGCATCCGTGGGCCATCTGGGTGGCTGAGGCCGGTGCGGGAACAGCAAGAGAAATCTGGCACAGCGGCGCCACCCCGCAGGGATCGTTTCCCTATATGGCAGAAGACACCGGCGGCGCTGTGATCAATTGGGCCGCGAACAACCAACTAGTGATCGCTTCAGAAGAAGACGGCTGGCAGCATCTGTATGCGCTGTCTGCCGACGGTGGCGCCCCAAAGTTGTTAACGCCTGGAAATTGTGAAGTGGAGCAGTGGTCTCTCGCGCCGGCCAAGAAGTCGGTTTTGTTCAACTCGAATTGTAATGACATCGACCGCCGGCATTTGTGGAGAGTGAATGTCTCTGGCGGAGAGGTAGGGCGACTGACGAGCGGGGAAGGGGTTGAATGGAGCCCCTTGGCACTCAGTGACGGACAAAGATTTGTTTATCTTGGCTCCGATGCGAAGCATCCGCCACGGGCTTTTGTGAGTGACTTTGCAGGAGATTCGCTGACGGCGCTGCTCGGAGTCGAGTCGTGGCCCAAGGATTTTCCGTCAGATCGCCTGGTCGCACCGCAACAGGCAATATTCAGATCCACAGACGGGCTGGAAATACACGCGCAGCTTTTTGTGCCAGCCGGGATCACAACTGGTGAGAAGCGGCCGGCAGCGATCTTCTTGCACGGTGGCCCGATGCGGCAAATGCTCCTCGGCTGGCACTACATGTACTACTACTCGAATTCCTATGCCATGAATCAGTACCTGGCGAGCCGCGGATACATCGTACTGGCGCTCAATTACCGCAGCGGAATCGGCTACGGCCGAGCGTTTCGAGAAGCCCAAGGCCGTGCTGGGCGTGGCGCGACGGAGTATCAGGACGTGGTGGCGGCGGGCAAGTACTTTCAGAGCCGCAGCGATGTTGACGCAAAACGCATCGGCTTGTGGGGCGGAAGCTATGGCGGGTATTTGACGGCGCTTGGCTTGGGGCGCAATTCCGATTTGTTCGCGGCAGGTGTGGATCTCCATGGTGTGCATGACTGGCCGACCGACAACTGGGACGGAAAGAATGTTCCTGCGGAGATGAACAAACTGGCGCATGATTCATCGCCCGTGACCGCAGTCAACGCATGGAAGTCACCGGTGCTCTTCATCCACGGCGACGACGACCGCAACGTGTACTTCACACAAACCGTGGACCTCGTGGCTCGGCTCCGCGAGAAGGGCGTGGAGATCGAACAACTGGTTTTTGCCGATGATGTGCACGATTTTCTACTGCACAGAAATTGGCTGTCGGCGTATCACGCGGCGAGCGATTTCTTCGATCGGCACTTCAAGTCCACCGGAAATTGAAAATCGTTTTGTTTCGGTGATCATGTGCGGAGAGGTCTTCGACGACTCGCGAGGCATTAGCGGATGCAAATGAAACGCAAACCACAGCGAACCGCCGGCCTGTTGCTTCTTGCGGCTGTCACTCTCTGTGCGGGAGACAGACGTGTCAGTCTCCTGCCCAAACTGCAGCCCGGCCAAACGCTCATTTACCTCATCCGATTTCAGAGTGACAAGACCGTCAAGACCGAAAGCAAGGTCGTCGCCCCCATGGCGCCAAATGCTGCGCAAATCGATGCGCACGGATTGCTGCTGGTGGAGGTCTTGGATGTGCAACCGGCGGGAGCCAAGGCAATGATTCACGCGCGGGGTCAGTTTCTGACTCTGGACTCTGGTGTGTGGTTGAAGAAGCCCGGTGACAACAAGTCCGGTTGGGATGGACAGCATGTAGACCCCCATGGCAAAAGCATTGAGTTCACGATTTACCCAGACGGCTCGGTGAACGAAGTAAAAGGTCTGGATTTTCTTTTTCCCGAGCAGCAGCAGGCCTGGCAGCAATGGGTCGCACGTTTTGCGCTGGCGTGGACGCTTCCTGCAAACGGAATGAAGTTCGGCGAAAGATGGAAGCTGGAGCAGGCCGAACAAATAGGAGCGCCAATTTCGGGACTAAATTGGGCGCGGGAGTCGATGTACGTGAGAAATGAGCCCTGCCAGGCGAGTCAGCTTTCAATCATGGGAGATGTCTCCGCCTCCAGTGGTCCGCCAGATACTTGCGCGGTGCTGCTCACGACGGCGACGCTGAAACAGAAATCATCGTCGAAAGACGCGACCCCCGAAGATTTTAAACTTCACGAGTTGCGGACCATGGGCACGGCGAAGGGCACGAACGAGATCATCACGTATATTTCCCTGAAGAGCGGCCTGGTCGTGCGCGCAACGGAAGAGGCCAGCCAATTCATGGATGTCATGGTGGCCAAAACCGATGGCTCCAACCGCGTGCACTACAACGTCGACGCGAAGAGTCACTCGGAAGTATTGCTAGTCACGGAGACGCCGCTGGATCGGCCTTGAATCGAACGCGCCGGCATTTTTCCAAGGTGAAGCCTGAGTTTGCGCGCCGGAGTATAATGAAAGTTTCGCCAGAGGCCGGTAGGACTGCGGGAGACCCTTTCCATGAAATTCAAGCTGCACAGCAATTATCAGCCGCGCGGCGACCAACCCGCGGCGATCGACCAGCTCTATCGCGGCCTGGAAGCCGGCGATAAGCAGCAAGTGCTCCTTGGCGTGACCGGGTCGGGCAAGACCTTCACCATGGCGAAACTCATTGAGCATGCCGATCGTCCGGCGTTGGTGCTGGCGCACAACAAAACACTGGCCGCACAGCTGTATCACGAGTTCAAAGGATTCTTTCCCGAGAACGCGGTCGAATATTTCGTCAGCTACTATGATTTTTACCAGCCCGAAGCGTATGTTCCCTCCGCGGATATCTACATCGATAAGGAAGCGACCATCAACGACGAGCTGGACAAGTTGCGCATGAGCGCGACGCGTTCCCTTTTCGAACGCCGCGACGTAGTGATCGTGGCATCCGTGTCTTGCATTTACGGCTTGGGCTCGCCGGAAGCCTATTACGGCATGCTCGTCATGCTGGAAAAGGGGCAGCAGACGTCGCGCGAAGCGTTGTTGCGAAGGTTGGTCGATATTCAGTACGAGCGCAGCGAGGATTTGCGGCGCGGCACGTTCCGCGTGCGCGGCGACATGATCGAAATTTATCCCACGTATGAGGATCAGGGTTACCGCATCGAAATGTGGGGCGACCAGATCGATGCGCTGCGGCAAATCGATCCGCTGACCGGGGAGGTGCGCGTGGGGCAGGAGAATTTGTCGCGCGTCCCGATTTATCCGAAAACGCACTACGTCATGCCGCAAGAACAGCGTGACCGCGCAATCGTGAGCATCCAGGAAGAGCTTTGGTGGTGGAAGAAAGAAATGGAGAAACAGGGAAAATTCGTCGAGGCGCAGCGTGTGGTGCAGCGCACGATGTTTGACATAGAGATGATGCGCACCATTGGCTACTGCCACGGCATCGAGAATTATTCGCGTCATTTGAGTGGTCGTTTGCCGGGGGAAGCGCCGCCGACGCTGCTGGATTACGTGCCGCAGGACTACCTGATGTTCATTGACGAATCGCACCAGACGGTTGGGCAAGTGCGCGGAATGTTTAACGGTGACCGCGCGCGCAAGCAGACGCTAGTGGATTACGGCTTTCGCATGCCTTCGGCGCTGGATAATCGGCCGCTGACGTTTGAGGAGTTCGAGCACCGCATCAATCAGGTGGTGTACGTGTCCGCGACGCCCGGACCGTATGAGTTGACGAAAGCAGGCGGGGTGGTCGTGGAACAGGTGATTCGGCCAACGGGGCTGGTGGACCCTCAGGTGGAAATTCGTCCCGTGAAGGGCCAGGTGGATGATCTTCTGGAAGAGATTCGCGTGCGCGCGGAGAAGAACGAACGCTCGCTAGTGACCACCTTGACGAAGCGTATGGCGGAGGATTTGTCCGAGTATTTTACGGAGATTGGCGTGAGGTGCCGCTATCTGCACTCGGAAGTAGAAACGCTGGACCGCATCAAAATCCTGCGCGACTTGCGGCGCGGGGAATTTGATGTGCTCATCGGAATCAATTTGCTGCGTGAAGGACTGGACCTGCCAGAAGTGTCGCTGGTGGCCATTTTGGATGCGGATAAAGAGGGATTCTTGCGAAGCACGACGTCGCTAATCCAGACAATTGGACGCTGCGCCAGGCACATCGAGGGCCGAGCAATCCTGTACGCGGATCGGCGGACGGATTCGATGAATCAGGCCATCGACGAAACGAACCGGCGTCGCGCGAAACAGGTGGCCTACAATAAAGAGAACAATATCACCCCGATGTCGATCATCAAGTCAGTGGATATGGAGCTGGCGAGAATCGTCGAAGCGGATTACGTGACCGTGCCGGTGGACGATGCCAGCCTCGATGCGGCAACGGCAAATATTAAGAACGAACAGCAGCTCGCGGAGATGCTGCAACAGCTTGAGACGCAGATGCGCGCGGCGGCGAAGAAGTTTGAGTTCGAAAAAGCCGCCCAGCTCCGCGATCGCCTCCGCTCTTTAAAGCAAAAGGATCTGGCGGGACTGTTTTCGGTCGAAGCCACTCCTGCGCCAGCGACGGCTGAACGAAAGTCCGAGTCATCTCAGGTGTAGGTGAACCATTGGATTTAGGTCCAGAATTGCCCCAGCGCAAATCAATTTAGGTTACTGCGCAGTTGCTGAAGCGTGTTTTGTGACCATTTAACAGCACGACAATCGATGTCTTCTCGGTTCCCTGACCGGTAAGCCGGTCGAATGGACCGCCCCGGCGAGATTGTTCAAGCCTTGTGGAATTCATTACCAGAAAGATCTCCGAGGTTGGTCTTGGAAGGCCCTGCCAGCGCCGGCAAAGACGCAAACGGCAGGGCAGGCACCGTCCCGGCTGCGGCTGACGCGGCAGCTACGAACGATTCGCTCGCGGCTGTGGCCGGAGCTTTCAAGTCCATTTCAAGCATTCAAGTCAACCGACTCTGCGAAGAAAAGTTGTGCACTTATGGACGACGAAGATCCTCGGAATATCCAGCAGTACATCGTGGAGAATTCCTTGAACTGGGCGTTGGATGCAGAGAATCCCGCTGTCGACTCCGGCAAGGTTGTCACTAAACGACGCCGCGTTTGAGGTCGTCCAGCGGATAGAAAGTGTCACGCCAAATGATGCCACCCTGCTTGAGGGTAACGACGGTCGAGCGGAGAAGCATGTAGCTGAAGAGAAGCGCGCCGAGAGGATGCGTGAACGCATAGAACGGCGAAACACGCATGCCGATGTCTACGCCGGTGTGGAAGCAGAGCGCGATGACAAAGGCGGCTACGGCGAAAATACGAGTCCAACCGTGGCCGAAGAAAACGCCAAAGATTGGCGCAACGTTCATGAGCAGCAGAGCGACGACGGCGATGGCCACGAGCGGCACGCTGTAGCCTACGCCGGCGAAGAAATTTTTCGTGACGCCACGAACAAGATTGCCAAGGCCAGCATGCCAGCGGACGACGACGAAATCCTGCGCCAGACCCGCGCTGGAGCGAAAGCCCGATTGCTTGACGATCTTTCCCAACTTCATATCATCCACAACCTCCATGGCCAGGCGGCGATGGGTGCCGCTGGCTTCATAGGCGGCGCGCTTGAGGAGTTGGAACGCGCCAACACCGACATAGGCGCGCGAATTGGGATTGGCCACGCGGTAAGGGTCGGTGGCTATGTGAAATGCCATGCCAAAAAAAGTAATGAGCACAGTCTCCCAGAAGCCAACCATTTCGACATCGCCCATGAGCGTGAGGTGCTCCAGGTTGCGCGCTTTCACGAGAGCAATGGCGCGGCGCAGGGCATCGTGCTTGAAACGCACATCGGCGTCAGTGAAAAGCAACCAGTCGCCGGTTGATGCTGCGTACGCTTTTTGGAGCGCGTGAGGTTTGCCAAGCCAGCCAGCGGGCAATTGCGTGATGTGGACAACGCGGAGCCGGGGATGCGCGGCAGCGAACCGCTCGAGGATGCGGCCGGTCGAGTCCTGTGAGCGGTCGTCGACAGCGATGACCTCCAGATCCGGGTAATCGATTTCCATCAGAGTGGCAAGTGCAGCTGGCAGTTTTTCTTCTTCGTCACGCGCAGCGAAGAGAATCGAAATGCGCGGACAATCAGCGTCGCAGGCCGGCGTGAAATCCTTGATCCACGGAAGGCGAACGGCGCCATAGGCAACGCGAATACCATGGGTGAACCAGAAGGACGCAATCAAGCCAAAAAGCACAAGTCCGAAAATGTGCATGGAAATTGGTGCCAGCGTTGTCCTCAGGTTATGCTAACACGAGATGGAAAAGACCCTCGCCATCATCGGGGCGGGACGCGTGGGGCGCACGCTGGGCCGCCGGTTGCGTGAACTGGGGTGGCAGATTGGCGCGGTGGTTACCCGTAGCGAGGCGAGCGCGCGTCGAGCCGTCCGATTCATTGGGGCAGGCAAGGCTTGTGCCGGAATGACGCGGCAGATCCTGGCATCGCGAGTGATCCTGGTCGCCACACCCGATGAGGAAATCGCAGTTGTCGCGCAGGAACTGGCTCGGATTGGCGAAGAAGAACTGCGCGGGCGAGTTATCCTGCACACCAGCGGGGCGATGGATTCTGGCGTGCTTGATGCCGTGCAAGAGCGGGGCGGGACGGTCGGGTCCTTGCATCCCCTGCAGTCTTTCAGCGGCGTCGCAGTACCTTCACTGGAAGGCAAGGTTTTTACGATTGAAGGGGAACCACGGGCGGTGCGAGACGCGCGGCGGATTGCACGAGCTCTCGGCGGATCGCCCGTGCGCATCGCGGGAAGCAAGAAACTCTTGTATCACGCGGCGGCCGTGATGGCCGCCAGTCATGTGCTCACGGTGGAGGAAGCGGCCACGCAGTTGCTCGTCTCGCTTGGGATGAGGCGGAGCGAAGCCGTGCGGGCGCTGTTGCCCCTGACGCGCCAGGTTCTGGAGAATTTCGAGAGGCTGGGGCCACGAGCCGCGTGGACAGGGCCGCTCTCTCGTGGAGATTATAAGGTGGTGCAAGCGCATGTGGATGCACTTCTAGAATCGCCCAAAGAATTTGCGCATGCCTATGAAGCGCTGGGTCGTCTGGCAGCGCGCGTGCTCGCACAAGATCCTGCCGGCATGTTGGCCGAATTAGGAAAGAATTCTCTGGAAGAGAAACTAAGAGCAAAGGCGATAGGGGGCAACGCGTGAAACGATTGCAGATTGCGATGGAAAGCACCACGCTGGCGAACGGGTTGAAGGTCGTCATTGCGCCTGATTCGACCGCACCGGTCGTAACCGTCGGGGTGTACTACAAAATTGGCTTCCGCCTGGAGCCCCAGGGACGCAGCGGGTTCGCGCACTTGTTCGAACACATGATGTTTCAAGGTTCCGCGAACGTTCCAAAGATGCAGCACATCAAGTTGATCAATTCAAGCGGCGGCGTGCTGAACGGGTCGACGAGCTATGACGTGACAAATTATTACCAAGCTGTCCCTTCGAATGCCCTGGAGCGCGTCCTGTGGCTTGAAGCCGACCGCATGCGCGCCTTGAGAGTCGATGACGAAAATCTCAAGAACCAACGCGACGTCGTGAAGGAAGAAGTTCGCGTCAACGTGATGAACCAACCCTATGGCGGATTTCCCTGGTTGGATATGCCGCCGGTGGCGTTTCGCAATTGGGCGAACGCGCACAATTTTTACGGCGATTTTGCCGATTTGGATGCAGCCGATTTGACCGACGTGCAGGCTTTCTTTAACACCTACTACCTCCCCAACAATGCCGTGCTGCTGGTGCTCGGCGACGTGAAGGCGGCGGAAGGCATCGTTCTGGCGGGAAAATATTTTGAGGGCATACCGGCTGGGGCGGCGCCGCACTTTGCCGACCCGACCGAACCGGAGCAGACCGAAGAGCGGCACGGATTCGTGGAGGAAAAATTCGGCACACTGCCGGCGATGGCCGTCGGATACCTGATGCCGAAGCGGCGGACTGCCGACTGGTGCGCGATGGCGTTGCTGGATCAGGCGCTGCACGGCGGGCGTGCCGGACGCCTGTACCGCGACCTGGTATTGGAGAAACAGATCGCCGTGGAGGCCGACGGCGGTATCGATGACGTTTTTGGATACAACGGGCCAACACAAATGACCACCCGCATCCTGCACAAGCCGGAATTTACAAACGAAACGGCGCTTGCGGCCTTTGATCTCGTGATCCGCGAAGTGCTGGAAAACGGCATCAGTGCCGACGAGTTGGAGCAGCTGAAAGTGAAGTGGCGCTCGGACTATTACGCCACGCTGGAAGGTGGCCGGGGTGGCTACATGCCAAAGTATGGGCTGATGCATTTGTTGGCGTGCTTCACGCTCTTTGACAATGAACCGCAGCTCGTGAACACCATCCTGGAGGGCTTCCTCAATGTGACCCGCGAGGAGATTCAGGCTGTGGGGAGAAAATATTTGCGAAAAGAAAAGCGCGCCATTGTTCTTCGCAACCCGATGAAGGCTGGTTCACCCTCGGGAGCGCACGCAAAGGAGGCGGCATAATGGCTAGTCGCACGGTGGAAATGGCGACGGGTGCACCGGAACTGGCGGCCGAGCGCGCGGTGACCTGGCCGAAGCGCACAAAGGCGCGGCTTTCGAACGGGCTCGAGGTGATTCTCGCGGAGTCACATTCCATTCCCAAGTTTCATGGTGAATTGTTTTTCCGCTCCGGTAACGCGGCAGTTGCGGATCGCACTCCTGGATTAGCGGAAATGACCGCAACCTTGGTTCGCACCGGAACGGCAAAGCGCGTAAGCCGCCAGATTGAAGAGGAGTTACGGAGGCTCGGCGCGGACTTGTCTTCCAACGCGGGCGCTGATACCAGCGCCCTTTCCTTCGCCGGACTTTCGGAATTTGCGGCGCCGCTCCTGGGGATGGTGAGCGAGTTGGCACGGGAGGCGGCGTTTCCGGAAGCGGAATTTGAGCGCGAGCGCCGGCAAAAACTGGAAGAAGTGAAACTCGAGCGCACCCAGCCTGGATTCCTGGCGAGCGAGCGGCTCCGAAAAGTTTTATTTGGCACGCATCCCTATGGGCAGGTCTCGCCAGGCGAAGCGCAAGTGGCCGCCTACAAGCGCGAAGATCTGCAGGCCGTGTACCGCGAATCGTATACGCCCGAAAATGCTCTTCTCTTGCTCGTCGGAGATTTTGACTCCCAGGAGATGTTGAAGACCGGTGAAAAAATATTCGGGGGGTGGAGAGGCACGAAGCCAACAGCAAAAACTTTCGCGGCACCTCCGAATCCGCGCGGGCGACGCGTTTACCTGGTGCACGTGCCAGGGGCAGTTCAGACGCAACTCCTGCTGGGTTGCCACGCCATTACGCGCCAGCATCCGGACTGGGTGAGGCTGGGGCTTACGAACAGCTTGTACGGTGGAGCATTTAATTCCCGGTTAGTAATGAATATCCGCGAGGATAAGGGTTATACCTATAGCCCTCGCAGCGGTGTAAGTGCGTTGCGGCAGCATGGTTATTTTTCGGTATCGGCAGCCGTGCGAAATGATGTTGTGGCGGCATCGCTGACGGAGATTTTTTATGAAATGGACAAGTTGCGATCCATACCGGTGTCAACGGCGGAACTGGCCGACGCCCAAAATTACCTGAGCGGAGTTTTCTCGATGGGGCTTGCGACCCAGGATGGATTGCTGTCGCAACTTTCCACGGTGGCGCTGAATGAATTGCCAGACGACTACCTCGAAACCTATCGCCAGAGAGTCCGCGCCCTCAGACCGGAAGATTTGCTCGCAACCGCGCGCAAGTATCTAGACTCTGCCAACATGCAAATCGTCGTCGTCGGTGATCGCGCGCAGATTGAGGAGCAAGCGACCCTCTTCGGCGAGCCCGAATTCTATGACGCGCTAGGCGCGCGCGTTTGACCTAGCAAACCAGCTTGTCTCTGTCCTGCGGATGTTGAAGTTGTACGGCCCGTTCAAGGGCGTGGATGATTTGCTGGCGATTCGCGGGTTGGGGCCGAAACGCCGCGAAAAATGCGCAGGCATTAGACGGTTGGGAAGCCGGCCGCGTGAAAGCCCACAACACCATCGGCAAAGTCTATTCCCGCTGCAGAGAAGCTATCAGACAAACCATAGTAAAGTTCCATCGCACAAATACCGTGCGAAGGAGAAGAGTTCCTCGCCGAGTTACGCTTCGTTCGGATGATGCGTTGCGCTGGATTCGATCAGATGATGACAGATTCTTCTTGGCGATAAGAATATCGCGTGCCTCTTGTGTACCGCGTCGAGCGTCACAGGGTCTGGTGAGTGGCGCGAGGCTGGTCGATGTGCAGGGGAACCTGGTCGGCGATGCGGATGCCGTAGCCTTCGAGGGCGACGACTTTTTTCGGATGATTAGTGAGGACCCGGATGTCCTTAAGGCCGAGGTCAATCAGGATTTGCGCACCGATGCCGCTTTCGTGCTGGACCATGCGCTGGCGGGCAGGTTCACGATCAAGTTGGCCGCGCTTGTGGAAATGAATCTGAGGCAGCGCGCCGGGTTCTTCGGCGGTTTCGACACTGAAGCCACGCCCCGTGTGATGCAGGTAGAGAAAAACGCCACGGTCTTCCTTGGTGATGGCTGCCAGCGAGCGCGACACAAGCTCCGCGCAGTCGCAAGCGGTGGAACCGAAAACGTCTCCGGTGAGGCAGTGTGAATGGACACGCACCAGCGTGGGCTTCACGCCTTCCAGTTCGCCGCGCACAAGTGCGACGTGCTGATCGTGGTCCATGTCGCTGGCGTACGCGATCATACGGAAGCTGCCGAAGCGCGTGGGCAGGACAGCTTCCGCTACGCGCCGCACGTAGCGCTCGTGCTGCATGCGGTAGCGAATGAGGTCCGCCACCGTGAGCATCTTCAGGTTGTGTTCCTTGCAAAATTCAACAAGCTGCGGCACGCGAGACATGGTGCCGTCATCACCCATGATTTCGCAGATGACGCCAGCGGGAGTCAGCCCGGCAATGCGCGCGAGATCGACACAAGCTTCGGTTTGACCGGCGCGGACCAGCACGCCTCCTTTGCGCGCGCGCAACGGGAAAATGTGTCCCGGGCGTGCGAGATCCTGAGGCTTCGTTTTTGGATCAATGGCCGTGAGGATGGTGATGGCGCGGTCCGAAGCGCTGATACCCGTGGTGACGCCTACCCGCGCGTCGATGGCTTCCGTGAATGCGGTGCCGTGCACGGAAGTGTTGATAGGCGACATGAGCGGAAGGTGGAGTTCGTCGCAGCGCTCTTCGGTGAGGGGCATGCAGATCAGGCCGCGGCCGTACTTGGCCATGAAATTGATGGCCTCGGGCGTGATTTTTTCGGCGGCCATGGCGAGGTCACCTTCGTTTTCGCGGTCCTCGTCGTCGATGAGGACGACCATGCAGCCTTGGCGAATCTCTTCGACGGCTTCTTCCACGGTAGCGAACATTTTAGAAGTGTCTCCCAGGGGAAAAGGATAGTGGTAAGGAGGTAAGGATGTAAAGAAGCACGCAAAGGGAACTCTTCGAGAGAACTAACGCCTCCAAATCTCAAGGATGCGGAAGAGAGCTGCGCCGAAAAGTGCCGCACCGGGGATGGTGAGGACCCAGGCGAGTACGATGCGCCGCGTCACTCCCCAGCGCACCGCAGAAAGCCGGCGCGATGCCCCCACACCGACAATAGCGCCCGTGATGGTGTGCGTGGTGCTGACCGGGATGCCAAAATGCGCCGTCCCGATCAGTGTCAACGCACCCGCCGTCTCCGCGGCGAATCCACCGAATGGCGTGAGCTTAGTGATGCGCTGACCCATGGTCTTGATGATGCGCCAGCCGCCAGCCATGGTGCCACCAGCCATGGCCAGATGGCAGCAGATAATGACCCAGTAGGGTACCTCGAAGGTCTGTATCAAACCACCGGCGACCAGTGCCGCGGTGATAATGCCCATGCCCTTTTGGGCGTCGTTGGTGCCGTGACCCAGGCTGTAGCCGGCCGCCGAGAGAAGTTGCAGGCGGCGAAACCAACGGTCGACTTTGAGCGGGCGCTGGCGATGGACAATCCAACTGGTCAGAATGGTGACGGTCATCCCGACGAAGAGGCCGATGACCGGCGCGAGAAAGATGAAGAGAACTGGCTTGATCCAGCCTCCGAAGATGATGGCTTTGGAGCCGGCGTGTGCGATGGCCGCGCCTCCGTATCCGGCGATCAATGCGTGAGAAGAACTGGTGGGGAGGCCCAAGATAAGAGTAATAAGATTCCAGGCGATGGCGCCGAGCAGTCCGGCGAGGATTACTTTCTCATCGATCATCTCTATACGGACAAGACCCTTCGTAATCGTCTTGGCGACGGCGGTGCCAAACCAGAAAGCGGCAATGAAATTAAAGAAGGCTGCCCAGAGGACGGCGCGGAAGGGCGTGAGGACGCGCGTGGAGACGACCGTGGCAATGGAATTGGCCGCGTCGTGCCAGCCGTTCGAGAATTCGAACGTGAGAGTAAAACCTATGACGATCAGGAGCAGGGTAAAGCTGTTCACAGGTCAAGCGCTCTTGAGGATGACGCCTTCGATGACGTTAGCGACGTCTTCGCACTTGTCCACGGCGGTCTCGATGACCTCAAAAATCTCTTTCCACTTGATGATCTGGACAGGATCTTGCTCTTCATCGAAGAGCTGCGCGATGAGCGTGCGGCACAAGCGGTCGCTATCGTTTTCGTAGCGATTGATTTCGATGCAATGCTTCAGGGCTTTTTGCGGCGTTTCCAGCGCGCGAACGGCTACCTCGACCTCAGCCGTGGCCGAGACCAGGACCTGGACGAGATCAAGGGTCCCGCTGCGAACGCTATCGACGCGATAGAGTACAAAACGGCTGGCCGCGGCGTCGATCAGGTCGATCACATCGTCCAAACGGCTGCAGAGCTCATAAATGTCTTCACGGTCGAAGGGCGTGATGAAGGTCTGATTGAGCTTGGTGAACAGGGCGTGCGTGATTTCGTCGCCTTCGTGCTCGATGGCCTTTACGATCTGCACTTGTTCGGGCACGCCGGTGTAGTGCGAAAGCATTTTATGCAGGGCATCAGCCCCCACATGGATATTCGCCGCTTGCTTTGCAAAGAGGTCAAAGAAACCCTCTTCACGCGGCAAGAACCGCTGCAACAGTCCTGGCATGATGTCTGACTCTCCCCTGAAGAGTCTGCGGAGAAGCCTACGGACGATACCAGAGGGCGAAAGGGGAGGCAAGCAGGGCCGAAGCCTGCCTTACCCGTAGCCGAATCGCTTCAAGCAGGCATCATCTACTTTTTGGTCTAGTGGGCAGAGGCAATTGATCCGCCTAGAGCCTGCCGCAGAGAATCGCGCTGCTGCGAAGCTCTGGAGTAGAGCCCGCGCCAAAAAAGCCACACGGGCGGCGGGTCGATTCTCCTGGGCGGCCCGCTGCATATTATCGGTGATCCATGGCCTGGCCACGATCTTTGCTGTGAACGTCGCCGGCGTGGCTGCCTTCCCTGCCTTCATCAGGGGTTTAAGCGGCCCCGCGGCTGCCAGGTATTCCTCAGCAGTCCAATTCTTCTCCAAGCCAGTTTGAAGCTTGGCGATCGCCCGGTCATAGCTGTCTGCCAACTCCCTCCTACTGCTGGATATTCGGAGAAGCAAATTATCCGGCCCGTAGGTGCTGCCATCTTCCCAAACTGCAGCCGCGAGGTTGGCATCTGTAACGGGCCCGCCCACCTGATGGGGCGCGCCTAGGATGCTGCTCATGCCCCTGGGTATGGGCGCAAGCAGCCTTACTCGCGTTAACGCGTCGTAAACCAACGTGTTAATGACGCCGTCTACAGATTTTGGTTCCGTTCGAACCACAAAGGCGGTCAGCGGATACTGATGGAGGTTCCTGATGATGATGCGAGGACCGTGCGCGAAGCGCCGCTCCAGCTCCATAGCATGGTGCACGGTTTACGCTGGGATCGGGACCGCAACAGAAGGCACGAAGCATGCGGCCAACATCAAAAGAACGGATTTTCGAAGAGTTCTGATGTGGGGAACTCCGGTGTTGTTTCTATGGTGGCCGCCAGTATGGCTCAATAAATTTTCGTTCCAAGTCTGAAAAATACTTTGCTTGGCAATAAAAAAGGGCGGCCCTTGAAGGGCCGCCCTTTTGGGACTGAGGGTACAGGCGAGCTGGTGAACTTAGTACATGCCGCCCATGCCGCCGGCGCCGGGAGCACCGGCAGCGGCGGCCTTCTTGTCATCTTCCTTGATGTCGGCGATGAGGGCCTCGGTGGTGAGCATCAAGCCCGCGATGGACGCCGCGTTTTGCAGCGCGAGGCGGGTGACCTTGGCCGGGTCGATGATGCCCATCTTGATCATGTCGCCGTACTCGCCGGTCTCGGCGTTGAAGCCGAAGTTTTCTTCCTTGGAGTCGCGGATCTTGCCGATCACAACGGCGCCTTCATGGCCGGCGTTGAGAGCGATCTGGCGGGAGGGCTCTTCGAGAGCGCGCCGCACGATGCCTGCACCAACGGCTTCATCATCGTGGAGCTTGAGCTTTTCGACGACCGCGATGCAACGGAGCAGCGCCGAGCCTCCGCCGGGGACAATTCCTTCCTCGACAGCTGCGCGGGTGGCATGCATAGCGTCTTCGACACGCGCCTTCTTTTCTTTCAGTTCGGTTTCGGTGGCTGCGCCAACCTTGATGACGGCGACGCCCCCGACCAGCTTGGCAAGGCGCTCCTGGAGCTTTTCCTTGTCGTAGTCGCTAGTGGTGTTTTCGACCTGCGAGCGGATCTGCTTCACACGGCCTTCGATGTCCGCGGACTTGCCGGCGCCTTCGATGATCG
>WNFO01000812.1_pt1 | contig 24120 bp, 23 predicted proteins | sample 5400251 | NCBI WGS metagenome assembly WNFO01 (sample SAMN13153354, study PRJNA577476) | soil metagenome | isolation source: 100 cm saprolite under Madrone tree | place: USA:California | collected 2016-06-14
AAAAGCCGTGCCTCATTTACCGGATCTCACGGACTTTTTTTTGGCCGATAACGTTTGGACGTTCAACCGGCTCTTTATGCGATCGTCGCGGCTTATGGACACGTTTCTGCGTCGTTATTCGTTTTCGTTTCCCAAGAGCGGTATAAGCCTCAAGACACTTGAGATGAAACTTGTCAGCAGCGGCCACGATTTGAAGGCGGTCGCAGGCCTGAACCGGAAAGGATTTTACGAGCTCGTCAGCACGTATGCCGTCGCGAATCTGCGGGAACAAAGGGCGGCTCATTCAGCAAGCCCTGCTGAACGAGAATCTCCATAGCGAACCGACCCCAACACCTGGCGATTGGTGTTGGGTCTGATTGCCCCGCCGATTCGAAGGCTCGTGTCGTGAACAACTTACCTATCAGCGCCGCTGCTCTCGAAAGCTTGCAGCGCTATTTGAAGGAACTGGCCACGCGTGAGGTTTCTGACATGTTCGATTTCAGCAATTGCGGCGTGAAGCGCTCTCTCGCTGTCAGAAAGAAGGTGCGGATTCGTAAGCCCAAAAAACGCAAGAAACGTCTCCATTAAAGGGGTCGCTGTACCAAAAATACGCTTGTGACACTTGATCGAATCCACGATCAAAACTTCCCCGTGAATGACCGGATAGCGGACGTGCCCTTTTAAGTTTTTCCAGCCGTGTTTAATGAAGTTCTGAACATCAAGGATTGGTTTCTGGAAATGCGGTGGCTGGGACTTCATCCAGATAGCCAGTATCGAGTGCACCCCTGCGTGCGCGGCCATCGCCCGATAGCAGTCGTTCGCGGCTACTGCTAGCGCGTGAATCGAAATAGGATCGCCGTAGGCGAACCAAAGCTTAATAAGCGGTCTCAAGCTGAGTTTTGGCAGCCGATTCCTTTGTGACAGTCAGAATCTTGGCGGAAGCTTTTGGGTACGGCTTGGATTTTGGACTACTCAGAAGCCTTTGGAATCCCGTTTCGGTAGTGTCCTAATTTGAATTAGAGAGGATTTTGAGGCGAAGCGCCGGCGTCGCTCGGTGAAGTTCGAATTGCGCGCCGCGCTCTCGCAGAATGCGCCGGAATCGTTGACAGGTTCTATGACTCCAAACACCTAGGAACTCATCGCCTGATGAGTCCGCGGAACGAACGTACCCTCCAAATAGACCGGCAAACTCGCGTAACGGAATGAAGCGCTCGATAAACAAACGACGGCCCTGACAAGTTGTGCGCTGTGATCGGCCGTCACGATACCAATTGGACGTAAACTCGTAAATCCGCTCGATGCTCATTCCATCTCTTTCGCCTTTGACGCAATCGCCACTTTGACGGCGCTCTGTGGCGAATCCACAGGCGGGATTTCCAGCACCGAAATCGACTTTGTTTGATTACCGTGGAGACGCGACATATCGTCTTGAATTAGCAGCAAGCGCGCCATACAGACGTTGCGTTCTGCTGTTGCTAAAAGACAGCAGGTCTGCTAAACACCGGGCATTGTGTATCTAAGGCGCGCGTTTAGCGGTTACACGTTGTGTTATGAATCACTTGAAGAGATGCACGACATTATAGATGCGGTCGTGCGACTCAGAACCAAGTTCCCGACCGGATATACTGTTCAACCCAACGGCGAAGGTCTGAGCCGGGAGGAGGCAGATCAGCTTCTGAAACAGGACGCAGAAATGGTTCCGTATTTGGAGCGAGAAGCCCCCCGATTGATGCGCGAAGCTCTCGCAACTCTTCCTGAGTCTCGATCAGGTAATAAGATTGATTATGGAAGTTTTCAACCACCGTTATCAATCTTCGAGATCGGAGAAACGCAACCAAATCCGGTGGAAGAGGCTGATCGAAGCGAACCAGGTAGTGTTTCATCATCTTCTCCACTTGCCGAAAAGCACTCCGTGTGCCCTAGTGCTCCTGTGACTGAGCGCGACCAAAACCAGGAGGCTGTCCGGCAAGTGGAGAAGATTACTGACTCCGAGCCGGTCAAAGGCGAGGAACTTGTCGAGTCCGAAGACCTCAAGCGCCAGTTTCGCGAAGCCAAAGAGCGGTTACGAGAGCCACTCGGCGAGTAGCCGATCCAGCAGGCCGGAAAAATTCGATTCCCGTTTCTTCGCTCGCTTCACGTTCTTTTCCGTGAGCGTGACCAGATAGGCCATCTTGCCCATTGGCTTCCGGCCAGCGCCTTTCCTTTTACCGCCCCTGGTTGACGTTTTCATTCTGAAACAATATATACCTTTTCTATTGACTGCTTGTGATAATATATATATACTTTCAAATAGTCAAACACGATTTATGGCAAGACCAAGACTCTCAAAAGAAAAGCAGACTTTAGTCCTAATGGCGCTCTGTGAAGGAACACCGGTGAGGGCTGCTGCCCGTATGTTCAAAGTCGGAAAGGGAACGATTACCCGCGTCATCCGTGAAACCGGCGAAGCGTTCGCCGATTACATGGATGCGAACTTTCGCGATCTTCCGTGCCTGCGAATCGAGCTTGATGAGCAATGGCAGTACGTCGGTTGTCACGCTGGCCGGATGATTGCGCCAGAGAAAGAGCGCGGCGACTTCTGGCTGTGGGCGTGCATCGACGCGGATACAAAACTTGTCTTTTCACATCGCGTTGGAAAGCGCGACTGGATTACGGGCAATCTCTTCGTTGAAGATGTTCGCAACCGTGTGCGCGGCCCCGTCCAGATCGCGACCGACAATCTTCGTTCATACGCTTTTCACATTCGGCAACACTTCGGCTACGAAGGTTATTCGTACGGAACCGAAACAAAGATATTCGGCGAGCCACAACTACCGGACGGCACGCTGGCACGTCTTGGGCGCAACGAAGGCGTCCGCAAGATGCAGACAGCGGAGCGCAAAGCGGTGGTTGGCTCGCCGGACTTAGAAAGCCTTACCACAAGCCACGTTGAGCGCCTGTTCCTGAGTGTCCGGCAGGAATTGAAACGCTTTCAACGCAAGGGACTCGGTTACAGCAAAGACTTGGCGACGCACAAGCTGGCGGTTGCGCTGCATTTTGGCGTTTACAATTTCGTTCGCCGTCACCATAATCTCGGAACAACGCCAGCGGTCGCAGCAGGGTTGGAAGAGAAGCCGTGGACTTTAGAACAGGTCGTTGATATGACGGCGGCCTATCTTAGCCACAAAAAGGCTAATGCTGAGGCGGTTGCGCCAATAAGAAGCATCTAAAATGAATCAGACCCAACACCTGGCGATTTCATATGACATATATTGTCTGATGTAATTGAGGAAATTGACGGGTTGTGGGTTATTTGATGTGCCGATACCCTTTCCGCTATCAGGCCACGATACTTTGCTAAATCTCTCGCCATCACGCTGATAGCTTCGCTCGATGAGGTTCTTCTTGACCCGCCGACGAAGACGGGCCGGGATCGTTTACTTCGATCTTCGTTGGCGCATGCTGCGCGATTCGTGGACTTAGCCACGCGGCACCGAGCGCAAAACAACCAGCAAAGCTTCCATCTTAATGCTCCGTGAGCCTTCTGGCGGTGTTGTGGTGGTAGGGTACGGCCTGCATTTCGCCGTATTTCAACTGCCTGCGCGAGAGTCAGGTCCTCTGCATGGCGGGTTGATAGGGATCGGAGAGGCTGTGCGCTCGGCAGCCGGATCCTTCGGAAAGGCACCCCCAAACTCAGTCGGTGCGTCACATTGTCCTCAGTTAGAGGTAACAACGTGCGTTTATCCGTATAATATATTCCTTCGTCGTTGAGCTGCCGGAACTGGTTGCCCAGCTAGCCCACAAGGTTTCGTCGCGATGACGGCCTCCAGCCGGCGATTTGTCGGCAGGCAGGATGCCTGCCGACCCCACAGCCAAGATCGCCGTGCCCCAGGGTTTTGCGATTTGACGCACTCAAGCGAATCGGCACGTCGTTCTTGACCGGGACGCCGCGACTGCTAGCTTCGGCGCGAAACGAGAACGGGAAAAGCGGTCTCCAAAACACATGAACGTTTATCGCAGTGCCTTAATCCCTTATCTTACGCTGAACACTCTTCTGATTCTCGGCTCTGTAGCGGACCTGTGTCTGGCGCAGGAGAACTCTGGCGCGAGCATTCAGCAGATGATGACGCCGGAAGAGTTTAAGGCAGCCGGTCTGGACAAGCTTTCGTCCGAAGAGTTGCAAAAGCTTGATGCGTGGCTGCAAGGTTATCGACAAACCACCGAGAAAAAGGCAGGCGAAATAGCCGAAAAGAAAGCAGGCGAACGCGCAGCAAAGACAAAGCTCGACATGCTTGTCAGTCGTGTCGATGGCTCATTTGAGGGGTTGAAGGGCAGGACCGTGATCAAACTGGAAGACGGCACCGCCTGGAGACAGGCCAATGCTGAGGACCGCTTCCGGCCCACCGTTACCGATCATCCCGGCGCGGTTGTGAGCCACACAGTATTTGGCTATAAGATGCGGATCGAAGGCACGCCGGAGTTTTATGTCGATCCGGTACGCAACCCGTAACTGATCAGCCAGGCGGCTGCATCGGGCCGGGTGCAGTCTTCAAGGTGGCCAGCCCAAATTCCTCGTGCGTTAATTGCGCCGCACGTTCGACATCATCTTCGTTGATCACGACCGCGATTTTGATCTCGGAGGTGGAGACCAACTGGATGTTGATTCCGTGCCGACCCAGGCATTCGAACAAACGCGCGGCCACGCCGGAATGTGATCGCATGCCGATTCCGACCACGCTCAATTTCGCCACGCCGCTCGCCGTGTTCAAACGTTTCGCACCGACTTCGCTGACGACCGGCATCAAAATTTTTCGCGCGTCCTCCAATTCGTCCTCGTGAATCGTGAATGAAATGTCGGTCGTTCCGCCGATCGACGCATTTTGCACGATCATGTCCACGATAATGTGTGCAGCGGCAATATTCGAAAAAATCCGCCCGGCAACGCCCGGTTCGTCGCGCACTCCTGCGATCGTGAGTTTTGCCTGGCGCCGATCTAGACTGATGCCACGAATCACCACGTCTTCCATGCTGGGGGTCGCTTCTTTCGTGATTGTTCCCCGAATGTTTTCGGGGCTCAGGCTCGATCGCACTTCAAATTCCACGCCAAATTTTTTTGCAAACTCAACTGCGCGGGACTGCATCACCTTTGCCCCCGCGCTGGCCATTTCAAGCAGCTCGTCGTAGGCGATTTCGCTCATTTTTTTTGCATCGGATACGACGCGCGGGTCGCAAGTAAAAACGCCCTCGACATCGGTGAAGATTTGGCACGCGTCCGCATTGAGCGCGCCTGCCAAGGCGATCGCGGTCAAGTCGGAACCGCCGCGGCCGAGCGTGGTCGTTTCGCCCTCGACTGATTGTCCTTGGAAGCCGGCCACGATCACAATGTAATCTTCAGCCAAGAGCTCCTGGATTTGCTTTGGGCTAATGTTCGCGATCCTCGCCTTGGTATGGATGGGATCGGTCAGGATGCCCGCCTCCGCGCCAGTGAGGGAAATAGCTTTTGCGCCAAGGGCGTTCACCGCCATAGCGGTCAACGCACTGGCTGCGTGTTCGCCGGTCGCGAGCAAAATATCGAGCTCGCGTTTCGTGGGATCGGGCGAGATCTCATGCGCGAGCTTGATCAAGTCGTCCGTCACTCCCGCCATCGCAGAAATCACTGCGACGAGGCTGCAACCTTCGCGCTGCGTTTCTATCAGCCGCCGCGCCACGTTGCGGATTCGCTCAGGACTTCCGACCGAAGTGCCGCCGTATTTTTGAACAATCAGCCGCATCGCGAAAATACGCCGCCGTTAGGCGCAAATAGATGAGACACAAAGCCGAATCGTTTTCGCTCAACTCACGCTGCTGTCAACTGAAGTTGCAAATCACAAGCCGATCGCGTGCAGCACTTCCCTTCCATTTGCATCGACTGGCTTCAAATCTCCCATCTGTCTCATGATCACATCCGGATCTTTCAAACCATGTCCGGTGACGGTGCAAACGATGCGGCTAGCCTCCGGGATTTTCTGAAATGAACAGGCTGCTTCTTTCGAGTCGCAGCATTTGAACAATCCGGCAATCGTCGCGGCGCTGGCCGGCTCGACGAAAACTCCTTCATTCTGCGCCAGCCACATTTGCGCACCGACAATCTCTTCGTCTGAGACAACATCGACGGCTCCACTTGATTCGTCGATTGCGACCCGCGCTTGTTTCCAGCTCGCGGGTTTGCCGATCCGAATGGCCGAGGCAATCGTCTCTGGCTCCTCGATAATTTTGCCGTGAAAAATCGGTGCCGCACCGGTGGCTTGAAAACCGATCATCGCCGGCAACTTCGTCGATCTCTCTCGAGCGTGATATTCGCGATATCCAGTCCAGTACGCGGTCATGTTTCCGGCGTTTCCCAGCGGCAACAAGTGAAAATCCGGCGCATCGCCCAGCGCCTCGACAATCTCAAATGCCGCCGTCTTTTGTCCAGCAACGCGACTCGGATTGATCGAGTTAACAATTGCAAAATCATTTCGTTCACCGAGTTCGCGGACAATGCGCAGCGCATCATCAAAGTTTCCCTTGATTGGGACGATTTTCGCTCCGCAGGCAAAGGCCTGAACCAATTTTCCGCTCGCAATTTTTCCCGCGGGCAAAATCACCACGCATGGGATTACCGCCCGCGCCGCGTAGGCCGCCGCAGATGCCGAGGTGTTTCCGGTTGACGCACAAATCAACGCACGCGCTTTGCCTTCGAGCGCTTTCGACACCGCCACCGTCATCCCTCGATCCTTAAATGAACCAGTTGGATTGACGCCTTCGTTTTTGACGAAGACTTTGCAGCCGCGACCAACTCGCGCGCTCAACCTTGCAGAATAGACCAGCGGCGTATCCCCCTCGCCTAACGAAACCACCGGCGTCGAATCAGAAATTGGAAGAAATTCCCGATACCGTTCAATCACTCCCCTGCCCTGCTCATGATCTGTCTTCATGCCTCTTCTTTCGCCGAAAAGCGTTGCAAAGAATCTGCTCTTGTTTTCCGTTATCCACACGCGGCCACGGATTAAAAGCAAGATCGATAAATTATGCCTGCGCTAAGCAAGAAAGATAAGCTTCGCCTGCTCAAAACGATCTTGGAGAGCCGGCACGCTGATTTGCGCGAGCAAAATTTGAATCGCCAAGGCAAGGGCCACTTCCATGTGTCCGGAATGGGACACGAAGCGCTCGCCGCCATCTCGATTTTGTTAGGGCCGGACGATTACGTCGTTCCTTATTATCGCGATCGCGGCCTTGTCCTTGGCCGCGGCATGACCACGCGTGAACTGGCGCTCGAATATTTCGCAAAGCGCAACACCGGGAGCGGCGGGCGTCAGATGCCGTCGCATTACAGCGACGCCGCGCATCACATCTGGAGCGTGCCCACGCCGACCGGCTCGCAACTTCTTCCCGCATGCGGCATCGCTTGGGGCATCCAGCTCGACGGCAAGAAAAATCTCGTTATCACCACGGTTGGCGACGCCGCGACGCGCCAGGGTGATTTTTTTGAAGCGATCTGCTTTGCCAAAGAGAAAAAGCTGCCCGTGCTTTTTGTCGTTGAGGACAACGCCTACGGCATCAGCAGCTATACGCGCGATACGAATCCGCTCGCGCTCGATGCGCTTCAGCCTAACGACTGGCGTCAAATCGAGGGGCGCGATGTGCAGAAGATTTACGACTCCGCGGAAGAGGCAATCGACAAGATCCGCGCAGGCAACGGTCCCGTTTTTTTCTGGATAAAGATGGAGCGACTTTCCAGCCACACCAGCTCGGATGATCAAAAACTTTACCGCAGCGCGGAAGAGTTACGGGAGCTAGAGAAATGCGATCCGCTAAATTACTGGAAAGATCAGCTGATCGCAGAGGGTGTTCTTAGCGCGGAAGAGTTCGCCAAAATCGACAATGAAATTAAGGAGCGCATCCGGCAGGAGTACCGTGATGCGGAAGAAGCGGAAGACCCCTCGCCTAACGAATTGCAAGTAAACGTCACCGCCTCGCCGCCAAAACTCGACGACGAAATTTTGCCGCCGGGCAAATATCGAATCGGCGATACCGTAAACAAAACCTTGCGCGCGGGACTCGAAGAAGATCCGCGGCGGATCATTTTCGGTGAAGACGTAGAAGACCCAAAGGGCGGCGTATTTCGTCTGACGCAAAAACTTTCCACCGATTTTCCGAAGCAGGTTTTCAATTCGCCGCTCGCCGAATCGACAATTCTTGGCGTGGCGTGCGGTCTCGCTTCTTACGGCAAGCGACCGGTATTCGAGCTGCAATTTATCGATTTCATCTATCCGGGCTTCAATCAACTCGTGACAAACATCTCGACGTTGCGCTGGCGATCGTTCGGCAACTGGAAGTGTCCGGCCGTGTTTTACGCGCCGTACGGAGCTTATTTGCCCGGCGGAAGCTTGTGGCACAGCCAGGCCAACGAATCCGTGCTCGCGCATTATCCCGGCCTGAGCGTCGTGATTCCGAGCACCCCGGAGGACGCCGCCGGCTTGCTTTGGACTGCCATGCACGGCGAGGACCCGATCATCTTTTTGATTCCCAAACATCTGCTTTGGGCGGAACGCGAATCCGCGGAACCAATCCGCGCGGTCCCATTCGGTCAGGCGCGCAAACGCACCGATGGTTCTGACGTGACATTGGTGGCGTGGGGCAACGCGATCGAGAAATCTCTCGAAGCGATTGCAAAGATCGATGATGACGCGCGCGTTGAGTTGCTCGATCTGCGTTCCATCGTGCCTTGGGATAAAGAGTCCGTCGAAAAATCCGTGCGAAAAACGCGGCGGCTCGTCGTCGTGCAGGAAGACACGGAAACTTGCAGCGTGGGTCAGATGATCATCTCTCATCTCGCCGGAAATGCCGAGCTTTGGAGCACGATGATCAGCCCGCCGATTCTCATCAGCAAAGGCAACGTCGTGATCGGATATAATCCGATCTACGAATACGCCGCGTTGCCAGACGTGGACCGTATCATGGCCGCAATTCGACGTTCGGTTGCAACGAAGTCCGAACGCGCTGTTGTAGCCGCGATCGGTGATCGCGGCGGGGCAAAAGCCACTGTAGAATCTGCGGGTCCGGGATCAGCGATCCCGGCTACAGCGAAGATCGACATGAGCAAGCAACGCGCACAAAGCATCACCGTCCCGATCATGGGCGAAGGGATTCGCAACGCAAAAATCGTGTCGTTGTTGAAAAAACCGGGGGATCCTGTCGCGCTCGACGATCCACTGTGCGAAGTCGAAACCGACAAAGCAGTTTATCCGATCGAGTCTTCCTTCGCAGGAGTGATGGGCGGGTGGAAAACAAGAGTTGGCGACACCGTCGAGATCGGGCAGGAACTTGGGACAGTTTTAACCGGCGCGCCTTCGCGAGAAGATCAAATGCAAACAGCGGCGAATGCGTCTCCTGATGGAAAAGAAAAAACTGTAGAGGGAGCCGTGCCGGCTGCGGAACCAAATGATCGCGGGCGACACGCCCGCCGCTACAGCATTGAACCTGCGCTCTCGCCCACGATCACACGCAAACTAAGCCGCGTGATTCCCGCCAACTTGCAAATCGATGCGCGCTGGGACGCAATTCGCAAGGCGCGCGACATCGCGAAAAAGAAGAATGGCAAGACTGCCCCCTCGCCTTCTGTCATGATTGCGTGGGCGGTCGTGCGTGCGATGGAAAAACACGCGCCGTTCCGCCGTTTGATTCTGGAAGACGACCGCATCATTGAGAACGACGACTTCGATCTCGGCAGCGCCGTCGCGTTGGAAGACGGCCGGCTGGCCACGGCGGTGATTGTCGATGCAAACAAGAAAAACTGGTCGGCGTTCGTCAAAATTTACAATGCGACCGTAGATGCAACGCGCGGCGGCCGCGTTGACGCGATGAATGCGCCGGTTGTCATTACAAGTCTCGGCGCGTTCGGCGTGCGGACCGGCGCGCCGATCGTAGTCCCTCCGTCAGTCGGCACGCTCTTTATCGGCAGCGCACATCGCGAAATGATTACGGACGGCAAGAAGAAAAACGAAACCGCCCAAGTCGTTACACTATCCCTGACCTTCGACCACCGCGTCGTCAATGGGGCCGGCGCCGCCAACTTTGTCCACGAAATCAAAGAATTGATCGAAACGTTCAGAATTCCATCAGAAAAAGCCGCGGCTAAGGCCTAATCCATTTCGGTGAGCGCTTTTCGTTGAAGGCGGCGATGCCTTCGCGGGCTTCGTCGGATTCGCGCGCTTGCAGGTGATACCTCAGCGCAAGATCGACATCCTCCTTCACGGAGCTCGACGAAAGTTCTTCGATCAGTTTCTTGGTTTGCGCGAGTGCGCCCGGCGCGCCTTGCAAAACTGAATAGGCAAATTTTTGCGCTTTGCTCATCAACTCATCTTGAGCGACGACGCGATTGACGAGGCCGATTTCGAGGGCGCGTTGTGCGTTGATTAATTCGGAACCAAACAGCAACTCACGCATGTTCCGTTCGCCCACTTGTCGACGCAGAAAAGTCATCACCAATCCCGCGACGAGACCGCGCCGTACTTCGGGATAACCGATTTTTGTTCTCTCTGCCGCGACGACAAAATCGCATGCCGACATGATTCCCGCTCCACCTGCAACCGCGGCGCCGTGCACCGCCGCGATCGTGATCAGGCGTGTTTGGCTTAGGGTGATCAAAGTCTTTGCGACCATCTCGGCCGTCGCATGCGCTTTTTTCGGATCGGCCGCCTCTTTCAAATCCAAACCGGTGCAAAATGCAGCACCCGCGCCGCGCAAGATCAGGACGCGCTGCTGCTCATCAGCGGACGCGGCTTCGATTTCGGCGGTCAGCTCGGTCAGCAGTTCAATCGTGAGCGCGTTGCGGCGCTCTGGACGATTCAACGTGAGAACCGTGATCTGCGGAGTTTGCTTTTCGATAAAAACGACTGGCATAGCGGGAAAGTTTAATAGTTACAAAGTTGAAACGTTGAATCGTGATTCGCTAAATCGTTAAATCGCCGAATCTGACCGAAGGTTCTGCCTGTGCATCGTACGCATGTGCCTGCAATTGTCGGCTTAAACTTGGATGACGCCGGTGTGAAAGCGGGCTTTGGGCATGGGTCGCGAAACGTACCGTAGCAACTGGATTAACACATCGCGTGTTTGATGCGGTTGAATGATGGCATCGACCCAACCGCGCGCCGCGCCATAGCGGATATCGGTTTGCTCTTCGTAATTCTGCTTCACTTTGGCGCGAAGCTCCTCAAGGTCTTCGTGCGTCGCCTTTCTGTCACCGCGCTCGCGGGCGCGGGCGAGAATCGCGAAGACGGTGTCGGAGGCTTGGGCAGCGCCCATGACGGCGTAACGCGCGCTCGGCCAGGCGACGATAAATCGTGGATCATAGGCCTTTCCACACATCGCGTAGTTTCCAGCGCCGAATGATCCGCCGACCACTACCGTAATCTTTGGCACGATTGAGTTGCTGACGGCGTTCACCAGTTTGGCGCCACTGCGGATAATGCCGCTCTGTTCCGCGTCGCGTCCGACCATGAAACCGGTGACGTCCTGGAAAAAAATGATTGGCAAGCCTGTTTGATTGCAATCCATGACAAAACGCGCGGCCTTGTTGGCGCTGTCGGAATAAATGACGCCGCCCATTTGAATACCTTCCTTCTTGGTGCGGACCTGCAATCGCTGATTCGCGACAATGCCGACGGCATGTCCCCCGAGCCGCGCGTAGACAGTCACAATTGTCTTGCCGTAGTCTGCTTTGTATTCATCGACCGAGTTTGCATCGACAATCGACGCGAGCAGATCGCGCGTGTCGTATTGTTTCTGGCCGTCGAGACTAACGAGCTCGTAAAGCGCGTCGGGATTTTTCGCCGGTTTCGGCATTTTCTTATCGATCTTTGCGGCCTTTGTCGTTTCTGCCTCGGGCAAAAGCGCGATGAGCGAACGGAGCCGATTCAGACACGATGCGTCGTCCTTTTCGTAAAAATCGACCGTGCCGCTTATTTCCGCGTGCATCTGCGCGCCGCCGAGCTCTTCTGCATCGACAATCTGGCCGATGGCCGCTTTAACGAGCGATGGACCGGCGAGGTACAAACCGCTTCCTTTTGTCATTAGGATTTTGTCGCAAAGGACAGGCAGATAAGCTCCGCCAGCAACGCAATTACCCATGATGCCGGCAAATTGCGGAATTCCTGCGGCCGAGATGACGGAGTTGTTGCGAAAGATGCGGCCGAAATCGTCTTCATCGGGAAAGATTTCATCCTGCATCGGCAGGAAGACGCCGGCAGAATCGACAAGGTAAACTATGGGCAAGGCGCATTCAAAAGCGATGCGTTGGGCGCGAATTAACTTCTTGGCGGTTTGCGGAAAGAAGGCGCCGGCTTTTACAGTCGCATCGTTGGCGATGATCATGCACGGAATGCCGGCGACGTTGCCGATGCCGGCGACAGCCCCCGCGGCGGCAATGTTTCCCCATTGCTCGTACATTTTGTAAGCCGCCCAGAGGCCGATCTCGAAAAATTGCGCGTCTTTGTCGAGCAAAAGACCGATGCGTTCTCGCGCCGGCAACCGCCCCATCTTGCGTTGACGTTCATGACCGGCTTTGCCGCCGCCTTCGCGCAGAACGGCTTCTTCCTTCAAAATTGCCGCGCATTGATCGCGCAACGATTCGCTGGACGAAGATGTCGATGTACGGGACATGGCGCCGAAGCAGGCTTAATCCGCGGAGGCGCTTGAATCAAGCCACTGTAGCCCTTAGCCCTCGCCCTCGCGCCGCCGCCGGGGCGCTTTGGTTCGCGCAGGAAGGCCGGGCGGCGCGATGCGCGCGTGTTTGGAACTCTCGCGCCGCGCTCGCCGCGGCGAGCGGCTGCACATGCTGCCTAGTAAACGTCCGACTCGGACTGATAACCGGAATCCCCGCGAATGGAACGCAGACGAGCGCGACTGCCGCGCTCTGATTCGGGGCGATTGATCTGTTCCAAGGCAAGTTTTACGAAAAACGGGACGGCAGCGAGGGCACCAAGCGAAAGCAGAGTAATCGCCGCTGCCTGCCGGAGTGGCCGTTTAATTTTGTCCGCCATCAGCATTCCTAAGCCGAGGCCAAATGCAGTCCGCGTTAAGACAAGCAAGCTGTCGAGCGGAAGTTCTTCGGCGGTTTTTGGAATGGATAACGGGAGAGACATCGCCTACCTTATACGTCTCGTTTGGGAAAAGGAAACGGGAAAATACTTGCGCATGCATAATCCGGGCCGCTCGCGTTCTTTTTTGCATCGACAATGTCCAATTCGATCTATGCACTGATCCTCGCCGGCGGAAGCGGCGAACGTTTCTGGCCGCTGAGTCGCCGGGCCCGGCCGAAACAACTGCTTCGTCTCGTTTCCAACAGAGCGCTGCTCGAGGAAACCGTGGCGAGACTCGAGGGCTTGGTCCCGCACGAACGCATTCTCATCCTGACAAATGTCGAACAAGAAGCGGCCGTCCGTAAATTGCTGGCTGCTTTTCCGAAGGGAAATATTCTGGCCGAACCGGCCAAACGCGACACCGCCGCGGCAGTTGCGCTCGGCGCCGGTTGGGTCGCCGCTCGCGATCACGCTGCGACGATGCTCGTGCTACCGGCCGATCATGTCATTACGAATCGGGCAGCCTTTCAAGAAACTTTGGCCCTGGCCGCGGCGACGGCGGAGGAAACAGGCGAGCTCGTGACCATCGGCATCAAACCGACTTGGGCTTGTCCCGGTTTCGGTTATATCGAGCAGGGCGAGCCGGTGCATTTGCGGAATCGCAGCGATAAAGACGCGATTCATCGGGTGCTGCGCTTTCGGGAAAAACCCAACATCGATCTGGCGGAATCGTTTCTGCGCAAAGGAAATTTTCGTTGGAATGCGGGAATGTTCGTCTGGTCTGTGCCCACGGTGCTGAGCGAATTCAACCGCCACGCACCAGAGCTCGCGGATTTCATTTCCCAGCTTCGCGCTCCAGGGAACCTTGAAAAGGTTTTGGGTGAGCGCTTCAGCAAACTGCCGCGCATCTCATTCGATTACGCGATCATGGAGAAAGCGGACCGCGTTCTCGTGGTGGAAGCCAGCTTCGATTGGAACGACATCGGGAGCTGGAGAGCAGTTGCGGATTATTTCAAGAACGACGAACACGGAAACGCCGCGAATTGCGCGGTCACGGCCGTTGATTCGAGCAATAACATCGTATTCGATCAGGACGGAACAACGATCGCTCTGCTTGGAGTGCACAACCTCATTGTCGTGCGAACCGGCGACGCGGTTTTGGTTTGTCACCGTCATCAAGCGGAAAAGATCAAGAACCTGATTGGTAAACTTCCGCCTGAACTGCAGTAACCCGCAGCGCGCGATGAATCCAATTTTGGGGATCGACTTCGGCGCCGCGCGCATCGGCATTGCGATTTCGGATGAATTGCAACTGCTGGCGCATCCGCTGGAAACAATTTCCGGCGGCAAGAACGCGGTCGCGCGAATCACAGAGATTGTTCGCGAAAAGAAGATCGCCAAGGTGGTCGCGGGCGTGCCGCGAAATATGGACGGCAGCTTCGGCGCTGCCGCGAACAAAGCACTACAGTTTGTCGAAAAATTACGTGCAGTTGTCTCGTGCCAGGTTGTGACATGGGACGAGCGGCTGACCACGGTGGCGGCCCATCGGGAATTGCGCGAAGCGGGCCGGAAAACGCGAGAGACGCGCGGTTATGTCGATCAAGTGGCGGCGCAAATGATTTTACAGGGATATCTCGATTGGCAGAGACAGGCTGCGACGGTCGAAGAAATGCCGCGGTGAACTGGGATGTCGCAGCGGCTGAAATTAATCGTCGCCTACGACGGAGCGCGGTTTGCAGGATGGCAAAGCCAATCCCATCGCAACACGATTCAGGATCATATCGAGCGCGCTTTCGAGCGTGTGGCCGGCGAGCGCGTGCGCGTTCACGGCGCGGGCCGGACCGACGCTGGAGTCCACGCACTTGCGCAATGCGCACATGTCGATGTTGTCGAGAAGAGCTTATCGGCGGCGCGTTGGACGGGCGCGCTCAATGCATTGCTGCCTCCGACTATTCGCGTGCTTCGGTGCCATTATGTATCAAAGCGTTTTCACGCGTGCCATTCCGCCAAAGGAAAGGTTTATCGCTACACAATCTGGTCTGCGCCGGTGCTGCCGCCCTTTAAATACGGGCGAGTCTGGCACGTAACCGCGCCTCTCGATTTCGAGGTTCTGAAGGGAGCCGCGAACCATTTCGTCGGCACTCACGATTTTGCTGGATTCGCCGCGAATCGTGGCAAGCCGGAAAACAGCACGGTGCGCACGATTTGTTCCGTGCAAGTTCGTCGCCATGGTCCTTGCCTAACGATTGAGTTCGATGGCGACGGGTTTCTCTACAAGATGGTTCGACTGATTGTCGGTTCCCTCGTGCTGTGCGCGCTTGGCAAATCGTCCGTTGAGGAAGTCACGGATCGGCTGGCATCCGGTCGAATTGGGCAGGCGCGTTTTGCTGCGCGAGCCGAAGGACTATTTCTCGTCCGAGTGCGGTACTGAGATTGCTTCATAACACCGGCTGACAGTGCAAAGTCGCGGGGGAAGTTCGCATTGGCAGAAGACCTGCTTTCCAGAGATTATCAGAAATTATTAATGAGTCAGTCCGAACCACCCGTGGGCAGCTCAGACAAAAAGCGCGGCTTTTTCCGGCGAAGCATGGCCTGGCTCTTCAGCCAGCGGCACTTTCATTTCAAACTCCTCTCAGGCACAGCCGCGGGCGTCATCGTGATTGTCTTTCTGGCCGGCATATTTCTCTATGTCACCTTGCGCAATCATCAGCAGGAGATCTTGCGCGCGCGGACGATCGCAATCATACGCCTGAGCAGCCGGATAGAGAACGATATTGTCGCGCTCGAGACGGGTCACCGCGGCTTTTTATTGACGGGTAAACCCCTATACATCGACGCTTTTCAGAGCCGGCGGGAACTGATCAAGCGCCACACGGAGGATTTGAACTCCCTCATTCTGCATAACCTGAAAGAGCGTAAGGGGCTGATGAAGGTTCAGGGGGTTGTCCAAAGCTGGCTCGACACCGTCGCGCTCCCGGAAATCCAGTCGCGCCAGGCAAAAAATGGGACCCCGGCAACAGCGGAGGAAGCCTTCGCACGCACCGAATCTGTGGCCTTGGGAAATTCGTTGCTGGACCAAGCGCGCGAAATTCTGCAATCGCTGCAAGACGAAGAACAAATCGTTCTCAACCAACGCATGCAGGGGCAGGAATGGGCCACACAATCGACCCAGATCCTGGATTTCATTCCCAAGTTGGAACGTTCCGTTCTCGAGATGCAGAAGGAGAAGCGAGGCTATCTTCTGACCGGTGAGGCAAACTTCGTGGAAGCTTACAAGCGCGCCGTTACTGACTTTTACACTTACAACGGTTACCTCTCGATCCTGGTGGCGAACGCTCCCGGACAAGCTGAGTTACTCGCCGAGGTGCGCTCTAACGTGGAGCGCTGGATTAATGGCTCGGCCGTGCCGGAAATGGATGCCAAGAGCGCCGGCCAGGACGTGACGGTTCTCGCCTCCAGCGATAATGGGGAAGCGCTGATGGCTGACATTCGGCAGACGCTCACCAATCTGGAGAAAAACGAATTGGGCGTTTACCAGACGCGCACGGCGGCAGCGAGCCGTGAACGAGTTATCGAGACATCGGCTTTGGGTGGTCTGGCCTTCCTTGCGGTAGTGTTGTTAGTCGTTTCAAACAGTTACAGTTTCGTGCTGGTGCGCTGGCAGCTTGCCAAGCTCGAAGGCATCGAGGCGCGGATCCGATCGATCATCCAAAACATTCTCGATGGAATGATCACGGTGGACGAGCAAGGCGTGATTTGTTCGACGAATCCCGCGGCGGAAAAAATGTTCGGCTATAGCGAAAAGGAAATGGTCGGCCAAAAATTCACAAAACTCGTTCCGAAATCCTACGGGAGCGAACCGGACGCGAAGCCGGTCATCTGCGCCTGGCCAGAAATGGCCAAACGCACTGGCCACACCACGCTTGTGCTGGGACGCACACGCAAGCTCGTCAGCTTTCCACTTGAAATCTCCCTCAGCCAGATGGAAGTCGATCGACAAAAGCTTTACGTCGCGATGATGCGCGATGTGAAGGAACGCAAGCGCTTCGAGACCGAGATCGCCGCCGAGAAAGAAAGTCTGGCCGTCACCCTCCGCTCCATCGGCGATGGTGTTATCACGACCGACGTCCAGGGAAAGATCATTATCCTGAACAACGAAGCCGAGCGATTGACCGGGTGGCCTTCGCGCGAAGCCATCGGCAAGCCACTCCGGGCCGTCTTCAACATCGCGAGCGATCCCGCGGCACAGACGCGCGCGCAACAAAGCGGATATCGCACCGAAGCGCAATCGATTCTGGTTGGTCTTCCCGAAAATGCCACCCTCACCTCACGCGATGGCACCGCGCGTGTCATTGAGCAGACTGCCTCGCCTATTCGTGACGATAAAAACGAAGTCGCGGGCGTCGTCCTCGTTTTTCGCGACATCACCGAACGGCAGCGCGGCGAAACGGAGCGACGCAAAGCCGAGACCCTGGAACAACTTGGACTGCTCGCGGGCGGTATCGCGCACGATTTCAACAATCTTCTCACTGCCATCATCGGCAATATTTCTCTCGCTTCTCTGCTTCTTCCGCCCGAACTTTCGCAACTTCCTTCAGCGGCAAAAGATTATGGCGAAATGGCCGCGCGTTTGGTGGATGCGAAGAACGCCTCCATGCGCGCGCGCGATCTGGCGCAGCAGCTCCTCACCTTTGCTCGCGGTGGTGCACCCATCAAGAAGAGCGCTTCCATCGGCAAGCTCATTCAAGACACCGTCAGCTTCTCCCTGCGCGGCACCCATAGCCGGGGTGAATTTCAATTCGGCGCCGACCTTTGGCCGGTGGAAATTGATCCCGGCCAGATCAGTCAGGTCATCGCCAACCTTGTGGTCAATGCCCATCAGGCGATGCCTAACGGCGGAACCTTGCACGTCAGTTGCGAAAACTTCCGTTACAACGCAAACACCACTCCCGTCGTTCCCGATCTGCCCCCCGGAGATTACATTCGCATCAGCATCCGCGACGAAGGCACAGGCATACCTGAGGAATACCTCAAGCGCATCTTCGATCCCTATTTTACCACCAAAGCGAAAGGCAACGGTCTCGGCCTCGCCACCACCTACTCCATCATCAAGAACCACAACGGCCTCATCACCGTTAAGTCTCAGCTGCACGTCGGTTCCACTTTCACTCTCTATCTGCCGGCCGCGCTCCATCAGGAAATGCCGGCCGAGCAGCCGCGAGCCATTACGCCTGCCATGACTGGCACCGGCCGAGTGCTCGTAGTGGATGACGAGGAATCCGTGCGAACGCTCGTCCATTTCACTCTCACCCGCCTTGGCTACGAAGTGATGGAGACCGAAACTGCTTTGCAAGGTGTAAATCTTTATCTCGAGAAATTACAAGCCGGCGAGCGTTTCGACGCGGTCATTCTCGATCTTACTCTTCCCGGCGGCATGGGCGGAAAAGAAGCGTTGAAAAAATTAATCGAGATCGATCCCACCGTGAATGCGATCGTTTCCAGCGGTTACGCCACCGACGCAACCATGAGCCGTTATCAAGACTTCGGCTTCCGCGGCGTCATCGCCAAGCCTTACGAAGCAGCCGACCTCGGCAAGATCGTTCACGACGTTATCAAATCGAGCCAGGTTAACTTCGTCCCCGATTACTCGATGCAAGCCGTCGGCTGATCATCGATCCAATCGGCAGCTCGTCTCAGATTTTTTCCAAACCGAAAACCGGTTCGTGCGTAACCGAGTTTATCGTAAAATCGATGCGCCTCTTCGCGCTCGAATCGCGTCGTTAACGTCACACGTGTGATTTTTCGCCGCAGGAAATCCTTTTCCGCCGCGGCCACCAATTCGCGAGCGATCCCGCGCCTTCGCATTTTGTTAGACACAACCAGCGCGATGATTCGGCCGGAAAGATCGTTGTGCAAATAACTCGAGTGCCAAACCGTGCCGATCATTCCACAAAATTTTCCGCCGATCTACGCGACAAATGTTTTGTAGCGCGCATCTTTGAGAACTGTTTCCAAACGCGTCGCCAATCTCAACGCCTGTGGTCTTGTAACCCAGCTCGCAAGTGAGCGCAGCAAGCTCCGTCGCGTCGTTCAACCTCGCATCGCGGATCATTGATCGACAAGCGACGCCGCTTCAATCGTTCGGCTCATCTGCTTTCAAGCGCGGCAACAATTGCTCGAGAATCGTCGCCACCGATTCATCCACGCTTTGCCGGTCCGTGCGCACGACGATTTCCGCGTCTTCCGGAGCTTCGTAGGGCGCGTCAATTCCGGTGAAATCGCGAATCTCGCCGGCCCGCGCCTTTTTGTAGAGATTTTTGGGATCGCGCGTTTCGCAAACTTCCAGCGGTGCATCGATAAACACTTCGATAAACTCGGCGTTGCCCTCCAGCGCGATCTCTCTCGCGCGTCGCCGCTCCATTCGATAAGGCGAGATGAATGCCGTGATCACCACCGCGCCAGCGTCCGCCATTAGTTTCGCCACTTCGCTCACTCGGCGGATGTTCTCCACGCGATCTTCAGGCGAGAAACCGAGATTCGAATTTAAGCCGTGGCGGACGTTGTCGCCGTCAAGCACGCATGTGTGCATGGCGCGATTGAAGAGCTCACGCTCCAGGGCCTGTGCGATAGTCGATTTTCCAGCGCCCGATAGACCGGTGAACCAAACCACCGCGCCACGATGTCCGCTGCGTACAGCGCGTTCCCGGGCGGTAATTTTCCCCTCGCTCCAAAAAATGTTTTGGCTCTTTGCGACACGACGGTCCGTATAAACACCGCCGAAAATCGTGCCACCACCGCGGATTTCGCCCTCCTCTACGATGACGAACCGGCCCAGATTCGGGATGCGCTCATGATTATCGATCACGAGCGGTCCGCGTGTTTGAATCGTCAATCTGCCTACTTCGTTTCGTTCCAATTGTTCGCACTTATCGATCTTCGCCTCCAGCGTCGATGAATCCATTACCTGCTCGATCGAGACGACCTGGCATTTCACCTCCTGAGTCGCCAGACGGAGATTGTAAAGACGACCCACGCGCAACGGTTCGCGCACGATCCAGAAAAGGTCGGCGTGAAAACGATTCGTCTCAATTGGAGTGTCCGATTGGTGCGAGGCAACATAACCGCGCTCGACAAAAATTTGCTCGCTCAATGTGATTCCGATCGAATCCCCAGACATGGCCGCGCCGTCCGTCGGCGCGTTCCACCGCTCGATGGTCGCGACCACGGATGATTTGTTTGCTGGCGAAAAGACGAGCCCGTCCCCTACCCTCAATGTTCCCGTTTCGATCCGGCCGGCTACGATGCGGCGTTGGTCGAAGCGATAAACGTCTTGCACACAAAAGCGCAGCGGAAGATCGACATCTGCTTTTCGGGGCTCGAACAAGTCGAGCGCTTCCAGAACAGTCGGACCGCGATACCACTTTATCTTCTCGCTCGCCCTCGCCACGTTCTCACCCGTTTTCGCGGAAGTGGGAATGAACGCGCGCACTTCGAGCGAAAGGTCTATAAGAAACTTTCTGTATTCGCTTTCAACCTCCGCAAATCGCTTCTCCGAAAACTCTGCAAGATCCATTTTGTTGACGACGACGATCAACTGCTTGATCCCGAGCAGACGCAGCAAATACGCGTGGCGCCGGCTCTGTTCGCGCACCCCTTCGTCCGCTGCGATCACGAGAACGGCTGCATCGGCGCGCGACGCGCCCGTGATCATGTTCTTCAAAAATTCCTTGTGACCAGGTGCGTCGATGATGACGTAGTTGCGGCGCGAGGTCCGAAACGCAATCTCCGTTGTGTCGATCGTGACGTTCTGTTTTTGCTCCTCGAGCAGGGCGTCGAGCAAAAACGCGAATTCAAATTCCATCCCTTCCGCCGCGCACGCCTTTTTGATCATGTCGATCTTTCCGTCGGGCAGCGAATCGGTGTCGTGCAGGATGCGACCAATGAGCGTGGACTTGCCGTGATCTACGTGGCCCACGAAGACGATTTTCAGCGGCGTTGCCGCTGAAAATTGCGGATTGCGGATTGCGGATTGCGGATTTTCCTGCTGTTTCATTGATTACGGCCACCGCACCGCGCCGTCTTGATTGACGCCACCACGATTGCCAGCAACTCGCTTGCTTCTCTGGAGATTTGCCAAGCGCCGTGGCTTGAGAAGCTTGAGAGCTTCGATCACTTCCATCCAGTACGAAGCCTCATCGCATTCCTCCTCCACGATGCCGAGTTTGGCGACGAAGTCTGCGCGCGATCTCGCGCGGGCGGCGGCGCGATAATTCGCCCCGACCGAAGTGCCCGCGTGGAGTAACTGCCGGCCAAGCGCTTTCGCAGTTTCACTCCTCGGGAGGGCTTCAACTGCGCGGATGGTACGGATTCCGAATTCAAATGTTCGCTGTTTAAGTTCTTGAGTTGTCATATTCGCTAATCCACACTCCGCGCTCCGCAATTACAAAAATCCCTTCGCGCGCAGCTTTTGCATCGCGTTGCGTTCGTGATGATCTTGCGCGCGGCCGGCGCGCTCGGTCGTGCGCGTAGCTTCGAGTTCGGCGATGATTTCGTCGATGGTCGATGCCGTGCTTGCGATCGGGTGCGTGATGGGACTGCAACCTAACGAACGAAAACGTTTTCCATCTCGCGCGAAATACATTTTCGGAATCGGAATCTCTTCGCGCTGGATGTAGCGCCAGATGTCCACTTCCGTCCAATCGAGCAACGGTTGCACGCGCACGTGTTCGCCCTTCGCCGGCGCGCTCGCAAATTGTGCCCAAAATTCCGGCGGTTGATCCTTGTAGTTCCATTCGAACTGCGCGTTGCGCGGCGAAAAATATCGCTCTTTGGCGCGAGTGGGATCTTCATCGCGGCGAATCCCCGTGATGAGAGCGTCCCATTTGTATTCGGCCAGCGCCTGTTGCAGCGCCACCGTTTTTAGCTCATGCGTCACGGTCACGGGATCATGCGTCTCATAACCGATACCGCGCGCGCGCGCCTCGGTGTTGATCTGGACGATGAGATTGAGTTTGTACTGCTTTGTTGCCCAGTCACGAAACTCCAGCATTTCGGGAAACTCGTAGGTGGTGTCAATGTGCAGAACGGGAAAGGGAACCTTTCCAAAAAAAGATTTGCACGCGAGCCAGATGAGAACATTGGAATCCTTGCCCATCGACCACGGCATGGCGATGTTCTTGAAGGCGCGGTATGCCTCGCGAAAAATGAAAATGCTTTGGTTCTCGAGCTCGTCGAGATGGGTGCGCGTCGTAGCTGTCATCGGAGACGATCTATACAATCGAGAAGTTGATGCTGCAATGAGGTGGATCGAGCAGTCCCTTGCTCGATGTTAATTCAGGCGGCGAAGCCGCACTTGCTTAGCATCGCCCGCCGGGGCGGCCGATCCACCTTGTCGATGAAACGAATTGTCGATCTTGCACGCGCAGTTCGCGGCGTTAGTGTTTGCGATGCCAGAAATTTTGCCTGCAGCCTACGATTCAAAAATTGAAGGCAACGTGATTTTTACGCGCTTTGACGCTGCGCTCAATTGGGTGCGAAAAAATTCGCTCTGGCCCATGCCGATGGGGCTCGCTTGTTGCGCGATCGAATTAATGGCGACCGCCGCGTCGCGCTTCGACATCGCGCGCTTCGGCGCCGAGGTCATGCGTTTCTCGCCCCGGCAATGCGATGTCATGATCGTTGCCGGCACCGTCACGTATAAAATGGCGCTGGCCGTGAAAAGAATCTATGAGCAGATGCCCGAACCGAAATGGGTCATCGCCATGGGCGCGTGCGCTTCCACTGGCGGGATGTATCGATCCTACGCGGTCTTGCAAGGAATCGATCAATTGTTGCCGGTCGATGTTTACATTTCCGGCTGCCCGCCCCGGCCCGAAGCGTTGCTGGCCGGTCTAATGAAATTGCAGGAGAAAATCTCGGGCGAGCGCTCCTTCGCAAAACAAAAGCCCGAGCTGTTCGAAAAACTCAAGGATGCGCTGTCATGACGTCGGAACACGGTCTTCCCCTGGCGAGCCGTAGGCGTTGGCGAAGGCCGGCAGCCAGCCGCGGAGAAGAGCATCTTGCCTGTTTAACTTCCGAAGGGGACACGGCTTCTCAGCCTCGTTACGTAATCACATGACCGGGCAAGAGTTGCTCGCTTCGCTCAGTAAGTTATTCGGCGCGAAACTTCAGAATAAAACTGAGTTTCGCGGCGAGACGACCTACACGATTCTGCCCGGCGATTTGCGGGAAGTCGCGAAGTTCTGCCGCGACGAACTCTCCTTCGATTATTTGATCGACATTACCAGCATCGACAATTTCGGCGAGGAGCCGCGCTTCGAAATCGTGTACGAGCTCTATTCGATGACGCTTGCCGTTCACTTGCGACTAAAGCTTCGCGTGTCGGAAGAAGAAGGCGCGGTCGATACCGTTTCCGATATCTGGCAATTCAATGGCCATCCCGATTTGCGCCGCATCCTGATGTGGGACGGCTACCCGTTCTTTCCGCTGCGAAAAGAATTTCCACTCGAAGGTTTGCCCAGCGAAATGCCCGATGTCGCCTTTACCAAAGCCGCGCCGCTAGAAGGTGGACCGTTTGTGACCCAACCGAGCACCGCCACCGCCAAAGATCGGGAACCGCGCGCACACCCGCCCGAATTATGAACAGCTGCGGCGCAATCCCGAAATAGGCGAAGAAATGTTCGCCTTGAAATACGAACATTCGTCTAATTCTCGTTAGACCTAAATGCCTCGTTTCGCACTACTCGTCGCGCCGCTTGCTTTGCTCCCGCAAATCGTCGCGCAAGCCCAGCCACAGCGACAAACGACGCGGCAAAACACAGTTGAGATCCGTGGCAAAGTAGTATTTCAGCCTTCGCAGCATCCGCTCGGCAGCGTCGTCGTGCGTTTAATGCGCGTTGATTATTCGCCCCTCACGATGCTGCGGACAGGAGGCCAGGGTACCGCTCAATTGCTTGCAGTCACCACAACGGACTCTAGCGGGCTATTCACACTTCGGACAGACCGGCAGGGTCCCTATGAGATACGCTGCCAAAGACCTGGCAAACATTTCGGAAGTGGAGCA
>WNFO01000756.1_pt1 | contig 24119 bp, 24 predicted proteins | sample 5400251 | NCBI WGS metagenome assembly WNFO01 (sample SAMN13153354, study PRJNA577476) | soil metagenome | isolation source: 100 cm saprolite under Madrone tree | place: USA:California | collected 2016-06-14
CGAGGTGCTCGTTCTCGTGTGCGGGCCGGCGCCGGATCGGGACATCGCGGCGGCGCGGCGCATGGTCGCTGATGGGATCGCGGCGATCGTTCCGTACGCCGCCGAGCGGCACGTGCGCCTCGGGATCGAGCCGCTCCACCCCGCCTTCGCCGCCGAGCGGTCGTGCATCACCACGCTGCATGAGGCGCGCGCGCTGGCGACGAAGTTCGACGCGGCAACCGTCGGGATCGTCGCGGACGTCTACCACATCTGGTGGGACCCGGCATTGTACGACGAGCTGGCGGGGGCAACTGGCCGGCTCGTCGGGTTCCACGTCTCCGACTGGCTCGTCCCCGTGCGCGACATCCTGATGAATCGCGGCCTGATGGGCGACGGTGTCATCGAGTTGCGGCGGATCCGCGAGGCCGTCGAGCGCGCCGGCTATCTCGGCGCGATCGAGGTCGAGATCTTCAACCAGGCGGTGTGGGATACGCCGCTCGATGCCCTGCTCCCCCTGATCAAGGAGCGGTATCTCGCATGCGTCTGACGATTTCCTGTCTGCTGGTCGTGTGCGCCGCGGGTGGGAGCGATCTCCCGGTCAATTACGTAGCCGGTCCGTTGATCGAGTTGAACGACAACGGAGCATGGTCGTGGTTCATGGACGAGCGGGCCATCGTTCACGACGGCAAGCTGATCGTGGGGTCGGTCCGTGCCGTGGGTGACTATCGCAACGACAGCGCGTCCGGCTGGGGCAACGTCGAGATCGCGGTGTACGACCTCGCCTCAGGCAGGGTCCAGCGGACCGTGTTGCACCGCCACTTCCAGCAGGACGATCACGATAATCCCGCGTTTCTGGCCCTGCCGGATGGCCGCTATCTGGCGGTGTACACGCAGCACGGTGTCGAACGCCGTATCTACTACCGCGTGTCGGAGCCCCGCAATCCGCTGGCCTGGGGACCGGCCGAGACATTCGACACGCCAGGAGATTCAGCGAGCCCGCTGCGCGGCAACAACGTCACCTACTCGAACCTGTTCCAGTTGGCTTCCGGTCGCATCATGAACTTCTTCCGCGGCTTCGATCTCGATCCCAACTACATCTACTCCGACGACTCCGGCCGCACCTGGCGCTATGGCGGCCGGTTGGCCCACGGCCGGAATGGCTACAGCCCCTACCTCAAGTACGCGTTCGATGGGCGGAACACGATCCATTTCGTGATGACCGAAGACCACCCGCGTAACTACGACAACAGCGTCTATCACGGGTTCGTGCGCGATCGCGCCGTCTACCTGTCCGACGGGACCCGCCGCGGCAAGCTCAGCGAGACGACGAATGTCGAGATCAACGCCTGGGATCTGACGAGGGTGTTTGCGGGGGACGCCGACAACGTCGCCTGGGTGATCGACCTCGAGCTCGATGGGCAGCAACGGCCGTACGTCGTGTTCTCGGTTCAGAAAGACGGGCGCGGTCTTCCTCGCGGGCAGGGGGGCATGGACCACCGCTTTGATTACGGTCGCTGGGACGGCTCGGCGTGGCGTGTGCACGAGATCGCCTACGCCGGCAGGCGGCTGTACGCGGGGGAAGACGACTACACCGGACTCGCCGCCCTCGACCCCAAGAACCCGAACGTGCTGTACATCTCGACGGACGCAGACCCTGCCACGGGCGCGCCGCTCGTCAGCCGTGCGGATGGCCAACGCCACCGCGAGTTGTACCGCGGCGCGACGGCGGACTTCGGGACGACATGGACCTGGACCGCGATCACCGCGAACTCGGACGCGGATAACCTGCGACCAATCGTGCCCAAGTGGGACGACACGCGGACGGCGCTCGTGTGGATGCGCGGGACATACAAGAACAATCACGGCGAGTGGACGACAAGAGTCGTCGCGAGCATCCTGCCATGAATGTATTATCTTGGCGACATGCGGCGAGCAATGCTCTGCGGCCTGGTGGTCGGAGCCATGGCGTGCACCGGAGCGGGGCGGAGATCGGCCGGGGCGACCCGCCCCACGCCTGAAGACGACGTCGTCTCCGTGGGCTACGGCACTCAGACACGGCGCGAGATCACGGGCGCGGTGTCGTCCTACATCCCGACCGAGGCCGACGGGCGCATCGCGCGCATCGAGACCATGCTCCAGGGCATCCCCGGACTTGAGGTCATCCCGCAAGGGAGCGGGTTTAGTCTGCGGATTCGCGGCTTCAAGAGCCTGCGGCAGCGCGCTGGGGACGACGAGCCGCTTCTCGTGATCGACGACATCACGGTTCCGGCGGGGTCGCTCGGCAGCGCGCTCGCCGGCATCGCGCCACGCGACGTAGCTCGGGTCGACGTCCTGAAGGACGCGGGCGCCACAGCCGTGTACGGCTCGCGTGGCGCCAATGGCGTCATCATCATTACCACGAAGCGGCCCCGCTGAAACGCCGCGAGTTCCTCGGAACCACCGCCGCGATCGTCGCGGCACGATACGCCCAGTTGCTCCCCAGGAACGCGCGTCTGCCGCTCGGTTTCTCGACCCTCGGCTGCCCGGCGTGGACTTGGCCGCAGATTCTCGACTTCGCGGCCGAGCATCAGTTCGCGTCGATCGAGCTGCGCGGGATCCTGACGAACATGGATCTGACCAAGGTGCCCGAGCTCGCGCCCGAGCGAATCGCCGACGTCAAACAACAGCTTGCCGCCCACGGGCTCGTCGTCTCCGATCTCGGCGCGTCGGCGCAGATGCACGACATGGACCCAGCCAAACACGCCGCGCAGCTCGACGAGGCGCGGCGCTTCATCGATCTCGCCCACGCGCTCGGTGCTCCGTACGTGCGCGTGTTCGGGAACGAGTACGTGAAAGATGTGCCGCGCGAGAAGATGCTCGCGCATATCGCCGGCGCGCTGCACGAGCTCGGCGACTACGCGAGAGGCAAGGGGGTCGAGGTGATCATCGAGTCGCACGGCGACTTCACCGACTCGCCCGCGTTGCTCGAGATCCTCCAGCGCGCCGATTCACCGAACGTGGCGCTGCTGTGGGACGCGCATCACACGTTCGTGTCGGGCAAAGAGCAGCCGGAGGACACGGTCGCGAAGCTTGGTCGCTACATCCGGCACACCCATCTCAAGGATTCCGTGCCCTCCGGCAACGACCGCCGCTACGTCCTCACCGGTACGGGTGATGTGCCCGTGAAGCGCCAGATCGCGGCGCTCGCGAAGATCGGCTACCGCGGGTTCTACAGCTTCGAGTGGGAGAAGCGGTGGCACGCGGAGATAGAGGAGCCCGAGGTGGCGTTTGCGCAGTATGCGAACGTGGCGGCGGGATATTTGCGCAGTGCGAATGTCCAATGATCAATAATCAATGGTCATTGATCATTGATCATTGATCATTCCAACGGCGCAGCCGTTGGCAGGCGGATCCGAGCCCGTCGATGCCCAGCTCGACCACGTCCCCGTCGACCAGAAAGCGCGGCGGCTTCTGCCCCATGCCGACGCCGGCGGGAGTGCCGGTGGAGATGACGTCGCCGGGCAGGAGCGTCATGAACTGGCTGATATAGCTGACGAGCGTCGGCACGTCGAAGACGAGGTCCTTGGTCGAGCCGGACTGCTTGGTCTCCCCGTTCACCTTGAGCCACAGTCGCACGTTGTGGACGTCGGGGATCTCGTCGGGTGTCGCGAGAAACGGGCCGAGTGGCGCGAACGTGTCGCAGCTCTTCCCCTTGACCCACTGCCCCCCACGCTCGAGCTGGAAGGCCCGCTCCGAGTAGTCGTTGTGCAGCACGTAGCCTGCCACGTGGGCCAGGGCGGCGTTCCGCTCGACGTAGCTCGCGCGGCGGCCGATGACAACCGCAAGCTCCACCTCCCAGTCAGTCTTGGTGCTGCCCTTGGGGATGACGACGTCGTCGTTCGGACCGCCGAGCGCGGTCGTGGCCTTGAAGAACAGCACGGGCTCGGTGGGGATCGCTTGGCCCGTCTCGTTCGCGTGATCGCGATAGTTGAGTCCGACGCACACGATCTTGCTCGGCCGCACCAGCGGTGGTCCGAGCCGCACGCCGTCCGGCACGGTGGGTGGGCGTGGGCTTTCCTTCGCAAGCCAGCGCGCCAATCGCTCGAGGCCGCCTGAGCCGAAGAAAGCCTCGTCGTAATCGGCGCCGAAACCCGAGACGTCGATGCGGCGCCCTCCCTCAACAATCAGGCCGGGCCGTTCCCGTCCCGGTTCACCGAATCGAATGAGTTTCATCGCTCCCCGAGTCCCTCCCACAGTCCCTGCAAATACGTCGCACCCAACGCGCGGTCGTACAATCCGTAGCCCGGCCGGCCGCGCTCGCCCCAGATCATCCGCCCGTGGTCGGGGCGCATCGGGCCGGTGAAACCAGTGTCGCGCAACGCCCGCAGCACGTCGGCAAGTCTTATGTCGCCCGAAGGATGCGGCGTCTCGTGGAACTGCCGCTCGCCGGTGATGCGCACGTTGCGGCAGTGCGCGAAGTGGATGCGGGGGCCGAGCCGCCGCACCATCTCGGGAAGGTCGTTCTCGGGGAGGGCGCCGAGCGAGCCCGTGCAGAACGTCACGCCGTTGGCGGGGCGGTCCACGAGCTTGACGAGTCGCTCGAGGTCTTTGCCACGGCAAACGATTCGCGGGAGCCCGAAGATGGGCCAGGGCGGGTCGTCGGGGTGAATCGCCATGCGCACGCCCGCCTCTTCGGCGACGGGGACGACGCGCTCGAGGAAGTAGGCGAGGTGATCCCACAGCCGTTCCGCGTGCACGGCGCGGTACGCCTCGAGCAGCCCGCGTAGCTCGGTTGCATCATAGGTCGCCGCCCAGCCGGGGAGATCGCCGGTCCCCCGGCCGACGTCGATGCGGGCGAGCGCCTTGTCGTCGTAGGCAAGCGCAGTCGATCCGTCGGGCAGCGGCAGCGCGAGATCGGTGCGCATCCAGTCGAACACCGGCATGAAGTTGTAACAAAGCACCCGCACGCCCAGCTCGCCCATGGTGCGGACGCTCTCACAGTAGTTCGCGATCAGGCGGTCGCGCGTGGGTCGGCCGAGCTTGATGTCTTCGTGAACGGGAATGCTCTCGACGACCGCGAGCTTGAGCCCTGCGTCTGCGATGTCGTCCCGCAGCCGCGCGAGCCGGCCTTTCGGCCACGCATCGCCGACAGGCACGTCGTACAGCGCGCTCACCACACCCTGCACGCCGGGGATTTGGCGGATGTGTGCGAGCGGGATCGGATCCGTTGGCCCGAACCAGCGAAAGGTCATGTACATCGAAGGGTCTCCAGCGCCGCTAGGGCGCCGTCCCGACTCAGCACTTCCATCCAACGCTTGGTCGCAATAGCAAACTCCGGGATCTGCGCCGCCTCGCCCAGCGTGTTGAGCGGCGCGCGGGTGAACGTCAGGTGCGCCGCGGCGGCGAGGGACAATCCTGGTGCAGGACGGCGAACGGACGCAAGGATCAGCGGCAGCACCCGGATCCGAAACTTCTCCTCCTGATTCGTTGCGATGACGCGGTACTCGTGCTCGAGCCACGGGTTGGCGAACCGCTCGAGCACCTGGTGTGCGAATGTGCGCGCGTCGTCCGCCGGGATATCCGTCGCGGGGATGATCTCGTCGAACAACAGCCGTTTCTGGAATGCGCCGAGCAGCGGATGGGCGCTGGCTTCGCGCACGGTGCGGACGCCGGCTAAACCTGCGAGCGGAGCGGTCGCCGTGTGCACCGCATTGAGCAGGCGTAGCTTGCGCTCGCGATAGAACGCGATGTCGGGTGCGAACACGACATTCGCGCTTTCGATCGGGAACACGGTGCGCAGCTCGGCGGGGTCGGCCTCGATGGCCCACAGGGCGTAGGGTTCGGTGACGGTGAGCAGCGCGTCGCGGTAGCCGAGCGTCGCCTCGAGCGCTGCATGCTGATCGGGCGGCGGCGCGGTGACGATTCGGTCGACGAGCGAGGAGCAGAATCGGACGCGCGCCTCGAGCCAGTCGCGAAATGACCGATCGTACCTTCCCGCTAGCTCGTGAACCATCGCCGCCAGGCGGGGTCCGTTGTCCGGCACCAGCTCGGTCGGGATGACGAACATGGGCGGTGCATCGGGTGCGCGCGTGAATCGCGCGTGCAGCGCGTCCGTCAGCCGAGCCGGGAATGGTGCGTCAATCCGGAACCCCGCCTCCGAGACGTTGCTGATGATCACCTGAATCGAGGGATTCGCCGCGACGTCGCGCACGTCGTTCCACTGACTGTCCGCGGCGAGCGCGCGCGAGATCGCGCCGATGAGACCGACCCGTTCGACCGGCGCGCCGCCGGACAGGCCGCGCTCGATCAGCGTGAACAGCCCGTCCTGGGCGTTCAGGGCGCGGGTGCGGGGCGCTCCTTCCGCCGTGCTCTGCACGACGACGATCCGACCGGCGCGCGAGCCGGCGCGGTTGGCGGTGTCGATCGCGGCCACGCACAGCGCGCGCAGCAGCATGCCGCTGCCGAACTGGAGCACGCGCTCGGGCAGCTGATCTCGGGCGTAGGCGCGCTCCGGCCACAACGCGGCGGTGAGGAGGGGAAGCACACCGGATAAGCTGTGCGAGCGGGCGTGGGACGCAACGGAGGGTGTTCGACTTCCTTCGGGCCACCGATCACGACGCCGGTCGCCTGGCCGGCGCGCTCACCCTAGGCGTGTGGTGACTAGCGGGTCGGCACCGCCGGAGTACTGGGCTGGACCAAGCCGCCCAGCCCATGCGGGTGCACAACGTGCAGCTCTTTGCTGCTCGCCTTGATCGATCCGACCGGCGCCGTTCCAGCGCTATTCCACGCCTCGCGGAGCACCAACACGTTGTTCTCATCGATGTAGTCGATGGTCAGGTTCGGCCCATCCAGATGCAACGCGGCAAACCCGCAATAGCCTACGGGCTCGCGCACGATCTCGGACAGCTCACCGTCCAGCCGGTCATCGTAGAACACGAGATTGGTCTGCTGCGGATTCTTCGGCGGCTCGGCCAACTCGATCGGCATGCCTCCATGGCCAATGCAGCGTCCGCGAATCACCCCACCGCCACCCGCGGCGACGGGGCCGTAGCCCGCAAAGCGGTGCTCATGGCCCCATATCCAGAGCAAGATGCGGTCGAGATACGGCGCCAGGTTTTTGCCGAGACTGCCATAGCCCGGACCAAATGCACTGAAGGGCTGATGGTGAGTCAGGACGATAACCGGGCGCCGATCACTGGGATCGGCAAACACGACTGATTTCAGCCACTGCAGGATATGATCGTCCAGCCGAATCTTGGAGCGCCAGAACTTTTCGAGCAGCGGAAATATCCCGGAGTAGTATCCGCTATCGAGACCCAGGATACGCCAGTAATCGGTCTCGACACAGAAATAGCTCGTCTCCTGTTTCAGGGTATCGAGCGCCGTATCGAAGTAACCCGCTCCGCCGGAATACATCTCGTGGTTCGCATTCATCGCGAACGTATGCTGCACGCCGCGGGGCCAGTCCTCGTCGCCCAGGAACCAATCCCGGTATTCTTGCGCCGTGCCGCTGTAGTAGACGTCGCCCATGTGAATCGTGACGTCCGCACGCGGCTCGAGCGATCTGATCTGATTCGCGACTTTGTAGGCGGGGATCGTCCCCGTGCCCCAGTCGGCCGCCAGCGCGACGGTCGACTTATTCGAGATCGGAAAGATCCCGGTGCCGGTGCGGTAGGATTTGAACTCGTGGCGCCAATGCAGCATCACGCTCACGTAATGGAGGATCCAGGGCCAGACTTGCTTCGTCAGGAACTGGACGGGACCTCTCGTCGGTGGCTCGCTCTGCGTCGCCCACAGCGACCGGGCCGCCGATTTCTTGAGGTGATAGACCGGAGCGATATCGCGGGGACCCGTGCTTTGCATAAGGTCAACCTTGTCCCGGAAGTCCAACCGAGACTATGACAATTTGAGCGAAGCGTTGTGATTGCGAGTCTTTCGGACTGCGTGCATGATTGAGGCCTTCGCTCCCACTCCGAGAGCGCCGTATGCTCGACCGTATGCTCTTGGCGATCCGCGCCGCTCGCCCCCAGATGACGCTCCGTACGAGAGCCGTCCTGGAAGCCATTCTCTTGTCCAAGGGCCCCATCGGCTCCGCAGAGGAGGTCGCCCGCGAGCTCGGGCTGAAGAATCGGTTTAGACTCGCGCGCTTGCTGCAAAGCGAAGGACTCCCGCCACTGCACCGCCTGACAGAATGGGTCACCGTGCTAGGCTGGCTCAACGCCGCAAAGCAAGACGGCGTGTCGCTCTGCTGGATGGCATTTCGGTCTCACCGGCACCCGAGCGCCTGTTACCGCCTGGTGAAGAAAGTCACCGGACAAGGATGGGAGAACGTCCAGGCAAAGGGGGCGTCGTGGGTCCTGGAGCAATTCCTGAAGGAGCTCAAATTGTACAGCGGCCGCTCAGGGCTCGAGCGAGGCGCTCACGCTGGTGGATGGGCACGACCTAATTTGGGCGTCGGTCGAGGGCCCGCACCACCCCTCGTACCTTCTCCGCGTCCTTCACGCTGAAGTGGACTTCCTGGACGCCCGTCTCCTTCACGAGCCGAGCGACGTTGTGGGCGTCGATCCCGCCACCCGGCAGGATCGCGATCCGCCTTTTGGCCTGAATGACGAGCCGCCGGATCTGCTCGGCGCCCTGCGGCGCCGTCGGGGCGCCCCCCGAGGTCAGCACGCGATCGACGCCGAGGCTGATGAGCCGCTCCAGCGCTTCGGACCGATCCGGGAAGACGTCGAATGCACGATGGAACGTCACCGGGAGCGGACGAGCGGCGGCGATAAGGTCGCGCGTGCGATCGAGGCTCAGGTCTCCTGTCACGATGCCGTGCGCGCCCGCACTCCTGGCTCGAGAGATTTGCTCGAGCATCGTGCGATGCTCGGCATCTGTGTAGACGAAATCGCCCGCGCGGGGACGCACGAGGACGAAAACCGGAATAGGAAGTTGCACTGGAAGGAGGGTCAGGTCGGGAGTCGTGCCGCCATGGGCGAGATCGGTACAGAGCTCGATGCGGTTGGCACCGCCCGCTGCTGCCGCAAGCACGGCGTCCAGCGACTCCACGGCTGCCTCGATGAGAATCAGCATGGGGAGGTTATATTATCCGTCACATGGTCTTCTCCAAAGTGGTCACCCCCGTCGGCGAGCTGGTCCTCACAGCCTCCGACACCGCGTTGACCGGGGTCTTCTTCCCGACTTCGCGCCGCGGCCCCGCGCCGACGCACCAGGCGGGGTGGGTCGAAGCACGTACCGAAGGTCCGGCCGCCGAGATTCTGACGCGCGCGCGCCAACAGCTCGAGGAGTATTTCGCGCGCAAGCGCACGACGTTCGAGTTACCCCTCGAAGCGCTGGGGTCGGCATTCGAGCATCGTGTGTGGAATGCGCTGCGCCAGATCCCCTATGGCTCGACGACGAGCTACGGCGCGCTCGCCAAGCTCCTCGGCGACAAGCACGCCACCCGTGCCGTGGGCCTCGCCAACGGCAAGAACCCGATTCCGATCATCGTGCCCTGTCACAGGGTCGTGGGATCAAAGGGTGAGCTGACGGGATTCGGTGGGGGATTGGATACGAAACGGTGGCTGCTGGAGCATGAGGGCGCGCTAATGGAGTTGGGCGTGTAACTCTTCCAAGAAGCGGATCTGTCCCTTCAGGATCTTCTTCTTAGCCTCATCAAATCCAAACCACGCCGCGCGATCGATCTCGGGATACTCGCGTCCCTTGAAGGCGAAGGTGTTGCTTCGCACGTGCGCCGGATCCGCATCGCCCTTCACTGCCCACGCGTGCACCACCTTCCCACTCGGCTGCTTGAGCGGCTTGAGCGGAACGAACTCTCCAGACACGGGGAGGCTCGTTTCTTCCGTGAACTCGCGCCGAGCGGCATCGAGCGGATCCTCGGGAGGCTCGAATTCACCCTTGGGGATCGACCAGGCGCCGTCGTCTTTGCGAGCCCAGAACGGTCCACCGGGATGAACCAGAAAGACTTCGAGCGCCCCATCTCTAAGGCGGTAGAGTAGCAGTCCAGCGCTCGTTTTTGGCATTGCGGACTACTTGTGGCGGTAGACGATCCGGCCCCTGGTCAGATCATAGGGCGACAGAGCGAGCGTCACGCGGTCTCCAGCGAGCACGCGAATCCGAAACTTCCTCATCTTGCCCGCAATCGTGGCGAGCACCGAATGCCCGTTGACGAGCGTTACGCGGAACGTCGAGTTGCGGAGCAGCTCTGCGACTGTTCCTTCTATTTCCAACGGCACTTCTTTTGTCACTGCGTTGGCTCCTGAGGCGCGTCGCGTTTGCCGCTGCGCCGTTCCACAAACGTGCGATGACCGCAGGGGCAGTACTCCACCATGCGGCCGAGGCGATCGGTGCGGAATTCGAGGTATTGCTGACAGGCCGGACACCGTGCCGGCCCACGATCGACGACGAGTGGACTCCGCGCCGCTGCGCGATTGCTGCTAATTGCGCGACGCCGATCTGATGCGCTGGAGCGGCATTGCGTCGGGAGCAATTCCGTAGATGATGGAATGCTCGCACGCGCACAGCGCGCTGTGCGGAACCGCTGCAGAGGGAGCAGAGGGGTCCGGCGCTCGATAGGTCGTTCCGGCGGGGTTGGCGATGAAGCCGCCACAGAGATGACAATGAACGGTAGGCATTGCGCAATGCTAGTCGATCGGACGTCCAAAAGCGAACTTTCGCGCGTCGTTGAGCACAAACTAGTTTTCGCGCGTGCTCCTGAACGTCCTCGTCTCCACGTCGAACCAGGTCGCGGCCACGTCCGGCCGGCTCGCCAAAATCACATTGCTCGCCGATCTCTTGAAACAGGCGAGCCCCGACGAGATCGAGCTTGCGATCGCGTATCTCTCGGGCACGATCCGTCAATCGAAGATCGGTGTGGGGTGGGCAACACTGCAGAAGGCCAAGACTCACGTTGCAACATCGGCAAGTCTGCAATTACGCGATGTCGATGAAACGCTCGAGAAGATTGCAACGACATCGGGGAAGGGTTCGACGGGAGAGAAGCAGCGCCTGCTCGGTGATCTGTTCGCGAAAGCGACCGCCGAGGAGCAGGAGTTTCTGTTCAGGCTGTTGACGGGAGAACTGCGCCAGGGCGCGCTCGAAGGGATCATGGTCGAAGCGGTTGCCAAGGCGCGCGATCTCCCCGCGCGCGAAGTACGCCGAGCCATGATGCTTGCAGGAGATCTGGGGGCAGTGGCGAAAGGCGAGATTGGCAGTTTCAAGATCGAGCTGTTTCGGCCGATCAAGCCCATGCTGGCGAAGACGGCGAACGACGTGGACGAGGCGTTGGCGGAGGGCGCGACGGCGTTCGAGTACAAGTTGGACGGGATTCGGGTGCAGGTGCACAAGCGCGGCGATGAGGTGCGCGTGTTTTCGCGCACACTGAACGACATCACCACCGAGCTCCCGCGTGTCGTCGAAGTAACCAAAGTCATTGATATCCGCGAGGTGATACTCGATGGCGAGGCGGTCGTCCTCTCAGCGGCCAATCGCCCCGTGCGCTTCCAAGACACCATGAAGGGACTCGGCGGCGCCGTCCCGTTCTTCTTTGACGTGCTGTATGTCGATGGCAGGTCGATGCTGGATCAGCCCTACGTCGTGCGCACCAAACTGCTCCCCGAGGCACACCGCCCCCCTCGCCTCGTCACGGCCGACGCCAAGCAAGCGCAGGATTTCTTCGACGCCGCAATTGCCGCCGGCCAGGAAGGTCTCATGGCCAAAGGGCTCGAGTCGAAGTACGAGGCGGGCCGGCGCGGCGCCGCGTGGTTCAAGATCAAGAAGGCGAACACGCTCGACCTCGTCGTGCTCGCGGCCGAGTGGGGCCATGGCCGCCGGCACGGGAAGCTGTCCAATCTCCACCTCGGCGCCCGCGATCCCGGCGGCGGGTTCATCATGCTCGGGAAGACATTCAAGGGCATGACCGACGAGCTGCTCGCGTGGCAGACCAAGCGGCTGCAGGAGATCGAAACGCACCGGGAAGGGATCACCGTGTACGTGCGGCCGGAGCTCGTCGTCGAGATCGCGTTCAATGGCCTGCAGGACAGCCCGCATTATCCCGGCGGTCTCGCGCTCCGGTTTGCACGGGTGATCCGGTATCGCGACGACAAGAAACCTGAAGACGCCGACACGATCGAGACCGTCCGTCACCTACACCGCGAAGGTGCGCCGGACTCCGACGGCAAATAACGGCCAGGGCAAAACGCTCTTCAAGCGGGGGAACCAGGCGGCATCGGTCCCCACGCGGTAACGGAGTGACGGCGAGCGGCTCTGTACGACGCGCAGCACAGTTTTGGCGACCGCTTCGGGCGCGATACCATGCTCCACGCGCCGCCCGAGCGCGGCCGTGGCGCGCTGGCGGACGCCGTCGTAGGCGCTCAGTGGCTTCGCCGCGGTCTGTGTCTTTTCACCGATGGGAGTGTGCACGAACCCGGGCTCGATCAGTGTGACGTTGATGCCGAGCGGACGGAGCTCGTGCCAGAGGGCCTCTGAGTAGCCCTCGAGCGCGAACTTGCTGGCGGTATAAAACGAGCCAAAGGGGATCGCGGTGATGCCCGCGAGCGAGCCGATGTTGATGATCTTGCCCGCGCCAGTTTCGCGCATTCCAGGAAGCACCGCTTTGACCATACGCACGACTCCGAAGAAATTCGTCTCGAGCTGCGCTTTCGCCTCCTCGAGACTGGTTTCCTCGGCGGAGCCCATCAGCGAATAGCCGGCATTATTGACGAGCACGTCGATCGGACCTACTCGTTCGACGCAGCTGCGGACCGAGTCGTCCGAGCGGACATCGAGTGGGACCATCGTGATATTGGAAGAGTGCGACGCCTGCGGTTTCCGAGCTGTGCCGAATACCTTGAACCCGCGCTCGGCGAGGAGCCGCGCGGTCGCCTGACCGATACCTGACGACGCGCCCGTGACCAAAACCGTCTGTGACATACATTCTCCGGAGGGATGATGTCAGCCACAACCCTGCGAACCCTCTCACTGTTCCTGCTCCTGATCCTGCAGCTCAGCTGCCGTGCCGTGCACGCACAGTTTCCACGGAGTCAGCACGGCACCGTGACTCAACACATCCAAGGTACCGAAGTCACCATCTCGTACAATCGCCCCGTGGCGCGCGGGCGCGAGCTGTTCGGCACGCTCGTTCACTGGGACCGCATCTGGCATCCAGGAGCTGACTCTGTGTCAACGATCTCGTTCAGTAACGACGTCATGATCGACGGCCACAGGCTTGCCGCGGGGCGCTACTCGCTGTGGACCATTCCAGAAGCGCCGCCCAAGCAGTGGACCGTGATCTTCAATCGCGGCCTGGGTGGGTGGCACACCAACTATCCCGGGGAGTCGCAGGACGCGTTGCGCCTGCCCGTCGCAACCGAGACCGGCCCGCACATGGAGACCCTCACGTACTACTTCCCGGTTGTCGATGCGGACTCGGCAGTGCTGCGGCTGCAATGGGGAACGACGATCGTGCCGCTGAAGATCAAGGCCACGCAGTGAAGGTCGGCCAGACCCTCTACGCCAAGAACCGGATGGAATGGCGTCGTTGGCTTGCCAACAACCACAAGTCCGCCGCCGAGATCTGGCTGATCTACTATAAGAAGGTCAGCGGGAAGCCGCGCGTCCCCTACAACGACGCGGTCGAAGAGGCGCTGTGCTACGGCTGGATCGACAGCATCCTGAAGCCCATCGACGGGCACAAGTACGCGCAGCGCTACTCGCCGCGAAGGAAGACCAGCAGGCTGTCCGAGATGAATCGCGAGCGCGTGCGCCGGCTGATCAAGGCTGGCCGCATGACGAAAGCCGGCTTGGCCGCCATCGAGCACACCGGCAAAGGCTCAGCGAAGCTCCCTGACGACATCGTCGCACGACTCAAGAAAGACGCCGCCACCTGGCGGAACTTCCAGAAATTCCCCGCCTCGTACAAACGAATTCGTGTTGGTTGGATTGCAGCAGCGCGACACCGGCGGGAGGTCTTCGAGCAGCGCCTGCGCTATTTTCTCAAGATGACGAAGCAGAATAAGCGGTTTGGGATGGTGCAATAAGACCCATCTCCTCGAGCAGGCTGCTCCCGCCGGTGTCCTGATTCCACCTTCTCTCGACCCTCGTAAGTACCAGCCGCTCTCGCGCTCGTGTCATTCCCACATACAGCAAGCGCCGCGCTTCTTCGATCTCCTCGACGATGTTGTTGGTCGCGGCTTGATAGCCGGGGATCTGATAATCCTCGACGCCCACGATGTAGACGCGCGAGAACTCGAGCCCCTTGGTCGAATGCAGCGTGAGAAGGTTCACGCGACCTCCCGAAACCGAGTCCGCTTCGGAAGACGACAGCGCGATCCGCTCGAGCAGCTGGTCAATCATCTCATCCAACGTCCCCTCGGCGCCTTCCAGCAGTGCGCGTAACCGGGCGACCGCGGACGCATAGCGCTGCGTCGGATCTCGCCGCGCGCGGAGCCGAGCCATGATCGTGGGCCCGCCGAGGAGGTCGATGACCCGGGCGAGCGGGGGATCGCTGTCTTTGCGCGACGTCGCGTACAGCTCGAGCGCGTCGCTGTACGGCCCCAGCGTCCGAAACCGCCCGATGTCAAAGAGCAGTTTGCGCTCGGCATTGTCCGATTTCCCTTCGAGTGCGATGGCGAGCGCCAGGTAATCGAGCACATTCGCGAGCACGGCTTTCCGCGCCTGCACCGCGCGCTGCCGTTCGAGCGCGCGGTACACATGGGCGAGAGTCACCGCGTCATCGAGCGCATGATGGGCGCGGCCGCAGGCGATGCCGAAGCGATGCGCGAGGTCTTCCTGCGTGGCGCGATCGCGTGACAGGGACTGCGCGAGCAGCAGCGTGTCGTAAAAGGTTATGGTCTCGGCCCCGGCCAGTCGCTTGAGCACGGGGACATCAAAGTGCAGCCCGTTGTGGGCAATCAGGACGTCGGCGCCGACGAATTCTCGGAACTGCGGGAATACTTCGTGAAACGGCGGGGCGGTGGCAACCTCCGCATCGGTGTAGCCGTGCACCTTCGTCGCCGCGGGGGAGATGGGGCGATACGGATTCACGAGCGAGTGAAACCGCGCCACGATCTCGCCGTGTACGACCCGCGCTGCGCCGATTTCCACCACGCCGCACGTCTCGACGTCCTTATCCGTGGTCTCGAAATCAAACGTGACGTAGCGCTCGAGCGTCGCGTCGATGTCTTTGGAGTGCAGGAGCTGGAGCGCTTTGAAGACGGTCAGCGCGTCCGCATCGATCACCGTGCCGGTGGGTGTGACAGACACTCCCGCGGCTGCCGCCATCCCCCGTAACGCGATCTCGACTCCTCCCTTGGGTGCGAACGAGATGTCATGCTCCATCTGCTTCGCCAGCGCGACTGCTTCGGGAATCGTGGCAGGATCCGACAGCTCGTCGTGCTGCTCCTCGAGCTTGTTGCGGTAGGTGCCTACCGTCTGGGACAGGATCTCGTCGATGACAGCCGGGAGGGTGCCGTGCGCGCGCGGCAACGCGCGGAGATTCTCGGCCTGATAAATCAGCCGCCACAGCTTCTTCGTGTCGGGATGCTCGCGGGCACGCCGGGAGGCGAGGGCGCGGAGCGAGTCGAGGAACGGCTTGGCATCGTCGAGCGCCGCCTCGACTTCCTGCAGGAAATGCTCGGACAGCACGATCTGCGCGAATGCGTGCAGCGCTGCGGGGTCGTCGGGATGGCGGACGATGCGCAGCGCCGCGATCACGTAGCCGATGACGGCGTCCTCGATCAGCGAGCGGCCGCGCGCCAGCCGGCAGGGGACCCCGGCGCGCAGCAGCCGACCCTCGAGATACTCGCCTAACCGGTGCTTGCGGTAGAGAATGGCCGCGTCCGCCTCCTTGCCCAGATCGGCGATGAGCCAGGTCGCTTCCGCGTGCTCGTCCTTGAACGTCTGCAGCTCGACCTCATACGGCGACTCGATGTCGGACGTCAGCTGCTTCTCAAACAGGCGGGGATTCTGCGCGAGCACGCGCCGCGCCGTCTCGAAGATCTGGCGGGAACAGCGGCAATTCTTGTCGAGAATGATCGGCGCGACGTCGTAGTCACGGCGGAACCGCTCGAGCACCATCGGATCGGCGCCGGTCCAGGCGAAAATCGATTGCTCGTCGTCACCGACCGCATAGAAGTTGTTGTGCGGCGCCGCCAGCCGCTTCAAAAAATTGTACTGTACCGCATTGACGTCCTGGAATTCGTCTACGAGCAGGTAGTCCCAGCGCGCTGCGATCGCATCAGCAATCTCCCCGTGGTGCCGGAGCAGCGCTTCCGCTTTCACGATGAGATCGTCGAAGTCGACCATGTTGCGGTACGCGATCCAGGCGACGTATTCACGATAGAGCCGCGCTTCGTCCGGCTGCAGCGCGTAATCCCGGAACCGGTGCCGGCCGAAGCGGCTCAGCATTCCACCTCGACGCTCGGCGGGCACCTTGAGGCGGTGCAGGATGACATGCTGATACTGCTCGTCGGCGACGCCGAAGCCGCGTTTCAGGCCGACCGCGTCGGGGTGCTCGCGTAGCAGCGCGAGACACAGCGCGTGAATCGTCCCGCGCGTTACCGCGTCGGCCGTGTCCCCCAGAGTCTGCTTGAGCCGCGTGGCGATCTCTTCCGCGGCGCGGTTCGTGAACGTCACCGCGCAGATGCGGTGCGGGTCGATACCGGCGTTGCTCAGCTGCTGGATACGCGCGATCAGGCAGAACGTCTTGCCGGCGCCCGGCCCAGCGACGACGAGCACCGGGCCGAGGGGCGCTTCGATCGCGCGACGCTGCTGGGACAGGGGGGTGAAGGTCACCTGAAAAACACCACCGACACCAACACAAACAGCGGTGCCAGAATCCCCACGCTGTACGCCATGTAACCAAAGAACGACGGCATCTTCACACCACTCTCTTCCGCAATCGCGCGCACCATGAAGTTCGGCGCGTTGCCGATATAGGTGTTCGCCCCCATGAACACCGCACCGGTCGAAATCGCCGCGAGGAGCTGCGCCGCGCTCGGATCGAGCGCCAACGTCCCGATGTAGGGCCCGTGCGGCGCGACGCCGTGCAACCCCGCGGCACTGGCCACAAACGCGAGATACGTCGGGGCGTTGTCGAGCACGCTGGAGAGCGCACCCGACGCCCAGAAGAAGTGCGCCGGCTTCGTCAATTCAAAATCGGGTCGCTGTGCCCAGGCGTTGAGCATTTCCAGCACCGGAGCCATCGTCGCGAAGATCCCCGCAAACAGGATGGCAACTTCGATGATGGGCCCGAACGTGAAGACGTTTTTCGTGCGACGGTCCTGCGAGCCGGCGAAATACCCGAACGCCGCAAATACCACGATCATCAGCTCCCGGACGTTCTGAGGCCACGCGTGCCCCGCCGCGTCCGCCCGCCCCGCCGCGACGATCGTCATGATGATGCCGAGCAACACGAGCATCTCGACGCCGCCCGTGATGCGCAGCGGCTCGTGAATGAGCACCTCTTCGTGCTGCGAGCCGGGCAGCTCCTTCTCATCCTTATTCAGCGCCCATTGATCCCAGACATTGAAGATCACGAGCAGGATCGCGTTGATGGTCAGCCACTGCGGCCAGAGCCGCAGCGTCCAGGCGAAAGGCAGGCCTTTCAGGAAGCCGAGCAGTAGAGGGGGGTCGCCGAGGGGAGTGAGCAGGCCGCCGCAGTTGGCGACCATAAAGATGAAGAAGATGACGATGTGGGCGACGCGCTTGCGGCGCTTGTTGGCGCGGAGCAGCGGCCGGATCAGGAGGACGGACGCACCCGTCGTACCCAGCAGGTTAGCCAGCACGACGCCGATGCCGAGCATCCCGGTGTTGACGAGCGGCGTGCCTGCGAGTGAGCCCTGGATGTGAATCCCGCCCGTCACGACGAAGAGCGCACCGATGACGACGATGAAGCCGAGGTACTCGTGGAACTTCTCGTGCAACAATTCCGGAGCGTGGATCCCCAGATACACGAGAATCGGTGCGGAGACGAGCAGGGCGATGAGCGCTTTGTTGCGGTTGTGATGCCACCACCGGGGCGCGGCGAGCGGGGCAAGCGCGATCACCAGCAGCAACACCACGAAGGGCAGGGCGGTCGCGAGCGGAAGCTCAGTGCCGAGCATAAGTTGGACCCATGGTGCTGCTGGTACTCGCGCTTGCGCAAGACCCCCAGGCCCCGATCGAGCTACAGCCGGGCATGGTCATCACCCAATCGGTGCGGGTCGTCGCCAAGACGTATCGGTTCGCAGGTCCTCCAATCATCGTGCGGGGCAACAACATCACCGTCGATTTTGGCGGCGGGACGCTGCAGGGAACCGACCCCGGGGCTGATCCCGATCAGGCGCGCGACACCGCCATCGTGATCGACGGCGGCAGCAACATCCGCATCAACAAAGCCCGTATCCATGGATACAAGGTCGGGATCCTGGCGCGCGGCACGCAGCAGCTCACACTGCGCGACAACGATCTCAGCGACAACTGGAAGCCGCGCCTCTTCAGTCTGATCGAGCACGAGAGTCTGGCTGATTGGCTGTCCTTTCATCATAACGAGAAAGACGAATGGCTGAGGTTTGGCGCCGCCATCTATCTGCAAGACGTCAAAGGCGCGGTGGTGCGCGGGAACAGCGCCCTGGGTGGTATGAACGGATTGCTGCTCGTCCGCACGACCGGGGCGATGATCCGCGACAACAACTTTTCGTTCAACTCCGGGCTCGGGATCGGGCTGTATCGCTCCTCGGACGACACGATCATTCACAATCAGCTCGACTATAACGTCCGCGGCTACAGCCATCGCTTCTATACGCGCGGCCAGGACTCGGCCGATCTGCTGCTGTTCGAGCAGAGCTCGCGCAACGTGGTCGCGCTCAACTCACTGACACACGGCGGCGACGGCGTGTTCCTGTGGGCGGGGCAGACGACGATGGATTCGGGCACGGGCGGCGCGAACGACAACCTGTTCTACGGCAACGACGTCAGCTACGCGACCGCGAACGGCATCGAGGCCACATTCAGCCGCAATGAGATCATCGCGAACCGCGCGTGGGGCAGCGAGTACGGCGTGTGGGGCGGCTACAGCTTCCAGACCGAAATCGTGGGAAACGATTTCCGCGGCAACCACACCGGTGTCGCGATCGAGCACGGCCAGGACAATGTCATCGCCCACAACCAGTTCGATCGTGATTCCACGGCGATTCGGTTGTGGGCCGATTCGATCGCGCCGTCCGAATGGGGCTATCCGAAGCATCACGATACGCGCAGCAGGAACTATCGCATGGGCGGCAACGAATTCAGCGGCCATCGCACGATTCTGAACGTGCGCACCACGACCGGCCTCGACACGCTGGCCGTCGTCAGCCGTCCCGTGACGCCGACATTCATCGGCAACCTGCGCCGCCCCTCGCCGCCGCTCGCGCAGCGCGACCGCTCGGCGATCATCGTGGACGAATGGGGGCCGTACGATTGGGCAACGCCCAAACTCTGGCCGGTCGATTCCACACGCGCGATCCCGCTGCGACTGGTCACGCTCGGCCCTGGCGGCGGTTGGAAACTCGTGTCGCAACGGGGAGTGACGATGCTCTCACGCGCGACAGGTCGGATCGGCGATACCATCGCGGTAACGCCGCGGCGGGACTCGACGGGGAATTGGGAATTGACGCTCGAATCCGGGGGGACGCGCTTCTCCTACAGCCGGTTCGAGCCGCGCATCGATTGGAGCGTTCGCTTCTCGGACTCGTCCGGGGTGGTGAGCCCCGGGGCCACGCCGCGGGGATTACCGCGCCTCGACATGATGTGGTACCGCCCGCCACCCGCCTACGCATTTCTCCCCCAGAGCAACTGGTCGCTCGCCGCGACGGGCACGGTCAATCTCGATCCCGGCACCTACTCCATTCGTACGATCAGCGATGATGCGGTGCGGGTGTGGCTGGACGGCGTCCTGGTGATCGATGCCTGGACCCCGCACGAGTCCCAGGTGGACTACGCGCCCCTTACGGCCGGAGAACACAAACTGCGCGTGGAGTATCGACAAGTGGATGGTTGGGTCGAGCTGCGGCTGGACATCATACGCGGGTCAGCGCGGAGCCCTGGATCCCCAGGGCCACACTAGCCTCCTGCACGACCTTGTGCCCGATCGTCAGCTGCTCGGGTGTGCCGTACTCGATGTCTCCCTGGAACACGACGATGGTATGCCAGTCCCCTGAAAGCGCCGACCACCAGCGCAATCCGGCGAATCCTTCCTTGTAGAGCGCCGCCGCCACACGCTGGGTCTTTAGGGCGTCGCGACTCGCGAGCACATCCGGCTTGATGTCGTGCCGCACGAGCACCGCGGGATCGCAGAGATCGGCGAGCTTGATCTTCCCGAGCCGGCATTCGACGAGCGCCAGCGGCTTGCCGGACTCGATCAGGTCCTTGCGATCGATTTTCTGCCCGCGAAAGCGCTGCAACTTTTCGGCGACCGCATGGACCGCCGTCTCGGCGAGGTAGACGACGAGTTTGCCGCTCACGTCAAAGCGGCCGGAGCCTTGATTGGGATAGACGTAGCCGGGAGAGAACGGCTCGCCGGGTTTCGCGGCGGGGTCCCATGGAAAGACCCGCCAGGGCCCCGCCATCAGGCGAAGGCGCCGGCCTTTTCAGCCTCGATCGCGGCGACGACCTCGGACAGCCGGCCCTGCCGAATTACGTCGATCGGGCGGCGATCGCCGAGGTGTGCATTCAGGCCGCGGAGCCACTTGGCGATTGACGCGACTTCCAGAAAGCCTTCCAGTAACGACACCACCGTGTCCAACCCGACGAGTTGTTCCCAGTTCGCCGGGGCGGGAGCTTCGCCGCGCTTCCAGCGGACCACGGCGCTGCGGTGCACGCCGAGGCTGCGCGCCAGGTCGGCATCGTCGGGGAAGGCGACCTTGGCGACGTGGTAGCGCTGCTTGATCAGCGATTTGTTCGCGCGAACCCGTCTTGCCATTGCGCAACAATAATGTTGCGCGCCTCAGGGGGCAAGGGCGGTCCGGATGAGGCGCGCCACTCGCGTCGCAGCCGGCGGATCGAGGTTGGCGAGCACGATCACGTCGTAGCCGCCCGGCAGGTCGCCTTCCATTGCCGCGTTGAGCCCCGGCGCGCCGCCCGCGATGCCGATCATGCCAGCCTCAGGCGCGTTGGCGACTTTGTGCGCGCGGAGCGCATTGAGGAATGCCAGCAGATCGTGCGCTGTTGAATAGCCGCCACCTGCCGAGCTTGCCTTACCTGGTAGGAAGTCGGTGTTGCGCGTGAGGGGTGCGGTAGGCGGCGCGTCCTGGCCACCGCGCGTATACCCGATTGCCGTATTCCGAGGCCAGCGCTCGATCCGCCAGCTCCCCGTCTGCGTCATCCCCGCGGGCTCGTAGATGTGGCGCCGCACGTACTCGTAGTAGTTCTCGCCCGACAGCCGTTCGATCAGCAGCCCCAGCACGACATAGCCGGCATTGGAGTACTGCTGCTGTACGCCAGGCTCGAACTGGAGCGGCTCGTTCTTGAACAGCTCGAAGTAATCCTGCAGGCTCACGACGTCGTGCCTGGTCTTGCCCGCCGGTGCCGCAAAGATGTTGCCTTGGATGCCGGAGCGATGGTCCAGGATCTGCCGGATCGTCACGCGCCGAGCCACGTCCTGATTGGGATAATCGGGCCAGGCGCGCGCGAGTGAGGAGTCCAGGTTGAGCTTGCCGGCTGCGGCGAGCTGCTGGATGGCGATGGTGGTGAAGAGCTTGTTGATGGAGCCGAGGTTGAAGGAAGTCTCGAGATCGTTGGGGCGGGCGGCTTCCCGGTCGGCCAAGCCGTAGGCACGCTCGAACTCCGGAGCACCGTTCCGCGCGACGAGGACGACTCCCGAGAATTGCCCGAGCTTCGCCAGGCTGTCGACGCTATTCTGCCACGCGGTTGCCTGAACCGCCATGAGCACGACGAGTGTGAGTGTCATGCCAGAAGAGACGCGCGCCCTCCCTGAAACGTCGCTTAGATTCCGGTCCCATGCAGCACGAAGCCGCCATCATCGCGGGCGCCGGGCCGATCGGCCTGGCGTGCGCCATTTCCGCCAAGCGCCGTGGCATCGATCCCCTGGTCATCGACGCCGGCGCGCTCGCGAATTCGATCGTACGCTACCCGATCAACATGACGTTCTTCACGACGCCGGAGCGCCTAGAGATCGGCAATCACCCACTCGTGTGTGCCGGTCAAAAAGCGACGCGCGAAGAGGCGCTGAAATACTATCGCGGCGTCGCCCGGGTCGAGGCTCTGCGCGTTCGGCCGTATACGAAACTGATCGGAAAGAATGAGGTGGAGACGCAATTGGGGCGTGAGCCGATTTCATACGGGAAACTGGTGCTCGCGACGGGCTACTTCGACCACGTCAACTCGCTCGGCGTCCCCGGCGAAACGCTGCCGCACGTCCACCATTACTTCGACGAAGCCCACCTCTCCTACGGTCTCGACGTCGTCGTGATCGGCGGCAAGAACTCCGCAGTGGAAGCCGCGCTGCAGTTGTTTCGCGCGGGTGCGCGAGTGACGATCATCTATCGGGGCGCGACGTGGCCCAAGGGCGTGAAATACTGGCTCCGTCCCGATCTCGAAAACCGCATCAAGGCCGGCGAGATCCAGGCTCGCCTCGGCAGTCAGGTCACCGAGATCACCCCGCGCGACGTGGTCGTGCGCGGCGCGCTCGGCAACGAGGAACGGATTCCTGCGACTCGAGTCTATCCGCTGATCGGGTTTCACCCCGATTTCGAGCTGTTCAAGCGCATCGGCATCGCGTTCGATCCCGATTCGGGACGCCCGAAGATCAATCCCGAAACGCTGGAAACATCGGTCCCCGGCGTACACGTCGCGGGGAGTGTGACGGCGGGCACGAAGATTTCGGAAATCTTCATCGAGAACGGCCGCTTTGATGGAGAAAAGATCTTCGGCTCGGCCGCCGAGCGGCTGCAAGCGCAGAACCTATACCAAGGGATTAGAAGGGAAACGGGGGAGTAGTCCCTTCCCATACGGTATCCCCGGGCTAACTTGCGAAGAATGTCCGAACTGCGCACCGCCCTCGCGGACGCCCTCGGTCCGCTGTATCGGATCGAGCGAGAAGTGCGGCCGGTAGGGGAGTATCGGCTTTTCGTTGCAACTCAAGCCCAAAACGGCTCAGAGCTCCTGGTCAAGATTCTGCCGGCGGCGTTGTCCCTCGGCATCAACGACCTGCAGTTCGAGCGCGCCGTGCTCCTGATTGCCGAGCGACTGAGCCATCCGAATCTCGTGAAGCCGCGCGGTGCGGGGCGCGCCGGGTCGTTCGTCTATCACACCCGGCCCTTCGTTCCGGGCACGACGCTGCGCGCCTGGATCGGCAACAACGGCGCGATCCCCCTTGCCCGCACCGTCGAAATCCTGCGCGGCATCTTGAGCGGTCTTGCCGCCGCGCACGCCGCCGAGATCGCGCACGGCGAGCTCAAGGCGGAGAACGTATTGCTCGCGGACGAAGGCGTGCTCGTCGCGGATACCGGGATCGCGAGCGCGCTGGGCAAGCCGGCGACGCCGCGCAACGATATGGCGGCCGCGCAGTCGCTCGCGCGCGAAATGCTCACTGGCTCGAAGCCGACGATCGGAGACGAACCGCTCGAGCAGACGCGCACGCTGCCGCTGTGGCTCACCGAGTGGCTGCGCTCGCGCTGGTCGGATGCGGGTCGCGCACTGGCGGGGATGCGGCCGCCGCCACCCTCTAGCTCCCAATCCTCTCAGCTCTTCGCCTGACACGTTGTTGTCTTGCAGCAGCTACGGTTTCGCTTCATATCTCCACTCCTCACCCTCTCGGAGTTCCGTTCCGTGTTGCATCGCAAACTCGCTCTGATCGCCGTCGTGCTTAGCGCTCTGCCCGCAGCCCTCGCGGCGCAGGGCGCGTTCGGTTCTGCGCTCGCGGTCAGTGGCCGCGAGGTGTTCGTCGGGCAGTCCGGTAACTCCTATGGACCCGGCGTCGTCTATGTCTTCCGGCCCGATGCCCAGGGCGCCTGGGGACGGGGGGGGAGCCTCAAGATCACACGTACAGATGCCAGCAACGACGACGGCTTCGGATCGGCGATCGCCGTGGACGGCAACACGCTCCTGATCGGCAACGCCAAGGCGGATTCGGGAATGGGTGTCGTCTTCGTCTTCACCCGGGATGGCACGGGCGCCTG
>WNFO01003635.1_pt1 | contig 24103 bp, 29 predicted proteins | sample 5400251 | NCBI WGS metagenome assembly WNFO01 (sample SAMN13153354, study PRJNA577476) | soil metagenome | isolation source: 100 cm saprolite under Madrone tree | place: USA:California | collected 2016-06-14
TCATATCGTTTGGCGTAGAGGTGATATGCTATACGAAGCGGAACGAGGCCAGGTAACACTAGCTCTGTGTGGAGACATTATGCCTTCGCGCCGGCTGGCGGTTTTCCGGGAGCCGAAATTTCTTGCATTGCGTGATATTTTGAACGGCACAGACGCCTGTTTCGCCAACCTGGAAAGCATGGTGGTCCGTTACGGCGAAGGGACGCCTGCCATACGCACCGGCACGCACATGGTGACCGAGCCGGAGTTGCTGGACGACATCAAGTGGTTAGGCTTCAACCTTTTGAGCTGCGCCAACAGCCACTCTCTGAATTTCGGTGAAGAAGGCCTCTTGTTGCAAAACCGCTATCTCGACGCCGCGGGAATCGCTCATGCGGGGACAGGAGAAAACCTACGTCAGGCGAGCAGCCCGGCCTACCTCGATACGCCCAACGGCCGCGTCGCGCTCATTGCTGCAACCGCTCATCTACCCTCATCACAGAACCGTGCCGGAAACCAGCGAGGTGACTTTCGTGGCAAGCCGGGAGTGAATGCACTGGGCTTCGAAACCACCTTCATCGTCGACCAAGAGTCCTTCGTCGCTCTCAAGCGTCTCGGCACCCGACTCGGCTTCGACCGGCAACGGCAGCGTGTGGTCGATCATGGCTTTCACACAGCGTCGGAAATCGGTTCCGCCGGTGCGATCGAGTATAACTACTGCGGCGATCGTTATCAGCTCGGCGAAACTTTCGACATACGGACGTCCTGTAATGAAGAGGACGTGGCGGAAAATCTGCGACAAATTCACGAAGCGCGCCGCCAGGCCGACTGGGTCATCGTAAGCTTGCACAATCAGGACATGATCGGCAAAAGCTGGCTCACCGCAGAAAAGCGCACGGAGATCACGGAGCAGCCGGATTTCGTCCAAGATTTCGCTCGCCGCTGCATTGACGCCGGCGCGAACGCTTTTGCCGGCCACGGCCCGCACATTCTGATGGGCATCGAGATCTACCACGGCAAGCCCATCTTTTACAGCCTCGGAAATCTCATCATGCAAAACGAAACCTTACGCCATATCCCGGCGAACCCTATGGAGCGTTTCGGGCTCGATTCCCGTTCGACACCGTCGGATTTTTTCGACATGCGCACGGCCAACGGCACGAAAGGCCACCCGGCGTCACCGGAGTTTTGGCAATCCATCGTCGCAATCTGTCGCTTTGAGAAGCAAGGCCTGAAGCACATAGAATTGCTTCCCATGGATCTCGGTTTCGGCCGGCCCCGTCCGCAACGTGGCCGCCCTTTGCTCGCCGACGAAGAGTTAGGCCAACGGATCCTGGATCGTATCGCGCGCGTATCCGAAGGCTTCGGCACCCGGATCGAACAAAAAAACGGCCGCGGATTCATTCAAGCCACATAAATCATAAATGTAGAGGGAGAAAACGATGCCGGAATTCAAGCTCATCTCAGCCGATAGTCACGTCAACGAACCTCCCGCCGCATGGGAACGCGTGCAAAAAGAATACGGCGAGCGCGCGCCGAAGGCGGTGAAAGACCCCCCGGGCGTCCCCAAAGGCATCTGGCTGCTCACCGACGGGCTTCCGCCCGTCGGTTTGTCCCACTACTCCAAGGGACAAGTAGTGGGTAAGGACAAAGGTATCTCAGAAGTCGAACAGGAAAAACACTTCGAGACCATTCGCTTCAACGAGCAGTTCCGTTACGAGGATTATCTCGGCGGTTGGGAGCCTGCCGCCCGCCTTAAAGACCAGGATCGCGACGGCATCGAGGCTGAGGTGCTTTTTTCCAGTGCGACCCGGCAGCTTTACAGTATTGTCGACGAACCCTTCCAGCGCGCCATTTTCCACTCTTACAATAAATGGCTGCACGAATTCTGCAGCTACAATCCGCAAAGGCTGATCGGCCTGGCAACAATATCAATCCTCGACATGGACCACACGGTGGCGGATATTTTCCATTACGCCAAGCTAGGATTTCGCGGCGTCCAAATTCCGACCCGAATCAAAGACAGCGGTTACTACGAACCGAAGTACGAACCTATGTGGGCAGCGTTAGAGGAAACCGGGATGATTGTAAACGTGCACACGAGCGCCACCCAAGGAGTCGCGAGAACTCATTACGAAGGGCCCCGGCCGGTGGAGCCGAAAAAGGAGAGCCTGGGTTTTGCCAGCAAGCAGGCGCCCGCCCAGCAATTTCTCGGCAACTTGATTTTATCCGGTGTGTTAGACCGCCACCCAAAACTCAAAATCGTTTGTGCCGAGTTCGACGTCGGTTGGGTCGCCAACCTGGTGCAGCAGGTCGACTACTGGTTCGGGCGCCAAAGCACTTTCGACGCCGACCGGAACATCAACGAGTTGCCGCCCAGTGAATACTTCAAGAACAATGTTTTCTTCACTTTTCAGGACGATCGCGCCGGCGTGCTCACGACACCCGTGTACGGCGCCGACAACTTCCTTTGGGCCAGCGATTACCCGCATGGCGTCACCACGTGGCCCTATTCCAAGGAAACGGTGGATCGCAATTGCGCAGGTATCGATCCGGCGATCAAACTAAAAATCAGCCGTGCAAATGCAGCTAAGCTCTATGGCATAAGCGAGGGATAGAGGGATTCCGAACCTCATACCGGGAGGCGATATGAAAATCACCGTGGACAGAACAAAGTGCGAGGGTTATGCCAAGTGTATTCAGGCGACGCCCAAGGTATTCAAACTAGATGCAAAAATGATCGCCGAAGTCGTTGACCCCAAAGGCGATAGTGATGAGAAAATTCTGCTAGCCGCAAAAATTTGCCCCACCAAAGCGATCAGCCTCGAAGAAGAGGAAACCGGGAAGAAACTCTTCCCTGTAGCATGACAATGGTCCAGCATCTAAGCGTCTCGTAATCAAGATTGGCCTATTTCCCCGTCTGCTTGTCCCTAACCGTCTGGATTTCGTCCAGACATGTCGCACAGAGATAGGCGGCATGGGGCAGAAAGATTAATTCATCTGTTTCGCGAGGCTCCATGCAGATGCCGCACAGACGCTCCACTTTGCTGTTGCCGTCGGATACCGTAGAGCCTGCAGCTTGATCCGCATCAGCTCCATGCTCCGCGGCGACGATGCCCCGGCAAAGCTCGACGCACTCGTCGCAAATGAAAACCGAAGGGCCGGCGACGAGCTTTTTCACTTCATGTTGTTCCTTGCTGCAAAATGAGCAACAAGATGATTGGGGCTCTTCAACAAATTTAGGAATGTGCGCATCCCATCCGTCGCCATAAGCTTTCTTGAGGGTTTCCTCCAATGCCGTTGCAACCTCTAGTAATTGCCGCGCGACTTCGGTTCGCTTAGGGAAACTTTTGGATTCGACCAGCCTGCCCACTGCCCGCTTGAAGTTCTGCAACGCATAGCCGTACTTCTGATCGCTGATAAGATCCGCGCATTCCTCAAACCCGAGCGCCGATTTCTTAACCATCATCGCCAACCCCTCCCAAGCTCAAATCAATACGTGCCGATCTCGGTTCGTGATGGACGAGAAGCTTTTGGTTTCGCTTAAGTCTAGCTCGCGCTATGCTTACCTTCACGGTGCGCGACAAATGATCACATCATGTAGCTGCCGCAGTTGACGTTAATCGCCTGTCCCGTAATGTAGGAGGCCGCGTCGCTGGCGAGAAACAGCACCGGGCCGACGAAATCTTCCGGCTCAAGCACGTGGCCCAATGGGTTGGAGCGCAGCCGCGCCATTAACTCCTCTTCGCTACGATGAGTGCGCGGCATTGCGGTATTGGCGGCGCCGGGACAGATGGCGTTGACGGTAATTCCGTCGGAACCCACTTCACGAGCGAGGGCCTTGACGAAGCCGATAATCGCCGCCTTCGACGCGGCATAAGGAGCAAATTCCTTCGCGCCGTAATGCGCAATGCCGGAAGCGATGCTGATGATTCGGCCGCTCTTTTGTTTTCGCATGGCCGGAATAACGGCTCGCGAGCAGAGAAAATTCCCGCCAAGATTAATGTTGATGGTCCGGTCCCAAGTTTCCTCGCTCATGTTGACGACCAAAGATTTGAGATACACCCCGGCATCGTTCACAAGAATATCGGCCCGTCCAAAGCGGCCCAAGGTTTCGTTCGCCAGGCGTTTAACCGAGGACTCGGCGGCCACATTGACCTCCACCGCGCAACCCTCCGCGCCCAACGCTTGCAACTCTTGAACGACGGACTTGGCCTTATCCACTTGCAGGTCTGCTACCACAACCTTCGCTCCCTCGCGGCCAAAACCAAGTGCAATGGCGCGCCCGATTCCCTGGGCTCCACCTGTCACAAGGGCCACTTTCCCTTGCAGTTTCATGGCTACAACAAACCTCCGTTCACATGAAGGGTTTGACCGGTAATCCAGGCGCTCTCCGGCGTCGTGAGAAAATAGAAGGCTTCCGCCAGATCCTCCGGCTTTCCCGTTCGACCCAGCGGTATCTCAGCCCAGCGCTGTTTGCGCGCCTCGGGGGATTCTTTACCCATGACTCGCGGCGTATCTGTCGGCCCTGGCGCGATGGTGTTTACCAAGATGCCATCAGGCGCGAGCTCCTGCGCCAGCGTTTTTGTAAAGGCGATGATTCCAGCCTTCGCTGCCGAATAGGGCGTACGCAGGGCCGAGCCTGTGACCCCGTAATTGGACGCTGTGTTGATGATACGCCCGCTCTTCTGCCGCTGCATAAGGGGTGCGACCTCACGGCACATCAAAAACGTCCCTTTGAGATTCACGTCGATGACTTCCTGCCATTCTGCCCAAGTAAATTCTTCAATGCGCTTGGTGTAGAAGCTTCCGCCGGCGATATTCGCCAACACGTCGATGCAGCCAAATCGTTTCCCTACGTCGGTCACCAGCGCTTTGACCTCGCGTGCCTGCGTGACGTCGACGGACAGAGCCTCAGCCTTGCCACCGGCTGTGGCGATCTCTTCTCTGACTCTTTCGGCAGCGCCGTGGTCATAATCAGCGACAATAACCGTGATCCCAGCGGCCGCCATTCGGTGAGCTGCGGCGCCGCCGATCCCGCCTCCCCCTCCGGTGATTAAAGCAACTTGGCTCATACCCCTTGTCTTTCTACAACAAGCAGATAGATTGCGCTGATCTCTTTCTGATGAACCTCTTCCACGGCCTTACGATCGATCTTGATTTTCTGAAACACAGTGGTGGTCCTCACCTTGTCCAGGAAGTCGTTCTCCATGACTACGAACTTGCGAATCTTCTCGAACTGCTCCAAACGTAAATTGATTAGATCGATGCGGGACTGTAGCACAGTTGCCATCTCACTTTGGGTGAGCGCCGATTCCTCTTTGTGAAGCTCCGCGGCAATTTTCTTTCTCTCCGGCACGATCAACGCTGCGATGAAGGGCCGCCGGTCGCCCAGGAGTACCGCCTGCCGCACGAACGAATCGTTCTCCAGCAGAAGCTCGATGAAACCGGGATAAATATTGGACCCGTCTGAGCAATTGAAAATATCTTTCTTGCGTCCGGTGAGGAAAAGATAGCCGTCTGCATCGATCCTGCCGAGATCGCCAGTGTGAAACCAGCCCTCGGCGTCGATGGCCTCGCCGGTTGCCTCCGGATTCTCAAAATAACCCGGTGTTACCGTCGGTCCCCGGACTAGAAGTTCCCCGTCTTCGGCGAGGCGCAGCTCGCAATTGGGAAACGGTTTCCCCAAACTGCCCGGCTTTGTGTCGCCGATTCCACAAAGCGTTACACCGCCGCACTCCGTGGAGCCATAGGACCCAATGAGAGGGATGCCGATGACCTCGAAGAAACGCAGGATCCTCGGCGGCATGGCGGCACCGCCATAGGAGATATACTTGATCCGGCCGCCAAGAGACTGGATCATGACATTTTTGAGCGTCCCCCTAAGTTCATCGAATTGTCGGCTTTCAGCACCGTCGAGACCTAACTCCGTCTTCTTTCGGTCGAGCGCTTCGAGCTGCTCCCAAAGTTTTCGATTGCGGCCTTCGTCGAGAATACTATTCCAAATGCGTTCCATCACCCGCGGCACAACCGCCATCGCCGTACCGGCGAGGGATGCGACCACTTTGAGGTTGAGATCCAATTCCGTCGCGTCGATGATCGCCGTCGTCCTACCCGTGGCCACGCTCTTGAGAAAACCGAATCGTCCGAAAAGGTGATTGAGGCTGAGCACGATGATAAAAAGCTCCTCCGGTCTGCTGAGCAGGATCTCGCCGCCATTGGAAATATTTGACAAGAGATTATCTTGCGTTCTCATGACCCCCTTCGGCTCGCCGGTAGAACCGGAGGTGTACATGATCGTCGCCAGATCGTTTCCATGCACCGATTCGAGAATTTCGAAAAGGCGCCGTCCTTCGAGGCGGGCGCCCCGTTCCACCAACTGAGTAAAGGACAGGAAATCCGGCAGGTTCGACGCCTCCCCATCCATTACGACGATATGGGAAAGCGCGGGGAGCTGAGGCTTGAGATTGATCAGCCGACCGACGCTGATCGCGTTTTGTACAAAGGCTGCACGACAGCGCGAATGGCCAAGGATCTTAAGGAGCATCACGTCCGACAAGGTCGGTGAGACGACCACATTCGGCAACCCGCCCGCGAGAGTGGCGAGATCGGCGCACAGCCATTCGAGACTGTTTTCCCCGATAATCGCAACCCTCTCTCCTTGGGCAAGACCCACAGCAAAAAGCGCCAGGAGAACGTTTTGCACTGCGGCACCGAAGTTGCGCCAGGAGATCTCTCGGAAGCCTTCCCCGCACTGCAACCTGACAAAAGTGCGATCACCCAATTCCGCGACCCGACGAAAGAAGATAGCCCCTAGGTGACGGTCGTTTGTAGGTGAAATGTTTTCCGCGGATTTCATCTTTCCTTATGGCGGACCAAAAAGTGCCGGTTCGAATCTGGACCTGCCGGGTTTTTCTATTTTTCTCAGTCCCTTGATCTCGTCACGCCGTGAATAAGCATACTGAACCGCCTCGGCAACGTCATCGATGTGGCCTTGTAAGTAGCGCCGCGCCGGGACGGCCAGACGCAGGAGTTCAACGCCTCGGGCCGTTTGACTCGGCGCCAGCGGCGGTCCCTTGCTCACTCGTATCCCGGACATATGATAAATGAAAGCCGCCAGCGCTTCCGCCGGATGATTTTCTGCCGGCAGCTGGGGCAAAAAGCTTTTGACATCGATGAAAACACCGTGGCCGCCCGGAGGCGTGAGAATCGGAATCCCGTCCTTGAGCCTGCGCCACAGATAGTTGACCTGTTCCACGCGACTCGTCACATAAGAATCGCTGGCAAAGATTTCCTGCAAGGCCACTCCCATCGCACCCATAGCCTCACTGGCAGGTTGGCTGCCATTGAGAAAATTCTGAACCGAAGCCTTCTGATAACTCGCTTCGTCGCGCATAGCGATCATGCCGCCTGATGGGACGAGAAAATCCTTAAGCGCGCTCATAGTGCAGCCGTCTGCCAGCAAACACGTCTCATTAACGATCTCTTGCAGCGAGCGGTTCTGATAGCCCGGTTCGCGTTGCTTCACCAAATAACTATTTTCCAGAATACGGCAGGCGTCGAGAAACAGCGGAACCTTGTGAGCCGCGGCGACGGCCTTGACCGCTTTGAGATTACCCAAAGACACGGGATGGCCCCCGCAAGAGTTCACGCAAAGCTCGACATAAATGCAACAGACTTTACCGCCATGCTCCTTGAAGGCATCCTCAAGCTTAACGAGATCCACGTCACCCTTAAAGAGCTGCGCGGAATAGAGGTCGTGCGCAGACTCTGAGATTACGTCGATCACTTTCCCGCCGTTGGACTCAATGTGAAATCGGGTAGAAGGGAAAAGCATGTTGCCCGCCACGACGGCGCTTTCTTTGATATGCAACTTTGTCCAGATGCGCTCCGCGGCCCGGCCTTGGGCGACCGGAATCATGTAGGGGAAGCCAAAGATCTTCTGAAAACTTTCTGACAGTCGAACGAAAGCCCGGTTCCCTTCGGGCGCCATTTCCATTCCCGATTCAAGCGGTCCTAAGCCTGCAAGTTTTGCCAACTGCGCGGTACTCAGCGAGCTCACGCCGCTGTCGGTCTTGAGATCTATATAGATCAGTTCCTGGGGGATGAGTTCCGTGTTGTAATAAGCGGCCCGAAGCGCCCGTTCTCGTTCTTCCAGAGTTGTCTGTTTTAAAGGTCGCACCACAGCGATCTCATAAGGAATGGAAAAAATGACGCCTGCGGAGATCTCTTTCATTTAAGCTTTCTCCAGAGCACAGCTTGGTTCCGGAGCTAACGAAGTTATCGACCCGGACAACTGCGAAACAATTCCCTATCTATATCTATCGTTGCTCGTCGCTTGCGGCCCGCGCCGGTTGTCTATCAGGAGCGGTAAGCACAGCCAGTGCTCTCTGCACCATTCTTCGCTCCGTGGCGAATTTGAGAATGTTGATGGCCTCCGAGATGGGAAACCAACGAGCCTCTTCCACTTCGTGATCATGGTCACGCACATCGCCTTTTATATAGCGCAAGAGATAAAAATACACGCGCTTGTAAATCCGGACCGGTTCCCCACCCCTTCTCTTCTCACGGTAAGAGTAGCGAATGTCGCCGAGCTTCTTTCGTACTCGACCCTCCAAGCCGGTCTCTTCCCGCACCTCCCGGACTGCTGTCTCGTCGATGCTCTCGCCTTCTTCAACGTGCCCTTTGGGCAGTCCCCAGCGATGGCGAACATGGATCAACGCGATCTCGATCGCCCCTGCATGTTTCCGGTAGATCACGCCGCCGGCCGATACTTCTCGCACCGCCCGCATGGCCGCTCACGCTATGCCGCGCCGCCTGTCGTCTGGTCACCCAGCCATCGAAGATACCCTTCACTCCCATCGATGATCGGCAACGCAATGATTTCGGGAACGGAATAGCTATGTAGCTCGCGCACGCGCTTCTCCAGAGCTGTAAACAGGACTCTTTGGGTCTTTATGATGAGAAGCTGCTCTTCGCTCTGTTCAAGCTTGCCTTCCCAACGATAAACCGATTGCACCGACGCAATTCGATTGACGCAAGCCGCGAGCCGTTCCTCAACGAGAGCCCGCGCTAAACGATCTCCCTCGGCTGGCGATCCGGCCGTGACATAAACAACGATGAACTCTTGCATTGCAGGGCAATCTTACAACGTCTTGAGCAATAGCCGCAAGAAAAGATATAGGGAATGTATCGAGAGCCGAAAGTCATTTGAATCAACATGAGAAGCAAGGAAGAGATACGGGAAAAGGTCTGGTCGCGGCTGCAACAAAAAAAAGTCGCGCGATTTCCAGGTGCGAAAGGCCGGATTCCCAACTTTATCGGCGCCGAGGTCTGCGCCCGGATCGTATCGCAGCTGCAGCATTGGCGGAAAGCCAAGGCTCTCAAGGTCAATCCCGATTCGCCGCAGAGAGCCATTCGTCAGAAGGCCCTGGAAGAAGGCAAGATCGTCTACATGGCTGTTCCGCGTCTCCATAGCGACAAACCCTTTATCGAGCTGGATCCGCAGAAAATCAAATGCTCGGCGTATGTGGCCTCGTCCATCAAGGGCGCAGGAAGGTATGGCCGACCCGTGAACCTGGAAGAAGTCCGAAAGATCGATCTCATCGTCTGCGGCTCGGTGGCGGTCAATCGTCAGGGCGCCCGGGTGGGTAAAGGTGGAGGTTACTCCGATCTGGAATTTGCTCTCTTAACAGAAGAAAAGAAAATCGGTCGCAATACTCCGATAATCACATCCGTTCATCCCCTGCAGATCGTAAATGAATCGATTCTCATGACCGAACATGACATTCCGCTGAACGCAATCGTAACCCCCAACGAGGTCATCGAGATCGCCTCACCGCCGGCGAGACCGAGAGGAATCTATTGGGGCATGCTACCACCGGATAAGATCGACGCCATACCCGTGTTGAAAAGAAGAAAAAGCAACTGAAGGCGAAAGGACGGAACGCTGGCCTGCTATTGCCTCATGAAGATTTCATCGAACAGCTTGACGTATTTGCTGTAATTCTCGAAATACTCCGCGTCGGCTAAAACGAAAAGATCCTGCTTATCTGAAAGCATCGCCGGATGGCGCTCTACGTCACTCCTCGTCGATGTTCTTCCTATCTGGGTAATGAACTTTGCTGTTTCTCGTGAATAGAACCACTCCATGAACACTTTCGCGGCAGCTTCATGCCGGCTCTTCGCCGACAAGGCTGTGGCTCGTGGCGTGGCTTGCGTCGGCTTTGTCAGCGCTATATCCACCGGCGCCCCGTTCATCTTTAGCTGGTGGAACTCCGCCGCGTTGCTGTGAATGAATGCTGAAAATTCGCCGGCGGCGGTCAGTTGCGCTCCGAGAGTATGTCCTTTGCGCATGACCACAAACTCACTGAGTCTTCTGAGAAACCCCAGCCCCTCTTTTTGCCCGCGAAGTCTCAACTCACAGGCCAACCATTCATACTCTTCCGTATCTAGCCCCACTTTGCCTTTCCACTTTGCCGCAATGAATTCATCAATCGCCTTTGGTGGAACCGGAACGAGTTTCGTGTTGTACCCGATAACATTGGCCGAGAAAATGGCCGAATTCCAGTAACCATCAGGATCTCTGAAGGCTGGAAGGAGCTTTTGAGCCTCTTTGGGCAAGTGCTGTTTGATCAATCTACGTGATTTCAGAGCATAGGCAGTGATCGGATTGATAGTTGCCACATCGAACTCATGCCGTTCCGCCTTGGCCTCTGCGGAGATCCGGTTGGCGATTTCCGAGCTGCGCGAACGAAACGTTTTGAGACGGATGGATGGAATCTGCTCCTCAAACTTTTTTCTCAGAGCCTCGACAATGTGGGTGGATTCCATGGTGTACCAAACCAACTCACCGTCCTTACTTCCGGCATTGAGCAAAGCTGAGTCTATCGACTGGGAATATCCGGTACTCGAAACACCGAGAACTAGCGCCAATAGACAGATCGCCGTCGTTGCGGCCATTTTCGCCCCTCGGGTTACAAGGTTGCGCTAGATGACGCAATAGGGTGGAGCCTCGCCGGTGGGCGAAGCGAGCTGGACTATGAACAATTTGGCACCCTGACTAGTTGTCGTTGCGGAATAAGATTTGTTGGCTGGGAAGTACATGCATGAAACTGCGTTGTATGTCTGCCTTTCGTAGGAGACTTCACCTTCGACAATGAATCGAACCTGTTGACAGGAGGCTGTGCCCGGATTCGTACTTGCGCCCGGCTCCATCCGTAGGATTTTGATGTTAGGGCCCACCTCATTGAAATACCCCAAATGCTTTACAAAGACACCAGAGGTGTCCTGTAACGGCCGCCAATCATAATTTTCAGCATTCATCACGACGTAATCTTTGTAACGCGGTGCTGGGTAAGATAGTTCTTCTCCCATGAGACGTTCGGCAATTGCTTCAAAACTATCTTGTTTGCGACCGTCCGACCAGGCAAATATTCCTTTTTCAAACTTGCCCAACTTTGACAACTCTTCCCTGGCTCTCGCGATGTCTGCCGAGGTTGGGTAGGGTATGCGTGACGGGCCTGGAAACTGGAGCCCTACGCTGGTCCGGACGCTATCTTCGTACGACTGCATCGGTCCGTAAGACACACCCTCGGGTAGATAGAGGCAAGTCTCTGGTCCATGAACGTCTCTGCCATATTTAACCGCTCCGCTTAGGATATATCGCACTTGGTCAAAGGTGTGCTTATGGCGGGGCGAATGGAAATCTCGGATGGAGGTACGGTACGAAGCGCGCAGACTGATGCCTGCCTCCTTGTCGGCGAAGCCGAAAAGAGTACTCGGTCTTGTCGATACTGCTCCAATCTCAGCTTCTCTATGACTCGCTTGCCATTGCATACCGTCGGCGGCACGCACGACTACAGGACCTGTAATAGCCATATCTATCCTCCTTCTTAAGGTTCAAAAGAATGATGGGTTTGGACGAGTAACCGAGCTCCAACGTCTGGTTGCGTAATCGCGCTCTGAACCATATGGCAGATTGATTTTGCGGTCAACTCCCGGCACCCGACGTCCTCCTTGGAAAGTAAAAAAAACTTCCCACTCCTTATGCGCTCCGCCATTCAGACGCGGCTGAGATTGACGACCACCCTCCCCCGAATGCCAGCCTGCAGAAGCAGATCAATCTTCGGGCTCAATTCTTCCAAAGGGCATTCGGAAGCGATGGTGGATAAATCCAACTTCCAGTCGTGCGCGAGTTTTTGCCAGGTACGCAAGCGAGTATTCGTTGGCACCTCCACTGAATCGACCCCAAGCACGCTCACGCCTCTGAGAATAAAAGGATAGACGCTGACAGCGAGGTCCGCCGACATCGCGTTGCCGCATGCCGCAACGAGCCCACCGTACTTGGTCGATTTAATCGCTGTGGCGAGGATGTTACCCCCAACCGTATCGACGACGCCGGCCCAGCGGCCTTTCTGCAGCGGCCTTCCCGAAGTATCGTTCGCTTCCTCCCGCGAAATGACCGCTTTGGCACCGAGTCGCGTGAGAAAATCCTTCTCCTCTGTCTTTCCCGTGGCGGCCACAACGTTAAATCCTAACTTTGCAAGGAGGGCGACGGCGACGCTCCCCACGCCGCCGGTGGCGCCTGTAACCAGAACCTCTCCGGCATCCTTGCTGAGCCCAAACGCCATCAAGCGTATGACGCACAAAGCCGCTGTAAAACCCGCGGTGCCATAGGCCATGCTTTCCTCCAAGGTTAAAGCTTGCGGCAACTTCACCGCCCATGACGCGGGTACACTAATGTATTGGCCAAAACCCCCAGGCGTATTCATTCCCAGATCAAATCCGGTGACGATCACCTGCTCTCCTGCGCCGAACTGGGAACTGGAGCTGGTAGCGATAACTCCCGCCGCATCGATGCCGGGCGTATGCGGATATTTTCTTGTCACGCCCTTGTTGCCGGATGCTGATAGTGCGTCCTTGTAGTTCAAAGAAGAATACTTGACCTCGATCAACAATTCGCCTGCAGGCAAATCGGATAAGTTTTTTTGTTTTATCTCTCGTATGAACTTCTGCTCGGCCGTCTCCGAAACGACCATAGCTTTAAAAGTTTGTGGCAAAGGCATACTTTTGGTCCCACCTTTCTGTAATATCTCTCATTCCATATGAAGCGAAGTACATAATCATACGGCAAACTGTCAAGGGGAAGAGCGAATATTCTCATATGAAGCGAAGTACATAATCATACGGCAAACTGTCAAGGGGAAGAGCGAATATTCTAGATCCGCACAACCACCACAATGGCTGTGCTTGCGAATGCGCTGGCACGCTTGCCAGAAGTAGAAGCGGCGCGCAGTGGAAGTTTCCTGTCTAAACCAACAGTTGCGAAAACTCTGTTTGGAGGTTACTCGTGCCAGGCCTAAGTCGCCATTGGATTATTTCGCATGGCTCTAATGGGAAAGTTGTTACGTGGCGGAATCTGAATACTTCATTGAATTCTGCCCAGCTATCTGTTGGTCAGTGAAAGTGAAGACTGAACCAGCAAGTTTAGAGTGTTTGAAGCTGCGGCTAGAGCTGCCGGTGAAGGGACTTCCGACACAATCCTGGATCTTGCCCCAGGTACTTCCCAGTGCCTCATCCAAGGTAGTGCTTTTAACGGCGACCCAAAAAACCAAGACAACGAAAAGAACGATAAGCGTGTACTCGACGAGTCCCGTCCGCGTTCCGTCGTTAGCGATTTTTTTGAGAAGTTCATATGGTTTGGAATCCTTCCGCAACAAGTGGACCAGAGTGTAGCGCATATCGATTGATTCAGGAGTAACAGCTGGCGCGGCGGTCATCGGCTCGTATTGAACCTCCCTCAGCTATGTGTTTAACTCAGTAAAATTTTAAGGAACTAGGTGATGGCAAAGATCGATTTTGAAAAAGGCAATGGCCTGGTCCCGGTCATTGTACAAGACTACCGCTCTCGGGAAGTCTTAATGGTCGCGTACATGAACAAACAAGCTTGGGAAAAAACCAAGAAGACCGGTCGGGCCCAAGTAAAAGACGCTTACATTGATTGCGATAATGACACTCTGCTCCTTCAGGTGCGACAAATCGGCGGCGCCGCTTGCCATGAAGGATTTCACAGCTGTTTTTTCCGCAAGAGAGCCAACGGCAATTGGAAGGTGATCGCCAAACGAGTCTTCGATCCGAAGGAGGTTTACAAGAAGTGAGCGAGTTGAAGTTGGGCCTTCCCAAGGGAAGCTTGGAAGCGGCAACCATCGAGCTGTTCAAGAAATCCGGGTGGAAGATCACCACCTCCAGCCGGAGTTATTTTCCATCGATTGATGATGACACGCTGCGTGTCAGCTTGGCGCGTCCTCAGGAGATGTCGCGGTACGTGGAATCCGGAACTCTGGACGCAGGCATCACCGGCAAAGATTGGACCCAGGAGAATGAGTCCGACGTTCATGTCGTCGCCGAGATGGTCTATTCGAAGGTAACGTTTAGGCCGACTCGCTGGGTCCTCGCCGTGCCCCACGACTCCCCCATCACGAAGCCCGAAGATCTCAAAGGCAAGTGCATTGCCACGGAGATGGTCAGATTCACCAAACGTTACTTCGCGGACCGAAACATTCCAGTGCATGTGGAATTTTCCTGGGGCGCAACGGAAGCCAAGGCTGCCGAGGGTTTGGTCGACGCCATCGTCGAAGTGACCGAGACGGGCACGACGATTCGAGCTCATGGATTGAAAATCATTGGCGAGCTGCTGGAGTCCTGTCCGCAGCTCATCGCCAACAAAGAAGCGTGGAAAGATCCGTGGAAGAAAGCAAAAATCGAGCAGATACAGCTGCTACTCCAAGGCGCCCTCTCCGCAGAGAACAAAGTCGGCATTAAGCTGAACGTCCCCGAGTCTGATCTCGATAAGGTCATCCAACTGATTCCGAGCATTACCGCCCCAACCATCGCGACGCTATATCAATCCGCCTCGCTCAAAGGCGTGAAGTGGTATTCAGTGGAGAGCGTTATCGCGGAAAATGTGGTGCGGGATCTAATTCCGCAGCTAATTCAGAACGGAGCGGTGGGGATAATCGAGTACCCGCTCAACAAGATCATCTAGTAGGGGGAAGACCCCTTGTCCTGCATCGATTGCGCGTCGCTTGTTGTCTGATGCTTGTCTGACTGCCCGTCGCGCCAGAGAAAGTATTCCCGGGCGATTTCTGGAAACAACGCATAGGAAAGCACGTCCTCTTCGCTGGCCCCTAAGCCATCGATTGCCTTGCGGGCCTCCTCGAGGCCTGGCTTCAGAAGATCTGCCGGACGACAAGTAATCGGCTGCTTCTTTCCGAGGACTTTGTTTTTGATCTCATCACTCACCGGACCGGGTGGTTCGCCGTACAGTCCCATGACATAGTTTTTCGTCTCCATGGCCACGACGGAGTAGCGTTTCCCCGTCATAACATTCAACGCCGCCTGGGAGCCGCAAATTTGGCTTGTCGGCGTCACCAAAGGCGGATACCCCAAGTCCTTCCGCACGTGAGGCATTTCGGCCAGCACGGCCTCGAGCTTGTCTTCGGCATTTTGCTGGCGCAATTGAGCGACGAGATTCGACAGCATCCCGCCGGGAATTTGTGATATTAGAACGTCCGTCTTGATTTGATTATTGATCGGGCTTTCGAATTCGGCGTACTTGCGTCGCACTGCATAGAAATAGTCGGCAATATCATTCAACGCCGCGAGATCCAGTCCTGTATCTCGGGCCGTTCCCTTCAAGGCAGCGACCATCTGCTCGGTTGCCGGCTGGGAAGTCCCCTGGGACAACGGCGCCAGCGCGGTGTCGATAATATCGACCCCCGCTTCAATGGCCATCATGTAGCTCATGGGCGCCAAACCGGCGGTGCAATGAGAATGGAGATGCAGAGGCAAGGGGATCCGCGCCTTGAGTTTCGTCACCAGTTCCTGGGCAACGTAAGGCGCCAACAGCCCCCCCATGTCTTTGAGACAGATGATCTGCACGCCCATCGCTGCCAATTTCTCAGCCACCCAGAGAAAATAATCGACGCTGTGCACAGGGCTAATCGTATAGCAGATCGTTCCTTCGACGAGCTTGCCTGTTTTCAGCGCCGCTTCGATGGCCGTTTTCATATTGCGGACATCGTTCATCGCGTCAAAGATGCGAAAAACATCGATACCCGCATCAGCAGCCCGTTGGACAAATGCCCGCACGATATCGTCCGGATAATTACGGTAGCCGACTATATTCTGCCCGCGCAGGAGCATTTGGAAGCGCGTTTTGGGCATCGCCGCGCGCAGCTTTCTTAGGCGCTCCCACGGACTTTCTTTCAAATATCGCAAACAGGCATCAAACGTCGCCCCTCCCCAGGTCTCCAACGACCAGTAGCCTACACCGTCCAGCTTCTCTGCGATGGGAAGCATGTCCTCGGTGCGCATCCGAGTCGCAAGCAATGACTGGTGGGCGTCACGGAGGACGGTTTCGGTGACTTCGATTTTCTGTCCCAGGGTGGAACCGCCGTTATCCGATAGGTTAATCGTATAGTTCTCCTTGTTTCTCCTCGAGCCGAGCTTTTTCCTCGGCGTCCATGACGTACAGACCGTTCACCTGCTTGATCTTCGTGATGTCGTAAAAAGACTCGGAAACCTCCAGTCCCTCTTCGTACTCGTACATCTTTATCGCGTCCCAGGGACAGATCTTCTTGTCCAGTCGATCTTCGGACTCCGTTCCGATCAGCTGAAGTTGAATTTTTTTTGGCATCGCATCGGGCTGGACGAGATTCTTATTACTGTCATAGAACCGGTTCGCGTATTCGTAGTAGATCTCGCCGGTCTCTTTGTGCTGATGGATTTTCGTGAGATCGTCGCTGTAGCACATCTGGCAACCGATGCACTTGTCGTTGTCCACAAACACGCGGTAGGGCTTAAGTCCCCCTTGGGGCAGTTCTTCATAGAGCAGATTGATGCAATCATCCACCGGGCAATGGGCTTCGCATATCGGCGAACCGGCACAGCTCGAGCAGTTCTCGTCCATTACCGCCAGAAGAGCCGTTCCTTTACGCTTTTTTGTTGCATCAGCCATGAGATTCGTTCCTCGCTTTCTGGAAACGCTCCTTAACAAAGAACATTATGGCAGTTAATAACAATACCCACCAGTAGCGAATTAACCCGATTCGCCCCCACTCGAGCCAATAGACAAAATTCGGTGATCGAGAGATCAGTTGGCTCAGGGCCTGCTGCGCTCCGGCGTAATCTTTAGCTTCTCGCAACGACTGCGACAACCCGTAAAGCGCCCCATCGTCTCCGGGACTAAACTTTAATGCCTGCTCGAAATCCCGCCGGGCCTCATCCCACTTGTTCTGCTCGGCAAAAATCCAGCCACGGTTGCTTAGCGCTGCAGTATAATCCGGCCGCTGTTCCAGCGCCCTATTGAAGCTCTTCGCAGCTTGCTCTAACTCCCCTTTTCGCTTTTGAGCCACTCCAAGATTGTTGTAGGCCTCAGGCAAATCCGGGTGCAGCTCGACAACTTTCGAATATTCTTTGATCGCTGAATCAAAATCACCGTGGATCTCTGAATCAATCCAACCCAGGAGGGTCCTGGCTTCGGCATGATTCGGGTTAATAGTAAGCGCGTCTTTTACCGCGGCTTCTGCGGCCTGGGGTTCGCGCAATCGGAGCAGCGTGATACCCAAAAATAGATGAAGATCGGCTTCTTGGGGGTACTTTTTGAGCAGCTCTTGAAAAGCTGCCCTGGCCTCGACAGGGTTACCGTTTGCTAAAGATTTTCGTCCTTCCTCCCACCGTTTTTCTTTTGATAAGGGAGAGTTCGAGTCGGCAGCAAAAGAAAATCCGATCCCCACGAGGACGGCTAAGACCGCTAGCCAACCTCTAAGCATCTACTATTTCCACATTTGATTGCGGATCTCGTCTTCTTTACCATCTTCGGCAAGCTTATCATTCTTGAAAGCCTGTTTCATCCCCAACCAGGTAAAGAAAATGACGAGAATAAGCATCGCAACAATCGGAATGTTATCGGGCTTAGTCAGGATCTCTAAAAAATTATGCCAACCACTTGCTTCTTGCATAGAGTTTAAGCACCCGTAAAATAAATATTTTTTAAAAACTATTAGATATCCCTGCTAAAGTCAACGTTGCTCCGCGCAAGTACCCCCGGCTTGCTTTACAGGATCATGATGGCTTTACTGCCGTTCCGCATCACGATCTTGGACCCAAGAGGCCGGCTTGAAAATGCTATGATTCGTATCGCCTCGGGCAAGATGAGCAAAGCGGATTTTGCGAAGCTCTTAAAAAAGCTGCCTCAACCCGATTAGTGAAACGACACCTCATTCACTTTGTGGCTTGACGCTAGTACCCCGCTCCTTAGCCAGGACGTAGGAGGGTATCACTGGTTCCGCGATGCCGCTCGCTTCTGGTAATTCCAGATGCCGTCGCGCTGCGCTGCGCGGCCTTTGAGGACGTCCTTGAAGTGCGGCTGCTCATAAAGCGGTGTCCGATTCAACATCTCGTCGAGGAGATCGTTGCCCAGGTAGGTATAGTCCTTGCCCTCCGCGCAGTACGCGAGGTAGTTCATCCGTGCCTGCTCTTCCAGCTGCGCCATTCCCATCACCGCCTCTGAGAGGCTCTTTCCCGTCGTTACGGCGCCATGGCCACGAAGCAGCACGGCTCGGCTATCGCCCAACAGGTTGGCGAGCTCCATGCCCTCAGCCTCGCTCTGGATGGTCTTGACGTGGGGGTAAATGGGAAGCGTATGGCGCACGAGCTGCGCACCTTCTTGACGCATCGGTTTCAGCGATCCCGTGAGGACGCTCATGAGAATAGTGTAGCGCGGGTGGACATGCACGACGGCCTGGACTTGCGGGTGCGTCTTGTAGATGCAGGCGTGGATCTTCACTTCGGAGCACTGCGTCAGTCCCGGTCGCCCCGCGATGAGGAATCCCTCGGTATCGCACATGACCATGTCGTCCGGCTCCATGATCGCCAGGGCGTCGAACTCATACTCGCGGCCCTTGACGAAGAAGTGGTTGGGCTCTGCGGGGACACGCATGCTGGCGTGCCCGAGAGCAGCAGTCATGCCGGCCGCCAGGTCCAGGTTGGATAACACGCGGTTCGCCGTCGCGACCTCGCGCTTTACGTCTTCGAGATCTGTGTTCATTTCTGGTTGCTCCCTATGATCGCCTTCCTACTCATCAACGCTCCAATCAAACGCTTGGGTTCGGTTCCAGGCGCAGTCCGGTACCGGTATATTTCTCACGCAAACTGTAGAAAGCGGTCCTGATTATGTCATCCTGAAGTTGGAGGTGAACGGGTTCATAAACCGAATTCCCTCTGTGGTCTGTCCATCTGAAAAATCCTCGCTGAACACAACAGGAATCTGATTAAGCTTTGCAGTTGCCCATAATTGAGCGTCCCAAAATGAAAACCGGTGCTCCCGCACACCACGAGCAGCTTCAAGAATGATCAGGCCAGTTACTTCGACTACCAGCCAAGCTCGAAGAAGGTTGTGAACCCGGCCCTCAGCTTCACGGAGGGATAACGGATAAGCTATCTTCCTCGTTACTGTGACGAAAAACTCCCCCAGCACCTGCGTGCTTAAGAGGCCAGAAGATGTCGTCAACAAATCATCGAGGACTTCCAGGGCTCGCCCCTGTTTTGCGGATGCAGCGCGGTCATAAGCATAAACTAGGACATTGGTATCAACCAGGACTCTATCGCTCATAGAGGTCTTCGCGTTTCCACTTGCGCCTGCTCTCTACAGCCCGCCTTTTCATCAAAGCGCGTATAAACCGTTTTTCCTGTTCCCAGGAGCTCCGGTCTTTTGCCGGACTACTTCCCGGCAAGAGCCGGACAATGCCAGCCCGGATGAGCTCTGCTTCGGTGACGCCTTGTTGCTTCGAAAGACGCTTGAGCAGCGCCTCTTGATGAGCTTCAATGTAGACCTGCTTTCGAACCATCTTACTCATAAAATCACCTTCGAAACTTTATACATCGCATTATACATCGCGTCAACAACTACCGGGCCGTGATCCCCATCTCCCTCTGCGTCTCTCGGATAAGCGAGAGATCTGCGACTTCGCTGAGGGGAACGTCACGAGTAACTTTCAAGGTCGTTTTTCTCTCTTCAATCATTACGCGTAGTCCCTTTTCGCAGACGCTTGGATCTTCATTGTAGACCTTGACCACGCCTTCATAGGTGGCCGTGGCAACATCTTTATCGACCTTCAGCCACTCCATGATGAACTGGATGGTCCCGTCACGATTGCCGCGAATGTAGCGGTTGGCCTTGATGCCCGCCTTGATGACGCGCTTGATCTCATCGGGCTTCTCTTGGATTTTCTTCACCCCGGCAACTAAACCAGTCTCGGGGAAGATGAGGATGTCCGCCGCCCTGGCAAGAATGTTGAATCCTTTCTTCTTCGCTTCGGAATCTAAGGGGGGAGCCAGTACGGCCGCATCAATCAAGCCCTGGGTGAGCCTGATAAAGCGACCCTCGACTGCGCCAACGGCGACGAATTTGATATCCTTATCGGGGTCGAGACCGAAGTGCTTGGCTATAACCCGCGCTCCAAAAATGGACAGACCACCAAAGGTGGAAATTCCGACTGTCTTGCCTTTAAGCTCCTGGACTGATTTCACCTCGGGCCGCGCAACCAATGCGAATACGGGAGCCGGCACGAAACAGGCCACTACCTTGACGGGTAATCCTGTCAGCGGACCTCCTAGAGCCATACCGGTGCCGTAATCCAGATCTCCACTGCTCAACGCCGCAGCGCTCGCTCCGCCGGTGACCCGGATAATTTCGGCTTCAATTCCCTCTTCTTTGAGGAAGCCTCTTTTCTGCGCTAAAGGGACCGTCATAAACTGGCCGCTCAAGTTTGCGATACTGATTCGAATCTTGTCCGCCGCATGGACCGTGGTGTGGAGAAGAAGAGTAGTGAGCAAAATCACAAGAAATTTCTGCATGGGAGCCTCAACGCTTCCCGCCCTTGTATAGATCATCGATGAAACCGCTTTCGTCCAGCTCCCTGATAAACCGCATCTCGGCAAAGTCCTCAGCTTTGGCGGTCTTTGCCTTAGGGTCCGTGATCGCTAGTGGCTCCAAAATGTTCTTGATCCCCTCCAGGGTGGGATATTGTTTTGGGGGAACTTTTTCGTCACTGCTGATATCATCATAGGTCCTTTCCAAAATCTCCTTGTCCGACGACGCGAGATATTTCGTCAGCACCTTTAGCCCTAACTCCCGGTCCGTCTTGATGCGGTGGACGGCCTCGATCTGGGATCTGATATACTTCCTGACGACGTCAGGATTTTCCCGAATGAACGCGCGGGTCGTAGACACCCCTACGCCCTGATAGGGCAGGCGCACACTCACCAGGCTGTTAAAGCCCCTTTTCTGCGCCGTGACGTTGTCCGGTGTATTGAGCATAGCGGCCTGAACCTTTCCTGACTGCAAGGCGCTCAGGCGCTCCGGCACTGTGCCGACCTGCACGATGGCGACGTCCTTCCCCGGAGTCAGTCCGAGCCGCTGTAGCGCAATGCGAGAGATAGAATCGGCCTGGCCGCCAAAGAGCGCGATGGCAACCGAGCCCCCTCTGAGCTGCTCGGCGGTTTTAATCTCGGGCCGACTCATGAGCCAGTACTCTGAGACCACATTTCCCCCGGCAATCACGACTACGTCAGCTCCCTTGAGACCGGCGCTCACGATGGGCGGACCGGACACCTGACTTATAGGAGTCTCTCGTGCGATCAAGGCCATGGCCGTAGTGGTTCCGCCTCTGAAATAGACGAGCTGTACATCGAGGCCATTTTTGCGAAACAACCCGGCTTCCTTAGCCATCCAGGCCGGCAGCGCGTTTCCGCTGATTGCATTATTACCCACGGTTACTTTGGTGAGCTGCGCCGAAGCAACAGAGTAAAGGAAATCCGGCATAAACAGGCTAACTGCCAAAATCACTGCCTTCATTGGATCCTCCTTTAGCGACGCGGATTTATTCCTGACGCCGGGTTTGCTTCGAGGGTGTCCGGAGTCTCGCAGATCCCATAGAGCCGGGCCGGGTTGTCCCACAAAATCTTTCGCCTCGTTGCCTCGGACAAGTCGCTATTTTTGGCGAGGTCCCCCACCGTGCGCTCGGGAAACTTCTCCGCAGCGTCGGCATGAGGATAATCGGTGGCCATGATGAGATAGTCGTCGCCGACATGTTCCACAAAGCAGCCGATCAGCTCTTCGCCGGCTTCGCAGCTAACAACACATTGCCGCTTCCAGTAGGTGCTCGGCAGCTCTTTCGTGGTGCGCTCCCGGCCTAGAGTGTAATGCTTCCAGTGTTCGTCCATCCGCTCCAGCCAATAGGGGAGCCAACCGCATCCGGCTTCAAGCTGGGCTACTTTCAGCGTCGGAAAGCGCTCCAACACCCCGTCTGCCGCCAGGGTCAATGCAGCCAGCATCTGCTCCAGCGGGTGGCAAGCGACGTGTCGTCCAAAGGGGCTGTAGCGGTCCGACCCAGCCTGGGCCATAACGGTTCGCGCCCCTTCGTGCACGCAAACGGGAACCTCCAGCTCCGAGGCAACCTCATAGATCGGAAAGTAGTCGGGATGGCCGAACGTTCGTCCCTTGAGCCGGTTCGGGCGCCAGAAAATACCCGAGAGCCCCAACTCTTTTTTAGCGCGCCGCAGTTCTTCCACCGCGAGCCGCGTGTCGTGCAGCGGAATGAGCGCTACCCCCTTGAGCCGGGCCTTGTTATGGCTGCAATACTCGGCTAGCCAGTTGTTGTAGGCACGGCAGATAGCAGCCGAGATTCCCGGTTCGATCTCATCATCCCAGATGATGTAGAGGCCCAGCGTGGGAAACAACACTGCGACGTCGACGCCTTCGCGGTCCATGTCGCGCAGATTCGAGGCAGCATCAAAGCCATGCGCAACGCCATCGGCGAAGACGGACCGATACAAAGGATCCTCCGTGAAGAGCGCTGCGCTCATCGCCTCCTCGTCGTAGGTACGATCGCGGGGCAACTGGTCTGAATCCGAGACAGACCGTCCATCGATATAGCGTCGAGACTGAAAAGGCCCGGTGACTTTCACGCGCCCCTTGAACTCGGGCTCCAGATAGCGGTCCCAAAGATCTGACGGCTCCATGATGTGTCGGTCGGCGTCTATAACGTAAAATCCGTTGTTCATCGTAGTTCCTCCTCTGCAAAGTCAATGGTCTTGTGTTCACGAGCTTTCTCCTGCTCACTCCTCATTTCCCTCGTCTCGCACCCATCGAATCACTTTATCCGCATTCCAATTTTAGACTTTTCGATCTTTCGACGGGGCTCAGGACATGCTTTGGATTTTAGGTTCCTCGATCAGCGGATCACTTTGTCAGCCCTGGCTAAAACATTTGCCGGAACCGTGAAACCGATCTGCTCGAGTTTCGTCACGTTGATTTGGACATATGCAAGTCATTGCATTACAATGCAATACAAAGGAGATACCCGTATGGAACGTCAATTAACAATGCGATTGCCAGCGGATCTTGCCACCAAATTAGAGCGGTCGGCCAAGCGGCTAAAACGCAAGCGATCGGAAGTGGTCCGAGAGGCTTTAGAACAGTATCTGGACACCGAACCGGAATTACGCCCCATCGAGCGCGTACGCGACCTTCTCGGCAGTGTCGCCAGCGGCCGACCCGACTTGGGTCAGCGCCACCGCGAGTACCTGACCCGCCGGTTGCGCCGTGGCCGTTGAGCTCCTGCTGGAGCCTTGAGTTTATCCTCAGGGGCGCCTTTCAATTGGTTCCTTCGTCGACGAAAAGTCTTCAACGGGCCGCGGTCCTGATGGAAAAATACCGCAACGTCCCGATGGATTTCGCGGACGCCACTTTGGCTGTTTTGGCGGAGGAGCTTGAAACCGAGTGGGTGTTCACATTGGACCGGCGCGGATTTTCGACCTACAGAATGCACCGAAACCGAGCTTTCCAGATCATCCCCTAGGTTAGAATAACTATCCATTTCCTTGCCGCGCGCGCATTTCGCCTAATCCTTAATCTTCCACGTTTATCGAATCACTCGGTCCGCTCTTGCCAGCACATTCGGCGGAATCGTCAGGCCAATTTGCTTGGCGGCCTTCAGGTTAATGATGAACTCGAACTTCGTCGGCTCCTCCACAGGCAGGTCAACGGGCTTCGCACCCG
>WNFO01000760.1_pt1 | contig 24080 bp, 21 predicted proteins | sample 5400251 | NCBI WGS metagenome assembly WNFO01 (sample SAMN13153354, study PRJNA577476) | soil metagenome | isolation source: 100 cm saprolite under Madrone tree | place: USA:California | collected 2016-06-14
TAAGGAATCTTGAAGGACATCCTCGAAGAGGACCAGTCTGCCTGCGTCCCTCCACTGAGGGGGCAATGACCGCGCGACCTCTTCGCCAAGCGCCGGGTCGCTGGTGAACAAAAAGCGCGGCTGGCAATCTTTCATCATCCCGGCAAGGTCGGCGGGCGCCTGCCTTGAATAGAGCGGCACGACGATGATGCCTTCCGCCATCAAGGCGAGGTCGAAGGCCGACCAGTGCACGGAATTGGGCGCCAGGAGCGCGCACCGCTCGCCCGGTTTCAGTCCTTTGCGCCGCAAGTAAGCGCGCACGCGTTGTACCTGATCCAGCAACTCTCTCCCCGTGATGCTGATGAATTGTTCCCCGCGAATTTCGCGCACGACCACGCGGCCGTCCGCCCGTTTGAGCTGTGCAAAAATGTCTTCTAGGAAATTGGGCATGCGCGACTAGCTCGTGGCCGCGAGAGCTGCAGTTGACGAATCATATCGCTCCGCCACCTGCCGCAGCGTACCGCTTAGTTCCGGCAAGTAGTCCTCCCAGGAGAAAACGCCGGAGCGGAGCGGGAACTCAGGATACGTGTTGCGGACTGCGTCTTCGAGAAACGTGCCCATTCGCGCCATCAGCTTGAGGTTGCGGACGACCGTGTGGCCGATCCCAGCGCGCACGGACTCCGCTTCGGCCACCAGCGTCTCCATAGTGGCGACTAATTTGGGCTCGAGATCCGGGTCGTCAACCGTCAGCAGGAGATGCTGATGCCCGCGTTCGTGCATGAGGTTTCGGATCCGTTCATCCATCGTTACGCCCGCGGAAGGCACCAGGCTCGGCATGCAGGTCACGATCCCGTGATACCTCGACGAAACCATGTACGAGCAAGCGCGCAGGATCGAAACGAGTTCAAACATGTCGTAATCATCCGACGTGAAAACGGGAAGCCCCGGCAGGTGTTCCGCAATCTCCCGGCAGGCGACGGCATCCAGGCGCTCCATCGCCACGAGAATTGGAAAAACGCGGTGACGTTCCCGGAACGCTGAGAGCGCCCTTGTAAACGCGGAAACATAGAGTTGAAATTTCCTGTCGACTTCCGGACCCGACTGAAAAAAATAAACTGTGCGGTACTGGCTCTTCCAGTATGCGCCGGTCGTAACCCGCGTCAGATATTTCGCGATCGACGCTTTCACCGGCCAGACGTACGGGTGAATGGGGCAAAGCACTAGCACAGGTGTTTTTTCATCCCAGCCTGCTTCCCGCAACACCTTGCGGCCGTACTGCGGCGGATGCGGCTCAAATGTCCATGCCGTATCCGTCCCGAGCGCTGTCGGGATGCTCAGCGAACTCAGCAGCTTCTGCGACTCCTTATTGCGAGTGATCACTAGAGAATCGTGCACGTAGCGTGCACACATGCTCTTAATCAGCCCGTCCATGTGTCCCGCTTCGCCTCCGTACCCGACCGAGAGCTTGTTTTCCGCGGAGGCGAGGCCCAGCGAACCGATCATCATCGTCGTCAGCGCGTTTGCGAATTTGCTCTTGAACATCGAGCCTTCGCATGCGATCACTCCATGGTTTTGGCGAACCTCGCGGTACAAAAACGGCGGGTACACATCCGGCAGGTAAACCTGCTGCGTTCCTTCGAAGTAGCCTTTAGTGCGGTCAAAACCCTGCGTCATCACGCTGAAGTCCACGTTCTCGGCGCCCAGAATATGGCGCACCTGGCGCAACATCTCCTGCACGCGCACGTCCGATCCCGTATTTCGCGTCCCGTTGTACCCCGCGAAAAGAAGGCGCAGCTTCTCGCCCGGCTTCCAGCGCTGGCCAAGGCCCAGCATCCAAGCGAAACGCCTGACCTCGATCAGTGCGCTGACCCACGCGACAAGGAAAAAGTCTGTCATGCGCGAGCGCTCCCAGCCGCAGCGGATTCTTCCATTGGTCTCGTCGCCGGCCACGGCTTTGCAGGATAGCGGAAATTGTTCTCCCGGCTGAATTTCAGCAACGGGTAAGCGTAGCTCGAGAATTTCCCGGGAGTCTCCCCAAGCTCCGCGACCACCCGCGAATTGTCGAACACCGTATTCCAGTCGAGATAGGGCCAGAAGACTTTCAAAAGTGATGCTCCGTGTCCGACGGGGCCTTTGCCATTCGAAAGCCAGCTGACCGCACTCGAAAATGGCCGGCTCATCCAGGGCCAATATACGGGTCGCCGCCACCCGCCGGCTTCGGCGAGCGCGTCGGTCAATTCTTGATAGGTCTGTGAGCCCGTGCCAGAGGACAAGTGATAGACGCTGTGAGCAGGCGCGTCCTTCTGGTGAATTGTCACAATCGCGTTTCCCGCATAATTCGCGGGCACGATGTCGATTTTATCGTGAGCCCGCAGAGGAAGAACAGGCAGCCGGGCAAGCACGTCGAAGGCCTGGATCATGTCGAACTGCGAGGTCTCCACGCGCCCGCTGTCGCCCAGCACGATAGCCGGACGGAAAATTGTGCGCGGCACATCCGCCAGAAGTTCGTGAACCATGTGCTCGCCGAACTTCTTGCTGCGCGCGTATGGATCGTAATCGGACCGCGCCCAATCGATGGCCGTATCTTCGGTCACAACCTCGTTCTGGCGCTTCCCCGCTACCGCCACTGTTGACACGTGCGAATACCGCCGCAGCCCATTGCGATTCTGCGTCCTTCGCGCGAACTGAAGGACTTCCAGCCCGCCGCGCAAATTGACGTTGACGCACTGCCTCTCCGATCTGCGGTTGAGAGAAGCCGCGCAATGGATGATCGAATCGGTGCTGTCGATAAGGCTATGATATCCGTCGTCGGAAAGGCCAAAACGCTCACTGGTGATGTCGCCGAGGAAAATTCGCACCCGCGATCGGATATATTCGTAAAATTCAGCAAATCCAAAGTGGAGCTGCAGTGAGGTCCATAACCGCTCGCGCGCCTCCTGCTCGGCCTTCGCGCGCACGAGCAGATTCAGCGCGTCGCGGTGCCCGGTCAGCAATCCAGCAACCAGATAACTGCCCAGGTAGCCGGTCGAGCCGGTTATGAAGATCGCCATAACGAATCGGCCGGCGACGCCGAGCCGGAAACCGCCGCGGCGCGCGCGGGCTCAGCTGGCCAATCGAGTTCGCGCGGTGCGCGCGATTCAAGCGGGCGGCCTTCCATCAGCGGATAGCACCAGCGGCGCAACGCTGGAATGTGTACGTTGATCCAGTAGTCCCACCAGTCGATCGATTCCGGCGCGAAATCAAAAAGCGCCTTCTCCTCAGCATCCAGCCCGGCAGAAAGGAGGCGCGCGTTTTCGCATTCAAATACATGCTCGTTGTGCAGAATGAAAGGCTCGTACAGCTCGATGAGCTTCTCCGCGCGGATCAGCTCGCGTTCCTGCTTTGCCAGCGGGGGCTTCTTCATGTGCAAGGTGATAGCCACGCGATTAATCCCTGAAATCAGGGCCTTCTGCATCGGGATCGAGAGCCGTTCATAGCGCTGCTTCGAAACTGGGATGGTCTCGAACTTCACCTTCAGCCAGTGCTCGATGCCCTGCTGCGTCCGGTAATGCTTGCGATGCGCCAGTCCGGTAAGCTCGATGCTGCGGCCCATATTCACCGGATTGGTTGCCGAAGTCGCGAGTTGATATATTCGCGCATTGCGCCGTGTTATCACCGCCGCGGCGATGAGGGTCATCCCGCGGCTCACCATGTCCACCGGAATCACATCGAGGCACTTGCGCTCATTGGAAGGAAGCTGCCGGAAATTCGTTCCCAGCAAGTAAGAAAGCGGCCCCGAAGTATTGATGCCCTCATTCCACCCGGTAAAAGGCGAGCGCTCCGAACTCTCGACAATCGAAGGCCGCACGATGGCGATCGGCAGATTCCCTCCGCGATTGGCGAGGATCGATTCGCCCAGGCTCTTCGTAAACGTGTAAGTATTGGGCCAGCCGAGATGCTGTGCCCGCCGCATGCCCACGCGCACGAGCCGGTTGCGCACCCAGCGAACCCGATTCCGTTTCAACACTCCATCCAATTCGCTCGAAGGCACCGCGGAAGCATCGCCGCCTCGCCACAGCGCCTGGCGCCGCAGAGCCTTCGAAAGCTCTGGACTCTCCGCTCGCTCCTCAATTCGGCGGATGGTTTCCCGCAGCGAAGCAATTTCCTTTTCCGCCTCGAATTCAGGGTCGTGCGCCGGATTGTAGTTGGGCTTCAATTCCTCGGTGACGCGGCCGTCCCGCATTCCCACCACGTAGCATGTCGAAAGGTGCATCAGGCCCGCGTGCTCGCACTCTCGCAGAAAGTTGAGCAGATTGAGCGCGGAATCAACGTTCGAAGAGAGCGCTTCGCGCAAATCGGGATTGAAATCGGTAAGTCCTGCGCTGTTGACGATCAGGTCCACCGACCTGGCAAGTCTTGCCTGCGTGGCTTCATCCAACCCAAGGCCCGGCTGGCTGACGTCGCCCTCGACCACTTCGACCCTGTCCCTCAAGAACGTGCCCAGCTGCCGCCCATGCCGTTCCTGCAGCTTGTCGAACGCCGGCGATTCTTCCACGATCTTCTGGAAGCGGCGCGGCGCTGGGGTTGTGCGGTTGCGCCGGATCAACAGCGTGATTTTCCCGATGTCAGGAATATGTTCCAGTAAATCCACAAGCCACACTTTGCCGATGAAACCCGTAACGCCGATCAGAAGAATGTGGCGGCCCGCGAGCGACTTGCGAACCGCGATCGTTCCGTTTCGAGGCCCATCGCCGAAAAGTGCGACCGTTTTGCTCGCCGGTGCCACCGCGCGCTTCTCCGCCTGCATCGCGGTTTCCATCAGCGCTGGCTCCTCTTCCCACCCGAGCTGGCGCTTCAGTTTCTCGCGCGGGATCCGCCCGTCCGCCGAGCTGCTGGCAAGCCACGCGAGTGGACCCCTCGGCCTCACGACAGGATCGAGCAGGCGGCCCGTCGCGCGGCCATCCCGAAACTCGAGCCGGTTCGAAACAAAACACTCCACGCCGAAGTGCCTCGCCAGCGGCCGCTGGATATGGTCTAGCAGCTGCCCAACAAGAACAACGCGCTCCCCGCCGTTTAGCACGTCGAGAATTTTCGAAACTGCCTCAGGGCGAAGCCGCGGCTTCAGGACGTACTGGAAATACTCTTCCCCGAGCAGGTCGAGGCGATCGCGGCTCACCCCACGAAGCAATATGTGGAGAAACCGCGTGGCGAACGTACGGTTGGCAAAGTACGCAAATGGCCGGGCCAGCGCCATCCCAGCCATTCCTGCGCGCCGCGCCCACCGCTCGGAAAAGCTCTGCGCGTTCCACGTAAAAAACCCTACCGGACGCAATGTTTCAACCTCGAGCAGCGAGCCCTCGACGCGCCAATAAGTCACATCACCCGGCGCTTTCCCGGTGAGTACGTGCTTCGAGTTGGAGCCTGGGTCGCTCATTTTGGAGAAGCACTAAATCACGCCTGGCTTTGGATTGTGGAAGCCTTCCATCTCTGAAATGACGCTTATTGTGTCGCACCAAACTTCGAATCGTTCTGGAACAGACGCTAAACCAACTCCCGCACCCACACAAGCGTGTGGTCCCCGACCCCGCGGGCCGTCGGTTGCATAGGAAAGTGTAAAAGTAGCATTCTCAGAGGGTTCTCGCAAGGTGGAGAGGCTCTCCGGGGTTCAAGGGGCCGCCCCGCCATGCGGTGTGGCCGGACACGCTCATTACGGATATCGAGGAACTGGACACTGGCCGCCGGGCGTGAACAGTGTAGCAGCAGAGTCTCCGCCGCTAGACTCCCCAACCATATCGCTCGGCATGCTCCAGCGTTCGGTGCATTTCCTCACGCAGAATTTCCGTAAACACCGACCCGCCGATGGTGCTCGCGCCCGGTTCGGCGATATCCGACGTGCGGTAGCCGCCGGAAAGAACCCGCAAGAGCGACTGCTCGACCCACTCGGCTTCGAGCGTAAGCCCAAACGCGTCGCGCAGCATCATCGTGGCGCTGAGGATAGAGCCAATGGGATTCGCGGAATCTGTCCCCACGAGAGAGGGAGCCGACCCGTGAATCGGCTCAAAAAGCGGCGCGTTTAAGCCGAAGCTCGCTGACGGAACAAGCCCAATCGATCCTACCAGCGCCGCAGCCGCATCACTCAGGATGTCGCCGAACATATTGCTTGTCAGGATCACGTCAAACTGCGACGGCCGCAGCGTAAGCTGCATCGCGGCATTGTCCACGTACATGTGCTCCAGCCTCACCGAGGGATACACGCCGCTCATCGCGCTCACCGTGCGCCGCCACAACTGCGAACTCGCCAGCACGTTGGCCTTGTCCACCGAGCACATCCTGCGGCTCCGGTTGTCCGCACGCGCATATCCAAATGTCGCAATCCGTTCGATCTCCGCGGTCGAATATGACTCCGTGTCGAACGCGCGTTCCACTCCCTTTTCCGTCACTTGGCCGCGCTCGCCGAAATACATGCCCCCCGCAAGCTCACGCACGATTTCCAGATCCAAATCGCCCAGCCGGGCGGGCTTGAGCGGAGAAACACCTCGCAGAGGTTCCAGCAGCTTGACCGGGCGCACGTTTACATAGAGGCCCATCCCTTTGCGCAGATCCAGCAACCCGCTCTCCGGCCGTTTCCCGACCGGCAGCGCGTCCCACTTCGCCCCGCCAACAGCTCCAAGAAAAACCGCGTCCGCTTTTCGGCAGCCGTCCAGCGTTTCGTTGGGAAGCGGCGTCCCAGCCACATCAATCGCCGCACCGCCTACCGGCAGCTCCTGGAAGTCGAATTGATGGTTGAATTCATTCGCACATTCGCGCAACACCGTCGCTGCCGCGCGCGTAACTTCCGGTCCGATGCCGTCTCCCGGCAAAAGGACGATAGTCTTCTTCATTTGGGATCCCCGATCGAACAAAAAACTAATCTTGTCTTGGCGCTCTTGCCTCGCGGACTACGCCTCCGCCGCCACCGCAGCCGGACGCCGCCTCATCACTTCGTGCGCAATCGCCACCAGGTCGCGCGGCCGCACCTGTTTGGCTTGGTCCGCCAGTGCCGTCACGCGCCCGTACACTTCCGCCAGTTCCGCCTCGCTCGGCTCATATCCCAAATCCCGCAGGGACACGCGCAGCGCGTTGCGTCCCGAATGTTTTCCCAGCACGAGCGAGCGTGACGGCACTCCGACCGTCTCCGGCGAAATAATCTCGTACGTCAGCGGGTTCTTGATGATCCCGTCCTGATGGATGCCCGCTTCATGTGCAAAAGCGTTGGCGCCCACCACGGCTTTGTTCGGGGCCACCTGCGCCCCTGTAATTTCCGTCAGCATCCGGCTCGACCGGAACAGCTCTTCGAGCTTCACTCCCGTTGTCACTCCAAAACTCTCCTTGCGCACCGCCAGCGCCACCACCACTTCTTCCAGAGAGGCGTTCCCCGCGCGTTCCCCGATTCCGTTGATCGTGCATTCGATCTGCCGCACGCCCGCGCGAACCGCCGCCAGAGAATTCGCGACTGCCAAACCGAGGTCGTCGTGGCAATGCGCACTCATCGTAATCCCTGCCGGGTCGCCCAGGACTTCCCGAACTCGCCGGAACATCGCTCCATACTCCTCCGGCACGGCATAACCCACTGTGTCCGGCAGGTTCAGAATCGTTGCGCCCGCATCCACCGCTACGCGGCAAACCTGGCACAAAAACTCAATATCAGTTCTCCCCGCATCCTCAGCCGAAAACTCCACCTCGGCCACATGCTGCCGCGCGTATCGAATCATCGAACTGATGGCTTCGAGCGCCTGCTCCCGCGTGATATTCAGCTTCACCCGCAGGTGCAGATCCGACGTCGCCAGGAACACATGCAGCCTTGGTGCTGCCGCCGGCTCCAAGGCCTCAATCGCCGCGTTCACATCTTCTTTTTTCGCGCGCGCCAGCGCCGCAATCGGCACATCCCGTACCTCCTGTGCCACCTTTCGCACTGCTTCCAGATCCCCGCGCGAAGCGATCGGGAATCCCGCCTCGATCACGTCTACTCCCAGGGCGGCCAGTTGCCGCGCCATGCGGATCTTCTCCTCGGTATTCATCGAAAAGCCGGGTGACTGCTCGCCGTCGCGGAGCGTCGTGTCAAATATCCGTACTGCGTCCATAGGGTCTCCCTCAGTAAGTAGTAGGACAGAGGCGGTGCCGTATCGTCAAATTTATCTTTGTTCTGTATTTGATAATTCTATCTTATACTAGTTCCGAAGGGGTGCTCGCTTTGGATTTGGCGGAACTCCAGGTTTTTCTTGCTGTTGCGCGCGAAGGCAGCTTTTCCCGTGCCGCCGAGCGTCTCTACCGCACCCAGCCTGCGGTTAGTTTGGCCATCCGCAAACTCGAGGACTCCCTGGGCCAGCCTCTCTTCATCCGTGGTGCCCGGCCTGTGCGCATGACCGACGCTGGAACCCTGCTCAAAGAATACGCCGAACGCCTCATCAATCTGCGCGACGAAGTAAAAAAGGGTCTCATGGACCTCGAGGGTCTCCACCGCGGCGAACTATCGCTCGGCGTCAATGAAAGCTCCATCCATGCCCTGCTTCCCGCGCTTTCAAAATTCCGCGAGCTCCATCCTGGCGTACAGGTGCGCGTCCATCGCATGTTCTCTCGCGATATCCCCCATGAAGTTCTCAACTACCGCCTGGACCTTGGCGCCGTCTCCTATGTGCCTCGTGACCCGCAGCTTCTGGCCACCGAAATTCTCAAGGACGAGTTGACGCTCGTCGTTCCCCCCAAACATGCCCTGGCCAAGAAACGTGAAGTCGACGTCTCCGAGCTCGGCGGCGAAGACTTCATCGCTCACATCGTAGAATCGCCTTACCGCCGCCGCGTAATCGAGCTGTTCGCTCGCAATCGCACGGCGCTAAGAATGCCCATCGAAATGCCCACCATCGAGAGCATCAAACGCTTCGTCCAGATGGGCATGGGCGTCGCCATCGTCCCCCGCATGTGCGTGCAGTGGGAGATCGAGCACGGTTGGATGAAAGAAGTGAAGGTGCGCCAGCTCAACATGCCGCGCCACGTGTATATGCTCTCGCGACGCGGTGCGCGTCTTCCCCATGCTGCCGCAGGGCTGATGCGCATCCTCCACCAAGCCTGATTTTTGTTGCGAAAGTATCGCGGTGCCAGACCGTCATCCCGAACTCCTGAGTGCCGATGGAATCATTGCTCGAGGGTTTGCACCCGGGCTCTTGTGTTTGAGTTTACTGATAATTGCCTTCATCGAAGATTGACTCCGGCCCCATCTGGCGTTAATGTACTACTGCTTTAAGGCTCCCTCTCATTAACTAAAAGTGCCGGAATTTTTGCGGCCAAGGAAGACTCATGGCCACGCTTCTTGGAGTTCAGCTCCCTGCGCGCGCATTCCGTTTTCGCCCAGCGCCACAATATTGGAAAGTCTCAATCATTTTCCTGCTGCTCGCGTCCGCGTTTTTCTGCGCCCCTCCTGGATTCGCCCAGTTCCAGCAGCCCTTTGTGTTTGCCGGTGGCGGTGTAGTTTTCAGCAGAAACGATCAGACCGGCCTCCTCAGTCCCGTCCCCGGCTCACCTTTTGCTGCGGTCCACGATCCTTCCGTCATTGATGTCCAGGGCCGCTTCCTGTTTGGCCTCGGCCAAAACGGCATTCGAATGTTCACCGTTAATGCGGCCACAGGCTCCTACGCCGAAGTGCCGAATTCCCCTTTTGCTTCTCCGAGCACCAATTTCCCGACATTCTTGGCCGTCGAAAAATCCGGCCAGTATCTCGCCGTCGTTAACGCCGTAGGACAAAAACCCGGCGAAGCCTCGGTCGAAACTTTCCAGATCGACCCCGTTAATCTGGCTCTCGTTCCCGTTCCCGGTTCTTTCGTTGAAATGGAGTCGACCCCCGTCGGAAAAGCCAGTGATCCCGCTAACTCGCGATTCTTTCTATACCTTGGCCCCAATCCTTCCAGCCCCAGCAGCTTCTACCGCGGGGATGCCGCTCTGCTTACCATTACCATCGACGCCCAAACCGGCATGCTATCCGGCGCCGCCCCCACCACAGGTTCCACACAGCGCGGCCGCTGCTTTGCCGCTGACCCTCAGTTGCGCTACGTCGTCACCGGCTTTGGCGCCAACTTCGGGTTTATTCAATCCTTCGGCATTGATGGCAAGTTTATCGGCAGCTCCCTGCAATTGCCGGGCGGCCTATTTCCCCAAGAGCTCTTCGTCGACAGCACGGGTACATTTCTCTACGTCACAACCACTGCGTCCTCTCAAAGCATCGTCCATATCTACTCCGTGAATCTTCAAACCGGAGCGATGGCCGAGACTCCAAGCTCCCCTTTGCCGGGCTTCTCGTCCGTCGCAAATATCATCGCCGATCCAACGGGCCCGTTCGTTTATTTGGAAACCTCACCTATCCATGGATTTGCCGTCGCTTCATCCACCGGTTATTTCACCGAAATCGCCGGCTCGCCCTTTTCTCCTGCGGGCGATGCCGCGCTCCTCTTCAGCGTGCCTCCAGGCGGTCAGCCTATTAGTGGTCCCGTCGCTACGCTGTCGGCCTCGGCGCTCAGTTTCGGGAGCATCACAGTCGGAAACACCGGTGGTCCCCAGACCCTCACCGTGACCAGTGGCGGGGGCCAGGCCCTGAGCCTCAATACCATTTCCATCTCCGGCGCTGACGCGTCCGATTTCTCGGAAACCGATACCTGCCAGACTCCTACCGTGCTTCAACCCGCCAAATTCTGTTCCATCACCGTGACTTTCGCGCCGGCCGCAACGGGCCCCCTCCAGGCTACCTTGTCCCTCACTGACAATGCTCCCGACAGCCCGCAACTCATCCAGCTCACCGGTTCCGGGATCGCGCCTCCGCCGCCTGCGCCGGCAGTGACGCTCGTACCCAGCGCGGTTTCGTTTCCAACTACCACGGTAGGAACGCCTGTCGGTCCGCTCGCCGTCACGTTGACGAATTCGGGCACGGCTTCGTTGAACATCTCCGCGGTCACTCTCGGGGGAAATAATCCCGGCGATTTCAGCATTGCAACGAATACGTGTGCGGGTACCATCGCCGCGAAAGCCAACTGCGCCTTCTCGGTTACCTTTACTCCGCTCGCCGCCTCAACTCGCACCGCCGCGATTTCAATCACTGACGACGCAACAGACTCTCCGCAGTCCGTTCAGCTCACTGGCACAGGCTCTACTCCTCCGCCCACAGCTCCGGCTGTGACTCTCACTCCGCCCATCGTTTCCTTCGGGACCGTCACCGAAGGCACCACAAACGGGCCGCAGACCCTTACGGTCACCAATTCGGGCTCGGGAACACTCCATATTTCCTCAGTTGTTCTTGGGGGAACAAACGCCGCCGACTTCACTATGACCACCGCCTGCAGCGGCGCCGCCCTTGCGGCGAATGGCGCTTGCACAATCAGCCTGACCTTTTCGCCCGTGTCCGTAAGCCAGCGCACCGCTACAATCACTCTGACCGACGATGCCCCCGGTTCGCCGCAGGCCATCAACGTAGGGGGCAACGTCAATCCTGCGTTCGTCATCCTTCCCGCCCAGAATGGTTCCACCTCAGCCACCGTCACGGCAGGCCACTCAGCCCAGTACAATTTGCAGGTGGTCCCCGGAGCGGGGTACACCGGCGCCATTTCCTTTGTATGCACCGGCGCACCCTTGGGCGCATCCTGTCAAATTCCTGCCACCATGCAGATCTCGAGCGGCAATCCCGTCCCTCTCACCGTGACGGTCACAACCAGCAGCGGTTCCGCTTTTCTTCCCTATTCGAATCCGCCGCAGCTCATGCCTTTCGCGCCAGGAAACACCCCGCCGCTTCTGTTATTCGCCACCATCTTGTTTTTTGTGTTGTCAAGCAGAGGAGAGCGCGATTCAATTCTGTGGAACAGGCGTCTTGCGTACTGCTGTGCTGCCGCTGCGATCGTTTTCTTTGCCGTCCTAAGCGCTGCGGGCTGCGGTGGCGGGAGTGTGGCGTCCGCGCCCCCGGCGCCGGCGATTGTCACGCCCCAAGGCACTTCCACGCTTACAATCACACCAGCAGCAACGTCCGTGTCTGGGAAACCGCTACAGCTTCAGCCAGTTCAACTTACTCTAACTGTTCAATAACTCCGACAACACAGACTAGGGCTTAGCGCAGCCGAAAGGCATTGCTCTATACTCGTCTCATCAAGTCACTTCGCCACTGAAATCCGGTAAATCACTTTCGCCCCGTCATCTGAAACCAGCAGTGCCCCGTCCGGCGCCACCGCGACTCCCACTGGCCTGCCGTTTACGTCCGGCTTGCTGGGATCCGGCACGAGTCCCGTCATGAATGGCACTGGATCGGCTGACGGCTTGCCATTCTTGAAGGCTACAAACGCGATCTGGTATCCCGCCCGTGTCGAGCGGTTCCACGACCCGTGCTCGGCCACGAACGCCCCCCCACGATAGCTTTCCGGAAATTGCTTGCCGGTATAAAACGCAAACTGTAACGGCGCCACGTGCGCTCCCAGCAGCACATCGGGAATGATCGCGCGCGCCACAAGGTCCGCCCTCTGTGGCTTTACCCGCGAATCGACGTTGTCGCCGATGTAGCTGTACGGCCAGCCATAAAACCCGCCATCTTTCAGAGACGTAAAATAATCCGGCGGAAGATCGTCTCCCAGCTCGTCGCGCTCATTGACGCTCGTCCATACCTCTCCCGTCGTCGGCTCGATCGCCAGGCCCACCGGATTCCGCAACCCCGTTGCAAATTGCCGCGCGTTTTTTCCGTCGGGATCGCAAACTGTCACTGCGGCCCGAATCGGTTCCTCTCCCGGGCTGACATTCGATTCCGATCCGACGCCGATGAACAGGTGCTTGCCGTCCGCAGAAAATGCCAGCGACCTTGTGTCATGTCCACCCGCTGGCAGATCCATCAGATGTTCGGCTTCACCCAGCCGCTTCGATGTCTTCGGGTCGTAGCGGAACCTCACCAGCGAGCTCATGTTCCCCACGTACACATAGTCTCCCTGAAACGCGATCCCAAACGGGCGCTTCAGCCCGTCGGCAAACACCACGCGTTCCTGCGCCCCTCCCGTATTCTTTGGGTCGCGCAAAATAATGATTTCTCCCGAACCCATGTCGGCCAGGAAGATATCTTGATTGGGCGCAACGATCAGCCACCGCGGCCTCTTAAAGTCCGTCGCAAACACATTCAACTTGAATCCAGGCGGCACAGTCGGCAAGAATCCTCCCGGCGGCTGCGTCTTATTCGGCCCGTTGCCCGCCGATTTCGTTGCGAACGGCGCAGGGAGCTGCGGCTTTCGCCCGTGCGTCACTTGAGCGGTCAACCCCGCCGGCAAAACGAAGCACATGCTCAATATGAATAGACCTCGCTCACGAATTCTCATGGCCTTCTCCCATTTGGTTCGTTGTCAATCATCCTAGGACGCCACTAAGCAATTTCCGGCTCCACCTTCGCCTTGGTTGGAAGTCTCTCGCAACACTTTCAGTGACGAAGCGTCCGTAGCCGAATTTCATCGCTTCAGTTTAAGGAATCGCGGCGCCTCCGCATAACATTCTTTAACGAATTTTTTTGAACCGTTCGTTTAGGAATTGGCAAGTGTGCTTTCCCCGAATAAAACCATCCGCATGGAAACGCTCCCAAGATCAAACCCTCCGTAAGGATGAAAGATGCCTAGTATCATCCAAATGTCACCGGAAGACGTATACTTCAGAGGGATTAGGATAGGGGAATTCGGCCATGCGGGCTATTCAATTTGCGTTATTGATCCTCTTCGGGATCTGCCTCCTTGCCTGGGCCACAGGCAGGCCGCGCGACGCGTGGGCCGGTGCAGGCAAGATGCCGTTTCCCAAGCCCGCACTCGATGCGCCGCTCGCTTCCTCGCAAGGTCAGGAAACGGTTGTCGTTGCCGGCGGCTGTTTCTGGGGCGTCCAGGCCGTTTTTGAGCATTTGAAAGGCGTTACCTCCGCGACTGCGGGCTACGCCGGTGGCCAAGGTGCTTCGGCGCATTACGATGAAGTCAGCACCGGATCAACCGGCCATGCCGAGTCCGTCAAGGTCGTTTTCGATCCTTCGCAGCTCTCCTTCGGCCAAATCCTTATGATCTTTTTCTCCGTCGGTCACAACCCGACCGAGTGGAACCGCCAGGGCCCCGATGAAGGCACGCAATACCGCTCAGTCATTTTTTACGCCAGCGAGCAGCAGAAGAAAATCGCGGAAGCGTACATTGCCCAGCTCAATGCCGCCAAAATCTTTTCTGGCCCCATCGCCACCCAGGTTGTTCCCCTTCAGGCTTTTTACGTTGCCGAGGACTATCACCAGGACTATCTCAAACATCATCCCGCCAATCCCTACATCGTGTTCAACGACCTGCCAAAGCTGGAGCACTTGAAAAAAGAGTTTCCCGAACTCTACCGCGCGTATTGATCAGCTGATCTTCCCCGCCGTTCCGAAATTCGCGCTGCCCGGTATCCGAATAAGTACAGCATAAGTACAGCGTGTTTTTCTGCAGTCACGCTCCCTGTAAACTGGAGTTGGGGTCGTCCAAGCTGCGGCCTCGAATCCTTCGACTCAAAAATTAGCGAGGAATTTCGATGAAAACTTTTATGTGCGGGCTATGCCTGTTTCTTCTCCTTGGTTGCTCTGCCGTCGCGCAGGAAACCAAGAACAAGGCCGCTTCCAAACCGGTGACCGTCCAATTCAGGAATACGGATGGAAAGAGCGTCGGAACGGCAGTGCTTTCCGCCACGCCGCAGGGCGTGAGAATTGCACTCGACGTCAAGAATCTTCCGCCCGGCGAGCACATGATTCATATTCACCAAGCCGCCAAATGCGAGCCGCCGGACTTCAAGACCGCCGGGCCGCACTTCAATCCCACTGGTGCGGAGCACAGTCACGACGCTCTCCCGGCCGGTGACATCCCCAATTTTTCCCTCATCGTTGGAGCGGACGGCACAGCCCACGTATCCGTCGTCACCCCCAATGTCACCCTCGGCACCGACGAGCGCTCCGTCTTCAGCAACGGCGGTACCTCCGTCGTAATTCACGCCGTGGCGGGAGGCACCTCCAGCGGCTCTCCCCCGCGCATCGCTTGCGGTCTCATCACCAAGCCGGAGTGATGCCTTTCCTGGCGTCTTCCTTCATTTAGCTTCGGGGCGCTCGGTGACGGGCTTGCCACCCCCTCCGGGCAGCGGCGTCTTGCGTCCGCCGGCCGCTTCTGCCTGAAAGAGCGCCTCAAGGCTCGCGTACGCATAGATTGTCGGCGCGTGATTTTGCATCAGCCCGCCCGTGTCCGCCGTGGGCCCGTAGTTGCTGTGCAGATCGCGCGCCAGCATGCGCAGCATGGCCATTTGTTGCCCGCGATGATGCGCGGTGTGCGCGATGCGCCGCGTCAACACCCACGCTCGCGACCGTTTCACATCAAAAAACTTTGCGTCGCCTTCGAACCACTCTTCGCCTTTTTCGCGCAGCGCGCCGAGCCGTTTCGCGCTGTCTTCCGCATAACGTTTCATGAACCCAAGCCGCGTTTCAGGCGCTGGCAGCGGAGGCGCGCCCGCGTCGATTCCCAGCATCGTGCGGAACCACAAGTCCTCGCTCACGCATTGATGCACCATCTGTTCGTGAACGCTCCGCCCGCGCGGGTCATTCCCATTTGGCCGGAAACCCAAATCCTCGTCGCGGAACTCGCTCCATACGCTCACTACCTTGACTCGCTCCGTTTCGTACGTTTCGACAAGAAACGTGTATCTCATTGCCGCCACCTTGATTCGAACCAGCCGCCGCGATTCAATTGTCGCCCGGATTCACTGTCTTGAAAACGAGAGCCGCCACTGTCCCTCCGGCGAATTCAGCTACCAGGTAAATCCAGATGTTTGCCCAGGACGAAAGCCCCATCAGCGAAATCCCCACGGCCACGGCAGGGTTGAAAGCTCCACCGGAAATATTTCCCACCGCGAAGGCGCCCGTCATCACCGTAAACCCGATGGCCAGCCCGTAAAATGAATTCCCCGACGTGCCTTTCGCGGTCGCCACGTTCAGCACTACGAAGACCAGCGCGAACGTAAACAGGAACTCCGCAAGCAGCGCCGGCAAGGATGCCAGGTTCATTGGCGCGACAACGGCTCCGGCTTTCACGTACTTCACGGCCAACGCTGCAATCGCCGCGCCCACAATTTGAACGAGCATGTACGGCGCGACGTACTTCGTTTCGCACTTTCCGCGAAGCCAGACACCCAGCGTCACCGCCGGATTGTAGTGTCCGCCGGAGATGTGCCCGCCTGCAAAAATCATCACCATCAAAGACGAGCCAATCGCCAGCGGGGCGAGCGGTCCGGCGCCGTTACCAATCACTGTGCACCCGATGGTCAAGACCAGGAAGAAGGTCCCCACGAATTCCATAATGTACTTGCTCATGCGGCTCCTCCGTGGTACCGAAATCCCGGGTTCAAGCAACCACTTTTCCGCGGAACATATCACGGAACCCGCAAAATTGCCCTATTCCGCGCCTTTTTTCCGCTGTTGACACATGCGCCTTAGAGGAGTATTCAAGCCTCTGCGCGGATCGCGCTTCTACCTGCCTTGCAGCACCGCGCCACGATCCAAGACTCCTAGGAGGCTTCTATGCCAAGCAAAGTTCGGCCTATCCCCGAGGGATATCATTCGATTTCTCCTGCGCTTACCTGCAAGAATGCTGCCCGCGCCATCGATTTCTACAAGCAGGTGTTCGGGGCCACCGAGATCAACCGCATGCCCGGCCCCGGCGGGCAGATCATGCACGCCGAGCTGCGTATCGGCGATTCCGTCATCTTCGTGGCGGACGAATTCCCCGGCATGTCCGCAGCCCCCACCCCGGGAGCGACCCCGTCCTCGTACCTGTTCCTCTACACCGACGATGTGGACACCGTCTTTAACCGCGCCGTGGCAGCGGGCGCCAAGGCCGCCATGCCCGTGGCTGACATGTTCTGGGGGGACCGCTACGGCAAGCTCACCGACCCCTTCGGTCACTCTTGGGGCGTCGCCACCCACGTCGAAGACGTGTCGCCCGAAGAGATGGCCCGCCGTTCCGCCGAATGGACCGCCAGCATGGCCAAAGCCGCTGGCGCAGGGCAAAACTGACCGCCTCCCCATGAATCCCGCCGGTTTGTTCCGCCCTCTCCGTCCGGGGAGGGTGGAGCAAATCTGGTATCAAGCGCCCGAAATGTAAAGAAGATCTCTTGCATGCTCGCCCCAATGCGGTTTCGCAGGTCGAAGATTTTCCCATCCTGCAACAACACCATCAGGTTTGTTGTTTGTGCCACCACTCGCGTAGGGAAGTGCACAGGCCGGCCGCGTCGAGGGCGACGAGGAAGATACCGTCGAGCTTGGTTGCTACGCCGGGCGGAACGCGGACAAACGAGGACCACCAGCGTGCAATGCCGCGCTCCTGCGTGACGGAAAGTATCTCGAAACCGAAATGAATGTCCTCTTCCGTCCGTGCCACGTGCGACCAGTAATCCAGAATGGCGGGACGCCCGCTCATGGGCTCAAGGAACGGCGTAACTTGGTAAGTGGCGTCTTCGGCAAAGAGCGTAGCGGCGGCCTGCGGGTCTCGGCCTTCCCAAGCGCGGCCGTAAGCCTCCAGCCAGGACGCAAATGACTCTGGATTCATGTTAAGCGCTCCCTCGAGCGTACGAGGCGATTCGCGAGTGATCGAGAGCCTGGCTTCGTCGCTGTACGGCAATTGTCAAACTGCGAGGACCCGCGTTCTTGCGTTAATCAGGTGCCAAGGTAGCGCGCCAGTGACGATTGAACGATTCGACCGGCCATGGGGTAAGATAGCGGGCAAATGACACCCCTCCTCCCAAACGAGCAAATGAAAGAGCTGCGCTCGAAGCTGGGGATAACCACGCGCGAGGTCGCGGAATTCAGCCAGCGGATTGCGGAAGCCGAAGGTAATCCCGAATTCCAGATCTCCAATGCCTGGCTCACGCAGGTCGAGAACTCGGATTCCGTCCCGAGCATCTACAAACTCTACACCCTGAGCTCCATTTACCGCATCAAGTTCACCGACTTGCTTCGCCTCTACGGTGTGGATTTGCAGAAGCTCAGCCAGCACCAGCTCGCCGCGCCGCTGCCTAACACGCACCTGGCTACTCTCGAAGTCTATGATGAGGAGAGAACCGTTTCTTTCCCGGTTCGATTCGACCGGTCGTTCGATCTGGACAGCACGAATCTCCTCTCTCGCATGGTGGAGCTGTGGGGAGAAGTGCCCATCGCCTTAATCCAGCATCTGGACATCCGGCATAGCCAATACGGTTATATCGGGCTGCAGGATTTCACCCTGCACCCGCTTCTGCGCCCGGGATCTTTCGTGCAGATTGACCCCCGCGTGCGCAAGGTTCAGCCGCTGCGGTGGCGCACGGAATTTGACCGGCCGATTTACTTTGTGGAATTGCGTGACGGCTACGCGTGTTCCTGGTGCGATCTCCTGGACGGGCAGCTCCTGCTGCTGCCTCACCCTTTGTCCCCTTGCAGCGTGCGAAGATTGAACTACGGAGCCGACGCTGAGATTGTCGGCCAGGTCACCGGCGTGGCCATGCGCCTCACGGATGCGCCGGAGCCGGCTCCTGACGGAAGCGCAAAATTGCCAAGGCGAGTCTGACGTTGGAGAGAAAGAGCCGTGCGACAACGGGATTTACTTCCATCGGTACCGCGATCCGGTAAGGTTCCAGCTTTTGCCACGTACGAACAACTTCCTGCGGCGTTTCCCGCGATGCCTGCAAATAGAGTCGCAGTTCCTCAACCAGCTCTTCGAGCGAATACGCCGAGACGCGATAGAAGACTTGCCGGTGCGCGATTTCCAAAGCCTTGCGGGCGACCTCCGGCCGAAAGCGCGCGGCTAGTCCTTCGTGATGGTAGGCTCCGCTGTTGTAGTCCCGGGTAGACGCTAGATAGACGAGGCGCCCCAGGTCGCAGGAAATCCTAACCAGTGTGCGCTGCAAAAGATCTTCGTAGGCCTCTTGCACCGGAACGAGTTTCACCGTGGCTGCCATTCTTCCCGAGTCTTCCTGTCTGATGCTCGATGCGGTTCTATGGAGAATCCGCCCCATGAATCTCGTGACGCACGCCTGCCGCCGTAAGTGTCAGCCGGGCGTCGGCGATGCTCCGCGCAAGCGCGTCTGTGTAAATGGCCAAGCCGCGCAACCTTTGCGGGCCGGCCAATTCAACGCACGCAAACAAGACTCCGCAAGCAAACTGGAGTTGCGCGTATTGCAGAAAGATCTTCGCCTCGGACGTGATCTCCAGGTCGTGGCTTCTCCGTGCGGATTCCAAGTGCTCCCGCATGACGCGCCTAATTCCCGCCGAAGTTTCCTGAACCCAAATAAGCGCTACGGCCTTGCGCTCGCGGCGGAAGAGCTTTTTCACCAATGGCGATCTCAAACCCTCGACAAAACCCCAGTCGTCGCCGGAAAATATCCTCGATACAATTTCCGGCGGACAAGCTTCGGGCTCGCCGCCCTCTTCACCGGGCGTCAGCCCGAAGTTCGACGGCAGCTGCTGCGCTGCCTGAGCTTTGCCTCGCCACACGGACAGCAGCAGGACTAGGAGCAGAAAAGAAATCAGCAGCGCGGCGTAGATCCCGATCATGGCCGGACCGCCCTCGCCAGATACCCCCGCGCGTCTTGGAGGCGGCGCGTCGTTGCGGCAGCGATTCTTTGATATTGTTGCTCGAGAAGAACGGTCGCTCTCGGCTCTGGGCTTGCGCGATAGGACCACAAATGGGCAGCCCAGACAGCCAAGGTCATGAAATAGGAAGGCGGTTGCGCATAAGACCAGTAATGTCGAAATGTATCCCCGCTAGAGGTGCCGAAAGTTAACCAGATCACGCTCATGGCGATGAACATTCCGTAACCCAATAGGATTCCGCGCAAGTTTCTTCCGAAGGGGATGGAATAAACCAAGAAAAGTGCAATAAGCGCAACAATTGCAAACGCCTGTTCGATTCGCAGAATCCGTTCGAGATCCATGGTCGTTGCTGCAGGGCGCCACCGAGGATCGTTCGAAACATCTACGAATGTTTTCGCGATCGCCATGACAAACACGAAGAAAAGCAAGTTTCGTGCCACACGCGCAGTCCCGGGAAATGCAGAGAGTCCCACACGATAGATTTCGAAGACAACCCCGCACCCGATTGCGACGCCCACGAACTCCGTAACCCAATAAACGTACGGGTACGCTGACGAATTCCAATGATACGTGGCAAGGCGGAGAAGAGACTGCAATAGAACAAACGAAATGTAGGCGTAGAAGACGGGGTATTGGAAAACGAGTTTCCCTCGAATTCCCCGAACCAGCAAAAGGAGTTCGAGTGCGATACCGCCCCACCAAATGAATTGGTTCAGCATTCTCCCCGTGCCCCGCCCAAAAACGATCGCGTGGAGGCAATGCTAACATGAGTTGAGGGGATGAATGCAGAGCACCCGTCCCCCGCCCTCGACTGAGTCAGTTTTTCTCTACTAAGCAACGCCTAAACGAAGAAGGGAATCGGAGGCGGCACCGGATCAGTTCCATCCGCAGTCAAAACAGCCGGGCTCGTGATCGGGGATGAATGTACGCTCGACTTTCCCCCGCTCAGGCACGACACATTGGCGATGCTTGGAAATAGGGCCACAACAGCGAATAAACTCATGACACCGAAAACAGAGAGGCATTTCGTCCTGGACATGTATTCCTCCTTCGAAAAATTGGGGCCGGGGAACATGGCTCCTGACGCCCCTCATCAAGAGTGTGCGCAAGACTAGAGGAGAAAACGGGAATGCCCGTTTTGAGCTGCAAAGTGGTTGTAATACCAACCACGTTGCTCTCTAACGTCCTTCGAACGGAGAGAGCCCAGGCCGGAAATGGGAAAGGCAGCAGGGCGAAACGTGAGCGCAAAGATCACCTCTGTAACTTACCGGATTGGATCTTCACTAGGAACGCGCAGCTCGCTAGAAAGCTGGGATTGCCTTCCGGTAGAAAGGGAATCGTAATTCAGCCTTTTTTTCTTGCTCTTTCATCGTTTGCTGCATCACCTGCGCCTCGCGAGACGGCATCGTTTCTCTGCGGCAATCGAAGTTTCTCATCCTCATCCCCCGGTGCCGTGCATTTCGCCCTCCGGCAGGCATGCCCCAGACTCTCCGATACTTCTCCCGCATTGAGCCGCGGTGGTTCTGATTCCAAGCGAGCGTCATTTTTACTGACGTGCCGCAGGTCGGTTGTGCAGAAAATGAGCCCATTGAGAAATAACTCGGACTTGAAGAATGCCGAAAGATTCCCAAGAGAAGGCCACTACAATCTCGGGTTGCCGGGCGGAATTCATTTTCTACGCCCAAACCGGAGTGCGGGATCCTCGCCCCGTGAAAATCCTGGGCGAATACAGCTGCGATTGCCAGCGACCCGATTGGGAGAGCCGCTGGCGCGATTGGAACTCCCGCCAAAATCCGTACCTTAATCTGTTTCTGTGCGCAGAACACGCAAGGAAATTGGGGCTCATTGATTAGTTAAACGATTCGCTCCCACCATTGGCCGCCTCATCGCAAGAAAACCCGTTGCATCTATCCTCCGCAGCCGAGCCTCGGCTGCTCCTCTGTTCTGCGGTTTCTCAGAGTTTCGCTTCGAATCGATGGCGCGGAAGCAGCGGAGCGGACGCAGGCACGGGCAGATTACGAACCTGCTGTTGACTGCACCAAAGATGGCGCGCGGCGCCGTGGCGTTAGCGGCGAATGCTCAGCTGCGCCGGGTCCGCTTCATAGCCTTCGTCTTGCACGGCTTTCTGGGCTGCCGAGCGAAGGGTTTGCTCGTCGGCGTCTTTAGGCATCTTGCAATGACGGCGAATCACCTCTTCGCCACTCGCAATTCGAACCAGCCATTGTGACTTCGCGGCGTCCCAGGAGAGTTCCACTTGATCGGCGCGCATACCTTCCTCCCGGTTGTTATTTGCCTGCCATTCTAGTGCAGATGGCAGCTTTGGTGAAGTCTGCTGATCGGCACCAGCCCCTCGCGTGATTATTCCTTTTCGAGGGGCCAGAGCCACGCGGCGCCGCGGACCCCGCTGGAATCGCCGTGTTTTGCCGCGACAATCGGCGTGGCGGCTTCGCGGCCGAAAACGTAGTCGCTGATGCGCGGCGGAATGTTTGCATAGAGGCGTGGGATTTGGGAAACGCCACCCCCCAGTACGATGACGTCGGGATCGAGAATGTTGATGATTTGCGCCAAGCCGCGCCCAAGACGGTCCTCGAACCGCTCGAGGGCTCCAACCGCCGCGGGTTCGTTGGCCGCTGCGCGCGCCACAATCTCTGCACCGCTGAGCGACTCTCTTGCGACCCTCTCATAGTCCGCCGCCAGCCCCGTTCCTGATATCCAGGTTTCCAGGCAGCCGCGCCGTCCGCAATAACATTCGGGGCCGGGGAACTCCTCGGGTCTGGCCCACGGCAGCGGGTTGTGTCCCCATTCTCCCGCGACGCCGTTCATTCCGGCATGGACGCGGCCATCCACCGCGATTCCTCCGCCGCAGCCGGTGCCCAGGATCGCCGCGAAGACCACGTGTTTGCCAGCTCCTGCGCCATCGGTCGCTTCTGAAATCGCCAGGCAATTGGCGTCGTTCGCGCAACGCACCTCGCGTTTCAGTGCGCGGCTGAGGTCGCCGTCGAACGGTTTGCCGTTCAGCCAAGTGGAGTTGGCGTTTTTCACGACGCCGGTCTGCGTGGAGATCGTTCCGGGAATCCCCACACCGACGCTCACTCTCCCGTCGAGCTCCCTTTCGATCTGTTCGACTCCCGCGGTCACTGCGCGCACCGTCGCCTCATAGTCAAAGCGGGGAGTGGATATGCGATGACGGTTCAGTTCCCTGCCATGATCATCCAGCGCGAGAAATTCCATCTTAGTGCCGCCGAGATCGACGCCGATTCGAATCCGCTGGTCGTGTTGGCCTGGAAAAGGCATTGTCGTAATTCTCCGCGAGTGGAACAATCACACGCCGTTGCTCTGGTCATTGGAGCACGCCACAACCGGTTTGCAAAGCCGCCACCGCCGGTAGCGCAAAATAAAAAGCTGCTTGCGAAATCTACTAAGCCATGCGCCCTCACCGGCTCACCAGATGCGCGTCGCGTTGTACGTTGCCAATTGGCTTCCCGCGCGTGATAGCATGCGCACGATGTCGCAGAAGAAGCAGCGAACCGGCCTGATTCTCTCCGTGGTGGTCTTGTTCGCCATCAATGTCCTGAATTTTTATGATCGGCACGTTCCCGGCGCATTGGTGGAACCCATGCGCAAGGAGTTCCATCTCGCGGACACGCAGATCGGTCTCTTGGGGAGCGCGTTTATTTGGCTCTATGCAATTGTGGGCGTGCCGCTCGGGCGTCTCGCTGACACCTGGAGCCGAAAAAAGCTCCTGGCTTTGGGAGTCATCGTCTGGGCTTCGCTGACGGCTTCGGCGGCGTTCGCCGGAAGCTACGCGATGCTCCTTTTTTCACGGGTGGGTGTCGGTGTCGGCGAGTCTGCCTGCGCCCCCACGGCGACTAGTTGGCTCGGCGATCTTTTTCCACCGGGCAAAAGGTCTCGCGTGCTGGCCTTGTTCATGCTTGGTGTGCCGATCGGCGGCGCGCTGAGTTTCTTCTTCAGCGGTCCGCTCGCCCAGGCTTACGGGTGGCGCGTGGCCATGATTCTCGCAGCCGCGCCCGCCATATTGCTCGTTCCTGCCCTGCTCCTGCTACACGAGCCAGAGCGTGGCGCCAGCGAGATTCAACATGTGCCCCTCTCCTCTGGCTCCATGTGGGCTGTGCTCCGGATCCCCACGCTTTGGTGGATCATTGTTTCCGGCGCGCTCCTCAACTTCAACGCCTACGCCATCGGCACGTTCTTACCGGCCTTTCTGAGCCGCGTTCATGGTCTCTCGCTCGCGCGTTCGGGCATCGCCACAGGCATCGTGTACCTCGTTGGCGGGGTGAGCGGCGGCGCGGCCGCCGGCTATTTGGGAGATTCGATCGCGCATCGGCGCAAGGATGGTCGTTTGTTGGCGGCGGCGATCCTGGCGCTTCTTGGTGTGCCGTTTGCTTGCTTCGGCATTCTCCGGCCGGTGGGATCTTTATTCGCGGCAATCGCTTTCCTGGCGCTCGCTTACGCCTCTGTCACTACT
>WNFO01002114.1_pt1 | contig 24079 bp, 20 predicted proteins | sample 5400251 | NCBI WGS metagenome assembly WNFO01 (sample SAMN13153354, study PRJNA577476) | soil metagenome | isolation source: 100 cm saprolite under Madrone tree | place: USA:California | collected 2016-06-14
ACGAGAAGATGGTGTTGCGGATTGAGCCCATCATTTTCGTCATCATTGGATATTACTTTGGCCGGCTACCCGGCCAGCAAAATGAAAAGACACTCAAAGACGAGATCGGCCGCCAAACACAGAAGGCCGAGGCCGCGCAGCATGTAAAGGAACAGGCCCTGCAGACGAGAGAAGCCCTGGAAGAAAAACTCAAGAACATTAACGCTGCGCTGAACCCTGTTGGAGCGTCGAGGGCAGCGAGCCTCAGCGCTGAAGACACCGGCAAAACTAGCAGCGGCAGAGACGAGAGTTTGCGGTACTCCACGGCCGCGGCTGTTCGGATTTTGAATTCTTGACTTTAAGCCGGACCACTTTGTTCGTTCAAATTATCCAACGTCAGTCATTAAATGTGGGCTGGAAATAAGAGGAGGTCGAGCATGCAAAGGACAGGGATCTTGAAAGTGAGCAACGGCGTCTCGCAACTCAAGAACTGGAGGCGACTGGCGAGAGAGGGCGAAGAATTTCCGCTGGAAACAGCGACCGATTTCCTAGCAGAGAGAGGTTTCGACGACGAGGATCCCATAAGCGTCACGGGAACCCTCGGCAGTCTGGACGACGGGACCGCCGTTTGCTTCATCACTGAAGCACAAACGGCGTGATCCGTTAGGCCTGGGCCGACACCCGAACTTAAGGCGAAACCCGAAGTCTCAATTAGTGACAGGGGAGACGTGGCGAACCTGAAACGCGAACAGTGAATTCGGCAAAAACGTTGAGTGGAAAGGAACCGAAACACCAATGAGAATTCATCCGAAGCAAGTTAGCCTTGCCATGCTGGCAGTAGTCTTGGTCGCAGCATCCTCAAGACTTCCGGCCGATGTTGCTGGACAACAGCAAGCGCAGCAGCCGGCTCAAAGGTCTAACGAGGTCCCCGATACTCGCGCGCAGGAGAAAACGATCGAAGCTCGGGACCGGGATCGGAGAGGCATCACCGTGGAATTGCCGAAAGTCTATGACGACGCCCTTCTGCAACAGATGCTGGAAGCCGCCGAGGCCCGGTTGGCGGCAATTCAACTCTTCGACCAGAGCGGAATCTCAGCACGGTTTGGAGCAATCACCGGCGCCTCGCAGCAAATTTCAAGTGTCGGGGTTAACATCCAGGGGCTTCCCTTGCCTGGGATCACCACGACTTCCAGGGGAGCTACGGGAAATACCGTTCAGACTACGGCGCCGGGGGCGACGAGCAGCGGCTTTACCGCAACCAGCGCCCTCGCTTCTCAGGACCAAACGACTACGATGCCACAGGTGAGTCCGCCTGCCGTCACGGCGCCAGCTCCTACTACTAGCCTGCCCAGTTCATTCTCTGTTTCGGCATCCGACATATTGAATGAGCAGGCACAGCTAACTGCGGAGATTTCGGCGCTGCGGCTGCTTATTCGAGGGTCACTGTCAGATCATTTCGTGAAAGCGGAGGGCTCTAATCTGACAAAAGAGAAGGTCACCCTGGGGTTTCCAGTTACCGTGAATCCGGACAAGCGTTATAAGAACGCGGTCGCCGTGGTCGAAGTAGAAGTCGGCCCGGACATCGCAGGAATTACGAAATCGTTCCGATCTGACGTTGAAGAGGAAAATCAAGAAAATAAGAATCTGGACGAAGCGGCCATCACACAGGAAGTGAATAGAAGAGTCTCCAATCTGCTAGCCACGGATCCACCGGCGGTGACCGTACTTCTCCCTCGCGAGAAGACTTATAACGTAGCTTCAATCACAGATAAGAGTGTTTCCTTGAGCGGCGGCGTAGCTACGCAACTGTTGGGCGTGTCGGGCTCATTTCTCACTGGGCGCAAAACCTATTACGTCGTGCGTGATCAAGACACCGTCGCGCTTTCCTTCCATCCAACGGGTGAGAACAAAGTTGGGTTTAGGTGGGAATTCCGGCCAGTACTGGGTGGAGACTATGTAAAGTCCGGCTTGAAGCAGCCGTTCGTACAACTAGCTTTCGTGGGACAGGGGGAATTCAAGAATCTGGGTATAGTTACGGTTCGCACTTACTGGCGGAGATATGACCGCACGAAGGGCATAGCCAAGGAGATCATACCCAATTCTTATAGCGAGCAATTCGTCAATCGAGATATCTACATGTACAGATTGGATCGGCAGCCACGAGCTTTTAACTCCACATCCCTGGAAGACGTAGGTGCGGGACAGGTACTGGTTAAGCTGCCGGGTCGCTATCTGCCGGGAACATATGTTCGCATCGGCTCGACGCTTCTGTCCCCGGGTCCGCAGTTCACGCTTGAGTATGGAGGAATTCGATTCATCGCCCCGGCTTCGGACCTGGGTACAAAAGAGGTGTTCCTCGTTGCCCATGACGGAGTAGAGGTGCCGCTCCGATTCGGAGGAACGACTTGTTCGTCGAAAGCGCCAATCGTGATCGTTAAAGACTCCTTGACACTCGAAACAGTTGACGAAACGACCAGCCGCCTGACGCTCAGAGTGACTGAGGGGGACCAGGAGAAAAAGAGACCGCCTCGGGTAATCGTCATTGGCTCCCGCGTGTTTGGTTACTCGGACGCACCAATCGTCCGAAAGGCCGACACCCTCTCCGCTGTCGTGCCGAATGCCTTGCTCAATACCGGGCCTGACGTGAGGGTGCGGACCCTATTCCCGCAGAAAGGCTGTATCAGCGAGCCGGTTGCGGCGCTCAAGCCAATCAGTCCTGAAAGATTGGCGGTGCTCGAGCGCGGTGATGGCGTGACCAAGTTTTTGCTCTCTGGAAAAGGCTTGCAAGGAATCCAGGTTGTTTCGCCAATCGGCGCAGTGATTCAGCCGATCGGATATCCCAGTGATCCCGACAGCCTCGTCTCCTTGGCACTGACTGCCGACCAACTCAAGACAAACAAACAAGTAATGCTGCAACGAAGGAACCAGCGGCCTTTCCTGGTTGCTATTCCAGATCTTGACGCAAAAAAACCCGACCCGCCGAAGGCCAGAGAGCGCGTTACTGTGGACGCAGATGAGGCGGTGATCGATGGTGATGGGATGAAAGAGCTTGTGAAGGCGACGTTCAAAAAACTTGAAATTACTTCCAAAGAGATTGCCGGCGACGGCAAGAGCGTGCGCTTGTCCGGACTCCGAGCTCTCGGCATTACCTCGACAGCGGCATCTCAACCGCTGGTCCTCGAATTCAAGTCTGGCGCCAGGACGACTGTAACGCTTGAAGTGGTCGCTGGAAAATTATCACCGTCCGCCTAGATGCGCTCCATAGCAAATATCAGTAAGGCCGTTTTGGTATGATCAACGATTGAGCGGAAAAACAATATGGCTCACGACGCAATCATAAGACTCTTAAGCGTGCCCGCGGCCGATCATGATCTGGATTGGCTGAAGCAAAGTCTGCAGGCCGCCATCGAATTGGAATTCGCCACGATTCCGCCGTACCTGTGCGCCATGTGGTCGGTCAAAGATCTAGACAACGATCCAGTGGCTGGTTCGATTCGAGTCATAGTCAAGGAAGAGATGTTGCACCTGGGGTTGGCTTGTAACATGCTCAGTGCGGTCGGTGGTACTACCGCGCTAAACACTCCCGGCTTCATCCCCGCTTATCCCGGCGAACTGCCCGGCGGCGTTCACAAGGGATTGATCGTTCCGTTGCAAAGATTGTCAAAGAGCGCGGCCGAACTTTTCATGAACATCGAGTTCCCTGAAGAGGGGCCGATCGCCCTGGCACTTGTCGAAGCCTTTGGCGAGGAATTTCCCACCATCGGAGCATTCTACACAGCCCTCGCGAAAGCATTTGAAACTCTCCAGCCGGCTTTGTCCCAGGAACGTCAACTCGCCGGCGCGCTCGGGCTGAAGAAGCTTGTATCATTGGACGACGTACGCCAGGCGATCGATTTGATTCAGCGACAAGGAGAAGGGTCAAAGATGTCTCCGGAAGACACCGGACCGAACGATCTTGCTCATTATTACCGGTTCAAGGAGATCTTCGCTGAAAGAGAGTTGCGGTTCGATCCTGTCACCCATGAATGGAAGTTCGACGGCCCGGCCTTACCTCTTCCAGAAACATGGCCGATGGCCGAAGTGCCCGCCGGCGGCTATCAAAAACCGGATGTACCCGATGGCGTCACCTGGAATTTGATACAAGAATTTGATCGGACATTTAGCGAAATGCTTAACCTGTTACAGGCGGCCTGGCGAGATGGAGACCCAAAGTCATTGCGTTCTGCATCCGAAAGTATGACGACTCTTACCGATCTAGCCAGCCAAATAATGCAGAAGCCCATTTCGCCGGAGCGCGGCAACTATGGCCCCTGCTTTAGGCTTGGCTAGCCAGCCGGTCTCTGAAAGTTGGGGCTTTGCTTCCGTTCATTTCAGTCAATCATCGTCGCTCCTGCCCGATGGCCAGGTTCAATTGAAAACCGTAACTTCAATCAAGAGGAGAAACCAAAATGAGTACCAGCGAAAACCCGGATGGAATTGGGAACAACCTTCAACCTGAAAACGTCGGCGAGATGTACCGCAACATCTTTCGGTTTCATGGCTCACAACCTCGCGGTCTCGACTTTTTCCCCAAATCGCCGCTCTTCGAAGGACGTTTTGGACGAATGTTCAGAACCTTGCCGGCGGCCCATTTTAATCAAAAGGATCTAGAAAAACTCGCGGCGGCCATGGTGGCACAGCACGAGGATCCACCCACCTCTGAGGACGAGATTGATGACGAGGAAAACCAGGGCATCGATGCCGGCTACACTTATCTTGGTCAATTCATCGATCACGATATAACTTTTGATCCAGCCAGCAGTCTGCAGAAACTCAACGATCCGGATGCGCTCGTCGACTTTCGGACTCCGCGTTTTGATCTTGATAATGTCTACGGACGCGGCCCGGACGACCAGCCCTACCTCTACGCGGACGATGGAGTGCACCTGCTACTCGGCAGAGAGCTCACTGGAGTTTCAGATGACAAAAACACGCACGATCTGCCGCGGAATAGTCCCTCCACCGGCGGACGCAGACGGGCACTGATTGGAGATCCGAGGAACGACGAGAATGTGATCGTCTCGCAACTCCAGGGAGCGATGCTGCGCTTTCACAACAACCTCGTGGATTGGCTCAAGCGTCAGGACAAGCCCTCGCTGAAGGACCCAAAGAAGCTGTTTGAAGCGGCGCAGCGTTCAGTGCGGCGGCACTATCAATGGATTCTGGTCAATGATTTCCTGCCCACTATTTGCGGACCAGACGTCGTCGACGAGGTGCTTCCGCACCTGCGAAAGGGCACCAGCATTTTCGTCGACGAGCCCAGAGTGAAATTTTTTAAGTGGCAAAAGGAACCGTACATGCCCATAGAGTTTTCGGTGGCGGCATATCGCTTTGGACACTCAATGGTAAGGCCAATCTATCGGCTAAATACCGAACTTCCCGACCGGCAGGAAATCTTTTCGCAGGATGAGAACAAGAGCTTGACGGGCTTTCGAGAGTTCCCCAGCAATTGGGCCATTGACTGGCGGCTCTTTTTCGGAGAGCTGAGAGATAACCCGTCCGCAAAGGGAAAGGATCGAGTTCAAAAATCCTACAAGATCGATACCTCACTGGTGAATCCTTTGGGTAACCTTCCGGGCGTCATTGGCGGCGCTATCCCCTCACTGGCTCAAAGGAACTTGATCCGCGGCTGGAGGATGGGCCTTCCTTCCGGTCAGACGGTTGCGCGCTACATGCATCTTCCAGTGGTCCCGGACAGCCAACTGCGAGTGGGCAAAGCAACCGAAGGAGACCATGACAAGAATCCGCTGCTAACCGAGCTTTCACTTAACTTCAAAGACAATGCGCCACTCTGGTATTACATCCTGGCCGAGGCACAACAGGCATTCAAGAAGAACGCCACGCCGATTACTCTCGGACCGGTGGGCGGACGAATCGTTACTGAAGTGTTCGCGGGTCTCCTGCTCGGCGATCAACATTCGATCTTCCACCGTCCGGACTGGCAGCCGATCGAAGACGTCACCAGCAAGAGAGGTTTCGGCGTTTCCGAGTTCATTAGGGGTGCGGCAGATCCTGGCTGGTAGTCCAGGGCAGTTTTGTCTCCCTTGATCCAGTCGACCTACAACTTTCAAACACGCTTCAGACACGTGCGGCTGGTGGTGTATCGCATTGACGATCTTGAGTTCGTAACAATGCTCGTCGTATTTCGGGCAAACCATGCAAATGACTGAAATGGAGAATCAAGTAAAGTTGGATATAGCATCAATAAGTTTCTGAACGTTGGGATTCGCATACGAATACAAGTTTGGGATCAAGTAACCCATTCCTCATGCACCGTCGGCGCGTCCGCATGCGGCACAAAACATTGGCGGCAACGGGCTTCGTACATGCCGGTGGCGCCGACGGCGACGCGTTCTTCGGATTCGAAGATGCGTTGAGAGTAGTTGGCCGGTTGGCCGCATTTTACGCAGATAGCGTGTGTCTTGGTAATGTATTCGGCGACCGCGAGCAGTTGCGGCATCGGCTCCCAGGGTTTGCCGGTGTAGTCCTGATCCAGACCCGCCACGATCACCCGCATTCCTTGTTCAGCCAGCTCATTAACAACCTGAATCAGTTCGTTATCAAAAAACTGGGCTTCGTCTATACCAACCACCTCGGTGTCTGGTTCGACATTAGCGCGCACATCGGCGGCCGTATGCACGTTGGCGGATTCGTGTTTCATTTCTGAGTGCGAGACGATGTGGTCCTTCGAATAGCGTTCATCGATTTCGGGCTTGAACACCTGGACCTTTTGTCGCGCGATCTTGGCGCGCCGCAAGCGGCGAATCAGTTCTTCCGACTTGCCAGAGAACATCGAGCCGGCGATAACTTCGATCCAGCCGGCACTGCGCCGGGCCAGGCCGGGATGCTCGGCGCGGTTGTGGACTTCAATGTCTTCGGGTTCATTGCTTTGACTCATCTTCGCTGAACTATTCATCTGCCTGTTTGATTATCTCTTTCAAGAATGTCTGATCTGATCGTCGATGCAGTCTAATTCAAAGCCATTCATTTACCAAAACCGCGGGGCTGCGGTTTCTCGCAAAGGCGCAAAGACAAGTCTTAAGGCGCTAAGAAAGATTAATTACGCCCTGATAATATATCCGCGAAAGAGTGTTACGATCCACGAAATCACACGAAGCAATACGTTCTAATCAGGTTCACCAAAACCCCCGCCGCCTGGCGTTTCAATCCGCACGCGATCGCCCGCCGCCAAATCCCAACTGCCTTTAGAAGGAAGCTGCTCCTCATTTCCATCAGCGCGGATGATGAACGCGCGGCCGAGTGCTCCATCATCCCCGCCTTGCAGTCCATACGGGGCGCGCTTGCGGCGATCAGAGAGCAGGGACATTCGCGCTGCGGCCAATACTTCGATCTCGCGTACTGATCCATCGCCGCCCTTGTGTCTTCCCTTCCCTCCCGAAGCTTTGCGAATGCGATACTCGCGCACCCGCAGTGGGTAAGAGTACTCGAGCGCCTCAGCCGGCGTGTTCAGGCTGTTGGTCATGTGCGTGTGCGTCGCGTTCATGCCGTCGAGCTCCGGCCGCGCGCCCATCCCGCCGGCCACCGTTTCATAATAGGAAAACTCTGCGCCGGTGCGCGGATCAATTCCACCGATGGTGAGGTTGTTCATCGTGCCCTGACTTGCCGCCGGTATTTGTTCGGGAATCGCCTGAGCCAGAGCTTTGAAGACAGTGTCGACGATCCTTTGCGAGGTTTCGACGTTCCCGCCGGCAACTGATGCCGGATGAGCGGCATTGACGATGGTTCCCTCCGGCGCAATGACCTCGATCGGTTCCATCAGTCCCGCACTCGCGGGCACGTCGCTGTCAACCAGGCAGCGAAATACATATGAGACAGCCGACACCGTGATGGATTCGACGGCATTCAGCGCGCCGGCAACCTGCGGCGAACTGCCGGTGAAATCGACCCGAGCGCGATCATCCTTGATGGTCACGCGCACGCGAATCGGTATTTCACCAGCGCTGATCCCGTCATCGTCAAGCGCGTCCTCACTTTGGTAGCTGCCGTCTGGAATCGCGGCAATGGCGCGACGCATCATGCGTGATGAGTAAGAAATCAAGTGCGCAGCATACTCGCTCGCCTCCCTGGTGCCACGGCGTGCAACAATTTCGAGCAAGCGCGCGGAGCCGGTCTTGAGTGAACCGATCTGAGCTTCAAAATCCGGACAGGAGGCAGAAGGCAGTAAGCGGTAGGCAGAAACCCCCGTCTTGTCTGCTGCCTTCTGCCTTCTGCTTTCTGCCTTCCGCTTTCCGCCTTCTGTCTTCTCCGCGAAGACGCCCGTGACCAAAGTAACGTCCGGCAAATGCGTGCCGCCCGCAAATGGATCATTGAGCGCTACTACATCGCCCGGGCCAATCTCAACTTCACTGAGCGCCGCAGCGACTGCCATCGGCATCGAGCCCAGATGCACGGGCATGTGATCGCCTTGCGCGATTACACGGCCCGACGAGTCGAAGACCGCGCAGGAATAATCGCGCCGCTCTTTTATATTCGGCGAGAAAGAAGTGCGCCGCAGAGCAACGCCCATCTCTTCCGCAACGGAGGTGTAGAGCGCGCGATAGATTTCCAGCGTGGTTGGATCGAATTTCTTCATTGAATCAATTCTCCTCAAACTCCGCCCAGCGGACGCGGGGCAGTAGCCCGACCGTCAGGGAGGGCGCAGATCGCACGTTTAGACGCCCTCCGTAAGGGTCGGGCTACTGCCCCGTCTGGCCAGCAACAATGATGATGTTCCCCCACGAATCAACTTGGGCGCGACAGCCTGAAGGGATCAAAGTCGTCGCCGAATACTCAGTCACTATGCAAGGCACGCGCAAGCGCGAGCCTGCGGCGACCTCTTCTCGACGGTAAACAGCAACGCTGATTTTCTTACGTTCGAAAAGCGTTTCGACCCTTTCGTGTGGTTTGGCAAGGCTTTGCGAAGCCACGCCCCGCGATCGCGCCGCCTTCACTTTATTCACCACGCCAATCGATCTCACGCGCGCACTAACTATCTCCACCGGGTTGTTTTCCTGCGCGTATCCGTATCGGGCCAAATGGGCGCGATGACCTGCGCCGGCGACGTTGCCACTGGTTTGTTTTATCTGCAGCTCGAACGATTGACCTTGATAACGCACCGCCAAAGATCTTTCGTGACGCTGCTTGTTTTCCGCAAAGCCTTCCCGGCGCAGATCGGCACGGGCCTGTTTTTCCATCTCCCTAAATATTCCGCTCAGCTTTTGCTCAGCAGCACGAGTCGCTTCCAACATGACCGTGCGGCTTTGTTCTTTCACCACGTCGGCAGTCAAAACGCCATTTGCGGAAAGTGCACCGGGTGAAGCCGGAACCAGGATGCGCGGAATGCGTAACGCTCGGGCAAGAGCGACCGCGTGCAAGCCGCCGGCGCCGCCGAAAGGCACCAGCGTGAATCCGCGCGGATCATTGCCTCGCTCGACCGAGACGTAGCGAAGCGCGCGTTCCATATTTGCATTGACCACATCGATCACACCATGCGCGGCGGCAAATATGCTGACCTTACGTCGCGCGGCAGCGCTCATGTCGGTGGCTAATTTGTTGAGCGCTTCGCGCGAGCGAGCTTCATCTAGTTTGAATTCACCGCCGAGCAAATGAGCTCCCGCAAAATGACCTAGCACCACGTGCGCATCGGTTACCGTCGGTAGTAATGAGCGGCCGTAGCACGCCGGGCCGGGCTCTGCGCCAGCGGACTCCGGACCGACGCGCAGCGATCCGCCATCGTCGATGCGGGCGATCGATCCGCCTCCTGCGCCGACCGTGTGGATGTCCATCATCGGTACGGCGACCGGCAATCCCGCCACGATGGCTTCACTGGTCAAACGCATTCCTTCGCGATCGCACAGCGCGACGTCGGTCGACGTGCCGCCCATGTCAAACGTGATGATGTTTTCAAAGCCGGCTTTGCGAGAGGCCTGCAATGCGCCGACTACTCCGCCGGCCGGGCCGGATAGAATCGTGCGCACGGGTTCACTCGCGGCAACGCCGGCGGAAATACTTCCACCGGATGATTGCATTACTCTAAGACTGACCTTTGAACTTTGATCTTTCTTCCTGGAACTCTTGCCCGAGTGGCCCCCGGGTTCAGCGACTGCGTTTTCAGTTAAGCGCCGCAGGTATCGCCCCATCAACGGTTGCAGATAAGCGTTGACGGTGACGGTCGAGGTGCGCTCGTACTCGCGATATTCGGGAAGGATTTGGTGCGAGATCGAAAGCGGAATCCCGAGGCGCTCGAGCGCTCGCGCAATTCTTTTTTCGTGCTCCGGATGCGCGAATGAGAACAGCAAAGATACTGCGATCGCTTCACAACCTGACTGCCGCAGTCCTTTGCCCAGCTCTTTTAATTCGTCTTCGCGAAGTGACTCGAGCACCTCGCCCGAAGCCGCGACCCTTTCGTGAACGCCAAACCTTACTTCACTCGCAACCAGTGGTGAAGGCTTGACGGCATTCAGGTTGTAAAGTTCCGGCCGGGCCTGACGTCCAATTTCAATCACATCTTCAAAGCCCGCGGTGGTGACCAGGGCCACGCGCGCGCCGCGACGTTGCAGCAAAGCGTTGGTCCCCACTGTTGTGCCATGTACTACTTCTATCTCGGCCGGCGACGAAGCGGTTTCAGCCGCGATGCGGCGCAAACCCTCGGTGATTGCGCGCGAAGGATCGTCCGGCGTGGAGGCAACTTTGAAAATCCTCGGTTCACCGCCCGCTTGGTAGACAAAATCTGTGAACGTTCCGCCGGTATCGAAGCCGGCGCGCACGCTAACAAAACCCTTTTTTCTGGTTTTCATCCGCGCTCATCACCGTGAGGTCAGAACCGGGAGCGGTAGCGACCGGGTCTCATCTTCGCCTGTCCCGAGATCGCATGGCTGAGACCCGGTCGCTACGGCTCCCGGTACTGACCACCTAACGACGCAATGTTGCCACTCGGTAAACTAATCGCGCAAGTGGATGCGCTTATATTGACTTCGTGGTTTGACGGGCGGTCAGAGCTTCACCTATTGTTTGTTCGTCCCGGAGGATCAAGGTTATGGATTTTCTGCTTGCATTCAATGATCGCGCGGCGCTGGTCGGAGACATGGAGGGCCATGTGCGCACTGAAACACGACCGACTCAATTGGCAGCACCAGAGTGGGAAAATCGCCTGCGCGCCGATTACCTCGAACCCGAGCCTGGCTACAATGAACAAGGAATTCCCTTTACCAATATGACGGGCGATTTCCGTTTCGTAAATGGCGAGGTGCAAGTGGTCAGGTTGGATGGAGTGAAGCCTTACCAGACTTTTTCAGATGAGTCTTGCGGCCTCTCGGTCCGGGCCGTCTTTCTCTCACATTTGAATCAGTGGACGGTCGCTGATTAGTTTGGTTTCAGGTTCTTCTCTTCTTCGATAAAAACGATTCACGAAATCACACGAAGTTTCGTGTATTTTCGTGGATCGTTTTATCTTCAAGATCGGCAGTCTTTCAAGACAAGACACCAGCAGGAACATCCCCAAAACTCTCTGTGGTTCTCTGTGATACCTCGATGCCTCTGGGGCGAATGGCGCTGAAAGAACACTCGCCACAGAGACCGGAGAGATCCACGGGGTTGCACAGATAGCAGTCAGTTACCCGCCTGTGGGTTTGTCCGGTTTCTCGTCACCAACTGATTCCGCTGTCTGCTCGGCATCCGGATCCTGGTAAGCAAAAACCGCGTCTTCCTCAACTGAGGGAGTAAAACCGGCAGCCAGTCGTTCGAGTAGCAGACGCACTCGGCCCGGACCCTCAACCGGAGTTGGATCATTCTCAGTTTCAAACTGCGACTCAAAGCGAATCAACAGGGCCGTTGTGTGGCGGCACGATGAGCAGTAGATCAAATGAGAGATCACCGGCGTGGCTTCAGCCTCTTCGAGCCGGCCCTCAATAAAAGCGCAGATCGTATCCTCGTCAAAATGCGCCTCAAACGGGGCCGCCGGCTCTTCCGAAGTACGGGCCTTGAGCCGTTGATCGATCATGTAACGAATAATCTCCGTCTCTGTTCCGCCTTCCTGTTCGGTCAACTTTTTCGTCACGAAGCTCCTTCGACGCGCCGCCCTTCGGCCTTTTCGGCATTGAAGTCTTCGCGGTCTCTCACGCGCGCATTAAGTCGCACGCCCTGCCCCGGATCTTCGGCCGCGATAGCTTTGCAGATCTCGATTTCCGCCGGATTCAGGCCATGGTTGTTCGCCAATTCGGCGTGGAACTGATCCGAAACCTTCTTATACACCTTCTCCAGCCAACGCATCACGGTCGATTCGTGGACCCGGCCCGGCGCCTGGCCGACTCGCAATCTGGACTGTCGCTGGAACCAACGCCTGATGGGTGATCGTGGTTGCTCGACTATGCGGGCTATCTCGCGCAGCTTCAATCCCTCTACATGATAGTAGAGCAACAGCAACGTCTCATGATCGTCGAGGGCGGCCAGCGATTGATCCAACGCAGTCATGGTCGCCGCCCGATAGCGTTCGCGCACTGCCTTCACCAGCATCAACTCCTCAGTCCCACGAGTCGCGGCGAGCGAGGCATACCGCCCCTGCGTTTCTTCGCCGCTGCCCGACCACTCTTCCAGAGAAACTTCGTCTTTGCGCCCGCGGTACAAATCGACGACGGCATGCAACATGACAGTGCGCAGCCAGCCCCGCAGAGTGCCCCGCCCTGTATAGGTCCTGAACTTCGATTGCCGCACGCCGCTGACAACCCTGGTTCCGAGGAGTTCGACATAGACAAAATCGATAATCTCATCCGCATCCGATCCGTTGCGAACCAGGTGGCGGGCCCAACGTTCGATGAACGATCGGTACTGGCGGTCAAACTCCCACCACGCTTGTTCGTTGCCGCGCGCGCACGCCAAAGCAAGATAGAGATCGCGGTGTTGCAGCTCGCCAATGAAGTGCTCGATATCTTCTACGGACGGCGTGACTCGCGGGGACATCAGGTACTTTCGAACGGCTCGACCGACCGCTTCGCGAAAGTTGTCCGGCGCCAAACCAAAATCTGAATAGGCTTTCGCGCAATCAGCAAAGATCGCATCCACTTGGGACGCGCAGGCGGCTAGATTGGCGAGAGACTCGCCTTCGGCTGACGAGGCTTCAGGACGGATGCGATTGTCTGGCAAAGTGCGCCCATTATATTTGCAAAGAGCTTGGTGAACAATAAGCGTCCGACTTGGCGATCGCGGATTCGCATTCAAGACCATCGAGAGTACGTGTCAGACTCTTCCCCTTCTGTCTGGGGACGCGGTCAAAGGACCGTTTTTGCGGAAAGACTTTTGATGAAGGACTCGGCTCTGACGATGTCGACCGGGGCATTAGACCGACCGTTAGGGAGGGCTCCGCTTTTTACGCGCTAAACCAATGAGCCCTCCCTAACGGTCGGGCTAGTGCTCCGATGATCAATTCAGCGAACTTGGAGTCAGGAGACTAGTCGTCATCAGCCTTGCGCTTTACTGGCCTCGCCACTCGCGGCCAGGGCCGCCGCCTTCTCTCGGTTGCGCTGAGCGATGGTGTAAAGAATCGACTTAACCTGAAAAGGCGTCAGGTTTGGATATGCCTCCTTTATTAACGCGATGATGCCGACCACATATGGACACGCGAAGCTGTTGCCGGTCACTTGCCGATGTCCCCCACCCGGCCAGGTCGTCGTAACTTCAACGCCCGGGGCGACGAGTTCGATGACCTGCCCGTAGCGATAACCGAAATTGAAGGGATCGCCACCGGATCTTTTAACCACCGACACGATCGACGAAGAAAAGATCGAAGGATAGCTGGGATAAGGAAGGTTGTTTGCCGCTGATACTACGATGCAACCCGACTGATATGCGCGATCCAGAAGATCGTGCAGCGGTGCAAAAAAGTCTCGCTTGGTTGTTCCTAAAGAGAGGTTGATGATCTCGAATTTTTGCTTGATAGCGTAATCCAGCCCTACCAGAAACATGTCGCCAGAGCCGGAAGCCTTTGGTCCCAAAACCTTCACGCTATAGAGCTCGACGTCAGGCGCGACACTGGCGATGATTCCGGCGCAGGCTGTGCCGTGTCCAGCTTGATCGCCGGAAGTTGACGGACGAAAGTCGATGCGGCCGTCTTCGGCCACCGCTTCGACGGATTCCTTGACCTTGCCTTTCAGATCGGGATGCTCAGTATCTATGCCACTGTCCACCACGGCGACGCGGACACCACGCCCGGTGCGGTCCTGCCAAATAGTCTCTGGCTGGATGGCAGCCCACAGATCGTTCGTCATATGCGCCGCCTCTGCCGTCGTCTCAAGAGCCATTTGGCGATCTCCTTATCACAACTCAAGTCCTAAAATCCGAAATTACCACCGGCTCCGGATCGCCCTTTCACGAAACGCGCGATCATATCCAGCAGGTCTCGGCACAACTGCCGTTCGGCGTTGCCGCGACCAACAATCTCACGTAAGGTCACCCACAACAGCAGGAGATCGCGATGCTCAGCGGCGGCTGGAGTTCTTTCGAGCCACGCGCGCATATCACTTTCGTGACCAGCCGGTGCTGTGGTTCCTAACGAAGCCTTCACCGAATAATCAAAAAGGGATTCAAACAATTGCGCAAGTTCGTAGGCTTCCACCAGCCGGGCGATCGCGTCGGCAAAGCGCGACCCTCTATCCATTTCGGCCGGTGTAAACGGAGGATATGGCGGTTCGCCTGGGCGATTGACGAACTCCAGCACGCCGACCATCTCGCCATGATCGCGCAGCGGAGTTGCCAGCAACGTGATTGTCTTGAAGCCTGTGCGTCGATCGGCCTCTGACCAGAACGACCCTTCGTTCGAGACATCGGCGACGGCCATTGGCTGGGTTGTCGAAAAAACCAGTCCGGCTATGCCGGCTCCCGGGGGAAGACGCAACGCCAGCAACTCATCCGAAACGCCGCTGGTAGCTGTCAGAAACTTCAGGCCGCCTTCATCGCCGTCGCGCACCAGCACGGATGCGACCGCTGAACCAACCGACTGAGCCGCCACTTGCAGTAAATCGTCAATGGCCCTCTTTAGCGGCGCACTCAGCGAGTTTGAAACATCTATCTGACTGACGACGTCGCCCACTTGCGTAGCAAAGGATTTCTTGCCGGCCGTCCCACCGGATCGCGTCCCGCCTACTTCATCAGAAACCTGTTCGCTCATGTTTTTTCTTTCTCAGATATCGAAGAGAAATCAGCTGATCGATTAAGGGATGCGCTGTGGCTCTAGAAACACGTCGCGCATCGATGATAGTTGCGACGCGCATTATACAGTTGCGAGCGACTGTTTCAAGAGACACCGGGATTAGAGTGGCTGGAGTTTTCGATCAGCCCGTGAATCATTTGATCAAAACCATAAGTCATAACCCTCGCTTATGTGGTGCCGTAAATTTCGAGGTGTTTAGAGTACCAACTTTAGTTGGGTTCTTTCTCACTCGATAAGCCCGACTAAAGTCGGTACTCTGAACGCCGCTTTCCAAAGTAGAACACAACGCGCTTGCTCTCGCTTACTTAGGACAGCTATATTGCGTCACTCAAACGGAGCCAAATAAAAATGACTATCCCATTGGAAGCGGAAGCGTCGGCTGAATCTGTCACGTCAACGCCGCAAGCATCGGTTGTGGCCGGCCTGGATCAAGCTTCAGAGTTTCAACGCAACGGCAAATTGATTGACGCGGCTGCTAAATTAGAAGAGGCATTGGCAACGGCGCGAGCCACACCCTATGAGATCGAATTTCAAACTCGCATTCGCCTGGGAATGATGTTGTCGGATGTCTACCTGGCGCTTGATCAAAAGCAAGACGCGCGCGATATGTTGGCAGCCGAAGTTGCTTTTGCCGAGAGAGTTTCCCAGATCATGCAAGCGACCGGTACGCCGCAGCAAAAACGCGCGGCCACCAGCGGTTATCTGCAGATCCGCGACCGCGCTACGCAGATCGCTCTGATTGGTCAGCCGGCCCCTGAAATTTTCATCCAGACCTGGATCAAGGGTCGGCCGGTGCGCCTCGATGACTTGCGCGGCCGAGTTGTCTTGCTGGAATTCTGGGCCACATGGTGCAAGCCATGCCAGGAAATGTTTCCGAAGTTGAAACAACTCCATGAGCAAGCATCCGCGCGCGGTCTGGAAATCATAGCAATCACGCGTCACTACATGGCCTACGGTGGAACTGCCGAATCGAAGCAAGAAGAATTGCAATTGATGGATACCACTGTAACCAAACACGAAGTTAACTTCGCCGTCGGGGTCGCTGATGACGAAACCTTGCAAGCGGCATATGGCGCCAACGGATTGCCGACTGCCGTCCTGATCGATCGCCGCGGCGGAGTGCGCTATGCAGGGCCAGGCGGCGAGGACCCGGGATTTGAAGTGGCGCTGAGGCAGTGTCTGGACGAGTCTGCTTAGAAACTGATTTCAGTTGCGCAAAAAAGCTTGCCTCATCACGTCTTCGCTGTTAGGATGCCCCGCCTTCAAACTTTTGGTTTTGCTAAAGCCACCTCTGAGCCGTGTCCCAGGGAAACGCTAACACCTAGACAGCTTTCCCCAGACATATCCAAGAGCGAGCTGATAGAGATTGAAGATCGGGATTCGAGCCAGCTCAGGTTCCAGGTTTACCGTTTTCACGCACTGGCTCGCGCGAAGACGAAAGGGCCGCGGTCATGAGACCGATGAGGCTCATTGCCAGGCGCTTTGAACTGAGGAATGACAAATTCCTCGAGACTTAATTCCAAAAGGAGAGAACAACAATGGCGATTTTGACTTCTACGCCCGGAGCAGACAACAAGGTAAGCATTTACGACGTTCCCGATAGCGTACTTTCGCAATATGCAGTAACAGGCGAAAAAGCGGCTCAGATGTTTCCCGAGAGCAAGAAGACCGCGGGCGCTGAGATTCCGCAAAGCAGCGGCGCCGATGCCGTCAAGCTCGAAAATGCTGAAAGCCTTGGTGAAGTTCAGGCATACAACGACATCTGCGTTTGTCGGGAGCTTCTTTGTAATGCTTACGGATGCTGGTGGCATTACTACTATTGCTACTGCTAAAAGCAGTCGATGTTTGGCCAGACCGGCTCAGCAATCGCCCGGAAGATTTCCTCTCCGTGGCGTTTGCTTTCCGGGGCGGCTATTGCGGCAAACTATTTGATGGCGGGCAAGCGAAACACTTGCCCGCCAGCCGCGTTTTGTGTTAGCTACTTCTTCGGTTTTCTAGTCTTCCACTCCCACGCAGCTGAAAGAGGATCATAATGTCGAGTTCCCAAACTCCGCCTCCCGGCGCGCCCGACGCGATGCCTGGCAAAATGCGCAGCGGTCAGCCGATTGAGGGACTGCCGTCAGATGGTTTGCCACCCGGCGGACTTCCTGATCTTCCTTCAGGCGAGCCACCTATGCCGGGTCCGGACGGCGGCAAGATCCGCATGAAGACAATGCCGCGCATGAACGCGCGGCCTTATCTCAAACGCGCCTTCAAACTTCTGGGCGAGCACAAAGCGATGGTGGCGTTGTCGCTACTGCTCTCCCTGATTATGTTTCTGTTGCCCTTTCTGGCGGCCGCGGCCTTCGGTCCGCTGATTAAGCTGTTCGGCGACGTGGCGAAGGGTGGTGACTGGAACCGGGTTTGGACCGTTACTGGTTCGTTCTACGATCGGCCGGCACAAACAGGAGCGGGCGGTTTCTCAATACCGTTTATCTCCGACTGGTTGGCCACGCCTTTATCCTTCACCACAATTTTCATTATCTGGACCTGCGCTATCGTGTTGCGCAATGTTCTGGATATTTTTCGCGCCTGGGTCGATGCGAATTTAGAGCAGCGAATCCTCATCGGGCTGCGACAGAAACTCTACGAACACATCCAATCGCTTTCGCTCGACTTCTTTATGGGTGGTCAGACGGGAGCATTGATGCAGCGCGTGTTGTCAGAGACTACCGCCGTACAGCGGCTTCTGACCCAGGTCCTGCTGACTCCGGTAATCGATGCCGTCGTACTAATCATCGTAATTAGCTATTTGCTTGCGTTAAGTTGGCAAATGACGTTGGTCCTGTTCGTGCTCGCCCCGCTTACCGTGCTCATGTTTCGTTTTACCAGCGGCAAACTGCAGCAGGGCGCGATGGGAATCAACTTGAGTTCTCGTGATTTGGGCTCAGAGCTGGAAGAGACCATCAACGGCATCTCTGATATTCAGGTCTTCAATGCCCAGCCAAAACGAAACGAACGCTTCCGTGCGGCTTCCCGCATCGCGGCCAGGAACACCGCAGCCACGACTGCCTGGATGAGTCTCAGCAACAGCGGCGCCCAGGTTCTGATTTCTTTGACCACAGCGCTGATTCTCCTGTCGGCGATTCTGTTCGGCCAAAAGTGGGGACTGACGTTTGCCAGCGCGCTGGTGTTTATGCAAATGGCGCCCAACCTGTTCACCCCGGTGCAGCGGCTTATCAGTTCTTACACGATGTATCAATCTTTGGTGCCGGGCATCGTCTCGACCTATGAACTGTTCGACACGAAACCAACCGTGGTGGAAAAACCGAACGCCGTAGCGCTGGGCGAAGTTCACGGCGACATCACCTTTGAAAATGTGGTCTTCGGTTATTCGCCGACGCAGAAAGTTCTCAACGGCGTTTCCTTTGAAATCAAAGAAGGCGAAACCATCGCGTTCGTCGGTCCCATTGGCTGCGGAAAATCCACGATCATGAATTTGATTCTGCGTTTTCTCGAGCCGGAACAAGGACGCATCCTGCTCGAAGGCAAAGACATCTCCGACGTGACCTTGAATTCATTACGCGAACAAGTGTCGAAGCTGGCGCAGTTTCCTTTCTTTCTGAAGGACACGATTAGAGAGAACGTCCGGCTGGGTCGCGCCGGCGCTACCGACGCCGAGATTGAAGAAGCGTGCAAACTGGCGCACATCCACGACGTAATAGTCGATCCGCAACGAATGCCGAAAGGCTATGACACAATAGTCGGTGTGCAGGTACCGTCCGGTGGACAAAAGCGTCTAATCGCCCTGGCGCGTTGCTTATTGCGCAAGCCCGAGGTGCTGCTGCTGGACGAGCCGACCGAAAACCTGGACGGGACTGAGCGTAACCGGCTGACGTTGGTGATTCGTGAATATGCCAATGAACGAACCTGTCTCGTGATCAGCCATGATCTGAATTTTGTCGCGGAAGTCGCCGATCGAATTCTGGTGATCGATAAAGGACGAATTGTAGATCAAGGCACGCATGAGGAACTGGCCGCGCGCGAGGGACTTTACAAGACCCTTTACGGACTCAAAAATGTCGATCCTTCGCTGCTGCGCTCGAGAGGTGATGGCGGTGGCGCCAAGCCGGCGCCGGGCACACCGATTGGCGGGATGGCAATGCCCGGAGGAGGGATGCCGCCGGGAATGGGCGGACCGATGTAACGCGTCATAATTTTTTTTACACTCAGTTTCAAGTCAAAGGAGACAACGATGAAACTACAATCGCGAGCCCAGGCAGCTATTTCTTTCGCTTTGCTGTTTGCGTGTGTAATCAGCTGCAAGTCGTCGACCTCCTCGACCAGCAGTAAGCCAGATACGCCGCAGAACCCCCATACGACGAACACCAGCGCACCCCCTTCGACGACGAGCAGTGCGCTGACAACACCTCTGGACATCGCCGGCAAATACAGCGTGGTGGGCAGCAATCCCGATGGTAGTCCGTATAGGGGCACGCTCGAGGTTATTCCCCACGGCGATGTCTACCAGTTTCGTTGGAGCGCCGGAACCCAATACGACGGGGTCGGCGTGGCCAATGGCAACGTGGTCGCGGTGGCGTTTGCCAACGGTGAGAACGGTAAGGGGTGCGGCGTGGTTGATTATGAAATCAGAAACGACGGCGCGCTTGACGGCAAGTGGGGTTACTGGGGAACCAACGAAGCCGGCACTGAAAAAGCGACGCGCACTGGCGGCTCGGGTCTGGAAGGCGATTACGACGCGACGGGCCAGAATCCCAACGGCAAAGAATACAAGGCAAAGCTTACCGTCGAGCCGGCCGGCAACCTCTACCGATTCGTTTGGAGTAATAACACTGACGGCGTTGGCATCAAGCAAGGCACCAACATCGCCGTCGGCATTGGCGGCAAGCGATGTGGATTTGTTGCTTACGAGATTAGACCAGATGGACTGGAAGGAATCTGGGGCGGTTACGGCACCGATAAGACCGGAACCGAGAAAGCGACGAAACAGTGATCGCCGAGGAGTGAAGTCAGTACCACCTGCGTGAGCGGGTGGGTAAATTACTCGATCGGCGATGTTGAGTGCCTGATCCACCCCGCTTACGCAGGTGGTACTGACTTCCCTACTTTCCGCTTGACTCTTCCGCCAGAAGGTTTGCGTCCCGACTAAGGACCCACTTTCCATCGGCTTTCTTACGGAAGATCGTCAACACAGGACCGGTGCGTTGCATGGGCGGACCGCCTTTCAACGGTATCATCGTCACTGACAACTCATTCCAACAATAGGCCATGTCCCCGGAGACGTCGATCTCCTTAATATCGCTTGCCGCTTCAATTCGCACCTGCTCAATGGCCTTCTGAAACTGGGCCGCGAACGCTTCTCGGCCACGCATCGGAGGCTCTTCCGCACGAAGAAAAACTGCATCCTCATCCATCAGCGAGAGTATTTTTGAAATATCGCCGGCGGCTGAGGCTCGAGTCCAGTTGTCGATTAGATCACGAATCTGTTGTTTGTCATCTGCCATGGCTCACCTGAAATCGATTTCGGATTTTGTTTCCAGTGCCGAAAAGATAGTTCACCTTCAACCGGCGAAGTCTTCTCTGCAACTGGTCTTTTTGAGAAAGACAGCTTCAATGCAGTCCCGTAGGGACGAAATATTTATAGCTCCTTTCCACGATTAGTGTCCAAAGCTCCAGAGGAGCGAAATGTATTGCATGATCGATGGTCAACCATCCAGAACATGTCGCTCCTCGGGAGCTGGCTGCCAAATTCGCACGCTGTTCTATAAACATTGCGCTCCTGACGGAGCTTAAGAACTCGCCCGACCATTGGTTTGTCCGATTGCAATGCTGCGCGTCCTTCGCACTCAATTATTTCTGACCTTCATTCAATCTTAGCCCAGCATCCGCTTTCATTCGCTCGCCGCGCGGCGTCTAAAACGAGTTGCGTGCGATAGCCGTCAGCAAAAGTCGCCGCGCCTTCAACCATCGTGCGGCCTTCGCGCAAGGCGTCTACAATCCGTTTTGAGAAAGCGGTAAAGCCGCGCGCCCAACCACCATCGCGCATATCTGGAGCTAATTCGCCCGTATCAGTTTCGACGCGGCGCCATTCGCCATCGCCGATCTTTGACTGCCATAACTCGCCCCCTTCTTCGATCCTCAGCCCTCCCAGCGATCCAAATAATTCCAGACGATGCTCTGGCTGGCCCGCTTCAACCAGGGACATCGACGCATTGCCCGTCGCGCTTTCCGTATATTCACCATCCTCGAATCGCAGCAGCAAGTTGGCTTCATCGTCAGTCGTTACCTGACGAAGTGTCCCGCTTTCATCTTTGCGTTCGCGGATGTGCGTCGCGAGATTCCCCACTACTTCCGAGACTTCCGCACCCAACAACCAACGCCAACTGTCGATCACATGCGATCCGATCGCGCCCAAAGCTCCGCCTCCCTGCTTCACATCCGACCACCAGTTCCACGGCCGGTCGGGATCGGCCCGAGAGTCGGAACGAAAAGTGAGCTTCGCGTGCCGCGCTTTGCCGATCTCGCCCCGGCGCACCAGTTCGCGCATCTTCAGGCGGCCCGGGAGAAAACGCAACTCGTGATCGATCAGGGCCAGGACTCCTTTTTCCTGTGCTCGTTCGGTCATGCGCAGAGCTTCAGCGGCATTCATGGCCATCGGCTTTTCGCACAGGACAGCTTTCCCGCGATCCAACGCGGCCAGTGTCATCTCGCAATGCGTGACGACGGGAGTGACGATGCTGACTAAATCTATATCGTCACGCGCGACCAGTGCGCGCCAATCGTTCTCGACATTATCAATGCCGAACTCGCGCGCGACTTCTTCCGCATGCTCGCGACGCGCGCTGGCAATCGCGACGATTCGCGCGCCCGCGCAAGCTTTGAAACCGGGAATCTGCGTCGAACGAGCAAAGCCCGCTCCGACGATGCCGATGCGTATGATTTTGTCCGAGGTCATTTTTCAAGTCCTTCCGCGCCAATTCGATGTTATCTCATTGGCGCCCTGCTTGAGCAAGGTGGCGCGAAAGAAGGTAATGGGGATAAATGTGTGTTGCTAATCTCCGGGGCATTAGCCCGACCGTCAGGGAGGGCTCCAAGGTGCATTAATTTGAGCCCTCCCTGACGGTCTGGCTAGTGCCCCGCACTACGAACCGACTGATAGCAACACACAATTACCGCAGAACCCGCATGGAAGCCTGGATCCGAAATCGTCTTTCAGTAGTGGAAGCGATAACGCAGGTCGACATATACCTGGCGCGGTTCGACAAAATGTGTTCCCCCAAACGTGTTGCTGCTATCGAGCAGGAATCTGGCGTTGCCAAGATTTACTGTCTGCACTCCGATCGTCCAGTTCTCGCCAAACCTCTTGCCGAAGGAAAGATCGAAAGAGATATGACCCGGCAGGTGGCCGGGTCCATTACCATTGAGAAAGCCCGAACCGTACCGCACGTTACCGGATACGTAGCTCTCCGTCGGGAGATTCACGGTAAAGCCGGCGCTGAGAGTATCGCGCTGGTCGTGGTCGAGAAAAAACAAATCAGCCGGCGGAGAAAAATCCGTCAATCCGCCGGTGACAGCACCTTGACCTTGCGCCCATTGATGCGAGTAAGCCAGGTGAAACTTGGCATGCCCAAACAACTCCGGTGATCGCGCGGTAGCTTCGAAAGCGCGAATCCGGGCCCGTTCAATCGTCAAGGGAAAGAAGATGTTGGCATTGCCCAACGCATCATGATCGAAGAAGTTCTTTACGGCGGTGCGAAAATAGCTCGCGTCAAGGTCCCATCCTTTAAGCGGAATACCGACGCCGAATTGAAATTCTTGATCTCGCTCGCCACGCAATGGAATGAAATCGAACCCTTGCGCCAAAGCAAATCGAAGCAACGGCCCGGAAATAGTTGATAGGGGCGGGGCTTGATAGAAGCGCCCGTAGAACCCATGCACTGTGATCTTCACTCGCGGTATCCGTATCGCCGCGCCCAAACGCGGGCTGGCCACGTTCTCTGTTAGCGAACCGTGAAAGCGCGTCACGCGAACGCCGCCTGTGAGCGTCAGCCATGTTGACGGGCGATATTGATCTTCGAGAAAGAAGACTAAAAGATTCCCGCGCGGATGCTGATCTTGACGTAAGTTAATCGGAGCGCCGTTGCTATCGAGGCCCTTTAGGCTAAAGGTCGCCGAGTCGCTTTGGAAGAAGCCGTAGAAGCCGGCCTTCGCGCTGTGCTGACGCGTGGCAAAGTCAAGCACCGCCTGCGCGCCGGCATATTGCGAACTGCGTTCGTCGCGCGGGATTACCGGCGTGTCGTTTGCCCCGCCAATGAAGGATGCGCGGTTAAAGTGGTAGAAAGGTGACAGAGTCAGCAGCACTTTGCTGTTCACCGTACGCACCCAGGAAAAGTTGATAAAAGCATCGCGCTCACGTTCGACATCACGCACGCCGAGATCTTGTGCGTCCTGATCGTTTGGCACCTGGTAAAAGTCTTTGCGCAGCGCCGTTACCAGGCGGAATTGGTCTTTCCGGCCCGGATTGAAAATCATAGAGGCAAATCCTCCGAACCCGTTGCTTTGATCGTGCAGCACCTTCAAGACCGGGGTTTCCAAACCGTAATCACTTCGGTTGGCATTAATACTCGCGTAGTAAGCAAAACGCCTGGTGTGACTGCCGAAGTTCAAATGTTCATTCGTCTGATTGAAGTTTCCGTAGGAGATCAGCAACTCGGCTTCGCGTTTTCGATCAAACCCGCTGCGCGGCACCACATTGAATATTCCATAGGTTCTATCCCCGTACTCGGCACTGTAACTGCCGCGTTGAACTTCCAGATAGTCTATGTCCTTGGGATCGAACTGCGGCCCAACCGTATCGGCAAT
>WNFO01000761.1_pt1 | contig 24059 bp, 18 predicted proteins | sample 5400251 | NCBI WGS metagenome assembly WNFO01 (sample SAMN13153354, study PRJNA577476) | soil metagenome | isolation source: 100 cm saprolite under Madrone tree | place: USA:California | collected 2016-06-14
AAATCCTTTGGCGCGCCAGAAGCGACGGCAGCGAAGTTTACCGACGTCACTGCGGCGCTGGGTTTGGATTTTCGCAACCTAGCCTCTCACACTTTGAAAAAATATTTGATAGAAACGATGGGCGGCGGGGCTGCGCTCTTCGACTACGATAATGACGGCCGCCTGGATCTCTTTCTTGTGAATGGCGCGCCGCTCAGCGACCCTACCCCCAAAGGAAGGATTCCGCAGAAGACCGGCCCACAGTATTGGAATCGGTTGTATCGCCAGAAGCGCGACGGAACGTTCGAGGACGTCACGGAAGAGGCCGGGCTGCAAGGATGGGGCTATGGCATGGGCGTGGCCGTAGGTGACTACGACAACGATGGAAATGCCGACTTGTTTGTGACTGCGTATGGCGGCAACAGGCTCTATCACAACAATGGCGACGGCACGTTCACGGACGTCACGACAAAAGCCGGGCTGAACGGCAGCGGCTGGTCCACCAGCGCGGCATGGGTGGACTTAGATAATGACGGGCTGCTCGATTTGATTGTCTTGCGCTACATGGAATGGGATTTTGACGATGTCTGGTGCGGCCCGCCCAAAGAAGGCTTCCGGTCCTATTGCAGTCCTAACCATTTCCGGCCAGCAACTCCGCTCGTATATCACAACGACGGCGACGGCCACTTTACGGAAGTCTCTAAGAAGATTGGTCTCTCTAAGGCAGGGAAAGGCTTGGGAATCGCGTTTGCCGACTACGACCGCGACGGCCGCTTGGATATTTGCGTCGCCAATGACTCCATGTTTGAATTCCTCTATCGCAACAAGGGTGACGGCACATTTGAAGAAGTGGGCTTGATGGCGGGAGTAGCTGTGGATGGCGACGGCGCGACATACGCCGGCATGGGCGTGGACTTCGCCGATTACGACAATGACGGTCTGCCCGATTTGCTCATTACCGACCTGGGCAACCAGGCCTACGCGCTATACAAGAATAACGGCGATGGCAGCTTCACCTACGCGACCTACACCAGTGGACTTGCGGACATCACCCGGCCTCACTCCGGGTGGGGTTTTCGTTTCATGGATTTCGATAACGATGGGTGGAAGGACCTGCTGATCGTCCAGGGACACGATATGGATAACGTGGAGCTGACCACTCCCAATTTACGCTACCGTGAGCCGCCCGTTTTGATTCGCAACACAGGGGGGAAATTTGCAGATATTTCCGCAGCCGCAGGCAGCGTTTTTAAGGAGCCTTGGGTGGGGCGCGGGATGGCCATCGGCGACATTGACAACGATGGCCGCCTGGATGCAGTGATCACCACGAATGACGGAGCGGCGCATATTCTGCGAAATGAGACGCCTACGAAAAACCACTGGCTGATTTTGAAGCTGGTGGGGCATCGTAGCAACCGCGACGGCATCGGCGCCGAAGTGAAACTGACGACTTCAAAGGGCATGCAGCTTCAGACCGTGACCACGGCAGGTAGCTATCTGTCCTCGAGTGATAAGCGGGTGCACTTCGGCCTGGGAACGGAGGGGGTAGCCCAACGAGTGGAGATCCGCTGGCCGAGCGGGATTGTGCAAGTATTAGAGGCCGTGCGCGCCGATCAGATTTTGCAGGTGGACGAACCGTTGCCGACTGATGCGCCACGCGGAGCAGCGAAGCGATAACGGAGGCTTCGCAGGATACCTAGAAACCTTTCCAATTGTCATTCCGGGGACGATCTCGGATCCGATGTCGAGGGCAAAGGTATGGTCTACCCCAGTGTCTTCTTTTCAGACAATCCATTCACATCGGGGCGGCTTAGATCGGGACCTGGCGGCCAAACTGCAATACAGAAGCTGCACAAACTTCTGTAACCCAGAGAATATTTTCCCGTAAGCCGAATGGACTCAACCGTTAAGACGGGAGTAATTAGGTCACATGAAGGGCCCTTGACACCCGTAGTGCTTTTGCATTAGCGTCGCCCGCCAAAGGGGTAGTGTAAGCGCACCTCTCCGTTATTTCGCGGGAGGACGGTTGGAAGCTCTTACAGGGAGGAAAAACATGGAAGCAATTTTGAGGTTGTGCAGTGGTGTGCGCAACCGGATGGAAGTTCGCCACGGCTTGGTCGCTGGGCTGGCCATTTGCTTGGCTGTCCTCCTCTGCCCGTGCGAAGTGCGTGCGCAAGCGGTTAGCAGAATCAATGGCACGGTAACTGACCAAAGCGGTGCGGCAGTTCCGGACGCGAAGGTGACGGTGACGAACGTGGATACCAACGTGTCCCAGACAACCGTTACTACCTCTGTGGGCACCTATCTGGTCGTCGACCTTAACCCTGGCACGTATATTGTTAAGGTCGAAAAAGCTGGGTTCAAATCCTTCGTTGACAAGAATGTTGTCGTGGTGGGTGGGGCAACATCGACAGCCAACGCCACTTTGGATCCTGGCTCAGTCACGGAGACAGTTGAGGTTACAGCTCCAGAAGTCGCTTTGCAAACGGAGCAACCGGAGATCGGTACGACGATAAGCGAGACGCTCACGCAAGAACTTCCCCAGTTGGTTAGTGGAAGTAACCGTCAGATTGACAATTTTATCTTTCTGGCGCCCGGCGTTACGGGCAATGGATTCAGCCACCGGATTAACGGAGGTGTGGACCAGCAGACAGAGATAATGTTCAATGGCGTTCCCGAGGCTTTTTCAGAGACCGCCGGCTTCACATTTTGGAATCAGCCGCCTTACGACTCGATAAGAGACGCGGATATTCTGACGGGCACGTTTTCGGCGCAATACGGTCTGGGGCAAGGGGTCGAGCAGTATCACACGAAGTCCGGGACCAACGCGATCCATGGCGACGCTTTTTTCTTGTACCGGGACGACACGTATCTTGGTGCCCCCGGCGCCTTCTATGATTTGAATCCAAACAATGTTGGGAAGGTTGACCAGCCTAACCAGGACATCGAAAACAACTGGGGCGGGTCTATCGGCGGACCAGTGTTCTTCCCAAAACTCTACAACGGGCGAAACAAGACCTTCTGGTTCTTTAGCTATGACCGGTACAGGAAGGCGGTCGGGCAGTCTCCCATCACGCTTCCCACACCGGCGGAACTTTCAGGTGATTTCAGCGGCTTGGTCAACCCGCTTAATAACAACGCCCCCATACCCATCTTCGTTCCGATCGCCTGGAAGACCACTCCCTCTCTTGTACCAGCTGGTTGCTCCGTGCCGGCAAGCGGTGCTGGTAGTCCGGGAACCCAGTGGCCCGGGAACAAGATTCCGACCAGTTGTTTCAGCTCGGTTTCCGCGGGCCTCCTCAAACAGTTCCCGATCCCTGCGCCAACCAACTCGAACGTAGTCAACAACTATATCCCTACGACTATCCCCATAAACCTGCAGACGGATCTCAGCGTCAGTATTGATCATAACTTGACGTCGAAGCAAGCCATCCATGGCCTTTACTGGCGACAAAAGTACCCGCAGCCGAGCAACCAGGACTGGGTCAATAGTCCTTTAAGCAACGCGTTCGTCAACACGATCTTGGGGCGCGGCGTGGATATCACTTATTCGAACGCGATCTCTTCCAGGCTCGTGTTAACTGGCGGTTTTTTATACGTTTACCAGGCCAATGATTTCTTTCCTACGCATCTACTGTCAGGGCAGTTCCCTGGCACTTTGCCCTCGGGTCTATCCGGGCAGCCCAATGCTTTTCCGAGCATTATTTTTGGCGGGGGCGGATGGCAGCCACAAAGCTGGGGGCCCGGAAACGGCCTGTCATCGACCATCAATCACAAAACGGGATTCTCGTATCTGGCTAACTTGCTCTACATAAGGGGCCGGCACACCATGAACATCGGTGTCGATATCCGAAAGACGCTCCAGGACGACTTCGAAGCGGGCGGCTCCGGGGGCCAGCCGGGAGCCGCAGGATTGATGACGTTTACCTCCGACGTAACGGCAGACCCTAGTGAAACTACACCCGGCGCAAATACGGGAAATGGGTTCGCAAGCTTCCTGCTCGGAGATGCTACCTTAGGAGCTAGGGGTGGCGCGGGCAACACCAACCTCAGGAACACCTATATCGCTCCTTACTTCCAGGATGACATGCAGCTTAAGCCGCGCCTCAAGGTGAACTGGGGTGTGCGCTGGGATTTGGCATTTCCCTTTACGAATGATTTCAAGACTAACCAACTTACGTTCTTCGATCCAAATGTCGTAAATAGCGCTGAGATCAACCCTCTAACCGGTAAGCCGCTCATGGGTGGTATGGCGGAGCTGGGAACGTGCTCCGCATGCAGTGGCTGGAGTCACCAAGAGATGAACTGGCACCATTTAAGCCCCCGCATAGGGTTTACATATCAGTTGAACAACAAGACCGTATTGCTGGGCGGCGTTTCGTGGTATTGGCTGGACACGGGATCCTTCGAATACGGCGTTAACAAGGTTGCAGTGAACTACGGGAACAACCTGAATGGCCAAGTGTCCATTGGCCAGCCAGCACCGCAGATCCCCGGCTTGGGTCAGTGGGATACACGTCCACTCCCGGGGCTACCATCGCTTGGTTTTAGTCCAAGCTTCTTTAACGGTACATCTATTTTGGGATTTGGGCAGGTGCACGAGCTGCCCAGGCACGTCAACCAGGCTTATGATGAGCAATTTGTAATTGGTATTCAGCGTGAACTGCCCTGGAACATGTTCCTTTCAGTTTCTGGCGTGCACACGCATGACGTCCACTTGCCGGCGACGCTACAGTCTGGAATTCAGTCGCTTCCGTACAGCCTTATAACATCGGTTTGCCCGCAGGGCCCGACGGTCACTAAAACCACTGATTGCGTCCTCGCCCAGCCGTGGACCTCTTCGGCGGCCCAAACGTTTATGGCCACTCAGGGTACCTTCGGTCAGGTCACGTACCCCACGGGTACCTGTGGAAACCCTGGGGGGCCCGTCACGTACTACGCCCCGTATAATAGTTTCTGCCAAGAACAGGGCACGGGAACGCCTCTTTTCGTGACCAAGCTTCCTTATCCGCACATGCCCTTTGTGACCAACAACTTTGATACTTCGGGAGCGGATAAATATAATGCACTTCAGGCCAGCCTGCAGAAGCGCACGGGCAACGGGTTAACCTTCTTGGTCTCTTATACCCTCTCGCGGTATTTGACGAACACAGATAGCGGTTTCTCAACGTTCAACTTCAGAGGTCTGAACCCGGCCAACCCCAACGCAGAATGGTCTGTGGGCAATAATGACCAGACCCACGTGCTCACCATGGCCGGGGTGTATGAACTGCCGATCGGTCCCGGAAAGAAATTCTTGAACGCCGGTGGCACGGCTAGGAAGAATTTGCTCGGCGGTTGGAAGCTTGCCATGGTCAACTACTACGAGAGTGGGACACCGCTCCAATTGCATGCATGCCTCGACCAGTTTAACTGCGACCCGGTAGTCGGCAACATCTTTGTGGGCAACCGGCCAAACCTTGTGTCGAACAATTTCGGTTTCAACTGGAACAATTATTACAAGGGGCAGCCACTCATCAATACCGCGGCCTTTGCTCCGCCGGGCGACTGGACTATTGGAAACGCGGCTCCCCTCTTTAATACCATCCGTGCGCCGGCTTACTACGATGAAGACATGTCACTCTCAAAGAAGTTTTTCTTTGGCGAGCGGTTCAGCGGCGAGTTGACCATCCAATTCTTCAACGTGCTCAATCGGATGCTTCTGAACAACGGTCCCGCTAATGGAGCTGGCATCCAGTGCTTTGATGGCAACGTTTGGGACCAAGCCCAGTTCGGGCGGAGCCCTACTTTTGGCAAAGCCAATTTCGCTGGACAAAATTGTCAAGGCAATACACCGAGGAGAGGGCAGGCGGAATTTAAGATATACTTCTAAATCAGGCCAGGAGCCGAGGCTCTAGACTTCGGATCTCTTTCTTGGCGCTGCTTGCTGCAGCGTGGACATTCCAAAGCCGGGGCCTTCGGGTCCCGGCTTTGCCATCTGGAGGCGCGATGAAGCCGCGGACGAATTTCCTACTAGGTTCGAAAAGTTTCTCGAAACAAGTCGCAGTTCTCCTTGCATTGCTTCTTGAAGTAACTCTCGTTTGGGCCGCAGACAAGCCCTGGAAGACCAAGCCGTTCCAGCAATGGGACCAAAAGGAGCTTCAAACTATCCTAACGGATTCACCCTGGGTGCGGGTAGCTACGATCCAGCGCACATGGCTTCCGGTTTCAGAGAAGGACGTTGCACCCGACCCTCAGATCAACGGAGGTGTGAGGCAAATGCCCGCCGGGGGCGGCCAAGCTGCAATACGAGCTGGCGAGGGCTCGTGGAGGGAGCTGAACGTTTTTATTTATTGGCAATCCTCGCGCGTGATGCGCGCCGCCTCGGCGCGCCAGGCGGTTCTGCACGGCGAAAACGTGGACGTCGAAAAATATGCCAGCGAGCCCCAGAGCGAATATCAGATTATTCTGCGCATGGAGGACATGACCCCGTTCGTACAGCATAACGAAGAGTTTTTCAAGACCAGCGCATTTCTTCAGATGAAGAAGGGTAAGAGCAAGATCTCCCCTAGTCATGTCCTTTATGAACGCAACCAGAAGGGATTGATTCAGAATGCCGTCTTTTTCTTTCCCAAAACTGGTCCTTCCGGCCCCGCGGTTTCCGGCGACGAGACAGAGGTGCAGTTCTCTTGCAAAATTGCGGACTCCACGGTGCGCGCCGATTTCAGGCCGCGGGAAATGGTGGATCAGTCCGGCCCTGATTTGTGATGGCGTGTGCCGGCCACGCGCTGTTTTTCCTTTGAGGGCTGAGCAGCCACCGTCCTATAATTTGCAGAGAGGGAATTTTCCGTGTCCTCTGCGCTCTTGGTGGTAAATCGCAGCAGCCTTCCTACGCGAACTCTTTCATTCTCGGCCTCTCGTGCTGGGCAGGGCAGCGCCTCCGGGATTTGTGCATCTCTTTCCCTCCCCTGCCTCATATGTTTCCTTGGCCTCCTGCATAGTCCAGCAGCAAGGGCGCAAAGTTCTCCGGGCAGCACGCAGCAAAGCCCATCTTCCACGAAGCTGGCTACCGCGGCTCAGACGAACGTCGGTCCAGCCGTTGCCGAAAATGCAGTCAAGCCTGGCGAATCTCTCACCCCCGATCCCGCGCTCGCTCCAGCGAGATTGTTTTTGCAACGAGGAATGCTGAGCGAGGGCGAGGCAGCCATAAGAGACTATTTGCAGGCGCACGCGGGCTCCGCGGATGCGCATTTCTTGCTTGGTTTCATCTTGTTCAGGCAGGTGCAGGCAAAATGGCTGGAAGCAGGGAAAAAGGACAGCGAAGCCTTGCGCTACAATAGCGGAGATTTGAGCGGCTCGCTAGTTGCGTATCGCGATGCGAAGGTTAAAGAATCGCTCGCAGAATTTACCGCCGGAGCAAGGCATCACGTCCCGAACGCGTTTGATCTGAAGATCGTGGGCCTCGACTATGTCCTGCTCAAGGATTACATCGACGCCGACCATTGGCTCACGCGGTCGCTCCAATGGGATCCTCGCGACGCGCAGGCCTGGTACTACTTGGGGCGCACGAAATACAGCGAGAGCCAGTTTCCGGAGGCGATTGAAGACTTTGCGCAGTGCTTAAAACTGGAACCGCGGAACATCCAGGCGGAAAACAACGTGGGATTATCTTACGAGGCCCTCGGCCAGCGGGACCAGGCCATCCAAGCCTTCAAAAACGCCATTGCCTGGGAAGAGCAAAGCCCGACCAAAGACCCTGAGCCGTTCATTGAGCTCGCTCACCTGTACCTGGGCCAAAATCAACCGGAAAAAGCAGTGCCCTATCTCTCGCAGTCTATCGCCATTTTCCCGAGGGTATCCAAAGCGCATGAGACACTAGGAAAAGCCTACTCCCTGCTACATCGGCTCCCCGAGGCCCAGACGGAACTGGAAAAGGCCGTTGCGCTGGAGCCGGAAACGGCTTCATTGCACTGCATGCTGGGCCAGATCTATAGGCAAGAGCGAATGGTTTCGGAAGCCAAGTCCGAATTCGACCGCTGCGCCGCGCTGCAGGAAACGCAAGCTGCCAACCCTTCAGGAACGAAATAGTCAACAAAACGGTGCGCCACAGCTCTTCCGAAGACGTCTAATGGGCGGGCGCAACCGTACTGACGGCCAATGTTGCGCCGAGTCTTGGATAAACATCAGGGCGAAGTCAATCCTCCTGCACGCCCACTGCATACTCCCATCGGAAGCTATTGATGCAACAAATATTTAGCTGGAATCGTTCCCCGACAAGACAAGGCCATGGCGAGACCCGCCACGGGGGTCCGGCAAGCTGGCCATTACGACACCGCGCTAGATCAGGGCTGAATGCCCTTGCCCTCGAGGATGGTTATGATGCGGTCGACGCCGAGGATGGAGATTTCTTCGACGGCGCCGCCGGGCCAGTGGATTTCGAGCTTATCAACCTTGGAGAGAGTCCCCAGCCCGAGATGGACGCGCTGGTCGGAGCTGGAACCGTAGCTGCCGCCGCTGAAAACATCGGCACGCTGGCGGATTCCTCCGATGGTCAGGAACACTTTGGCGCCGATGGCATCGCGGGGGCCCTTGGGACCGCCGATCAGTTTCAAGGTGAGCCAGTGGTTGGCGTTCTTGACCACGTTCCGAAGCAGGGTAGGAGGCGAGTCCATATTATTGAGGACAACGTCGATGTGGCCGTCGTTGAAGAGATCGCCGAAAGCGGCGCCGCGCGCCGGAATGACGGCGGCGAGGCCGCTGCCTGTGGCGGGCGGAACTTCCTGGAATTTCGCGCCGTCAAGATTGCGAAAAAGCTGCGGGCGCTCGGCCCAGGTGGTGCCCCATTCTGTGCGGTCGGCGATGGGGTAGACGTGGCCATTGGCGATGAAGATGTCGAGAAGGCCATCGTTGTCAAAGTCCAGAAAGCCGGCGCCCCAGGCAAGAAACGGAACTGTGAAGTTACCGAGGCCGGCGCGAAAGGAGACGTCCGTGAAATTGGCACCGCCGTCGTTGCGATAAAGCGTTTTGTAGTCGTCGGAAAAGGTAGTGATGAAAAGGTCGAGCTTACCGTCGCGATTGTAATCGCCGAGGGCGATGCCCATGGAGGCTTGGGCGCGGCCTTCTCCGTTGACAGCGAAACCACTGTCATAGCTCACATCTTCAAACGTGCCGTCGCGACGGTTGCGATAGAAGTAGTTGGGTGTGGAATCGTTGGCGACAACGAGGTCCAGCCAGCCGTCGTCGTCGAGGTCGGCGAAAACGGAAGCGAAGCCGTAGCGGCCTTCGCGGTCGGCGACGCCGGCTTTGAGACTCACGTCGGTAAAGGTGCCGTCGCCATTGTTGTGGAAGAGATGGTGGCTTTCGCCGATCAGTCCCATGGGACCGCAAAAAACCGAGACGCCACGGTATTGGCAAGCGCCTTCGGGGACGCCGTTTTTCCCGGCGAAGATGGGACGGTCGACGTTGTAATTGACGTAGCCGGGAACGAAGAGATCAAGCAGGCCGTCGTGGTCGTAGTCTCCCCAGGTGGGGCCGGTGGACCAGCCGCCGAGAGTGACCCCGGCCCTTTCGGCGACGTCGGTGAATGTGCCGTCGTGGTTGTTGTGGTAGAGACGGTTCTTGCCGTAGTTGGCTACGTAGATGTCCGGCCAGCCATCGTTGTCGTAGTCGGCTACGGCGACGCCGAAGCCCCAGCGCTCGTTGGCGACGCCGGCCTTGTCAGTGACGTCAGTAAACGTGCCGTCATGGTTGTTATGGAAGAGCATGGCGCGGGGCGGCCGTTCCTTGCCCTTGATGGAGGGGACCGTGGAACCGTTGAGGAGATAAATGTCGAGCCAGCCGTCGTTGTCGTAATCGAGGAGGGCGACGCCGGAGCCCGGGGCGTCGATGATGGTGGATTTTTCGGACCCGCCGGAACGATGATGGAATTTATCGAGACCAGCCTCCTTGGTGATATCGATGAACACAACCGGCGCGCCGTCGACAAATCCCCCTGCGGTGATCGGGCGAGACTTGGAATCTCTTATGGGCGCGTGGGCGCCGCCAGTGGCCATTCCTGAATTTCCAGCTGGGCGAGGTGGCGGTGGCTGTGCTTGTGGGTTTCCTGGTTGGGGCTCTTGACAGGCTGCTGGCGGAGTTAATGGCCAGGTCCAAGAGAACAAGAAAGCCACAATGGCGAGGCCAAGAGGAAGGCGCATGGTTGGAACATTATGCAGTCTTGGGAGCTCAAGAAGGAATGTCAATGGCTTTCGGTGTCGTTTCCTCCTTCCCTGCTGCAAATTGAAAATAATGGCCCGAAAGACCCGCGCAATCCGGCGACCTGGTTCGAGCCAGCGAAGAGATGCACTTCCAGATCCAATTCTTGAGGTTCACCATCGAGAGAATGTTGGCTAGCCAAAATTGGCGGAGTGGACTTTCGCCAGGTCGCTATCCGGGCAAAATTGACAGCGGCATAATCGTCCCTAGCCCATTCCAATTCAGTGGCTTACGCGGGAAGGAATAGATGACATGAGGATGTATTGACAGACCATGCTGGCGAAGGAATAGTCGAAATCCGCTGCTTACGTCGCCAAAGGTGGCCACCCCATGAAACCGAGTGCCGCACTTCTGTCCTTGCTATCGCTCTCGTGTGCCTGCGTGGGATTCGGGCAGGAAGCGAAAGAGCCCGACCCGCACAAGGCCATCCTCGAGCGGCTCGATTCCCTATCGGTCTTGCCGCTGGCTGAGTGGCGTTCCCACGGCGACCTCCCGCACCCCGAAGATACGAGCATCAATGATGGGGACTGGCAGACCGTAAAAGTGAGGGAACCGTGGAAAACGGGCTCGCGTGTTCTTCGGCGCTGGGTGGAGATTCCGGAAAAGGTCAACGGTTACTCGACACAAGGGACGAGAGTGAGACTGGAACTGAACCTCCAAAGCGAAGAAAGCATGATGATCACCGTCTTTTCCAACGGCTCACTTGTGGCCCGCACGGATGAGGACATGCAGCAGCCGATTCCGCTCACGGAAGGCGCGCAGCCAGGGCAGAAATTCCTGATTGCCGTGCGCGTGAGCTGCACGGAAGCAAATACCGGAATTTATCGCAGCGAGTTGCGATTCGAAGCTCCCAAAAGCCGCCCAGATCCCGCACTGTTCAGGACTGAAGTCCTCGCTGCCCGACCGATGATCGCTGCGTTTGCCGAGGGCAAGGCCGAGAGAGAAAGCCAATTGGATGCGGCGGTTAAGACGGTGGACTTCACGGCCCTGGATCGCGGTGACCAGGGAGCGTTTGACGAATCTGTGCGGCAGGCACAAACCAAATTGCAGCGCCTGAACCCGTGGATGAAGAAATTCACCATTCGCGCTGCGGGCAACTCCCACATCGATATGGCCTGGCTATGGCCTTGGACGGAAACGGTCGAGGTCGTCCGGAATACTTTTCGTAGCGCTCTCGATCTGATGCAGGAATACCCGGACTTCCGGTTCACCATGTCCTCCGCCCAAACTTATGCGTGGATGGAAGAGAAATATCCCGATCTATTCAAAGAAATTCAGCAGCGCGTGCGGGAAGGCCGCTGGGAAATCGTCGGCGGCATGTGGGTGGAGCCTGACCTGAACATGCCGGGCGGCGAATCTCTGGTGCGGCAGATTCTCACCGGCAAGCGCTACTTCCAGCAGAAGTTCAATGTGGATGTCAAGATCGGATGGAATCCCGACTCCTTTGGCTACAACTGGCAGCTCCCGCAGATCTACAAAAAATCAGGGATGAATTACTTCCTGACCCAGAAGATCTACTGGAACGACACAACGAAATTTCCCTACAGGCTCTTCTGGTGGGAAGCGCCGGACGGAAGCCGTCTGATGACCTATATTCCCCATGACTATGCCAACGACACGAATCCCGTGAAGATGGCGGATGATCTTTCCGCCTACGCTCCGGCCATGTATGCCAGTGATCCGCCCGATGGCCGTGAAATGATGCACCTGTACGGGGTTGGGGATCATGGCGGCGGCCCGACGCGCACCATGCTGGACATCGCCAAGCGCTGGATGGATCCGGATGTCGTTTACCCGCGCCTGCAGTTCGGCACCGCTCGCGGATTCTTTGATGACTTGGAGAAAAATCAGGCCAACCTGAATTTGCCGACGTGGCGGAATGAAATGTATTTCGAATACCACCGCGGCGTCCTAACCACGCAAGCAGAAACCAAGCGCCTGATCCGTACGACCGAAGAATTGCTTCTCGACGCGGAGAAGTTTTCTGCGCTTTCGACACTATTCGGCAAGAGCTATCCCGCGAACGATTTCAACGGAGCATGGCAGCGGCTCTTGTTTGACGATTTCCACGACATTTTTCCCGGGTCGGGCATTGCCGTGAATTATCTCGATGCCAAGCGCAACCTGGAAGATGTCGGGCGCACCGGCAATGCCATCCTCGAAAGCTCTCTCGACGAACTCTCCGCCTCCATCAACACGCAGGGCCCCGGTGTTCCGGTAGTCATCTACAATTCGCTCTCGTGGCCGCGCAAAGAAGTGATTGAGACCGAGGTACAACTCGCTGCATCCACGCAGAAAGTTGAGGTCGTTGATTCGGCGGTTAGACCCGTGCCGTCTCAGTTGATTTCAATCGAGCAAGGCACACATCGGGCACACCTGTTGATATTGGCCAGCGTGCCGGCGCTCGGCTACAAGACCTATTTCGTGCGCGCGGCCGTCAAACCTGCCTCTTTCGCGGCATCGGTGAACAGTACTGGCGATACCCTCGAGAACGAATTCGTGCGCGTCAAAGTCGACTCACAAACCGGCTGCGTGACCGGCGTTTTCGACAAGCGCAGCCAAACGGAAGCGCTGGCGCCCGCCGAAACCGATTCCGGCGGCCCCAAGACTTCGGCCTGCGGGAATCTCCTGCAGGTGTTCCGGGATAAGCCCAAACAGTGGGATGCCTGGAACATCGATGCGGACTTCGAAAAGGAACATTGGGATCTCGACAAGGCAGACGAGGTCAAGCTGGTTGAGAATGGTCCGCTGCGCGCCGTCATGCAGGTAAAGAAGCATTTCCAGAATTCGACGTTTGTTCAAGACATCACCGTGGCGGCGAGCAATCCACGCGTGGACGTCAAAATGAGCGCCGACTGGCGCGAGAAGCACATCCTGCTCAAGGTTGCGTTCCCGCTCAGCGCACACAATCAGAAAGCAACATTTGAGATTCCGTACGGCTCCATCGAGCGGCCCACCACCCGCAACACGCCGACCGAACAGGCTCAATTCGAAGTGCCCGGCCTACACTGGGCGGACATTTCCGACGACAAACACGGGCTCAGTTTGTTAAATGACTGCAAGTACGGATACGACGCCAAGGGCAACGTCTTGCGGCTCTCCTTGCTGCGTTCGCCCGAATGGCCGGATCCTCACGCCGATGAGGGACACCACGCATTCACTTACTCTTTTTACGCTCACCCAGGAAGCTGGCGCGATGCGCAGACGGTTCGCCGCGGGTTCGAACTCAACTACCATTTGCTGGCGTATCAAACGCAGAATCACCAAGGCAGCCTCAAGGACGAACACTCTTTCCTAGAAGTGCAGCCGGACAACGTGGTTCTCACCGCGCTGAAAAAGGCCGAGGATGAGGAAGCCCTGGTCCTGCGATTTTACGAGTGGGCGGGGAAGGAAAGTGATATAAAGCTGCTGCTTCCTGCGGGCGCGAGCTCCGCGGCCGAGACTGACCTCATGGAGAAGCCCGTGGCGGATCTAGCACTTCAGGAGGGCACGGTGACGGTGCACACCAGGCCGTTCGAGATCAAGACGCTGCGAATCCGTTTTGCGCCGAAAGTGCCGGCAGCGCCAGCCGCGAGGAGCTCAAACTGAACGCGCCTCTAGGAAAAGCCACTGTCGTCGGTGCGCTTGGTGGTCTGCTGTTTGGTTTCGACACGGCGGTCATCGCCGGCACGACGCACTCGCTCACGGCCGTTTATGGGCTTAGCCCCAGAGCTCTGGGCCTCACCGTCTCGATGGCGCTGATCGGTACGATCGTTGGCGCGATGTCGGCAGGCATCCCCGGCCAAAAATGGGGAGGGCGGGAAACCCTGCGCGTCCTTGCCGTCTTTTATGTTCTGTCTGCCTTGGGATGCGCCTTCGCGTGGAACTGGTACGTACTGCTTGCCGCGCGCTTCATTGGAGGGCTGGGGATCGGCGGCTCCTCCGTCCTTGGGCCCGTTTATATTGCTGAACTGGCTCCTGCGAAGCTGCGGGGACGACTGGTGGGCCTTTTTCAGATCAATATCGTCATCGGCATATTGCTGGCTTATTTTTCCAACTATTGCATCGCGCGGATGGGACTTGGCGCCGCCGAATGGCGCTGGCAGTTCGGCGTCGCGGCGCTCCCAGCCGTCCTCTTTCTGGTGATGCTGTTCGGCATTCCTCCCAGTTCTCGCTGGCTGGTCACGCAAAATCGCGTCGAGGAAGCACGTTCAGTGCTTCAGCTGATGGGTGCGGAAAATCCTGAGGTCGAACTTCGCGAGATCGTGGAGTCGATCCATCTGGAGCGGCTGCAAACTTCGGAGCCGCTCTTCGCATGGAAGTACCGGCTCCCCATTTTTCTGGCGATCTCGATTGGAATGTTCAATCAGCTTTCCGGCATCAACGCCATTCTTTACTATTTGAACGATATCTTTGCCTCCGCGGGTTTCAGCAAAATGTCTGGCGACTTGCAAGCAGTGGCCGTTGGCAGCATGAACCTGGCGGCCACCCTGCTGGCGATGACCGTCATCGACAAGCTGGGCCGCAAGACTCTTTTGTTGATCGGATCGGTTGGCACGGCCGGGTGTCTTGCCGGTGTCTCCGGGGTATTCTTCACTGAGAGCCACCAGAGCTATCTCCTGTGGCTGCTGGTGGCCTATATCGCCTTCTTTGCCATTTCGCAGGGAGCTGTAATCTGGGTTTACATCAGTGAAGTATTCCCCAACCGCGTACGCGCAAAGGGTCAGGCCCTTGGAAGCTCTTCGCACTGGATCATGAACGCCATCATTGCCTATACGTTTCCACAGCTTGCAAAATCTTCGGGGGCCTACCCCTTCGTGCTGTTCTCAGCCATGATGGTGGTGCAATTCTTCGTCGTGCTGTTCTTTTATCCGGAGACCAAGGGAGTCACGCTGGAACAGATGCAGCACCGCCTGGGCATTGAATAACCAAGAGCGACAAGTCCGCGCGCATTCATCAAAGCGCTCAGATAAAAGGCTAGCGTCGTCGTACACGCACGAACTGAAGAGCCATTGTTCCCTCAAATAGCTGCACCTAATAAGTCGCACCCAAAATGCCTTTCGTTCCAGCAGAGGAATCGCCATGCAGAATTTGGCTTCCCGAGGGGGCGCTCCCGACGTGGTGAATCGAAAGAGCAGGAAACTTTCGAGCGAGGGTCTCTGGAGCGGTCGGCTGAATAACATCGCCATTACCAAAGATGAAGACCGGCGTTGGGAATCAATAGCATGCCAAGACGGCGCATAATATATTATTTGAACGAAATTCACGGATTCGCGGAGGTTCGATGAACATCCCTTAACAATCCAGCTTTACGCTGGGCGTTCTTTTTCATTCTACAGGAGGGAGATGTGAACTACGGTGTGCTGCTTCAATCCGCACTGGTGGCGTTGCTTCGGAATAAAATGCGAAGCGTGCTGACGGTGCTGGGCATAACCATCGGGATCGCGGCGGTGATTTGCGTCGTCGCCATAGGCAAAGCTGGACAAGCTCAAGTCGAACAGCAGTTGAACAACCTGGGAGATAATTTTGTTTGGATAGAGGCGGGCGGGCGCGCGGTGAATGGAGTGCGCACCGGCACGCACGGAACAAAAACGCTCACTTTCGCCGACGCTGTGGCCATTAAGAATCAAATCTCGTTGATCAAGAGCGTTTCACCCAACGTCGATGGTCCGGTGCAGATCATCTATGGAAACCAAAACTGGTTTACAGGGTTCCGCGGCGTTACCCCAGAATACTTCGATATAAAACGCTGGTATGTGGATCAGGGAGCCGCATTTTCCCAGGACGATGTCGACAGAGCCGCGGATGTCTGCGCGATCGGTCGCACCGTACGCGATCAACTTTTTGGCGTTGAAGATCCGATTGGAAAAGTGATGCGTGTCAAGGACCTGCCTTGTAAGGTCGTGGCCACCCTCCATCCGAAGGGGCTATCCGTTTCCGGGCAGGATCAGGACGATACCATTCTTATGCCTTACACGACGGCTCAGAAGAAGATCAAAGGCACTACTTGGCTGGACGACATCCTGTGCTCGGCGGTATCGCAAGCCGCCGTCAAAGTGGCTGGTCAAGAGGCGGCAGCTGTGCTCCGCGATCGCCATCATTTGCGCGCAGAAGAGGAAGATGACTTCAATATTCGAAACCCTGAAGACATTATTCAGGCGCAACTCGAGGCCAGCCGGACTCTTACCGTTCTTTTGATCGCCATCGCTTCCATTTCCTTGGTGGTCGGCGGAATCGGGATTATGAATGTCATGCTCGTTTCCGTCACTGAGCGGACCCGTGAGATTGGCGTTCGGGTGGCCGTTGGCGCGACCGAAGAGGCCATCCAGCTTCAGTTCTTGGGAGAATCAGTCATGCTTAGCCTGGTGGGCGGAGCGGCTGGAGTGCTGTTCGGAGTGGTCGGATCTTACCTGGTTGGCCAGACGCTGCGTTGGCCCATGCAAATGTCGCTTGAGTCGGTGGTGATCGCTGCTGTCTTCTCGATTGCTGTTGGCGTGTTTTTTGGGTATTACCCGGCGAGGAAGGCATCTCTGCTGGATCCCATCGAAGCACTGCGCTACGAATGAAACTGCTGGGTCTAAAGTCTCAGGACAGAGGATGAAAACAAAGAGCAGGTGGTACATCGTGACAAGCCTTGTGGTCTTGGCTGGGCTGTTTGTCGGCTTTGGACTGAACCACAGCGCTCAGCCACAACACTTCACCGCACAGATTGAGCGGGGCGATATCCACGATGTCGTGGAAGCCACGGGAACAATCAACGCGGTGATTACCGTGCAAGTTGGATCGCAGGTCTCGGGCACCATTGCGAAGCTGAATGTCGATTTTAACTCCCGCGTCCACAAGGGCGATATCGTCGCTCTGATCGATCCCGCATTGTTCCAAGGGGCGCTGCTACAGGCTTCCGCGGACTTGGATAATGCCAAAGCCAACGTGGCGGCGGCAAAAGCCAACCTGGAAAAGGCGAAAGCCGCGTCGCAGCAGACCAAAGCTGACTACGACCGCGCCGTTCAGCTCACCAAGGATAACATCACAAGCCAGCAGCAACTGGACCTCGCCAAAGCCAACTATGATTCAGCGAACGCGGCGGTGGGCGCAGCGGCCGCCAACGTTACACAGGCCGAAGCGCAAGTCAGCCAAAAGGCCGCGGCGCTGACAGTGGCCCAAACCAATCTCAACTACACGGTGATCCGATCTCCGATCGATGGCACGGTGGTGGCGCGCAACGTTGATGTGGGACAGACGGTCGCCGCGTCATTGCAAGCGCCAACGGTCTTTACCATCGCGCAGGATTTGAAGAAGATGCTGGTTTACACCAAGACGGACGAGTCTGATGTTGGCAACATCAAACTAGGGAAGGCGGTCACCTTCAAAGTAGATGCCTTCCCAAAAGACACGTTTCGCGGGGCGGTCAGCCAAGTCCGAATGAATCCGACCACCGTGCAAAACGTGGTCACTTACGACACCATCATCGAATTCGACAATCCGGAGCTAAAGCTGTTCCCAGGAATGACGGCATACGTGAGCATCCCCGTGACCACCGTGCAAAATGTGCTGAAGCTGCCGAACACCGCGCTGCGCTACAAGCCTCCCATGGCTCCCGAAGAGATTCTGGCGCTATATAGGCGATACGGAATCGAAGGCGACGAGAAACAACGCACCGGCGACGAGCACTCCTCGTCGGCCAACAGTGGAACACAAAATCTCCCGCGTGCTCCGAGAGCAGAGAATGCGATCGTATGGAAGCTGCATGCGGATAACACCGTGGAGCCCGTCAAGGTTTCCTTGGGGATAACCGATCATTCTTATACGGAAGTGACCGCGATTATTAGGGGGGAATTGAGGGAAGGAGACGGACTCATTATTCGTTCCGTGATGCCCAAAACGCAGACTCCAGGAGGCGCGGGGATAAGGCGCTAGTGCTCCGCAGATGAACCTGGGCTATGTCAACGATTGATTCGATGCCGACCGTCAACCAAACCGCTCCGGCGCTTGTCTCCGCCGGAGGCGCGGTCATCCGCGTGGAAGACCTCCACAAGTACTACGATCTTGGTGAAACACGTGTGCACGCGCTCCGCGGTGTCAGCATTGTGATTGGGCAGGGAGAGTTCGTGGCCATCATGGGGGCGAGCGGAAGCGGCAAATCGACGTTCATGAATATGCTGGGCTGTCTCGACCGTCCTAGTTCCGGGCGATACCTGCTCGAGGGTATCGATGTTTCCCAGCACGACAAGAGAGCGCTGGCCTTGATTCGTAACCAGAAGATCGGGTTTGTGTTCCAGGGCTTTAATTTACTGGCGCGCACGACGGCCCTCGAAAATACGGCCCTGCCTACTATGTACACAAAGATCGACAAGGCCGAACGGAGCAAACGTGCCGCGGAGGCGCTGGCGATGGTCGGTCTCGCCGACCGCGCACAGCACTTCCCTTCGCAGATGTCCGGGGGGCAGCAACAGCGGGTGGCCGTCGCGCGTGCCCTGGTGAACCATCCCTCGATCCTGCTGGCCGACGAACCCACGGGCAATCTTGATAGCCGTACCTCTGTCGAGATTATGGACATCTTTCAGAACCTGAACGACAAAGGATTAACCATCGTACTGGTTACGCACGAACTTGATATCGCTCAGTTTGCTAAGCGGGTGCTCGTCTTCCGCGACGGAAAAATTCGTAAGGATGATGCGGTGCTCAATCGGCCCAAGGCTGCGGAAGTCCTGAAGATCATGCCGACCCTCGAAGACTAAAGGGAGTCAACCTCAAGATCGCGTGAGCCTGCATGTAATTGAGTTCGTCGACACCATGCTCATCGGAAGCGTGGAATGAGGGTTCTGCCGGCGGCAGGGCGAAGATCATCCATGACCCGCATCCATGGATTTGAAAGCGCGGACGTCGCGGAAAAATCGCGGTCCGCCTCGGTGTCTTTGCTGTAGTCAATCACGTGCGCGCCAGCAAGTCATTTGGCTCTCCTAAGAAATGCCGGGGACTCCTGGCAGGCTCCATGTTCCGTGGGAGTCTCTAGAACCCCATCGAGACCAAATTCGCGGGACTGGTTGTGGCTTCCGCCATGGGCGGTGATGTCGAGGAGTTATCTTCTCGCGAGTGGAATCACGAGTTTCTCGACATACCTCTGGTGGAGAATCGTCGTTGCCCCTCCATCTAGGGACACAACGGCAGAGACAGAAGTTTGTCCGGCCGCTCTCCATCAGCGACCGTCTTAAGGTAGTTGCCGTGCGCGCTCGTTGCGACGATCACGTCAAGCCGAAGCCCTCCAGTTTTCTCGATGTAGAATACGTAAGTCCCGTCCTGGATGTATGAAATGGCTTGGTCTTGGGTCATTATCCAATGACTGCCGTCTGGCTTGGCTCCGCCCACGGAGTGGATGCGCTCATGTGCGCTCGTTCGGTCGGTCTTGACAACGCACCGTATGCGAAGATATTGAGCCATGTGCGCTTCCTCGCTATTTCAACGCACAGAGTGGGCCAGGGATATGCGCTTTCATTTGGTGCGGGGCTGAGACAAACTGCGAAGTCTTGTCATCAATGCTGTCAGACGGGGGCCGTCTTCCTCAGTCAGCGCGGTGAATCTTAGTCCCAGTCCGCTACCGGGCTTTGCATGGCGGACAACAGCTTCGGCCCTGATTTGTCCTTCCTGAACAAGAAAGTCAAGCTTGACCGTGGTGTCCAGGTCCCGCACTTCTGCTGTTTCGACAAACATTCCTCCCAGACTCAGGTCTCGGACTCGTGAAGTATCCTCACGTCCTTCACAATTCCAGTAGACCCAGACTCCGCTGGGTGTCTGGACTCGCGGATAGTGCCTCCTCGAAGGGATACTTCGACCCGCCAAGAAGTACTTATCTGCGCGCATGTCCGTCCTCTCAAGATCAGGCTAGGTTCCCGAGGCGGCTTTCCATGTGTCCGGATAGCTCTACTCCATTGGCGAAGTCAGCGCTCTCTTTGCGCTGGCAGTAAGCGACCCTTCCTTCGGACCGAACGCCAGCCCATAGAAAGGTGACCAGCACGCGCGTCCCAGCTTGCCAGGGCCGCACAGTTGTGACGCGTGCACCGTGAAGACTCACGTTCTCAGTGACCGTTGTTTTCTCAGGCACAGATTCTTCTGAAAGCGAAACCTCCGCGGCCAATACCTGCGGGATACGCCTTTCGGGCCGACCGCTCGGAATGGGTGCAGCCATGACTTTCCTCCGAGACCTCCCAAAAGGGCCGGAGGACCGCAAGAAAAGTCACAGTATACTTGTAGGACTGTCAAAACCAAAAATCAATCGGGTGTCTACATTAAATTGGAGTAGTTAAACACCTCAGTGTCTGGGTACGGTTCCCACAACCTCTCCTTTGCCTAGTTCATGGAATTGCCATTACTGAAGCGGTCAAGCAGCGTTTGCGAGTGGGCCTTTGCGTTCGAACTCAATGCACCGACGGCCTCGAAAATAATTGTCTTGATCACAGACAGGTCCACTAGTCCAAGATCGAATCTACACAAAGAACGATCACGATTCAAAATCGCCGAGTCTCCTCGAACAGTTCTACTTTGCGTCTCCTGTCCATCGGTCCACCGTCGACAGCAATGGCAGGTTAGGCCGGTCCTTGATGTACAGGGTGGGCTATCAGAGCGCAATGTGGGCCGAGCTAGGGTAGCCAATTCGCCGCGCTCGGGTATCTACCCCGCCCGATTCCGGTGATTCACCTTCTAACTGGACGCTGAAGATGATTCCCTTTTGATTTGAAATGGCCGTCGTAGGCTAGGCTGAAAGGAAAACAACATGAAGAGGCAAAAGGCTTTCTCTCTCGTTCTACTGCTAATCGAAGTGGTATTCACTCTGTTCATCGCCGGGATCGTAGTGCCGAGTCTACTCCGGTCTGATTTGGCCACGAAAGAGGTTTTGGCTGTGGATTCTCCCCGTACAATCAACATCGTTGGGATTGCATTCTCGTACACGACCCACAACGTCGAATTTGCCATCTTGGGTGCGTTAATCGGCGCGATGGCAGCAATTTGCTATCCCTTTCCCGGCACAAAGCCCAAGAACACGACCTTTCCGCGAACAACCACTCTGCGTGTCGCGTCCCTCCAACGCTGAAACTGTTCTGGCAATTGTTGGATAAGGAGCCCGTCGCGCTTTGCCACGGCATCAGCTGTACACATTCGGCCAAGAGCCGGTACGGTTTTGGCCGAGGTGGACATAAAACAGCCCGTGGTATTTGCGGTCAAGCCATAACCAGCATGGTAATAGCCCGTGGCGCCGCTTCGGAGCATGGCAAGCGGCTCAAATGGAGGACTCAGCTCCAGAATGGACAAGGAAGCCTACTCGAAGACTGATGCAGGTTTCCGGGAGATTGATCTTGATCCTTCACTTGTCAGGATGCTGCGAGATTTCATCGGGGATCGGAACGAAGGCTTTTTATTCCAGACGGAGAACGGCACAATGCTCAACTCGCAATCGGCCTCGGAGCGGCTCCCATCGCCCGGTTTGCTCAGAACGATGAAGCGTTCAGCAAGCTTCAAATCGAATTCTCGCTCACGTTGAAGTGTTTCGGAACGATGGTGACCACCAGCCAAGTTGAGCCGAGGCAAAACTCGGTCAAATGTTCGAGTTCGGCGGCCTCAACTCGTTCGCCGTTTAGATATGTGCCATTCGCGGAGTCCAGATCACATAGCCGAACCATGTCCTGTGTCACGCCTACAGCACAATGCAAAGCGGAAACTTGTGGGTCGTCAATTTCGATGTCAGCTCCGCCACCTGCTCGCCCTATGCTGGTCCTTGCTTTAGTCAGTTGGTAAACAAGGGGGTTCGAGGGGCTGCCCTTGGTGACGGAAATTGTGATCGTCATGTTTCTCGGAGCACATAGGTCCATGTCTGAGGGTAATGCTCCGAAAGGACCGAGGCTATAGGACCAAAGGACGGAAGTTATGGGACGAAAGTACCGACGGTACACGAACAACAAGCGGCATATCACCTTGGGGGATCATCCCCTATTCTCGCGGCGTCACCTCAATTCCACAACCATATGCGTACGCCTTCGGAATACTGGCGACACAGCCGCGGAAGTGCCGGCGTGGGTGCGCTGATAGAGGTTGGACAAGTTTCTGGCCGCAGTCAGTGCTAATCAGTTGTCCAGCCTGACGGCACTTGTCGCTGGAGGATGTACTTCACGTCTTCATCCTCAAAGTAACCAAGCTTGCCCGCAACGCAGGAGATGATTGTGCCCATTCCACTCCCAATGGTTTCATCGAGTGCTTCCCGCAGGTCCAGCTCCCGCGAATCCAACACGGAGTTCACTGAAATGACCCAGCACCTGGAGCCAGCACCCTTTGCGGCAAGCAACTCTGCCACCGAGGATGCATTCTGTTGGTTTGGTGGAATAGCGACAAGGCACTTCGGGTCAAGAGCCTTGAAATGGGCCAGCTCAGAGGTGAACCTGCTCCTCTGCGTTGGGTTTTTAAGGAATTTTAGGTAACGCTGCTGGCGATCTGAACGGATGAACGCCTTGACCGCGGCTTCTTCGTGGTTCATAAGAGGAGATGTTAATTCCATGGTTTGAGTGCAGTCAAATAACCAACCTGCGGTCTCCCCATCTGATCAACGCGGATTGCGGACAAGTGAACTCGCCCGCGAACGCTAGCCGTGGTAAATGGAGGCGATCGCTGCTACACATCCACCCGTCGGCTAGCGCCGGCGAGGTCCTCACTATTCGAAATCGCTGCCTTGGAAAACCTAACGCTGGGGCAGGAACGCGACAACGTGAGGCGTCGGCACTTGAGTTCTCCCGTCGATTTGAACATCAGTTTTCTTCGCGACCAAATGCAGGCGTCCATCAATAACCAACCAGCGTCGAGACGCTGATCAAAACCACGAACGTGGTCGACGACAATAAAGCGCATCCGTCGGCGTTAACTCTGCCGATCGTGCCGTAATTTGATTCTCTGCGGTTATTTGCGGCCGGCGAAGCGCACGCGCAAGGTGAAGGCGCGGCTCTGGCCGCCCGTGAAAGAGCCGAAGTTGGGAGCGTCGACGTTGTTGACCACAGTGTCCGGGTTCAGGCGGGCAAAAATGTTCACGGCTTCGACGCGCGCGGCCCAGAGATAGCCGTGGAAGGCGACTTTCTTTTCGAGGCCGAGATTGAGGCTGGCGTAAGCGGGAAAGCGCAACGCGTTTGGAGGACCGACAAGCTGCTGCTGCAGGTTGACGGCGCTGAAAGGATAGCCGGTGTGGTATTCGAAAAGATAACTTAGGTGGATGCCCCAGATGTGCGTGGGCGTCCAGCCCCAAGTGAGGAGGCGGTTGGGGGTATCCCAGGCGACGTTGCCTGATTGCTGCGGGGCATAGAAAATGGAGCCGAGCGCGGGGTTTAGAACTTCGTTCGAACGGGCGCTGGAACGGGTATAGGTGGCGAACAGTTCGGTGCTCTCCGAAAAAACGTCGTGTGCGGAAATGGTGACGGAACGGTAGCGGTCCTTGCGGTGATCGTGGAGAAGAAAAATTCCGCCGGGCTGCGCCGGTTGTTGGTCAACAAACGCAAAACCGTGACCGCCGTTGCGGGCGAGGAGTTCGAGAGCGACAAGCGTGTTGTGGGCAAGCTTCTGTTGCCAGCCGGCGCTGGAAATGGTGAAACGCGGTTGGCGCAGGCCGCTAGCGGGAAGCACGAACTGGCTTGCGACGGCATCGAGTACGACGACCGTTCCGGTGGGATCGTAAAAGGAGTCGATCTGTTGCTGGTCAAAGGCCTGGCCGATGACGGAGAGATTAAGCGGGGCGTTGTAGATGCCCCAGCCGAGGGAGAGTTTGGCGCGGTCGTCGGCAAAAGGCAGGAAATTGGCGGAGGCGCGCGGCTCGGCCATGGCGCTTTGCGTGAAGCGGTCCC
>WNFO01000764.1_pt1 | contig 24056 bp, 26 predicted proteins | sample 5400251 | NCBI WGS metagenome assembly WNFO01 (sample SAMN13153354, study PRJNA577476) | soil metagenome | isolation source: 100 cm saprolite under Madrone tree | place: USA:California | collected 2016-06-14
ATTCGCAACCCGGTTGGTGCGCGAGCCAGCTGCAATCGCTCTGCCGCGCATTGTCGACACGATCGTGGCGGGCGTCTGACACAGACGCGCTACAATTCTGACAGCTAACGCACGATCAGCTCAAACTGAAAACGCGTCGGCCACGAGGCGGGCTTGCTCGCGTTTGTGTCGGGCGAGGGAGCCGACGGCTGGGCTGGCGCCGGCGTCGCGGCTCGCGTAGGCGATTTCGCTGCAAAAGAGCTCGCGCAATCGCGGTTCCATGAACGTCCATGCGCCCATATTTTGCGGTTCTTCCTGGCACCACACCAGCTTCGCGTTCTTTGGAAACGGCTTGAGCATTTCGCGCAGCCTTTTTTCTGCAAGTGGATACAGCTGCTCGATGCGAATGATCGCTGCGTCATCAACCTTGCGCTCGGTCCGATACTTTAGTAGATCGTAATAGACCTTGCCCGAGCAGAAGATGATCCGCCTTACTTTGTCGGCCGGACCAGCCTCGGGCGAGCCGAGAATTTCTTCGAAGCGGCCATGGATGAATTCCTCCGCAGGCGAGGACGCGAACTTTGCACGCAATAGACTTTTTGGAGTCATAATGATGAGCGGTTTGATGAAGTCGCGTTTCATCTGCCGTCGCAACACATGAAAATACTGCGCGGAGGTGGTGAGGTTGCAGACCTGAATGTTGTCCTCGGCACATGCTTGCAGAAAACGCTCGAGCCGCGCGCTGGAGTGTTCCGCACCCTGGCCTTCGTAGCCGTGCGGAAGTAGGAGCACAATGCCGCTGGGCCGCTGCCATTTCGATTCTGCTGAGACGATGAACTGATCAATGATAGTTTGCGCGGCATTGGCAAAATCGCCGAATTGCGCTTCCCACAAGCAGAGCATTTTTGGGTAATCCAGTGAGTAGCCGTAATCAAATCCAAGCACTGCAGCTTCTGACAACGGGCTATTGTAAATGCAAATGCGCGCCTGTTTTTCGGCCAGGTGCATGAGTGGCACGTACGGTTTACCCGTCTTCGCATCATAGAGAACCGAGTGCCTGCTGCTGAATGTGCCGCGCGAACTATCCTGGCCCGACAATCGAACCGGAATTCCCTCCAACAGCAATGATCCGAAGGCGAGCGCTTCGGCATAATGCCATTCATAGGGGCCGCCCTCTTCAAAGACTTTGCGCTGGTGATCGAGGACGATGCGTTTGATCTTCGGCTGAATCTCGAAACCTTCTGGTATGCGGGTAAGACCATCGACAATGGTCTTGAGCATTTTCTCGCTGATCGCGGTCGGCTCCGAAGTGCTTGTGTATTCCGGCTGAAATATCGCCGTCGATTCCTTGAACTTCGCCTTTTCACTGGCCTTCCGTTTTTCGATGGCGCTGACTTCGTCTCGCGTCATCTCGAGCCGCAGATCAAACTCGGTTTCCAACGAAGCAGCGTCGTCTTCGCTTAGTGTTCCAGCTTCCAGCAGTTCGCGTTTGTAAAGCTGCGTGACCGAAGGCCGTTTCTCGATCTTAGCGTAGAGATCGGGCTGGGTAAACGATGGTTCGTCGCCTTCATTGTGGCCATAACGGCGGTAGGAATACATGTCGATCACCACGTCGCGCCCGAATTGCTGGCGAAAGTCGAAGGCCATGTCGCTTACAAACTTAATCGCGAGCGGATCATCTCCGTTCACATGAAAAATCGGCGCCTCGATCATCTTGGCAATATCAGTGGCGTAGGGAGATGATCGCGCATCTTTGGGAAGCGTGGTGAAGCCGATTTGATTGTTCACCACGATGTGAATAGTGCCGCCGGTGCTGTAACCGGGTAATTGAGATAGGTTGAGCGTCTCGGCTACGATTCCCTGGGCAATGAAAGCGGCGTCGCCGTGCACCAGAAGCGGCAACACTTTTCGGCGATGCTCGGTATCTCCACGAATGCGTTGTCGTGCGCGCGCGTTTCCTTCGACCACGGGATCAACCGCTTCCAGGTGGCTCGGGTTGGAGGAGAGGCGAATCTCGACCTCGCCCCCTGAAGCAAGTCTGCGCACCGAGTGGTAGCCAAGATGGTATTTCACGTCGCCATCGCCGGCCACCAACTCGGGAATGTAATTCTCGCTAAATTCCGTAAAGACCACCTTCAGCGATTTGCGCAAAAAATTCGCCAGCACATTGAGGCGCCCGCGATGCGCCATGCCCATGCAAATTTCCTCGACGCCACCTTCGGGGCATTTATGCAGGATCGTATCGAGAATCACCATGAGCGATTCCGAGCCCTGAAGTGAAAACCGTTTTTGTCCCACGTAGCGCGTGTGCAGGAAGATCTCGAATGATTCGGCTTCGAGCAGCGCGCGCAACAGCGCCACCTGAACCTCGCGCGGCGTTGAATGCTTTTGCGGCCGCGTCTCCAGCCGCTGCCGCACCCACTCACGAATCCGTGGGTCCTGGATATGCATGAATTCCGAGCCGATGGCGTCGGCATAAATTCTCTCGAGGCCGGCGACCATTTCGCGCAAGGTCATCGGCTGATTATCGAGGAAAAATTTCGATGAAACCCGAAGATTGAGATCTGCTTCGCTAAATCCGAACTCGTGCAAACTGAGCAACGGATTGTGCGGTCGCGTCTCTGCCAACGGATCGATGCGTGCAATGGTATGTCCGAGCGAACAATAGGCGTAAACGAGACCATCGACACGTGTTTGCAATGCTGCCTCGCGAGCCTCGGCCTCCGCCACAGTGGCCCCATCGCGCTGCGGCAGATTCCCGAGCTCGAACCCTTCGAAAAAGGCAGACCATCCCGAATCGACTGACTCAGGATTTTCCTGCCAGCGTCGATAGTTCTCTTCGATCAGCTCGACATTTGCGCGAGCATCAATTGACGTACGCATGGCGATTCAATTTCCGATGATTGCGCGGCGCGGCAAGTTGACAGTGCGAAGGCCGCTTCGTTACTTCCTGCGCATATGGGAGCGGCAACTATCGGTAGCGCACGCGTCCCGCGTGCTGGTTTCGGCGTCGCGCCGAAACAATCTTTCCTTCGACTTCCGCCTGCAGTGAACAGAAGTGAGCTCCAAGTAAAGTCCGCGATCGCGAGGACGCGCTCGCCAGCACGCGAGGCGCGTGCGCTCCCCAGACACGCAATCTGCGCGCTTGCTGGGCCGTTGATGCTAGCCATGTCGGCATCTTGCTTTGCACAAGCCGATCCGGCTTCGGAACCGGCCGTTTTGGCTGTGGCCAAGGTGTTGCCTGCAGTGGTGAACATCAATACCGAGCGCGTGGTTCGGCGCACGGTGCGCGATCCGTTTGAGGATGTTTATGCGCAATTCTTCGGCTATAACCGTGTCCGGCCGCGCCAAATTCGGCAGACTTTGCAAAGTCTCGGGTCCGGGTTCATTATTGATCCCGCTGGCTACATCGTCACCAACCAGCACGTGGTCGAGCGCGCCGCGGACTTGAAAATTCACGTGACGACAAACGACGGCAAAACCTACAACGCTCATTACATTGCCGGCGATGACAAGACCGATCTGGCATTCATTAAAATTGACGCGCAAACCGCATTTCCCTTTATCAACCTAGACAACATTTCTCCGAACTTGCTTGGCCAGACAGTGATTGTCGTAGGAAACGCTGTCGGCTACGGCAGTTCCATCAGCCGAGGCGTTCTTAGCGCCGTGAAGCGCAATATCACAGTGGACGAAACCGAATACAAAGATCTCGTGCAGACGGATGCGGCGATTAATCCCGGCAACAGTGGCGGGCCGGTGATCGATATCTCCGGCCGGCTAGTCGGCATCGCTTCTGCAAAGATGGCGTTCACGCCTCAAGGGGTTCCGACCCAAGGCCTCGGTTTCGCCATTCCGGCGGAGATCGTGCGTGATGGTGTGAATCGGTTCAGGAAGACGGCGCGGATACAACCCACCACAAAAACGGCGCCTGCTACCAACGAAACATCGATTTCGAGAGCGGAAAAGTTATTTGGAATACAGCTACAAAATTTGAGCCAGGAACTAAGTGATGCGCTCGGATATGCGCGAGGACGGGGCGTTTTAATTGCTGCGGTCGAACCGGACAGCCCAGCAGAGGAAGCGGGTATTGAACGCGGTCTCGTGATTTATCGTATAGGCAAATCTGAGGTTAGTTCTGTTAAACAGGTCGAGCAGCTACTTCAATCCGTAGACAGCGGCGCGGACGTGGAATTTACCGTCGGCGTAATCGGCGCAGAGGGACAAAGCCGGCAGCTTGTGAAGGTGAGCTTCAAGGCGCGCTAAAAAAATTTGGCAACGCAATCGCGGCTCAGTTGTCTCATCGAAATATCGAACAATGATTAAGGTTGAAAATCTGACAAAACGGTACGCTGGCCAACCTGCCATTCAGGATTTGAACTTCGAGGTCAGCCAGGGCGAAATCATGGGGTTTCTGGGACCGAACGGCGCAGGTAAGACGACGACCATGCGCATTCTCGCGGGCTTTATGCCGCCTACTTCAGGGCGCGCTACCGTCGCCGGATTCGACGTTTTCGAACAATCGCTCCAGGCACGGTCGCACCTTGGCTACATGCCGGAAAATGTGCCGCTCTACAGCGACATGCGGGTGGCGGAGTATCTCAACTATCGCGCGGCGCTAAAGGGAGTGCAGCATCGCCGAGTTCCGGAACGTGTCGGTGAAGTTGAGGAACTCTGTGGTCTCAAGGAAGTGAAAAAGAAGCTGATCGGCACTCTCTCCAAAGGCTATCGACAACGCGTCGGTCTGGCGGATGCGCTCTTAGCAGAGCCGGATCTTCTCATTCTCGATGAACCGACGATCGGTCTCGATCCGAACCAAATCCGGCAGGTGCGCGAGCTAATCAAGAACCTGGGCAAGCACCACACAATTTTGCTTTCGACGCACATTTTGCCAGAAGTGGAAATGACGTGCAGCCGGGTGATCATCATTCACAAGGGCCGCATTGAGGCGTGCGATACACCGGATAATTTGCTCGGCAAAATCCGGCAGGCTGGCGGCGTAGTGCTTGAAGCAAAGGTCGGCAAGGATAACGGAGCAGAAGAGCTGATGAAGATTTCAGGTGTGCGAGACGTGGTTACCGACGGGGAGGATGAATGGAAGAGATTTTCCCTGCGCGTGGAGTCGGGTAGCGACGTGCGCGAAGAAGTCTTCCGGCTGGCCGCTGATCGCCACTGGGCCGTGCGCGAATTAACTCAGCGTCGAGCGACGCTCGAGGACGTATTCGTCGAGCTCACGCATCCCGATCTGGTTTAAGAGTGGAGTCGTGGAGTAATGGGATATGAATTACGAGACTGAACTTCGAAATAAGAACCGCGGCTATATGAAGCTGATTGTTTGGCAAAAAGCCGTCGAGTTGTTCGAGCTCGTCTGGGCGATCGTTTTCACCGAGAACAAAATTGATTTCAAGCTGCGCTGGCAAATAGCCGATGCCGCGCAGTCGGTATCCGCAAACATCTCTGAGGGATACGGCCGACGATCGCTTAATGAATACATTCAATTCTTGCATTACGCGCTTGGTTCATTGGCTGAAACGATGACGCGTGCAATATGTCCTAAGCAGACCGGGCAAATTACAGAGTCGCGTTTCCATGACGTCGACGTTCTGCATTATGAAGTCGAGAACCGTTTACTGCGCCTGATTGATAAGCGGGAGCAAAAACGTGGAGGCGAAGACTGGATAGACCGTATCGCTGACGATCCTGAGGAGTACATCACCACTCCATCACTCCACCACTCCATCACTCCAGCGCTTCGCGCCCATGCGTAAGTTTTACACCCTGCTCTCGCGCGAGGTGCGCGGCTATTTCCATTCCCCCATCGGGTACATCGTGCTGATCTTTTTCCTCATCGTCAGCGGGATCGATTTTTACTTCCAGGTCTCCTTCATGAACCAGCGCCAGGTCCAATACACGGTGCAGGAAGCATTCTTTAATTCGGTCTTCTTCTGGTTCGCCTTCGTTCTGATCTTTCCCCTGATCACGATGCGTCTTTTCGCCGAAGAATTTAAGCTCGGCACCATTGAGCCACTTACTACTGCGCCCGTACGCGACTGGCAGGTGGTACTCTCGAAGTTTTTCGGCGCGCTGGTGTTCTATCTTATCCTATGGGTGCCGACACTGCTTTACTTCTGGATTTTTTTGAGAATCACAAACCAGCCGGCCGCGCACTCTGCTGGAGCATACTTTGGGTCCTATTTGATGCTTTTGTTGCTGGGAATGTTTTACGTTTCGATTGGCTGCCTTACATCGGTTCTGACCAGAAACCAAATCATCGCAGCCGTTATCTCTTTTTGCGCAATTACCCTGTTATTTTTTCTCGGCCTGGTTCAGTTCATACTTCTGGATGTTAGTTCTACCACGCGAGATTTGCTCGGCTACTTCTCCGCCATCGAACACATGGGGACATTCTCCCGGGGAGTAATCGATACCCGGCCGATCGTGCTCTACGTGAGCATGACCGTTGTGATGCTGACCCTCACCTATCAGGCATTCCAATCCCGCAAATGGAGGCTGTGACAAATGCCTGACCAGACCAAACAGCCTCGGACGCGCTCAGAGAAGAAAATTGGCCGGATTAGGATCGGCCTCAACGTTCTCGTCCAGATCGTGCTGATCTTGTTTGTCGTTGCGATGGTGAATTCCTTCGCCTTCAAGCATTACGCGCGTTGGGATTTTTCCCGGGATCAAAAATATGCGCTCTCAGATAAAACGAAGCGTTTCCTCGATACGCTCAAGGGGAAGATGCGCATCACGGTTTTCTTTGCGCCGAATACGCCGATTACTGCGGACGTTCAGAGCTTGCTTACGGAATATCAATATGCCGGTAAGGGAAAGATCGACCTCGAGCACATCGATCCTGAACGCAATCTCTCCCGCGCCAAAGAGTTGTTCGACAAATACAAGGTTGTCACGGACGAGAGCCTTTTGGTGCTCGATTACGATGGTCGCAACAAGACCGTCAAGGCATCCGAGATGGCCGATTTTGACCAGAGCGGGATGGCATTCGGCGAAGGCCCGCGTGTGACGGCATTCAAAGGCGAGCAAGCGATCACCGGCGCGATGATCGACCTCGTCGAAGGGAAAAAGAAGACTCTTGGTTACGCCACCGGCCACAAGGAACCAGCGCTTTCGGAAAACAGCAGCCCGATCTCCGTGCTGAAAACGTTTATCGAAAACGAAAACATCAAGTTCCAGGAGCTGAACCTGCTCGATCTGGATGCAATTCCGGCCGACGTGAAAGCTGTAATGATTGTGGGGCCTCAATACGATTTTTCTGATCGCGAAATGAAACTTTTGCGCGAATTCTGGGATAAACAGGGGCGGCTACTTCTTCTCCTGGATCCGGCAGCGAAAACGCCGAAGCTCCGCGGTTTTGTCAACGAAGTCGGTGTGAGAGCCAACGACGATCGATTGATGGTTTTCTTGCGCACCGGTATCCAGGAACTGGCACTGACGCGAGACGTGCAAGCGCATTTCCTGGGCGACAGTCCAATCACAAAGCGGCTGGCCGATGTGCGGGCGCTCTTCTTAGGAGGCACATCTTCGCTTACGCTTGAGCAGGATAGGATCCGTGCCGCGAACGTCCGCGTGGAGCCGCTGATCCAGGCAGAAAAAGGCTATTTTGCGGAAGCAGACTACAACACGGACGACCAGGTGAAACTACAGGCTGACGCGAAGCAAACCAGCAACGTGCCGCTCACAATCGGAGCGGCAGTCGAAAAAGGTGGCAGCGCAGATCAGCGAGTCCAGGTCAATTCGTCGCGCTTGGTAGTAGTTAGTAACGCAACTTTCATTCAGGACAATGCGATCACGCAAGACCAACAAGGGCTCGATTTCGTCTCGGGCAGTGTGAACTGGCTGCTCAGCCGGGAACAGCTTATCGGTATCGCGCCAAAAGTTCCCAAGCCTCTCACCTTCAATCTCAACGAAGAGGCGTTGCGCCGGTTGCGTTGGATTGTTTTGCTGTTCATACCGCTGGTTCCCGCGTTGATCGGAACCATGGTGTGGTGGCAGCGCCGTGTTTAGTATGAAGTGGAGGAACACCCTCATCCTGGCGGTTATTGCGCTGGCTGGCGTCGCTTACTTCAGGTTCTTTGAAATGAAGCGGCCGAGCACGGAGGAGGCAAGGCGGCAGGCCCAGAACGTGGTCAATTTCGATCGAAACAAAATCGACGGCATCGTCATTCAAAATGGCGATCAAAAGATCGAAATACGACGCCGCGAGAACAAGTGGCGACTTGAAACGCCGATAAAAGACCAGGCAGATGGCGCTCTTGTCGAGAATCTGTTGTCGGATTTAGAGACGTGGCAGAAGGAGGGGACCATCCCCGCCAAAGATATCGACACCGATAAGAGCAAACTGACCGAGTACGGCCTGAACAATCCCAAGCTAAAGCTCAAACTGCTCGGCCGGGATAAGCCGCCGGAAATCTTGTTTGGCAAAGACGCCGCGTTGGAAGGCAGAATGTATGTGCGTTTCCAGAATTCGAAGGAAACGTTTCTCGCAACGCAGTCGGTCAAGAAAGATATCGACAAAAAACCGGAAGAATTTCGCGACAGAAAGCTAACAGATGTGACGACCGCGCAGGTGCGTCGCGTCACATTGAAAACGCCGGCTGGTGAAATGGAGCTGGAGAAGAAAGGCGAGCACTGGGATATCCTCAAGCCGCTCCGCGCCCGGGCGGATGACGGGAAAGCAGGCGACTTGATTTCACAGATCACGTCAGCGCGCATTCAACAATTTGTAGCCGATGATCGTGGTGACCTGCGCGCTTATGGCTTGGCGGAGCCGCGCGGATCGATCACGTTATATGACCAGGAGCAAAAGAAAGATCAGAAGGTCGAGCTCGGTGAGTCAATCAAGGTGTTTGGACGGGAGGACAAAGGTCAGACGCTGCAGATCGGCAGCGTACCAGAGAAGGAGAAAGACCAGACTTATGTACGGTTTGCCCCTCGCGGATCCGTTTACACCCTGCCGAAAAAGATCGAAGAGATACTTAAAACAAAGCCGGCCGATTTGCGGGACTCTCACTTGGTTCGGATCGATACAAACATTCTCGATCGGATCACCATCGATGCTCCAGGCAAAGGCAAAACCGTTCTCGCGCGCAAAGATGGAAATTGGACGATCGCCACACAAAACAATGCGCCGGCCGACCCGGGTGCGGTTCGGCGCTTGATTGACACGCTGCAGAATGAGCGGGTATCAAGATTCGTAGAAGACGTCGCTTCCAATCTGTCGAAATACGGCCTCGATAAGCCACAGATTCAATTAACGTTCAGTTCATTTGCTTCTGAAAACACGGCTGAAACCAAGGCGGGTGAGCAACCGTTTGCGGGGGTCGCCTTTGGAAAAGGAGAGGGCGATAACGTTTACGCGCGGCTGACCGATGAGCCATTCGTCGTGGCAGTGCGCCGCGCTTTGCTGGATCATGTTTCAACTGATCCGCTGCAATGGCAGGAGCTGTCGATCTTTAGGTTTAAGCCCGAGCAAATTCATCGTCTAAGCGTCACGGCTGACAAGGAGCTGTCACTTGAGCGCGACCAGACGAACCAGTGGCATTGGTTGAAAGGAAACGGCCAAATCAACGAAGCTAATCTGCAATCGCTGCTCAACACATTGTCGGCTTTGCATGCAGCGCGTTGGCTAGGCCCGACTACGCCTCAACACGGCTTGGAAAAGCCACAGCTGGTTCTGGCCTTTACTACCACACCTGAGAACAAAGCGTCACACAAGTTGACTATCGGTGCTCAAAACAATGACGGCACGTGGTGCGCGGGCGTGGATGGTCGCGAAGGCACTTTTGAGATCAGCAATCCGGACTTGAACACCTTAAAATTACCGCTGGTCAGCCAAGCCACTGCCGCGCCGAATGCCTCAGCGACGGCAACTGCATCTCCCAGTCGCAAGCAATAAGATTAATGACTGCGGACCAACTCCGAATGGCTTAAGAATTCCTGAAAAATCGGGGTCGCTCGATCGCTTCTTTTTACAGTTACTGTTTCGTAGCCGTATAAATCGTGACGATTCCACCAGTGACTGGTTCGAACGTGGGAGACCTGAAACCGTTCTCCGCCATCAGCTGACACATTGCACCGCCACTTGGAAATTCCTCGATTGAATCGCCAAGGTAGTCATAGGCATTTTTCTTTCCTGTTAAGAAGGAACCGACTATCGGCAGGCAGCGATGTAGATAGAAACGATAGACTGCCTGCAAGATTGGTGTTGTTGGCAGTGAGAACTCGAGCACGAGCAAGTGACCATTGCTCTTGATTACGCGCGACATCTCAACAAGCGCGGCTGCGCAGTTTTCTAAATTGCGCAACCCAAACGCGATCGTGACACAATCAAATGAACTGTCGCCGAATGGCAGGTTCATCGCATCAGCAAGTACGGGTTGGCGCAGACCTTTTTGCTTCGCAAGTTCCAGCATCTCCGGCAGGAAATCGACGCCCGCGATTTCGGCGTTTGGCAATTTCTTTTGCAGCGCCAGCGCCAAATCTCCGGTGCCAGTTGCAAGATCAGCAACACTATGTGGGTGCCAGTCCGTGACAATTCTAGCCGCGCGTTCGCGCCACGAGAAATCAATCCCGCAGCTAAGCAAGTGATTTGCGATGTCGTACCGTGCGGCAATGGAGCCGAACATTTCTCGAACGCGCGCAGTTTGAATAGTCATTTCAGGATTTGATAGAACACCGGCTTGCAGTTTTAAGACAGTTAATTTTACTGGTTATTGCATGTTAACTACCAGGCAAGGCTGGCCAGGGCACATCACCATTAACTTGTTACGAAAAATAGGGATTGCTATCCGGTCAACTCCGGCTATCTAACAAGGCATGGATACATCTGTTAAAGCTCTAGAAGACGCGATTTCAATTCGCCGACAAATTGATAACCTGGAAAGACGCCTTTCCTCAATTCTCAGAGGAGGTACACCCCCGACGACGACAACAACGCGCCCGGCGGGCAGACGTTACTTTTCGCCCACGACTCGGGCGAAGCTTGCGGCTGCCGCCAAAGCTCGTTGGGCAAGACTAAGGGGCCCGGCTCCCGCGGCTGCCACGACTCCTGCAAAGAAAAAAGGCCAGCTTACACCTGCCGGTCGAAGAAAGCTCTCCCAGTTAATGAAGGCTCGCTGGGCAGCACGGAGAAAAGCAACGGGCAAAAAACCAGCTCCTGCCAGGAAAAGAGGCGCACTCACTCCTGCCGGACGAAGGAAGCTCTCCGAGCTAATGAAAGCGCGTTGGGCGGCAAGAAGGAAATCTGGGGCGAAGTAGCCTTGTATTATCTGACATTGTCGCGTTTGTAGTTGTTCTCCTATTGCAGGTAGAACGAGGCGCTTGGTGCTCGCGAGAGGACTCGAACCTCCACGGGTTTCCCCATACGGTCCTGAGCCGTACGCGTCTGCCGATTCCGCCACGCGAGCCAAAAGGCAGCGAAACTACAATGCGCGTTCACCAGGGGGCCTGCAAGGTTAAAGAGGGGGGCATTGCCATAGGATGGAAGCGAGGAACGTCGGGTTAAAATCAGCCCAAACGCTTCTTACGCGCGCGAACCTCTAACTGATGCGCTTTGCGTACCTGACCAATGGAACGCAAAAGGTCGGCATAATTCGAAACAACGATATCGTAATCCTTGGAGGGCTTCTCCTGTACCTGCTCCCACGTTTTCAGCGAGGATTGATAAAGTTCCGCTGCTTTTGCGTAATCACCGCGAGAATGGTAGACAACCGCCAGGTTGCATTTTGATTGCGCAATGTCGGCGAGCGGAGGTGGATCCAATTTCTGCCGGATGGCCAATGCGCGAATATGTATCTTCTCAGCTTCAGTGTAGCGGCGTTCGTTCGTGTAGAACACCGCGAGGTTATTTAAAACCGATGCTACATCCGGGTGGTCGGGCCCAAGTTGTTTCTCATAAATTTCCAAAGCGCGCACATAGCAGGGCTCGGCCGCCTTTTGCCGGCCAGATTTGCGCAGAATCAGCGCAATGTTGTTTAACATCGTTCCGATGTCCGAATAGGGAACGTCATCGATTTGGGAGCCGGCGGCTATTGCTTTCTGATAAAAATTGATCGCCTCCTCAGATTGGCCGAGGCTATCGCATAAGGTCGCCAGCCGCCGCGCCGAGCGGTAGATGGCACGCTGATCGGGGTTTTTCCCCTTTTCCAGGATTGCATGCGCCTTGAGCAAGTTTGCCTCGGCGGCAGTGTAATCTCCCTTTTGTTCGAGTAACTGGCCTAACTTCTCGAAGCTGGTGGCAAGTGGCGTCTCGCTTCCTTTGAAGGCGCGCTTGGCGATTTCAAGGGCAGTTTCGGCAACGCGAATCGCTTCAGGCAACTGATTTGTGGCGCGGAGAGTATCAAGCTTATCGTTCAGGATGGTCCAAAGCCGTTCTTCCCCCTTCATCAGTCATCACCAGCCCTCGCTTATTTGGCTAACTAGTCGGGTGGCGAGATCCTCAGTGGCCAGCGGCAGGGCTTGCCGTTCATCAGTGGTTACGTCGCCAGTAATATTTTGGCTGCTGGTGGTGTTGTTTGTAAGAGTCACGAAGAAGCTTGTGCTTCCGACAGCTTCATTCGGCGGCGCCAGCAGTTCGCCATTTTTTCCGGTTAGCGAGTACTTTACGCTTAATGTCAGAGCAAATTCGCTTGTGGCCAATACGTTGCCACTTACTGAGCGCGCCGGGAGGCGGACGATCCGATATACCTCACCACTCAAAGTAGCGTCTGCGTTGTCTCCGCTGGCAATCTGAAATGTCCCATCCTGTTGCAGCTGCTTAATTACAGTGTCAGTGACCAAAACTTCGATCCGTGGGACGAGGGTGCGGTTTTTAAAAGTCGGGACTGCGATGGTGTGAACATCACGTAGATAATATGGCTTTACCGGTCCGATGTGATAGCCAAGGCAACCGCTCAAGGCCAGGCAGCACACTGTCGCGAATGAGGCTTTCAAGGTGCCGGTGAGGCGGACGCTCCTGGAGAGGCCGAGGCGCCGGCAGCAGGGGACGTATCCGAACTCGTGCCCGTGCTCGGCAGAGGCAGCAGTGGTTCAGGCGCAGTAGTCGTATCGGGCGCAAGGGAAGCCGGCGGCGGTAACGAAGAATCAGTCTCGGACGCAGGTAACGGCGCTTCGTTGTTTGCCGCACCCGGCTTTGCGGACTCGGTTCCGGCAGTCCGCCCGCCATGTGCTTCGCCCTTTTTCTTGCCACCTTGTGCAACGGGCAAAGCAGGCTGAAGCGCAGCGTCCCCAAATTTTGCGCGCAACTGATCAATGCGTTTTTTGGCTTCATTGCTTTCCTCTGACCCGGGCTGCTGACGAATGACTTCGTTGTAGTAGATGACGGCGGCGCGATAATATTTTTGTTTATCGTAGAATTTCGCGACCTTATACGAGTTGGCCGTTTGCTTGTGCTCGAGAATGTCCAGGTTGCCGCGTGCCTGCGCTGCTTTCTCGCTCTTCGGATAGTGGAAGAGAAAATCCTGAAACGCAGTCTTGGCGTTGGCTGCGGCAGCGGCGTCCTTTGTGCCGGTTTGGGCCGCGGTGAACCAGATGTAACCGATTTGATACTGCGCATCCACTGCGATCGGCTCATTCGGGAACTTATCCACGACCGCCTGGTACGCCTGTAGGGCCGCATCATTCGCGCCCTGTTTCTCGCGCGCAAGCCCTATGTCAAATTGCGCACGAGCCGTGTACTTTCCGTACGGAGCGGTGCGAACAACGTTGGCGAAAATAGTCACCGCGCGATCCAACGCAGATGCCAGTGGAATGCCGAGAAATCTCAATTTTTTCCCGTTAAGATAAATTTCGCCGACGCGAAACTGCGCCTCGATTGCTTCCTCGAAATGCGGACTGCCGGGATATCTTTCCACCAACTCGCGAAATGACTCGGCCGCCGGTGTGAATTGGTGGAGTTGCTCCTGCAACTGGGCGCTGCGATAAAGCGCCCCGGGCGCCAGTGTATCTTTGGGGTGACGTTTAACGAGAGTTTTGTAAGCTCTGATCGCGCGTTTAATGTTACCTTCTTTTTCGGCAGTTTGCCCGATTTGAAATAGCTCCGCAGCATTGCCGCTTATTTCTTCTTCGCCGGGCGCTACGTACTTCGCTTTTTGTCCCGGCTTGAAAACGACAGAGGCCTTGCCGGATTCGGGTAAAAGAAACGCAGCAATCGCGAAAACTAAAAAGGCGCGAATAATGAATTGCATTCGGCTGTGGCAGGGTAGTTAACTTATCTGGCCAGTCAAGTTTCAGCAGTCGCCGCCAGCGCGCAGCCGGCGTATCGAAGTATTCGTTACATTTCGCAGTGTGAAGGCTTTTCCCAGGGGACAAACTGACTAATCTTTGACTTTCTTTGAATCTCACCGATCAGCAAAAAATTCGCATAGGCACGTGCGCATGGAGCTTCCAAGACTGGCGTGGCGTTTTTTATCCGGGGGATCTGCCGGAATCTCGCTGGCTGGAATTTTACGCCAACTATTTCCCCGCAGTTGAAGTAGACTCTACCTTTCACGCTGCTCCAGCTGAAGACACCGTTCGCCGGTGGGTCGAAATGACTCCCGCCACTTTTCGCTTCACGTGCAAACTCCCCCGCCAAATCACGCACACCTGCCGGCTCCATAATTGTGCAGTCGAATTAAGCTCGTTTCTCCGCGCTATCGAGCCACTTGAGCCAAAGCTCCAGGTTATCCTAATCCAGCTGCCGCCTTCCTTAACTCCAAAGGACGGCAAGTTGGCGCTCCGCAAATTTCTAGCGCAACTGCCTCGAGATTTCCGGTTTGCGATTGAATTTCGTCACGCCGGCTGGCATCGGCCACAGTTTATTCGGCTCTTGGAAAAATATCGCATTTGCTGGGTCTGGGCTGATACCACTCCACTCAACGAGCGCAATCTTGCCCCCTTTGAATTCCTGCCGTGCACCACAGATTTTCTCTATCTGCGTTTGCTTGGTGATTACACAACGAAATACGACGTTGATGGTGGCCACGTCCATCGTTACGAAAAACTGCTATGGAAACGCGAAGCCGCCTTGGAAAGCTGGTCTCTTAAGATCGAACGCCATTTTCCACAGGCGCGCAACGTCTGGGCATTTGCCGGTAACCACTTCGAAGGATTTGCGCCTGAAACGTGCCAACGTCTTGCCCAACGTCTTGGCTTTATGTTATCGCTGCCTGCGCAATCAGAAAACGCGTTTTCGGCAGAGAAACCGCAGCTCGACCTCCAGCTATAATGGCAGCTGGGTGCGATTATGCTTTTCGAAAACGCAAACCTGCTGAATCCCAAAAGTCGCCATTCTTTGCGCCAAGCTCGCAAATTTATCGCCAAGTTGCGCGTGTGAGTGTGCGTCGGAGGCAGTGGTGAAAGGAATACCTTTCTCAATTGCCAGCTCAATGATCCCGTCCGCTGGGTAAACTTCGTTCACCGGCTTGCGCCACCCGGCGGTAGAAAGCTCAATCGCGAGGTTCTGCGTGCGAATTAAATCAAGTGTTTCATTGACCAGGCCGCCGATCTCCGCGCTCGGCCGATGACCATGGATTTTAATGAGATCGAGATGGGCGAGGCAATCGATCAAACCCGTAGCTGCTATTTCTCGGACGCGACCAAAATAATCGGTGTACATCGCGTCCACATTGCGGCCTTCGAACTGTGTCGCGCCATCCGGCACGGTGTCGAACATCTGATCTGGGCGATCGAGGAAATGAATGGAGCCCAGGACAAAATCGAGTTTGTCCCAATGCTTCTCAATCCAGGTTCGGCCGGCCGCCGAGTGAATGGGATCGTTATCGAGCTCGATCCCGGCGCGGATTCGCAAATCGGGGTTTCTTTCCCGCAAGCGATCGATTTCATCGAAATCAATCCCGGCGTGATAACGATCGTGATCGGTAAAAGCGATATCGGTCAAACCTAAGTTACGCGCTGAATCCGCCCAGGGCTGAAGTAATGTTTTGGTGTAGCGTTGCACCCGATGTCCCTGCGGATGCGTGTGGTAGTCGGAGAAGAGGAGTATTGGAGCATGGGAGTGTTCAAGTGTTGGAAGCGACTCAGAAACCATTACTCCATCACTCCATTAGACCATCGCCTGCTCTACGGCACAGCGAGAAATTTTTGCCGAATCCGCAGCTCCGGGTATTGGGGAAAGAAGACTTCCGCGATAAAAACCTTGTTTGGGGTGAGCTCGCGCGTCGCGATTGTCTCGGTGTACTCGACCCGCTCTTGAGGATTGATTAAGATCGTGGCCGGCTTTTCCGTGATAGCGTGGTTATCGGACCACTTTGCGAGGATCTCTCCTGCTGAATCCATCAGGTAAATCTCGATCCGCTGGTTGTTAGGAAAGTCGAGCGCCACAGGACGCTTGGACAGATTTGCCAGCGTCACTTTCACTCCAAGCTGACGAACCTCAGACAGCTTTACCGTCTGCGGTGTGATTTGGAGATCGAGCGCGAGCCCGCGCAATCTTGGATCTTTGTAATGCGGTACTACCTCGGGCGAAAATGGATGAAGGATTCGGCTTAACCAGCCGCGTCTCCGCCCCGGAGTGGACGTCGGCGCGCTATCCTGGCCAAAGGTATCCCCCGCCATTAAAAGCAATAAGAGAAGGAAAATTATCCGGCGCTTCATGAGCAGGCTAAACAGCCCAAGAGTTTTCGGAGTTGCAAAATTCGTGTCAAACCCTTTATCAAGCGGCATGAAGACTCTCTCTGTATTCGTGCTTTGCCTGGCTTTCGCGCTCGCCGATGGTGTCGCGAAACAACGACATTGCACGTTCCGGGTGCACGCACAAGCAAACCCTCGGGACACTGAGGTATTCGCAACATCTGTTCGCGCCCAGATCTCGGGAAAAGATGTCGCCATTGAAAAGATGCCGTGGATTTCGGAGCACGATGTTATCGGGTTCTCTCCTTATCCGGCCCAGAACGGAACTTATGGCGCGCTGATTCAACTCGACGAGCACGGACGCGTGGTGCTGGACACGTTGAGCGTTGAGCGCCGCGGCCGTTTCCTTTTTGTGTTCATCAATGGAAGGATGATAACCGAACTCCAAGTCGACAAGCGCGTCTCCGACGGAAAGATTTACATCCCGGCCGGATTGACCGCAGCGGACATTGACTTGATGAAAAAAGACTGGCGATTAATTGGCCAATCAAAACGTCAATCGCCCTGATCAATCATGCGATTATTCGCTGCCGCGGTCCTTATCATTGTTTTATGGTCTATTTCAATGCCGGCTCAGGCCGCCCAACACGAGCTCGTCGATCTTGTTCTGCCAACGGACAATGACGCTTTGTTCTCAGGTGACGGCCCCGCGTTTTATCAGTACGTGGAACGCAATTATAAGGGCGTGAAATCGACGCCGTGGGAGGGGGGTCAATACGGTTTTGTGCGTGATCCCACCAACACTGCAGATGGCGTCGTTTACACCCGCTTTCACGAAGGCATCGATATTCGTCCATTGCACCGCGATGCAAACGGCGACCCGCTCGATGAAGTGCGCGCGATCGCCGATGGAAAAGTCGTCCACACCAATCTCGTGCCCGGCTACTCGAACTATGGAAAATACGTCGTAATCGAACACCGCTGGGACGGCTCAAGTTACTACAGTTTATATGGACACCTGAATTTCATCAGGGTGCACCCCGGCGATTCGGTGACGCGCGGCCAACCCATCGCCATCATGGGTTATACGGGAGTCGGGATAAATCGGGAACGGGCACATCTCCATTTGGAATTGGATTTAATGTTTAGCCGTCAATTCGAAGCGTGGCACAACGCATTCTTCAGAAATGACCCGAATCACAACGGCATTTATAACGGCTTAAACCTTGCCGGGCTCGACGTCGCGCGACTCTATCTTGCCCTCCACAAAAATCCGAGCCTCACAATTCCTGAGTTTCTTAACGACGAAGAGACGTTTTACAAGGTGACCTTGCCGAAATCGCGGCACTTTGACTTGCCCAAGCTTTATCCGTGGATGATCGCCGGGAAACGAAATGAGAAGTCGCCGTGGGAGGTCTCCTTTGCGCGTTCCGGTGTACCGCTGAGAATTGAATCCAGCGACAGACACGTGACACAACCGGAGCTGAGTTACGTTAAGAAGAGCTCCAGCGATTACTCCCATTTGACCCGTGACGTAATTAGTGGCCACGCCGCAAACGCGCAGCTGACTGGCTACGGCCAGCAATTAATGCGGCTGCTGATTTATCCCGACTAACGTTTCTGTCGTCTCATCAGCACGATGTCGGCGTGCGTTGCGCGAGTGCCACGCCATGCGGGATTGCCCCCTGCACGAAACTCAGACATTCCACTGCGCCACTCGGTTTCCCGGGAAGCGCGATTACGAGGGAGCCATCCACGACGGCGGCGAGATTGCGCGACAAGATAGCGTTTGGTGTGATCTTCATGGACTCGGCGCGCATCACTTCCCCGAATCCGGGCAATTCGACACGCATAATCCCATGGATCGCTTCCGGGGTGACGTCGCGCGGCCCGATTCCCGTGCCGCCAGTCGTCAGGATCAACCCGCAGCCTTGTTTAGAAAACGAGCGGATCGATTCCTGAATCCTCGCTGCGTCGTCGGGCACAATCGCTTCTGCAAGAACCTGCCAGCCCGCTTTTTGTGCGGCGTTTTTCAACGCAGGTCCGCCGAGATCTTTGTAATCACCCGCGCTTGCGCGATCCGAGATCGTGACGATACCAACTTGTATTTGCATCTGCGTGTAGCGCTACGACCTCCGTTTGATTTGGGAGTCATTCGTTGTCGCCGTTGACCTCTGGGCGACGCGGCGCTGATTTTCCTTTGCATGCGGCCTGTGCGTTTCGTACTGCGAAACCGCTACAGCACCTTTCGTCTTCTCGACCAAATGGACGTCATAAAGCTGCATCCCTTTATCTACTGCTTTGCACATATCGTAAATCGTGAGCAAAGCGACGGTGACGCCAACAAGTGCTTCCATTTCCACCCCGGTCTGCGCAACTGTCTGCGCGGTGCACTTCACCTCTGCGCTCTCATTCGAAGTGACAATGTCGATCTTAATTTCCCCGAGCGCCAGAGGGTGACACAGCGGAATTAGCTGCGCGGTTTGTTTCGCAGCTTGGATGCCGGCGATCCGCGCCGTCGCAAAGACGTTGCCCTTCGCGATTTGATCTTTTGAGATCAGTTCAATGGTTTTACGCTGGAGTTTGATTCTTCCCTTTGCGACTGCGGTGCGCGCGCTCATCGCCTTGCCCGAGACATCCACCATTTGCGCTCGCCCGTCGGAAGCAATGTGAGAAAGGCGATTCATCGCTCAGCCGCCGATGGCGATCATCTTGCGGTTCGGTTGGTAATTCTCTCGGAAATCGTGCTGTGCGGGTTTGCGCTCGACAACGCCGAGAAAGAATTGCCTAAGCTCCTCGTCGCTCGCGCCGGCCCGCAGCGGTTTCATAATATCGAACTCAAGACAGCTACCGAGACACGGACGCAATTTCCCATCACATGTGAGGCGAAGTTTGTTGCAGCTTTCGCAGAAATGTAGGTTTGTCATTGCCCCGATAAAGCCAATGCGCTGTTTCCGACCGGGGATTTGATAGTAGGTGGCTGGACCGTTCGTCCGAAATTCCGCCTCCGGGATCAAACTCCCGTAGAACGTTTCGATTAACCGTTTCGCCTCAAGGATTGAAATGAAGTTATCTTCGTCGAGAACGTCTGTCGTACTCACCGGCATCATCTCGATGAAACGCAGAATCAAATCACGCGCCTCGGCGAATTCTATCAACGGGATCAGTTGATCTTCGTTTCGGCCACGCATCAAGACGGTGTTTAGCTTGATTTGGTGAAAGCCTGCGCTGATGGCGGCATCGATTCCCTTGAGAACTTGTTCATGGAAATCCCGGCCGGTGATTTGCGAGTAAGTCTCCCGATCCAGCGTATCGAGTGAAATGTTCACCGATTGCACGCCGGCGTCCCGCAACGTTACTGCCATGGTCTTGCCCGATGTTATTTCGCGCGCAAGCAGCGTCCCGTTCGTGGAAAGACCGATGCTCTTGATCGCGGATATTTCAGGGAGCCGCCGAATGAAATTGACAACCTCCCGGCGCGTCAGCGGTTCGCCGCCGGTAATTCGCACTTTCGAAACGCCCAGCTCCGCCGCGATGCGAATCAGCCGCAGCGTCTCCTCGAAAGTCAGAATTCCATCGCGCGGCAACCACTCCTGTAATTCCTGCGGCATGCAATAAGTGCACCGTTCGTTGCAGCGGTCGGTGATCGAAACGCGCAAGTAAGAGATCCGGTGGCCGTAGCGGTCTTGCATTTGCTTGTACGTTACTGGCAAGCCGATCCTGAATCAAGAATCCCAGTGATTGACTCGACTTGGGGCGAACGTATGATCGTCACGCTATGAAGCGGCGAGTCGTGTTCGTCGCGCTGACAATCGGGACAGCAGCCAGCGCATTGATTTCTACGGGTTGTGCAACCACTGAAGCGCGCATTTCCCAACATCCGGAAATGTACCAGCGTCTCTCTGCGAGGGACCAGGCACTGGTCAGCCAGGGACAGATTCGCCCGGGTATGACTATGGACGCGGTATGGCTGGCTTGGGGTACACCTGATCAAAAGATCCCGGGCGACGTGCGTGATCATTCCACTGAAACGTGGGTCTACCTGCGTTACGAAACACCTCCTAGCTACGGAGCGCCTTACTATTACGGGCCATTCGATTGGTCATACATTCCGCCAAAGTTCATCTACCCGTCCAAAGGCGTCACTTTCTCCAACGGCAGAGTTGTTTTCTTCCGGTGGCTCGCGCCGCCGTAACGCGAGTTTGGCTTGCCAAGTTGGCAGACGGTATGATTTCCTCACGGAATGAAGCGTCGGTTTTTCCTTGGTGCATCGACGCTCGTGCTTCGACGGGCGCGCTCATTCTCAGCAGTTGTTCAACGCCGCAAACACGAATTTCTGATCATCCGGATCTCTACCAGAGCCTTTCGTCCAGAGACCAGGCACTGGTCAACCAGGGACAAATTCGCACCGGCATGTCACGAACCGCTGTTTGGCTGGCGTGGGGTTCGCCTAATCGAAAAATTGTCGGTAACATGGGCGCCGGTCGAAGGGAGACCTGGCTTTACATTTACTACGAGACGTATCCTTATTACCCATGCTACGGGCCGTGGGACCCATATCTCGGGGCTCCTTTGTACGATCCGTTTTATTATTGGGACGTTCCGCCAACTATCCCTTATCCTGGCAAGGTCGTTACTTTCGCCAACGGCAGGGTTGTCGCCTTCCATTACTTGGCTTCGCGCTAGCACTAATCAAAAATTCTGTCGCGTTCTGCGCGAGGATGAATCAGTATAGCGGCACGCCTTACCAATGGCTTACCGCTCATTTCGGGAATTCCTCAACGCGCTTGAAAAAGAGGGCGAGCTGAAACGCATCGCAATCCCTGTCGATACAGATCTGCTCATAGCTGAATGGGCGGATCGCGAGATGAAATCGCCCGGTGGCGGAAAAGCTCTGTTGTTCGAGCAACCAATTGTCGACGGCAAAAAATCAGAATTTCCGGTCGCAATCAATACGATGGGATCGCGTCGACGGATGGCGCTTGCGCTGCAGGTGGGGGACGTCGCAGATGTCGCACAGGAAATTCAACTTATTCTGAAAGCAAAACCACCCACCGACCTGCGTGAGGGTTGGACGTTGCTCAAACAAGGGATTCATCTACTGCATGCGCGCCCAAAATCGGTGCGCGAAGCGCCGTGCCAGGAAATCGTGCATCCGATCGGCAGTGGAGACACTTTTTCGTTGCATGATCTTCCGATCCTCAAATGCTGGCCAAAAGACGGCGGGCGCTTCATCACGCTGGCAAATGTGCATACGCGCGACCCGGAAACGGGCACGCGCAATGTCGGCATTTACCGGCTGCAAGTTTACGACGAGCGCACGACCGGAATGCACTGGCAACTTCACAAGGTCGGCGCGCGCCACGGCAAACGCTATTACGAGCGAGGTGAACGGATGCCAGTCGCAGTTACGCTAGGCGGCGACCCGGTTTATACATTCGCGGCAACTGCGCCGTTGCCGGATGGTTTGGATGAACTGCTTTTTGCCGGGTTCCTGCGAAAAAAATCAGTCGAGCTTGTTCGCTGCAAAACAATCGACCTAGACGTGCCCGCAGACGTCGATTTTGTCCTGGAGGGCTATGTCGAACCGGGTGAAATGCGCCCTGAAGGGCCTTTTGGTGATCACACCGGCTTTTACACCGCGATTGAAGATTATCCCGTGTTTCATTTAACGGCGATCACCCACCGGCGTGACGCGGTTTACCCGACAACGATTGTGGGCATTCCACCAATGGAGGATTACTACATCGGCGATGCTTCTGTGCGAATTTTCCTGCCGGTATTCAAGATGAATTTTCCCGAAATCGTCGATATGACACTGCCGCCGCAAGGTGTTTTTCACAATCTGGTCTTTGTCAGTATTCGGAAACAATATCCATATCAGGCTTTCAAGGTGATGCACGGTCTGTGGGGAATGGGGCAGATGATGTTCAGCAAATACATTGTGGCCGTGGACGAAGATTGCGATGTGCACAATACCAGTGAAGTGCTCTTTCGCTTGTGCGCGAATACAGATCCAGCGCGCGACACAACCATCATCAAAAATCCAAGCGACTCACTCGATCACGCGCCGAGCCAACAGAACATCGGTTCTCACATGGGTTTTGATGCTACGCGCAAGCTGCCCGGCGAAAACTATCACCGCCCGTGGCCGGAGTTATTGAGGATGACTGATGAAGCGCGAGCGCTTGTCGATGCGCTTCAAGCGCAGGCGCACTGATCTAACGCTGGCAGTTACGGTTTGCGGAAAAGCCGACCCGTATCAATGTCCCGGGTAAGGCCACCGGGTGGTACCCCACGCAGGTCATAAACGCGACCAGTGTAAGGACTGTAATAAAACCCCGGCCTTCCTGCCCACCGCGCGAAAGGATAGCCGCCTGGAGGGGGTGGACCATAACGTGCAGCTTGATCCTGCTGAATTGCTGCACCGGTTAGCGCGCCGGCCGCAGCTCCCGCGGCTGCGCCGATTGACGCGCCGCGAACGTGACCAGTCGCCGCGCCGCCGATGATCGCACCGGTAGCAGCGCCCCACGCTGCGCCCTCCCCGACTGGAGTGTCACAGGAATTTAGCGTCAGACAAATCAAATCGATGGCGGACGCAATCGTAAGAATTTTCGTTCCCATAATGCGGTACTTTACGCCATTGAACCGCGCAGCCCGAGAGATGTTGCGGGAGCGATCTCAAGACAGGCTTTGTCTGGCCGAACGGATACTAGGGGTATACAAAAACTTTGTTTACTCGTACGTCAACGACCAGCCCGCCGTGTGCAACTTTGGAGCAGTTGTACTTTTCATGCGGGGGATACGGACTCGCAACAACTCCCGATTTATCAGTAGGATCTCGCTGGCCGAGAGGATAAGCCCCTCCCTTTATCGGATATTTTTTATCAGCCTCTGCTTTGGTGATCGCCTTAGCTTCAATCGCCGCGTTTTCCTGCCGTTCACGCCCTATACTGCCTATGCGCGAGTCGGTACCGTGCCCGCCCTGTTGCGCGTAAAGAGTCGTACCGAGTCCAAAAAGCCCCACTACAACTGCTGAAATAATTTTTACAAGGTTTGTTTTCATATCGTTACGGTTTCGCAATTGAGAAGTCAGACGGATGTTCGCGGCGGCAAATTCAAAAAAGATTTGAGTAGTTGCGTCGCGATCCGGCCTGCTTTCTCCAGGTTGCTTAGCCGATATTCTTTTTCGAAAACACGAAATTTGTCCAGCTCCATTTGACGCAGTAGACCGCGGTAAATCGAGGCCATAATTTCGGCGGGCGCCATCGCTCTGCGGTCTTCAGGGGGAAGTGCGGCGGTCGCGCGGGCGAAAAACTGGCGCGCCCGCACTGCTTCGAATTCCATCAGGCGGAGAAAGCGTTCGTTAGATTGGCGGTCTTGCAGCTCAGTTTCAGAGTAGTTGAACCGCGCCAGATCTTCTTGCGGGAGATAGATACGGGCATTCTGCAAATCCTTCCCCACATCGCCGATAATGTTCGTCATTT
>WNFO01001491.1_pt1 | contig 24030 bp, 24 predicted proteins | sample 5400251 | NCBI WGS metagenome assembly WNFO01 (sample SAMN13153354, study PRJNA577476) | soil metagenome | isolation source: 100 cm saprolite under Madrone tree | place: USA:California | collected 2016-06-14
TGCTGGGCCTTGTCCGGATCGGTGCCGAGGCGGAACGTGACGTTGAGCGTCATCAACCCGTCGGTGGTGGCCTGGCTGCTCATGTAGAGCATGCCCTCGACCCCGTTGATCTGCTCCTCGATCGGCGTCGATACCGTCTCGGCGATGACCTTGGGATTGGCACCCGGATATTGCGCCCGCACCACCACAGTCGGCGGCGCCACTTCCGGGTATTCGGAGATCGGCAGCGCCGGAATCGACAGCAGCCCGGCCACGAAGATCAGCATCGACAGCACGCCCGCGAAGATCGGCCGGTCGATGAAAAACCTGGAAAAATTCATGGCACCTTCTCGTCGATATCCGGGTTGCAGAGCGCAATCCTCCCGGCGCGGTCGATTCCGATCGACCCCGCTGTGATTGCTATTGTTTCCGATCGTGTCGCTTGACCTTTCCGCGGTTCGCGGAAGGATCAATTAGGTTGCCCTAGCGCTGCGCCAGCTTGTTTGCGGTCTGGTCGGCGGAGACCGAATCCATCGCGATCTCCTGGGGTGCAACGACCGCTCCCGGGCGCACGCGCTGTAGTCCCTTGACGACGATCCGCTCGCCGGCATGCAGACCGCCGGTCACCACGCGCATGCCGTCGATCGATACGCCGAGCGCCACTTCGCGGTATTCCGCCTTGCTGTCCTTGTCGACGACCATCACGAACTTCTTGTTCTGGTCGGTACCGACAGCGCGTTCGCTAATCAACAGCGTCGGCTCGGCCTTGGGCTGTCCCATCAACAGCCGTGCAAACTGGCCGGGCATCAGGCGGCCGTCGGCGTTGTCGAACACCGCCCGCACCCGCACCGTACCGCTGCGCGCATCGACCTGGTTATCGATCAGCTGCATATGCCCCTTGTAGGGCGTGCCGTCCGACATGCCGGTCCCCATCTGCACCGGGATGCGGCCGATTTCGGAAGGCGTCGATTGGTCGGCGAGCGTCCGCAAGGCGCGCGTCACCACCTGCTCATCGGCGTTGAAGCTGGCATAGATCGGATTGACCGACACCAGCGTCGTCAGCACCGGCGTGCCCGGCCCCGCGGCGATCAGATTGCCCACGGTGATTTCGAGCTTTCCCACCCGGCCGGCGACCGGCGCGCGCACTTCGGTATAACCGAGATTGAGCTTTGCGGTCTCGAGGGTGGCTTCCGCCGCCTTCAGATTGGCTTCGGCTTCGCTGTAGGCGTTGACGCGGCCATCGAAATCCCGCTGCGAAATCGTGCGTGAATCCGTTAGCTGCTGGCCGCGCTCGAAATCGCTCTTGGTCAGGACGAGGCGGGCCTTGGCCGCGGCCACCTGGCCCTCGGCGCGTGCAACCTCCGCCGCGTAAAGCGACGGGTCGATCAGGATCAACAGGTCGCCCTGCTTGACCAGCGCGCCCTCACGAAAATGAATTTCCTGAATGGCTCCTGCGACGCGGGAGCGAACTTCAACCCGTTCGACCGCCTCCAGCCGGCCGGAAAACTCGTCCCACGGCACGGTCTCGCGGGGCGTGACGACCGACACCGAAACCGGCAGCGCCGCCGGCGCCGCCGCAACCGTCTCGGCCTGCGCAGCCCCGATCCGAGCGTTCAGCAAGGTCGCTCCGCCAGCCGTAGCCATCACCGCGAGCACCAGCCCCGCCCCAATTAACCCTTTGTTTTGGATGATATTTTTCATAAAGACCCCATTCCGAAGGACGTTCGGGGCTGCGAACCCCGACTTGAACAGGCTGGGTCGGCCGAGATGCCAACCCACCCTGTTACGCTGCATCGCACACATTCGTAACGCCCGGTATAGATGGGCCATCGACATCCCCTGTCAAGTCACTTATCTAACGAGCGGTAGGAAACTCAGGAGGACCCATCATGGCCATGGGACGTCCGCGTGAATTCGAGGTCGATAAGGCGCTAGACGTTGCGCTCCAGGTGTTCTGGCGCAAAGGCTACGAAGGCGCGTCGATGGCGGATCTGACCGAGGCCATGGGGATCACCAAACCCAGCCTTTATGCCGCCTTCGGCAACAAGGAAGAGCTGTTTCGCAAGGCGCTGGATCGGTATGTCGACGGACCCGGCGGTTACTTCCAGGTTGCGCTGGGAATGCCGACCGCACGCACCGTCGTTGAACACCTGCTTTACGAAGCGGCCGACGCCGTCACCGATCCGAACAATCCGCCCGGATGTCTTGCGGTGCAGGGCGCGCTGTGCTGCGGCGATGCCGCGCAATCCATCAAACAGGAATTGATGCTGCGGCGTGCCAATGGTGAGGAAGATTTGCGCAAACGCTTCGACCGCGCCATTGCCGAAGGCGATTTGCCGGCAGGATCTGACGCGGCCGATCTCGCGCGCTACATCTCCGCGATCTTGCAAGGCATGGCAGTCCAGGCGGCGGGCGGGACCAACCGCGACCAGTTGCGCAAGATCGCGGAAATGGCTTTGCGAACATGGCCGCCGACGGCGAGCATTTCGCCAACATAGCCATGGCTGGAAGGCCATATTTTCAAGGAAGTCACCGGCTCATTTGCCACGCTGGCCGACAAGGGCAAGGGCCTGTTCGGCGCCGCTTTGCAAAATTTCCTCGGATAGTCGCTTGTCGTTGACGGCGCGGGCGAACTGCAGCGTCCCCACCATCAGCCCGTAAAGCGCGACCGCCTTTCGCCGTCGCTCGCGTTGCGTGCCTGAGTCCAGGCGGGCTGCAATCAGCTCGATGATGCCAACCAGCTTGTCCGTGAATGCGTCACGCGCAGCCTTGGGATGCCGCGCAATTTCGGCGACCAGTGCGGAGGTCGGACAGCCTCGACCGGGGTTGTCGCGATGGCCCAAAGACAGATAATCGCGGATCGTGCCCACCAATCCGGCCCCGCTCTCGGTGGCAGCTTGCCACATCTCGTTGCGCTTGCGCGCATTGCAAAGAACTTCCCGCAACAGATCCTCCTTGGAGGCGAAATGGGCGTAAAACGCGCCATTGGTCAGACCCGCATCGGTCATGATGCCGGCAAGGCCGACCGCGGCGACGCCCCGTTCCCGGAATTGCCGGGAAGCAACGTCGATGATGCGCTGGCGGGTCGCATCCTTGTGTCCCTTGTCGTAGCGCATCCTTGCTTCCTCCTCTCCCATTGAATTACGATCGTAATATGTTATTACGATCGTAATTTCATGAATCCGCGGCATTCGCAAGTGGCGAATTCCGCAACTGATGGCCGATGAAAAAACAATGAGCTTGCAAAAACCCGTACCGAGCGATGGCGTGTTGATCGGCAGCCCATCAGAGCCGACCGCCGAGGCTCCAGCGCCGGTCGCGGCAGCCGAGGTCGAAGCCATCGGCAGAATATCAGTGGTTGAAACTCCCGCCGTCCCCGCAGCGCCCGATCATCCAACCAAGGCGATGCAGACGCGTTCCGCCATTTTGACAGGGCCTGTTCTGCCGACACTGCTCAGGCTGGCGTTGCCGACGATGACGGTCCTGCTCGCCCAGACCGCGGTGAATGTCGCCGAAGCCTACTATGTCGGCTTTCTCGGAACCCAAGCGCTCGCCGGCGTCGCGCTGGTGTTTCCGGTTTTCATGTTGATGATGATGATGTCGAACGGCGGATTAGGCAGCGGTGTCGCCTCGGCGGTCGCGCGCGCCACGGGGGCCGGTCACAAGCACGACGCGGATGCGCTTGTTCTGCACGCCGTGGTTCTTGCCGTGATCGTCGGCGCACTGTTTACGATCGGCGCGGCCTCTGGCGGTCCGGCCTTGTATCAGGCGCTTGGCGGCCAGGATGAAACGCTGAATGCCGCACTAAAATATTCCAACTATCTGTTTGCGGGCGCGATCCCGGTGTGGATCGTGAACTTTCTGGCGGCGGCGTTGCGCGGCTCGGGTAACGTCAGGGTTCCGGCGATGGTGACACTGGCCGGCGCGCTGGTGCTGATCCCGTTCTCACCGATCCTGATTTTCGGGTTCGGACCGATCCCCAGGCTCGGGATCGCCGGCGCCGGAATTGCGTTCGCGCTCTATTATGGCGCGGCCATGCTGGTGCTGCTGCGCTACATGACCACGGGACGATCGGGCCTAACGCTAAAATCTGGATCTCTCGAGGGCCGGCTGTTCAAGGACATTCTGAGAGTCGGCCTGCCGACAGCGTTCAGCACGGTCCTCACCAACCTGACGGTGATCGTGGTGACGGGCGCCGTCGGACTTTTCGGCACCACCGCGCTCGCCGCCTATGGCATCGCCTCGCGGCTCGACTACGTCATGATCCCGATCCTGTTCGGCATCTGCACTTCGGTGCTGACCATGGTCGGCGTCAACATGGGCGCTGGCCAGGTCGCCCGCGCCAAACGAATCGCCCGGATCAGTAGCTTCGTCGGTGCCGGCATCGCCGGATCGATCGGCTTGATTGTCGCAATTTTCCCAATGCTTTGGCTGCGTCTCTTCAGCCACGATCCGGACGTGCTGGCGGTGGGCTCAACCTACCTTCGTATCGTCGCGCCGGCCTACGGTGCCCTAGGATTTGGATTCGTGATTGCCTTCGCCGCACAAGGCGCCGGGCATGTGCTTTGGCCCTTCGTCGGGGCAACCTCGCGGCTCGTTCTCGCCGCCGGCTGCGGTTGGATAGCCGTCAGCTATCTTGGTGGCGGCATGGCAACGCTTGCGGCCATGGTGAGCACCTCGCTCGTTGGCTATGCCGCGATCTGCGCAATCGCGATGTTTTCGGGAGCGGTTTGGCGGGCCCAGAAAGGATGAGCGCCGGAGACGCGAGCCGATCTAAAGGCCGGCGCCCTTCCCGATGGCATGGGAGAACGAACGATCGACGATATCGGCGGCATTAAGCTGCTGTTTTATCAGGCCGGAGCGAAAATACAGGTCGATGGTCTTTTGTTCGTCGGCCACGACACCATCATCGATCGGCGCAATGCGGATCTTCGCCCGGCTCAGCCAGTTCAGCGGCACCGCGGGCGGAATGTTCATCAGCTTGCCCCAGGTCTCGGCGTAAGCACTGACGTTGGTCAGCGACCAGGCGCGGGCGGCGGTGAGCCGCCGAAGGAAATCTTCCAGTTCCGGCCGCTTGTCGCGGATCGCATTGGACGACGCCACCTGGAATCCGATTCCAGCAGTCAAACCCTCCGCCGTAATCACGCGCCGCGACTGGAACAGCACCTCTTCCTGGCTGACATACGGCTCCCATGTCGACCATGCATCGACGGACCCTTGTGTATAGGCAACCTTGGCGTCCGACGGCGCCAGGAACACAATCTGCACGTCGGGCAGAGACCATCCCCTGGATTCGAGCGCAGCAAGAATCAGCTGGTGCCCGATCGAGCCCCGGCCGGTCGCGATTTTCTTTCCTCTCAGATCCTCAAAGCTGAGGATATGAGATTCTCGGGGCACCAGGACTGCAAGACCTTCCTGGCTCTGCCGGATGGCGCCGATCGCTCTCACCGGCACGTTGGCCGCCGCGGCAAAGGTGAATGGAGCGTCGCCGACAAGCCCGGTTTCGATGGCGCCCGCGCCCAGCGCTTCCAGCAAGGGTGCTGCCGCGGGAAATTCCTTCCATTCGACCTTGTAGGGTACATCCTTGAGGACGCCGGCCGCTTCCATCACGGCCTGCGAGTTGCCCTTTTGATCGCCCACCCGCAAGGTGGTTTGGGCGGTTGCCGAGGCCATTGCGCCCAGCAACAGCCCCGCAGCGAAGATAATGCGTTTCATTCCGCCGCAACTCCCTTGGCGAGGCGACGTTCGGCGATCAGCTTGCGCGTCAGGGGAATCAGTTCGCGGCCATATTCGATGGCGTCGATCAAGGGATCGAAGCCGCGAATAAGAAAATGGCTGACGCCCAGATCGTAATAGTCGCCAAAAACTTCGGCGACCTGCTCGGGCGTTCCGACCAGTGCGGTGGTGTTGCTGTTGGCGCCGGTGAGTCTTGCCATTTCGGTCCAGAGGCGTTTGTCGATGCGGGTGCCCTGCTCGGCCAATGCCAGTAGCCGCCGCGCGCCCGCGGTCGCATGACCGTCAGCCGGTTTGCGATAGCCGGTCTTGTCCTGCAGGGCTGTTGCCCGCGCCAGAATTTCCTCGGCTTTTGCCCACGCCTTTTCCTCGGTGTCGGCAAGGATCGGCCGGACCGACAGACTAAAGCGCGGAGTGGGCCGTCCATGCGTCGCCGCGGCAACCTGAACCCGCGAGGTGACATCGCGCACCTGCGCATAGGATTCGCCCCACAGCGCAAAAGTGTCGGCATGCTTGCCCGCAACCTCGATCGCGGCATCGGAGGCACCGCCGACGAAGATGGGAATGCCTTCGCTGCGAAATGGCTTGACTTGCGAAAAGCCGTTTTGCACCTGGTAGTATTTGCCATTGTACGAAAACGGTTTTTCGCTGGTCCATTCCAGCCGAACCACATCGAGAAATTCATCGGTGCGGGCGTAACGCTCGTCCTTGTCGTCGATGGTGTTGCCATCCTGCTTCAGCTCGGTGGCATTGCCGCCGGTGATGACATGCAGGGCCACCCGGCCACCGGAAAGCTGGTCGACGGTCGCAAGCTGGCGGGCAATCAGAGTCGGTGCGGTAAAACCCGGCCGCTGCGCGATCAGCACCTTGAGCCGGTCGGTCACGCCCAGGACATGCTGGCCGACCTGCAGGCAGTCCGGCGAGGTGGAATGAAATGCCAGCAGAGCGCGGTCGAACCCGGCCGTTTCATGCGCTTTGGCGACGGTCTCGATGTAACGGCGATCGAGCACAGGGCCGGTCCGAACGATGGTCTCGGATGAATTGTTGTTGGTGATAAATCCGATGAATTCCACTGACATTGGCAGCTCCCGGGCTCCGGTTATTCTTGCATGCATTTCAAATCCCGAGCGCCAGCCGCCCGGCGTTGATCCGCGTCGCGTCGTCCTGAGGCGTATGAACGCGCCCGCACAGCACATCACGATAGTATCTTTCGAGCGGGTTGGCACGCGTCAAACCGTGATTGCTGGTCAGCGACAGCGCATCCTCGACCACCGCAACCGCATTGTTCGTCACCGCGAGCTTGACGATGTTGGATTCGGATGCGCTAAGCAGGACGCCGTCATCGTAGTCCCCGGCAAAGCTTTCGATCAGGCGCGCGTTGACGGCCAGCCGCGCCTCGATGCCGCCGACGACCTCCTGCATCCGCGGCAGTGTCGCCAGCGACACCCCGAGGTTGGAAGGCACCCGGCTTTTCAGAAATTCGATCAGCCAGTCGCGCGCGGCGCGGGCGACGCCATCATAAATCGCGGCGACGAAAATCGCATGAACCGTCGCCTGGGTGAAATCGGGCGTCAGCCATTCATCGGGTTTGCGAACATCGATTTCGTGGTCGAGCGGAAACAGGACGTCGTCGAAGACAACATCATGGCTGCCGCTGGCGCGCAAACCGAGATGGTCCCAGGTCTCGATGATGCGCGTCCCCGGCAATCCAGCCGGAACGAGAAACAGGCCGACGCGCACGGTCGGCTCGTCCGTTCGCGCCCACACCGCGTACCATTTCAGGATCGGCGCGCCGGTCGAATAGATCTTTCGGCCAGAGAGCCGCCATCCCGTCTCGGTCCTCCGTGCCATCGTCGCCGGCAAACCACCGCGCGATGGCGAGCCCAGATCGGGCTCGACCCGCAGGGCGTTGATCAGTGCCACGCCTTCGACGGTTTCGCGGGCCAGCTTGCGTGCAAGGCGACCCGGCCAACGCGCGCTTCTCGTCATCACCAGATGCTGAATATAATGCATCGACAGCACCAGTGCCGTCGACGGATCGGCCTTTCCGAAGATGTTGATGATGCGCGCTGCATCGAGCGCGCCGGCGCCGGAGCCACCCAGCGCCGTCGGCACGGTCAGCGCCAGCAATCCCGCCTCTGACAACTGATTGAAATTCTCGAACGGAAAGCTCGCCTCGCGATCATGCAGAGCCGCCGTCGCGGCAAATTCGGAAGCAAGCAGCTTTGCACAGTCGAATATTGCCGGCGTTGCATCCGTGAAAACTTCCTTGCGTATCGAGTTGCCTGGCGCGCTCACCATGTTGCGTCCAATCCGAGCAGCCCCAGAATGTTCCGGCGCAGTACCGCCAATTTGGGATCGCCCCGGTGCCGCGGATAGGGACGATCGACCGCGATGTCGACCTTGATGCGCGCGGGGCGATCGCTGAACACGATCACGCGATTGGCCAGAAACACGGCCTCCTCGACATCATGGGTCACCAATAGCGTGGTGAATCCGCTGCGCTGCCAGAGCGAGGCGATTTCCGCCTGCATGGTGATGCGCGTCAGCGAGTCGAGCTTGCCGAGCGGCTCGTCGAGAATGAGTATTTTGGGATCGTTGACCAGCGCCCGCGCCAGCGCGACCCGCTGTGCCATGCCGCCGGAAAGCTGGTGCGGATAGGCATTGCAAAATGTCGAGAGGCCCACGAGATCGATGGCCGCATCCACCCGGTGTCGCTGGTGCTTGAGGATGCCCTGGGCTTCGAGCCCGAGCGCGACATTGTCCCACACCTTTCGCCATGGAAATAAAGTCGGGTCCTGAAACACCACGACCCGCGACGGAAACGGCCCCGTGATTGGCTCGCCATCCTCGCGCAAGCCGCCCGATCGCGGCGGCTCAAGCCCCGCGACCAGGCGCAGCAACGTCGATTTTCCGCATCCGGACGGGCCGAGCAATGCGACGAACTCGCCGGGTTTCACGCTGAAGCTGATGTCATCCAGTACGGGAAGAACAGCCCCATCGATATCGAACGCATGGCTGACGGCTTCGACATCCAGCGATGCTCCAGCCACGGCGGGTGCGGCCCGTTCCGCGGGCGCAAGCGCTACCATTTCACGACACCTTTCTGCCAGACCAGCAGCCGGTCGCGCGTCCGAAACAGCAGCGTGATCGCGCCCGAGCACAATAGCGACATCACGATCAGCGCTGCATACATATTCGAATAGGCCGCCCAGCCCTGGGCCCACTGCAGATACCAGCCAAGTCCGGCCTTGACGCCGATCATTTCGGCGACCACCAGCACGGCGAAGGACGACCCGAGGCCCATGAACAGGCCGACGAAGACGTGCGGCAGCGCCGCGGGGATAGCGACCTTCAGCACCAGGAACGATGGCTTGGCGCCAAGGGTTCGCGCCACGTCGTAATAGGCATTGCTGACGCTGGCCACGCCGGACCAGGTCAACACCGTGACCGGAAATCCGGTCGCGAGTGCAATCAGAAACGTGCTCGCGCTCCAGCTCGACGGAAAGGTAAAGAACGCGAACGGAAGCCATGCCGTCGCCGGCAACGGCCCGATGAATCGCAGAACCGGGTGTACCCAGTAGCCGACGCTGCGCGACCATCCAATCGACACGCCGGTCAAAAAGCCGGCCGCCGCACCGATGGCGTAGCCGCCGAGCTGAAGTTTGACCGACGCGAAAACACTATCCAGCAGTTTTGGCAGATCGTCGGTATATACTTCGATGATCGCCTGCGGCGGCGGAAAGAACGGCAGCGGCAGCCAGGCGAATTTTGCGGTCGCGATCTCCCACAGGGTCAAAAACAATCCGAACGCCAGCAGCCACGGCGCACGCGCTTGCAGGCCTGTTCCGAAACGGCCGAGCCATTTACCGCTCGCCGTCGCCGCAAGGATACCGCCGGCGATGATAAACGCGGCGATCGCAAGTGCATCGGTGCGCGACCAATCGCCCAAATCCTTCCACAGCAGGCACGAGAGCCCGAAGCCAATCCACGCCGCGGTTGCGAATAAGGCGGTTCCACTGGCCAGAAACCACGTGGGGAGCGACAGCGGACGGCCTGCAAACGCCGCGCCCTCCTCCGCCGATTGCGGGAACGCGACCGTCTTAGACGCCGAATACATCGACATAGATCCGCTCCGCAAATTTCGCTGTGTCGGTGCTCGGCTTGAAGACGGAGACGAGCTTCAGATCGTCCGCATAGGCCTTTAGCTCCCGCTTGAGCACGGCTCCAACCGGGTGGTGATGATGGGTGTGATAGCGAACCATCGCCTGCAGATCCTGCAAGCTCGCGGTCTTGGGCGCGTAGGGTTGGAACGAAGTCGCGGCCTTGTCCGGGTTCTGCGAGGTGAACATCGCCGCATCGAGCAGCGCCTGTGTGATCGCCCGCGCAACCTGCGGCTCCTCGCGCACAAGACTGCCGCGCAATCCGACGATGCAGCAGCTCTTGTCCTTGTAGTCGCCGTCGAGATTGGAGGCGACTTCCTTGTAGGCGTTGTCCTTCAGCCAGAGATACGCGATCGGATCCGAGGCGAGGAACGCCTGGACTTCCCTCTTCTCGACGGCGAGTTGCAGCAGATTGCCTGGATAGGCCCGCCAGTCGACGTCCTTGTTCGGATCGATGCCTTGCTTCGCGAGCTGAATCGAGAAGAAATTCTTGTCCGGTCCGGCGAGATCGCCGACCGCGACGGTCTTGCCTTTCAGGTCGGCAAGCTTGTCGACGCCCGAGTCGGTGCGCGACAGAACGCGCATGCAGCCGCCATGGGTGCCGGCGGCGATCTTGACGTCAAAACCCTGCTCCAGCGGTTTCAGCCAGCGCAACGCCATGCCGAGACCTGCATCGGTTTTGCCGGTTGCAATCGCTTCCAGCAATTGGTCGGTCGAACCGCTATAGTTGACCAACTCGACGTCGAGATTCTGCTTCAGGAAGAAACCATGATCGATGGCGACGGGGAGCGGCGCGAGGCAGACCGCGCCGGCATTCCATGACAATTTCAGCTTTCGTGGCGCGCCCGCGAGCGGTACGGCCTCGGATGACGCCTTGCAGATCGGAAATTCCGAGAAATCGATATTCGGAGTTGCCGCGCGGAACGGAAACGCCTGCGCGCCGAATACGCCTAACGGCGCCGCAAACGCCGTCGCGGCGCCGGCGCGCAACAATGTGCGGCGATCCAGCAACGCGTTGCCCCACTTCATATCTCTCGACATCTTCTTCTCCTGCTGTCGGGCGGCACAGGGCCGCCGTCGGCGCAACGCGACGTTGCGACCCGGCAAATGTTTCACACTGTCATCAGTGAAATCGGTTCACTCTCGGCGAGATTTCAACTCCCGCTCCGTTGAATTGACGTTCAAATGATGCGCGGCAGCATCGCAATCGTCAATGAAATGGAATTTTGAATGTGAAAGCGAACGGAGAGATTATCTCCATAAGTACAGCGTTGCGCCACGAAACGGTTTTTGCTCAAGCCTCAATAACGCGTCGTTCAAAGATCGTGCGAAGCTGGCTGTTCGAAGATCTCTTGATACAAAGCCGATAACGTTCCCCGACGATTCAACAAACGAAACGATCGTTGCTCGCGAGCCATGCCAAAGGCAAAGGGCCGGCATCCGATGCCGGCCCTCTCTCGTGAGCTTTAACTCCCGTGAAACACCAGGGTGCGCAGTTCAATGCTCTCGCGCGGCGGCGCATCGGGAGGCGTGGTCGGATCGATGAACGCGCTATGGGGCGCGAAGCGGGCCGCGTCCGTCGGTCCTGGAATCAAAGCATTTCAGCAGCAAGACTTCATCGGCCGTCATCCTCGGCACATAGAACCATTGATGATCGGGATTGTACTTCACCGAATAGGTTTCCCCGACGCGGTTGGGATAGACCAGATCGGCAGCAACCAGTTCGTTGGGCTTTACCGTGCGGGCATCGCAGACCGCCAGGGGCGAGTCGAGCAACGGACCTCGAATCGGCCGCCAGAGATTGATGATCTGCACCCTGCCCTTCAGCAGTTCCTCAGCCTCGTCCGGAATGAGATCGCGGACGCGCTGCGGGCCTGATTTTTCGGTGTGATCGACATGCACGCGCGCAACCGGTTGACGCAGGCCGCCATCGCGGTCGGCGGTGCCTTGAACACGCTTGCGCACGGTGTGATCGAAGACGAATACCCGGTCCGCGCCGGTCGCGGCCTTGATCAGCCGTTCCGCCTCCGGATAATAGACGCTTCTGACCTCGTCTTCGTCGTAGAAGTCCTTTACCGAACTGTTTTGCCGAACCAGGGCAAACCCTTCTCGATCAAGCGAAACCGTCTCGCTGATCGGGCGAATGTCGTGAATAGGCAGGCTGTGCGGCTCGGGCACGATATTGGACCTGGGCTCGCCGGACGGCGGCTCAAAGGTATAGGTTCGCGGCCTGTCCAGAGCAGGCGCCAGATAGTTGAGATCGGCCGTCACGAACGACAACGCCGCGATCTTTTGGTTTTGCAGTCCCATGTTCTTCTCCTTTTTTGTTGGCTGGTCCGGCTTCTAGAAACGCTCCTTGAATGGCCGCAGATCCAGTTCGTGCGTCCAGGCAGACCGGTGCTGCCCGTGAAGATGCCAATAGGCCTCAGCGATCGCATCAATGTTCAGCAGTCCATCGGCGCCACGTTCGATCCGAAGTTGGGGTGCAGCCGTGTTGAGCTTTTCGCCATCGATGCCGCCGTCGATGACGACATGCGCGACGTGAATTCCCAGCGGACCGAATTCGCGCGCCATCGATTGCGCCAGCGAGCGAAGGCCGGCCTTGGCGGATGCAAATGCCGTGAACGGCGGCTTGCCGCGCAAGCTGGCTGTGGCGCCGGTAAAGATGATCGTGCCTTGACCTGACGGCGTCAACCGTCGGGCGGCTTCCCGTCCCACCAGAAATCCGCCAAAGGTCGCGACACGCCAGGTCTGCTCGAAGAGTTCGGCCGGCATGGTGCGGAAGTCATGGCGAACGTTGTTGCCCGCATTGAACACCACGAGGTCAATGAGGTGGCCGGAAGCCCCGGCGAAATCAAACAGCGCCACCACCTCCGACTCGATTGTGGCGTCGGCGGTGAACGCCTCGGCCTTGCCGCCACTGTCGACAATGGCGCGAACGACCCGCGCAATTTTTGCTTCGGTGCGCCCGGAAACGATGACGCGCTGACCTTCAAGCGCGAACCGCCGCGCGATCGCGGCGCCAAGTCCTTGTTCGGAACCTACGCCCACAACAATAGCCGTGCGTTGAAGCGTGGTCATTGCAGGTATCTCTCCGGTCCGATTCAATCTCGGAAAAACTATGAGGCTAAATCTGTATCGACCAGGTGGTCCCGCCAATGGCCCGCGAAAAATAAGATTGCTGTCGCGCAATTCGCGCGCGCCGTGAAAAATTCTTCCAAGGAGAAGGACAGGCGGAGTGAAGTCCTTGTTGAGTAAGGACGCCGGCCACCTCGAACCAGAATGCGAACGTCTTCGGATCAGCGCAGGCCGCTCAAGTATTGTCTTTCGTTGGTCGCCTTCGGAGAATGTTGTGCGGACAATTCACGCAACTTTGGAATTCAAAATAGTGCCGGCGTGACCATAATTATGCGTCCTCGCTTTTGGAGTTGGCGCGTATCACGGCCATGTGAACTTCATCGTCAGATCGCAGATGATTCAACGAAGCACGAGCTATCCAATCAAAATGGCAGCGCTGGTCATCGGCCAGATATCGGTCTTGGCCGTGCTGGTCTGGATGTCTCGCTAGAAACAACGCAACGTACCGGGCGCGACCAAACATGATTCCGTTTTATATCGTGCGTCATCTCGCGGGAGAGTTCGAGGAACTCTCCTGCTTTCGGCAATTAGAGGACGAAAGCGCAGCGTTGTATTTCAATATCGTCCACGGCGCGAAAGTCCGCAGGCGGTTCACCACCCAAAAGTCGGGCGAGCAATGCGCGGACTATGTGCTGGTCGCGAGAGCGACCGGAACCTGTGGATTGATCGAAGAAAGAGAAATAGCGCTGTTCGATGCCTCGTGATCGGGCAATCTCTCATTGCCCCGGAGAAAACCGTTATCCCGCCGCCACGGCCGCCTTGGCAGGCGCGACGTTCACCGCCAATTTGCCATAGCGATCCTTGAAGGCTTCGGTATCGATTTCCTCGAGCTGGATGGCGCCGCTCATCACGCCGGCTTTCCATGCATCGTGCTCGGGATCGGCGCGGAATTCCGGCATCACCTTCCTGGCGAACAATTCGAGCGAGTCGCAGATGTGCTCGTGGCTGTTCTTGCCGGCCTGGTTGAGCAGGATCACCTGGTCGATATGGGAGCCGCGGAACCGGCGCAACTTCCTGGCGATGGTTTCGGGCGATCCGATCAGGCCGCCGCGCAGCGCCGCCTCCTGCGCTTCGGGATTGTCGCGCTTCCACTTGTTGTATTCGTCCCACATGTTGACCGTGCCCGGCGCGGGACGCGCCCGGTTCTGTCCCTGGCCGTAATAGCGCAGCGCGAACTGGAAGAACGTCGCGCCATCGGCGCGCGCCCGTGCCTCCTCGTCGGTCTTGGCGCACATGAAGAACGACACCAGCGCCATGTTTGGATTGATCTCGTAATCCGCGAGCTTCTTCAGCCGCTTTGTAATCGCATTGTAATAGGCGTGCACCCAGGCATGCGCGGCGTCGGCGCTGACGAACTGGAAGCCGAGTGCACCGAAACCGTTCTGGCCCGCACGCTCGATGGTCGGAAGCTGCGAACACGCCATCCACAATGGCGGATGCGGCTTCTGAACGGGTTTGGGCACGACGTTGCGCAGGGGAATATCGAAATATTTGCCGTGATGCTCGCTGCCGCCCTCCCTGAACATCGGAAAGATGGCGCGGACCGCCTCCTCGAACACTTCCTTCTTGGTTTCCATGTCGCGGCCGAATGGCGTCAGCTCGGTGATCGAGGCGCTTTCGCCCATTCCGAACTCGCAGCGTCCGTTGCTGAGCAGATCGAGCACCGCGACGCGCTCGGCGACGCGCGCCGGGTGATTGGTGGTGAGCTGGAAAATGCCATGGCCGAGCCGGATGTTTTTGGTGCGCTGGCTGGCGGCGGCGAGAAACGATTCCGGCGACGGTGAATGCGAATACTCCTCGAGAAAATGGTGTTCGACCACCCAGGCATGGTCGTAGCCGCAGCGGTCCGCGGTCTCCAGTTGCGTCAACGCATCCTGGTAGAGCTTGAGTTCATCGCCGGCTTCCCACGGGCGCGGCAATTGCAGCTCATAAAAGATGCCGAATTTCATGACGTCTCTCTCCCGCGATCCGTTTGTTGTTTTGCGCAGTGTATTCCCCGGCGGGGCCGTGTCCAGCCGTCGTCAATTCCGCGCGGCGGAAGGCGACTTGCGCTAACATCACGAATGGTTAGCTTGCGCGCTGAGTCGTCGCACCGCTCCGCCGTGTCCTGCATCGAGATTTCATGCCCATTTTCACGCCGCATCAGGATTCCGCGCTAAAGGCCGTTGCCGACTGGCTGAAAGCAAAGCCCGGCAAAAACGGCACGCCGCCGGTGTTTCGGCTGTTCGGCTATGCCGGAACCGGCAAGACCACGCTGGCGCGGCACATCGCCGACGGCGTCGACGGCGAGGTCAAGTTCGCGGCCTTCACCGGCAAGGCCGCCCTGGTGATGCGCAACAAGGGCTGCGACAACGCTTCCACGATCCATTCGCTGATTTACCGCGCCAAGGAATCCGGCGTGGAGCAGCCGAGTTTTGAGCTGTGGGACGACGCGCCGGCCTCGAAGGCCAAACTGATCGTGATCGACGAGTGTTCGATGGTGGACGCCGAACTCGGCCGCGACCTGATGTCGTTCGAATGTCCGCTGCTGGTGCTCGGCGACCCCGCGCAACTGCCGCCGATCCAGGGCGGCGGCTTCTTTACGGACTGCGTGCCCGACGCGATGCTGACCGAGGTGCATCGCCAGGCGCAGGACGATCCGATCGTGCGGATGTCGATGGACGTGCGCGAGGGCCGCGAACTCGACATTGGCCGCTACGGCGAAAGCGAGGTGGTGTCGCGCGCCGAGCTCGATCCGGACCGGGTGATGGGCGCCGACCAGGTGCTGGTCGGCCGCAACAACACGCGGCGCTCCTACAACATGCGGGTGCGGCAGAAGCAGAACATCGAGGATCCGTTGCCGGTCGCCGGCGACAAGCTGGTCTGCCTGCGCAACAACCGCAAGAAAGGCCTGTTCAACGGCGGGCTGTGGCGGGTGAAATCGCGCGCGGCGTCGAAATCGAAGATCATCACCATGCGGCTGTCGCCCGACGAGGATTTCGGCCACAAGGTGACAAAGGTCTCGGTGCGCGGCGACTGTTTCGGCGGCGCCATCGAGACCATCCCGTGGGAGCAGCGCAAGCCCTATGACGAGTTCGACTATGGCTATGTGCTCACGGTGCATAAATCGCAGGGCTCGCAGTGGGACGACGTGGTGCTGTTCGACGAGAGCTTTGCGTTCCAGGACAGCCGCGCACGGTGGCTCTACACCGGCATTACGCGCGCCGCGAAGCGGCTGAGCGTGGTGGTGTAGCCTCGCCTCAGCAACTCGTCCCCGCCCCGCGCATCGGGGTTCCCACGACCCTAACATCCTGGAAATGCGCTGTTTTTATTCACGAACTCGTGTGCGTCACGCTGTAACAATGCCCGCCTGGCCGCGTATCTTGGGGCATCGGGCAGAGCCGCCTGCGATTGCGAACGGTGGCTTCCGCCTAAAACTGCTGCCAAATCCGGCCACCCCAGAGGAAGCCCCCATGTCCCGTAGCCAATTCAGCCGCCTTTCGCTCTGCGCCGCCGCGGTCGGCGCGCTGGCGATCGCCGCTTTCGCGATAGCCCCCTCGCGCGCGGCGGAAGACGCCGTGATTGTCCCCGCGCCCGCCGTGGACGCCCAGGCGTCCGATGGCATCCAGACCGCCGTGATCGCCGGCGGATGTTTCTGGGGGGTGCAGGGCGTGTTCCAGCATACGTCGGGCGTGGTCAACGCCATGTCCGGTTATGCCGGCGGCAGCAAGGCGACCGCCGACTACAACACGGTCTCGGGCGGATCGACCGGCCATGCCGAGTCGGTCGAGATCAAATACGACCCGAAGAAGATCAGCTATGGCAAGATCCTGCAGATCTTCTTCTCGGTGGCGCACGATCCGACCCAGTTGAACCGCCAGGGTCCGGACTCCGGCACGCAATATCGCTCGGCGATCTTCACCACCAGCGACGAGCAGAAGAAAGTCGCCGAGGCCTATATCGCGCAGCTCAACGCCGCAAAGGTCTACAAGAAGCCGATCGTGACCAAGGTCGGGCCGCTGGAAGGGTTTTATCCGGCCGAAGCCTATCACCAGGACTACCTGACGCTGCACCCGAACCAGCCCTATATTGCCTATAATGATCTTCCGAAGGTCGAGAACCTGAAGAAGATCTTTGCGGATAACTACACCGAGAAGCCGACGCTGGTGAGCAGCGCGAAGGTCACCAACTGACGGCGATTTCAACGAGTTGACCGTGTTTCCTTCACGCGGCCCGGTATCGGCTTCGCGTGAAAACACGCAACATTTGCAAGGAGGTTTCATGTCCCTTTCCAAGACGATGCCCGGCAAGGTCGACAGGATCGAAAAGAGCGAGGCCGAGTGGCGCAAGGAATTGACGCCGATGCAGTACGCGGTGCTGCGCGAGAAGGCGACCGAGCGGCCGTTCTCCGGCGAATACGAGCACGAGCAAACGCCGGGCACCTACACCTGTGCCGGCTGCGGCCAGACCCTGTTCGAATCCGACGCCAAATTCGATTCCGGCTGCGGCTGGCCGAGCTTTACCGCACCCGCGGTCGAGAGCCATGTCGACGAGGAGCGCGACGTCAGCCACGGCATGCTCCGGACCGAGGTGCTGTGCTCGAAGTGCAACGGCCATCTCGGCCACGTGTTCGAGGACGGCCCCGGCCCGACCGGACTGCGCTACTGCATCAATTCGGCGGCGCTGAAGCTGCAGCCGAAATAAACTTGGCCATCAGATCGTCATCACCGGGCTTGAACCGGTGATCCATCTTCTTCGAAAAAAGTTGTCACGAAGATTGATGGATGCCCGGATCAAGTCCGGGCATGACGAGGGTGTTTCGCCGGTCGAGGTCAAGGCGCGGTTGCGCACTATTTTTCAGATTTAATTTTCAAACAACCACGACAATCAGTTTGCAGCACCGTCATTGCGAGCCATCGGGCGCGCATTCGCGCGACCCGTTGGCTCGCAATGACGGTGCTCTAATTCCAGACACGCGTTCGCGACCCCGCGGCGCGGCGCGCCCGAGTCGTGCATTTATCGCTCGCCCCATGGAGGGCGTGGGGAATGCCGGATGCCCGTTGCACCCGCGGCCTCGTGTGCACTTTGTATTGGTAGAAAGCACACGAGTAACAACGAGTACACCGGAATCACCCGGCATTCCCGCACGCAATGGTTTTAACAGCTTATGTCGCGCTCTCCCCGGTGACCGGGCTCTCTTGCCACCGTCATCCGCGGATATCTGACTTGTCCGCACCCGGTAGGGCCGACTTGCCATCCGCAAAACTTGCGTCGGGGCGTCAGGACCACACGATTTTGCCGTCCGCAGCAACATCTCTCGTCAGCGTGCTGTTGATCGCTCACGAATTCCTGAGAACCCGCCCTGCGATCCCATCGCGCGCAAAACGCTGCCGCGTCCACCGCATCCCTCCCCGCGTCCGTGACGATCGCGATACGCCCCTCTGGTGGGGTGGGATGGCGCGAACTTGTAGAGATGATTTGCCCGACGGGTGAAGCGAAATATTTTTGCCGCACAGACTTGTCCGTGAAAGGTGTCGCGGACGCGGTCCGCGACGGCTGAGGGGTTGCGGTGTTTATCGACGACCGGAATCCCTCACTCGGCTTCGATGCTTCGCATCGAAGCCACTCTCCTCCACAAAGGGGGAAGAGCGGTGGAACGCACGCGGTTTGGCATGCGTTGTCCGGCGTCATGCAAGATTTCACATCAGCCCACATCGAGACCGGCGAAACCAGCATCTTCGTGCGGATTTCCGGATCGGGCACGCCGCTGCTATTGCTGCACGGTTTTCCGCAGACGCATGTGATGTGGCGCGGCGTCGCGCCACTGCTGGCGCACGAGTTCACTGTCGTGTGTGCCGATCTGCGCGGCTACGGACAAAGCGGCTGCCCGGCATCCGCCCCCGATCATGCGCCTTATGCGAAGCGGGCCATGGCCCGGGATATGGTGACCGTGATGGAGCGGCTTGGATTTACGCGCTTTTCGGTTGCCGGGCACGATCGCGGCGGCCGTGTCGCCTATCGCATGGCGCTGGATCATCCGGACCGTATCGAGCGGCTTGCGGTGCTCGATATCCTTCCCATTGAGACGGCGTGGGAGCGTGCCGATGCCGACTTCACGCTTGGCTATTGGCCATGGTCGCTGCTGGCCCAGCCCGAGCCGCTTCCCGAAACGATCCTTGCTACGTCGGCGGAGGCCATCATCGATAATGCGCTGGGCGGATGGGGTTCGCCGTCGCAAGCTTTTCCGCTGGAAGTCCGCGCAGCCTATATCGAGGCGCTGCGCGACATCGGCCACGCCCATGCCATTTGCGAGGAATATCGCGCCGCCGCCAGCATCGATCGCGCGCATGACCGTGCCGATCGCGACGCGGAGCGCAAAATCCGAGCGCCGGTGCTCGCAATATGGAGCGCGCAAGGACCACTCGACAGCTGGTATGCCGAGGGTCCGGTCACGCTGTGGCGCCAATGGGCCGGCAAGGTCAGGGGATACGCGCTCAAGGGTGGGCATTTCTTCCCGGAAGCCGCGCCCGAACTCACTGCGCAGGCCCTGCGCCGGTTTTTCGCACACTCGGATTGACGTTCCAGGTTCCTCCGATGGAACCAAATGCGGGGTTATGCTTTGTTCCGGGTGGCGGGACGGCGGATGACCATTCGCCGGCCGCCCGTTGGGGAGAATGCCATGTCGCTTGGACTGATACTTGTCATCATCCTGATTATTTTCCTGCTGGGTGGCTTCAGCGGCCGGTTCGGCGGCTACGGCTACGGCTACGGCCACTCCGGAATGGGCCTTTTCGGCGTTATTCTGGTAGTGCTGCTCATCCTGCTGCTGCTTGGCAAGCTCTAGACCACTCAAGCCATTGAAATAACAGGACATATTTCGCGCCGCCTGGCGGGGCGCGCGGATTCATTATCAGGCTCGACAGGAGTCGCATTTCTGTCAAACGAGCTTATATTGGGGTCTGTCCTGAAATGATGCGAACCGGTGCGCCGCCGAATGGCGGGCCAGCGCCCTTTCATCGTCGTCCGCTCCGCCAAAAAATAAAGGTCACTGACCATGGCTTCCTTCAGCTACAACACCGCTGCCGAATTGTTCCCCGCCGCGATCCGCAAGAAGAAGCGGGCGGGTTTCGCCTATCGCCGCTTCGACACCGCTGCCGCCGCGGTGCAGTTCGCGATCGAGGAATTGCCGGCGGATTCGCTGAACGGCGCCTATCTGCAGGTTGACGAAGCCCGCTTCGATCAAAGCGGCATCCGCACGCTCTATGAAAGCCAGGATTTTCCGCTGCCGCGCCGCCCCCGTGCGCCCGAGCCCGCCCCTGCCAGCAACGACGCCGACGCCGACGCCGCGTAATCTCTCACATTAAATGAATGCCCTCGGATCACGTCCGGGGGCATTTGTTTGCGCGGTTTTTATTTGCGCGCAGCGTCACGCTCGCGCCGCTTGCCCTCGTCTGATCAATCGTTTCAAATTTGGTGCGTGCCTCGCATTTAGCCTCACCTCTCCCGCGGGGAAAGGTCGAATTGCGAAGCAATTCGGGTGCTGTCGACGCAACCTCGTGCACCGCTCTCCAGGTTGTTTGCGTGCTAGCGCGGCTGCCTGTCCATCCAGCGTCGCAGCAGCCGCGCGTTGCGCATGTTGGCGCGGAACAGCACGTCGAACGCATCGCCGGCAACCGGCACCGTTCCGATCACGCCTTGCACCGCGACATTGCCCAGCATCCGCGCCGTGACATGCCAGGGCGCGCCGAGCGCGCGCGCCTCGCGCACCAGCCACAGCGAGAGCGCGGTCGCAATGATATCGCCGACCACCGGGATCAACCCGATGATGCCATCGATGCCGTAGCGGATGTTGGTGCCGGGCACGATGAAGGCAATGTCCAGAAGCTTCGCCACCGCATCGAGCCGCGCCAGCCGCTGCTCGCGGGTGAGATTGGCGAACGGATTGGCGGTGGAATTCCCGAAATCGAACTGAAAGCCGCGAACCTGCGGACCAAGCGCCTCTGCGGGGATTTCGCGCCCCTCCTGGTCAATAATCGGGCCGTGCGTCTTCGATCCGCGAAACGGCCCTTGCGAGCGCGCGGTGGTTCGGGAGTACATCTGGTGGTTCGACATCGCCATCAGATGGTAACGCGCGAAGCCTGCGCAAGTTGCGTCACGCTGTCACTCCCCATGTCGTCCCGGCGAACCTTCACTCCCCCACGTCGTCCCGGCGAAGGCCGGGACCCATATCGCTGGCGTCAATTGTTGCGGAAGGCATCGACCACACTGCGGATGACGTGAGTCCGCGCCGCCGCGATGAGCGCAATTGCGTTCACGCTGGGATCCCGGCCTTCGCCGGGATGACGCTGAGGGTTACCCATCCCGCTTTATCTCACCCGCTATCGCCCGCGCGCCGCCGAGGGCGTCAGCCCAAAGCGGCGGCGAAAGCAGCGGTTGAAATAGGACAGATCGTTAAAGCCGCAATCGAATGCGATGTCGCTGATCCGGCCCTCAGCCCCGCGCGTCAGCAACTCCGCCGCCTTGCGCAGCCGCAACTCGTTCAGCCGCATCGTGAAACTGGCGCCGGCCTCGTAGAGCAATTCGTTGACATAGCGCTCCGACAAGCCGGTCGCGGTGGCGAGCTTTTGGGCGGAAAAATCCGGCTCGGTAAAACGCTTCTCCAGGATCATCAGCACTGCCTTCAGCCTGATGGCGCGCAGGCCGCCGCGCCGGGCCGCGAGCGCCAGGTCACCGCGGGCGCCGAGGCCGAGAGCCACGAGATCGGTCAGATGCGCCGCGATCGCCATTCCGGCTTCGTCGACCGCGCCGGTATGCCGCAGCAACAAATCGCTGTAATCCATCGCCAGCGACAGCGCGCCGCCCCCGGCCAGTTCGCGCCCGACCAGGTCATCGACGCCGGCGACCATGGCCTTCAGCGTCGCCATCGGCAGATGCACATTGGTAAAACGCTTGTGGCTGGCGCCATCGGCGCAAAAGAACGGCTCGTCGAGTTTCAGGAGCACCATCGCGCCCGGCCGCAGGGTGAAGGCGCGGCCGCGATGGATCACCAGGGATTCGCGGTCGCCGGTGTTGCGCGCGAGGCAATAGCGGTCGTCATTGGTCTCCAGCACCTGGCGGCGTTCGCGCCGCACCGTGGTGAAGGTGCCATCGCAGCGGCCGAGCATGGTGGTGCCGATGTGGATCGAATTCATCGCGGCGCGGAACGGCACGTCGGAGGCCGGATCGAGCTCGCCGGTATTGGAAAAATGTTCGAACAGTTCGGCAAAGGAAAGAAAGCGCTGCCGGTCATCCAGGCCCCGCGGCAGCATGTCGGTCGACAGCATTTTCTTGATGACGGGCATCGGGGAGCGGAAAGACTTGGGGAGCGGAAGGACTTGGGGAGCGGAAGGACTTGGGGGTGGGAAGGATCTGGAAGCGACGCCGGCAGCCTGCCGGCCGCGGAATGAACGCGGGCTGAAGAATTTTGCAAAACGGGGCAACACAAAACGGGCAACACAAACTACCGAGACTTTACTAGCAGGACTTGGCTGTGAATAAAACAGCGCCGGACAGTCCAAATCCGCATTCCCCGGACGCCCGCCAGTCCAAGACGAAGGCCAAACGCTGGCTTACCGATGCGGCGGGAACGGCCGCTGGAATCGGGCAGCAATCAGCCATGTCGCGTCAGATCCGGCGTCACGCTTTCGCAACCGGGATTGCCTGTTTTTTCAAAATACAAGTCAAAGGAGAAACGACATGACGACCTCTTCCGTCCGCGCCATGCTGCTCGGCGCTGCTATCACAGCCAGCGTTGGTGTCGGCTATGCGATCGGCGCGCAGCCGCACATGAACGAAAGCATCGCCTTACTGCTATCGGCCCGCGGCGAACTGCAGGCGGCAACGCCGAACAAGGGCGGCCATCGCGAACGCGCCATGGGCCTGATCGACCAGGCGATATCGGAAGTCCGCGCCGGCATCGCGTTCGCCGGCGGCTGACGCGGCCACCCCTTTCATTCAAACCATTTAGAGGAGACAGTTCATGAACAGGCTGATCGCAGCCACCTTCCTTGTCAGCACACTGATGGGTGCAGGTTTCGCCCACGCGATGCCGCTGGCGCCCCTGGTGCCGGCAAGCAGCGCCGATGTCATCGAAGTCGCCGGCGGATGCGGCCCCGGCTGGCATCGCGGGCCCTATGGCGGATGCCTGCGCAACTTCGCCAACCCCGCCGCGCATGCCTGCCCGCGCGGCTTTCACATCGGCCCCAATGGCGGCTGCCGCGGCAACGGCCGTTAAGGTGCTTTCGAGCGAGTTCGACTAACGGTTCGCGTGAAGAAAACACATCCAAACAAAAGGATAGAACCTTCGGTTCTGATTCAATCAGAACCGTAGGCTGCGGGCTTTTCGGTCACGTAACGCTACTGCAGCACATCGTCGTCCCGGCGAAGGCCGGGACCCCCCGCGTGAGCGCAATTGCGCTCATCGCGTCGCCGTGCCGATCATGAGAAAGGCAGCGGTTGCGCGGCCGCACGACGCAACAAGAGCGCCAGGGGTTATGGGTCCCGGCCTTCGCCGGGACGACGCAAACGAGTTATTGCGTCCGCTCGTTTGTTCCGGAATAGACCCTGACGAGCAAACCCTCACGCCGCCACCGGTTGCTCCACGGTCTCATGCGCCAGCCACGACGAGATCGTCCCGGGGATAAAGCCCACCAGGCCATACATGATGAACTGGACAGCCCCGCTGTCCGGTCCCCGGGAGCCATAGAGCAACTCGGCCATGATGAACGCGACCGCGCCGACGATCAGCAGCCGGACGCGCCAGCCAATTCGTTTGACGTGGAACAGAATATCATCGAGCGCGCCGAGCATCAGCGCCGGCAGGATGCCGAACAGATAACTGTATTGTACCGTCCTGGCGAACACCGCGAACAGCTTTGCCGCCTCCGAAACGCTGGGCGGATGGCTCCAATAGCTGGACATCACGGAGGCGGTCAGCAAAAACCAGAACCCGCCGAGCAGCGGCCCGAGAGCCGCGAAAATCAGATACCGTTTCATGGCC
>WNFO01000871.1_pt1 | contig 24004 bp, 25 predicted proteins | sample 5400251 | NCBI WGS metagenome assembly WNFO01 (sample SAMN13153354, study PRJNA577476) | soil metagenome | isolation source: 100 cm saprolite under Madrone tree | place: USA:California | collected 2016-06-14
ACCGCTCCGGTGGTGACACCGGGGGCACGGAAAACCCCGCGTGGTGCAAGGCCAAATAGGAGGGGAGAGCCGGCCCGGCTCACTGAGTCAGCGTTCATGCGAATGAACGCACTCCTTTCGCGGTGGCGCAAGCCATCGTGAATGAGAACCCTCGGGTAGGCTGCTGGAGTCACGGTGCGAACCGTGACCTAGAGGAATGATCGCCGCGCGCGCATGCCGTTCTATGGTGTGCGTGCGGCACAGAATCCGGCTTACAGGCTCGCCCGCCACTATCTATTTTGTTTTCAGTTAGTTGTTTGTTTCTTGATCACCGGTTGCGAATCACTGTGGCCAAACTGTGCCCAATTTTCCAGGCCTTCCCCATTCTCCATCAGCCGACGCACTCGCTCCCGAAGCTCTCTAACAAACGGCGTGTAATGCTTCTCGATCGTCTCGATGGTGTCCCCGAGTAGTTTGGCTACGTCGTAAGGGCTGCCGCCACGCGCTAGCATGTCCACCGCGAAAGTATCGCGGTACCGGTGCGGGTGGGCGTCTAACACTCCTGCTCGCCGACCGAGCGCAAGCATCCGCTCGTACAGCCGGGGCCGGGTATACGGTTTCCCGGTGTTCGGATTGAGTAGCACCCGCTCTTCGACGCTCGGATTCCGGGCCACGTGCTCAGTCTCAAGCAGGAACAGTAACTCCGGATGAATAGGGAGAATGACGCGCAAAAATGCCAGCAGATCGCTGCCCGCTGACTTGCGCAACTTGGAGAGCTGGTCTGCCGTGAAAGGTTGTGCACCTGATTCTGGTTGATCTCCCGGCCTTCCTTCCATCCTCACGGGGTTGCTCTTAAGCAGGTCGCATTCAATTGCATGACGAAAGATGCGGTGGAGGATAGCAGCGTCGAGTACAAGACCTCCTCCGCCGCGTGAGAACTTACGTTTCCGGATTTCTGCCAGTCGCCATACTTTAAAGTTTTCGACGACAGTCTTCGTGATCCGTTCAAGCTCCGCGATGTCTTGGATGACGAGGAAAGCCTCGAAGGCCTTTACGGTTTGCTGATATCGTTCCCAGGTAGATGTTCGGAGTTTTCCAATCGCGATGCGCCGCTCTACCTCTGCCTTGAAGGAGTTGTGTAGATCTGCCCACGTGGGTGCCGGAGGAGGAGCGAGATCGGGCACCCAACGACTTGTGCCAGTTTTTCAAACGTACAAGGTGGAAGCACCCTGCACAGGTCCGGCCAGTAAGCTGACTCAGGGCCCCTTTCGATTGCGAAATTGACCCTCTGGGCCCACTCGCTAGCGGTCGCATAATTCTTTGTGCCGAGCGAGAGCCGGATACGCTGGCCGCGGATTCGGCCTTCGAGTTGATAGATGGCCCAGCCTTTCCTCTTGCGCACGCTCAGTTCAATCGCGCTCCCCATCAGCGCAGCACCCTGAGCCGTCTCTGTTCGATGACCATTACAGTTTCTCGCGGAATGACTTTATGTCCTCTGCGTCCCGGTCGCGCAAAGTCTAGCACAACCTCGCCACGGAGGCGGTTGTAGACACTGGCTCGTGAGCATCGCCATCTCTTTGCCAACTCAGAAATGCTGAAGAAGGTGGGTTCCGAATTGGCCTGGTCCGCAGGCAATCCCTCGGGAGACGGCAATGGCTTCCTCTCGTCAGAAATTCCAGTCTGACTTCCAGATCTTAACGACGACGAATCTACCGTGAGGCGCAAGCCATGCACTCTTGGCGAGTCTGGGTTCTTGCGCGCGCCGAGTTGGATACTGCGGTGTTTCATTGTTTCCTTCCAGAATTCTCCTGGCCTCTCTTACGACTTGACTCTAGCCTTGCACGTTGATATGATGTTTGCAAATAATTAAGCAAGATGCAACTAAATTCGAAAGGGTTGCATCCCACTCCACGAAAAGGAGGCCCTTGATGCGTGAAAAGCCCGAGCAAGCCGAAGAGCCAGGAAAATCCAAGAAGCCTCAGCAGCAACAAACTATCTCTCTGCGAATCAGCGACGCCTTACTCACGCGCCTGGAACGCGTCAAGCAACTCATTTCCTCGAAGACCGGGGAGAAGGTCTCAACATCAGACGCCGCCAAACAGCTTCTCGAATCGACTCGTGAAGACCGCCTCGACGCCGTAGGCCTGATGGCGCAGCCGACCGAGTCCCTTCTCCAGATTCGTAGGAAGGGAGAAGCGCAACATGTTTTGTCGAAGGCTGAGTGGATACTGCTCGCGCACTTTGTGCAGCAGGGATTCGAAACCTTTTCCGGCAGGACGCCGAATCCGATCTCCCGCGAATCTCTCCTCGCAATCCTCGATGCATTCTCAGCCGTTTACGAACTGCGGACCCAGCGCAGTTCTGGATGGGACTCGTATTACTTGAGCAATCTCCCTTCTGAGTTCCGCCCTGCAAGATCGAAGGGTTCCGACGACGATCAAGCGAGTTCAGACGTCGTGCGTCGGACAGTGGCCGAGACTCGCAAGCGTCTGAGTGATCCGGCAGTGAAGGTAGAATCGTTCTTCGCTGCCCGCAATCTGCACATTTTGCTGGAGGACGAAAAGCTTCCGGCGGCGGACACCGTAAGCCGCGCGCTCCGCCCCTTCTGGCCGGTGCTTTGGCGGCTCGCCGCACGAGGCCACTACTTCCTCACGGGAGAACCGCTCCGAGCGAAGTCTGCGAGTCAGGATTCCTTCTATCAGCCTCCGATACCATCCATCAAAGAGGGAGATTACACGCTCTCATTTGCCCGTGGCGAGGGCAACGACCTCTCTCTGCTCCTGAGTTTCCCCGGTCCCCGTGGTCCGATGTATCCCCTCAACGGCTATCCCAAGATCACGGAGTTTCGTGCTCTGTTAGCCGCCCTGGCCTCGGATAGCCCGATCCCCCGCTGGGAAGCCGAGCACTTTTTCGGTTACGTCGCGGCGTCGGAGGATGGCAAGGGTAAGGACTACTGGTTCCGCGCCAACACAAACGGCATCACTTTTGGCTTCTCTGAGAAGGAGTGGCGAGCCGTGCATGCGCTGTTTCGCCGCGCGTGGGAACTCCCGGAAATACGCATGGCATGGGATGCGCTTACATTCGAATACGGTGAGCTGTGATGCTCTTCTGCTTCGCCGTAGTAGCCCAACCGGACGCCGCTAAGTGGCCGCATCGTCGGCCTCTGGCCGACCAAGAGCAGAGCGGTGCCTTCGGCACCGGGAGTTGGACTGACACGTCACCCCCAAACGGGTGCCGCAGAGCAACCAAGGTTGCTATAGGGGAACTTGCTGAAAATCCAGTGGCTTGCGGCGAGCCACTTTAAACAGAGCGCCGCACAGTAACTTTGGTTCCCGTATGGGAACTTGTTGATTTTATGGGGTGAATTCGATGCCCTCCCTTCGCACGAAATCCATCAGCACGAAAGTCACAGACGAAGAGTACGCCCAGTTCGAAGCCTTGGCCGGTGAGCAAACAATCAGCGAGTGGACGCGCGAAGTCCTGCTGAAAGCAACCAAGCCGAACGCAGGTGAGCAAACCATGCTGGCCGAAGTCTTGGCGCTGCGAACCATTCTGCTAAACGTTCACTTCGCTGTATCTCAAGGGCAAACGCTGACCGCCGAGGAAATGCAACAACTTATCGCGCGAGCGGACCAGGACAAGTTACGTAAGGCGCGGCAGCGCCTAGCGGAAGCAACAACGGGGAGCGTGCCATGAAACAGAAGTGGGGGCGTGAGGACGATGCAGGAGAATTTCCGAGCGACCGGGCCCTGTGGACTATCGGAGCGTTCTGCGTTGCTCTGCTCAGTGTATTCGCCATCGTTGGTTACCGCTACATGCAAGTGTGGACGCCTCTCCAACGCCACTACGTCACGACCTATGTAGGCACGCCAGAAGCAGCAGTCTTCCGCACCGACGGCGGGTACACGCTGTTGATGGTAGTGACGCGGAAGGGTACGCGACTAGCGCTCGACAACGAAGTAGAACCGTTCGTGACGGAGAAGGGCGAGAACACGTTCGCGCTCACCGAAGTAGCGATGAAGACAGGCGACTTGAAACTCGAATGGCAGCGCGCACGCTATAACAATGCGCGGTTGCATGAATTTCTAGGGCACTGGATATACCAGGACCAGACGCTCACCGATCTAGCGAAACCGGCACTGTGGGGCGGCTTAGGTCTGTTGCTCGTGGGTCTCGTTGTGGCGATCCCGAAGGACGCCGCGCGAGGGAGAATACGCAAACATGGGCGTCGGCTGAAAGGACCAGAGCTTGTGACGGCTCGTGCACTTAACCGCCGCAGCCGTTCAGACGGTATCGGCTTCTTGCAGCAGCAGAGCTTCATGCAAAAAATAGTCCGCTGGAAAGCTTCGTTGCGCCTGCCGCGCGAGATCGAATCGAGCCACATTCTGGTTATGGGCGATTCGGGCAAAGGAAAGAGTGCGTTGATCCGGCAAATCTTGTTGCAGATCGAGCAGCGCGGTGAGACGGCCATCGTGTACGATCCCGCGACGCCCGCCGACTACGTGCCCTACTTTCTTACTCCCTCGCGCGGCGATCTTATCCTTAACCCGTTAGACCAGCGGATGCCTTACTGGACTCCTGGGGACGAGCTGAGGCATGGGGCAGACGCTCTCACATTGGCCGCATCGCTTTTCCCCGACCGACACAACGAAAACTCTTTCTTCGTGGAAGCCCCACGAAAAATCTTTGCGCACTTGCTCGGGTTTCATCCGACGCCACAAGAGTTGGTGCGGTGGATGTCGCACCCGGAAGAGATCGACCGGAGAGTGAAAGGGACAGAGTACGCGGCGATGATCGACCGGGGTTCGCCGCCACAGCGCAACGGCGTGCTTGGTTCGCTGAGCATGGTAGCTGACGCCATGAAGCTGCTGCCGAGTGAAGCGGAGACGAAGCAACGTTGGAGCACGCTCGATTGGTCGAAGGAGCGACGCGGCTGGCTGTTCCTCACCAGCACGCCGGACACCCGGAAGTGCCTCGCGCCGCTCATCAGCTTGTGGCTGGACATGCTCGTGCTGCGCTTGATGAATCAGGGCGGGATGAGTCCGCGTCCGGTGTGGTTCATTCTGGACGAACTAGCCACCTTGCAGCGGTTGCCGCAGTTGCACACGGCGATCACGGAAAACCGCAAGTCCAACAATCCGGTCGTGCTGGGTTTTCAGGGACGCAGCCAGTTAGAAGTGCGTTACGGGCACGAAGCGGAGGCGATGATGTCGCAACCCTCGACGAAAATCTTCTTGTGCACGAGCGAGCCGCACGCCGCGAAATGGATTAGCGACACCATCGGAGAACAGGAGATCGAGCGGATACGAGAGAGCCGCACAAATGAGCAGTTCCCACAATCGCGCAAATCGAAGGGCTATAACCTCGAACGTGAGATCAGGCCCCTGGTGATGGCAAGCGAGATCAGCGGCCTTGAAAAGATGAACGGCTATCTCAAGTGCGGGAATCTCGTGGCGCGGATGAATCTCCCGTACATCGAGCTTGAGAGCAAAGAACCGCAATACATCGAGCGCCCGGCACAGCAGCCACCGGAGGAACCGCCGAAGGTTGCGTCAGCCGCGGCAGGAGCAGGTAAGCCGCCGGGGAATGGAGTTTTGGGGCAGAGACTCGTACCGAACGAGCAGCAACAAAGTGAGGATCAGAAGATCCAACGAGAGCCAGTGCGCAGCCAAAGGGACTTTTTCGAGTAGGCCAACACATGCTGACCATCTCCAAACCTCTGAGCGCAGGACAGGCGCAGTCTTATCACGCGGAAGAGTTCTCCAACTCACGCGAGAACTACTACACCGAAGCTGACCAGATTCCCGGGGAGTGGCACGGAAGGCTCGCCGAACGGTGGGGTCTGCGGGGCGAAGTTCATGAAGACCACTTCCAGCGGCTCTCCGACGGACAACACCCGATCAGTGGGGAGCAACTAATCCGCCGCCAAGCGGCCAGAGAATACATGAACAGGCGCGGCAAAAAGGTAAGCGCGATGGAACACCGCGCAGGATGGGACGCGACGTTTTCAGCCCCGAAGAGCGTATCGTTGACCGCCCTGGTAGGTCGAGATGACCGTGTCCGGGAAGCGCATCGAGAAAGCGTTGGCGTCGCACTTGACGAGCTGGAGCGATATGTCCAGGCCCGCATCGGTGGGAAACTTCCGGCAGAGACGACCGGCAAATGGGTAGCCGCGAAATTCGAGCACGACAGCGCACGACCTGTGGACGGCTACGCCGCGCCGCAATTGCACACGCACGTCGTCTTTTTCAACCTTACCGAGACCGACGACGGAGAGGCCCACGCGCTACAGCCACGGGAACTCTACAAGACGCAGCAGTACGCGACGGCAGTGTATCGCTCGGAGCTGGCCCATCGAGTGAAAGAACTTGGCTACGAGATCGAGCGCGGGGAGAGCAGCCAGCCAGAAATCAAAGGCTACAGCAGAGAGTATCTGGAAGCATCGAGTCCGCGCCGCCAGCAGATCGAAGCGCATCTCGCAAAGGAGAACCAGCGAGGAGCAGGCGCGGCGCAAATTGCCGCGCACCAGACGCGGGAAGGAAAACTCGAACTCTCACACGAAGCGATGCAAGAACGGCACAAGGCGATGGCCGCGCAGTTCGGCAATCAGCCGGAGCACGTTGTCGAAACGGCGAAGGAGCTAAGAGAGCAGCTCAACGAAGCACCCGGAGAGAAAGCCACCGGCCAGGCGCTCAACTACTCCAGAGAGAAGAACTTGGAGCGTGACGCAGTGGCCGAGGAGCGCGACCTGATAAGGGATGCGCTGAAACGTTCAATGGGTGACGCTACGGTTGCGGACGTTAAAGCGGAGTTCGAGAAACGCGTACAAGCGGGCGAATTTATCGAGACGACCAATCGCGGACCTGACCGCGCGTTCACCACAGAGGAAATGATTCACTACGAACGCGACACCATCCACGCGATGCGCGCGGGGCAGAACCAGCACGCACCAATCGCGAGTTTCGAGACACGCCGAGGGATCGAGCAAGACCACTCGCATTTGAGCGAGTGCCAGCGTGCGGCGGTCGACCAAATCCTATCGAGCTCCGATCAGGTGACGGCGCTTGAAGGCGTCGCCGGCGCGGGGAAAACTACTTCTTTAGCTGCGATCCGAGAAGCCGCCGAGCGGGACGGTTACAAAGTGGAAGGCTTCGCACCAACGTCACGCGCAGCGCAAAAACTCGGAGAAGCGGGAATCGAATCGAGTACATTGCAATGGCATTTGACGCGAAGCGACGAGCCGCACGATGGACAGAAGCGGCTTTACGTTCTCGACGAATCGAGTCTGACGAGCACAAAACAGATGAACGAGTTCCTGCATCGCTTGCACGAGAAAGACCGCGTGCTGCTGGTGGGAGACACGCGCCAGCATGAAGCCGTCGAAGCCGGAAAGCCATATCAGCAGCTACAAGAAGCGGGAATCGAGACGGCGCGGTTGGATGAGATCATGCGACAAAAAGACCCGGCGCTCAAGGAAGTCGTGGAACGACTCTCGCACGGCAATGTCAGAGAGGCAATGGACAAGCTCGATGCGCAGGGTCGCGTCCACGAGATCGTGGACCGGAACGAGCGTTTATCCGAGATTGCACGTGAGTATGCAAAGCACCCGGAAGGCACGCTAGTCGTTTCGCCCGACAATCAGTCGCGCAGGGAGATAAACGAAGTCATCCATCGCACGATGCAGAGCGCAGGCCAAGTGAAAAACGACGAGCACAAAGCGCGCGTGTTGATAGCGCGGCAGGAAATCACAGGAGCAGACCGGCAGTGGGCCGCGCAATACCAAGTGGGCGACGTGGTGCGCTACACGAGAGGCAGCAAGACACACGGCATCGAGGCAGGAGAATATGCACACGTTGAGCGCTCGAACGAGAAGGAAAATCTCCTGACGATCCAACGAGAAAATGGCGAGCAGGTGAGTTACGATCCGCGCCGCTTGCTTGGCGTGACGGTGTATCGGGAAACCGAGCGCAACTTCGCGGAAGGAGACCGTGTACAGTTCACCGCGCCGAATCGAGAGCGCCACATCGCCAATCGCGAGCTTGGCACCATCGAAAAGCTCGACGACAGCGGCAACCTGCAACTGCGCCTCGACTCAGGCCGCACGGTCGCGTTTAACATCAAAGAGAATCCGCATCTCGACTACGGGTATGCGATGACAAGCCACAGCAGCCAGGGCCAAACCGCGGACCGCGTGCTAGTGCATGTGGACACGGAGCAAGCGGGCGAGAAACTTGTGAATCGCCGCTTGGCGTATGTGGCCGTGTCGCGTGGCCGCTACGATGCGCAGGTCTACACCAACGACAAAGGCCAGCTTGCCGACCAACTTTCTCGCGACGTGTCCCACCGATCCGCGATTGAACCGAGCCGTGAATCATCCTCGGCGTACGGGATTGAGTCGTCATCCAGACGAAGCCAGGCGCACGAGCATACGCAGGCGGAAGGCCACAGCATCAGCAGATAGTCTAATCGAGTCGGAATTCCTGTTGGCACTTTGGGTTTAAGCACACTGCCATAATCTTTCGGTGACTAGCCGTTGGCGTACGGCGCTGGCGCTGCATCGAGGTCTTTTGAACACGGAACAACGATTCCCCACACCCACACGTCAAGCTCGCGCGCCCTTGCACGCTATGCCATTCCGGGCGCGGGTACCTTGGAAACCGTTCAATTAGCTTTTTCGCTGGATTATATTTTGCCATTTAGTGAGCTCCTTACCGTACGGAATAGGGCAAACGTGCCAATTCCACTCTAGGTTTTGTCACCTGCAGGATTTTTATGCGTCCGCAGGACCACACTTCCGGAAGCTTGCTTCGAGTCCCTTTCGGTCGCCTCTTTGAGAGCGTCCACAACATACGCTTTTAGCGATTGATGTCGATTCGCTGCACACATCTTAGCGAGCCAATACAGGTCCTCTGGGAAGTCACGGAAATTCAGGGGTTTGCCTTTCTTCTGTGGTGTCTTTATCATTGCAAGGTCGAATGTAATACTTGTCATCCTTGTTGTCAAGATGACATGCTACAATGTAACGGCACAATCTGTATCCTCACTTGGGGTGAATCCGGTGGCCTTAGACTCCTGAGAGCGTGTGGTATCAGTGGAAAAAAGATATGAATAGTCATACAGTGAGGAAAAGAAAGCGAAGCAATGAGCATCAACCCAATCCGTGCGCCATTCGCTGCGGTGATCGCCTTGCTTGTTGTAGCGCCTTCGGCGGACCGGTACCGCAGGAGTCGCTGGCAGATGCAGCGAAGCGAGTCAGGGCTGAGAAGGAACAGAGTGCACCGCAGTTCCGTGGACGTTTCCGCAGGAAGGCATACTCAGCACGACACCGCCACACTGAGCCATCTCCGGCTGCCAGAATAGGCGGTGCTTTGTGAGTTTTGAAAATGACCTCGGGAATATGAATGAAAACTTCTTTTTCCGAGAGTTTACGTACTCATCCAACAAATTCGAACCAGACAAGAAAACTGAGTACGAATTGGCTGATTCCGTAGTCTGGCTCGACGAATTTCTCATGGTAGTCCAAGTGAAGGAAAGATTTCCCAGCTTCGGGGCGACGATCCAAGATGAAGAGAACTGGTTCAAGAGTGAGGTACTGGAGAAAGCAACTAAACAAATCGGGAACACGCTGACATATCTAAACACCTACGATTCCATCACCCTAACGAACAGGCAAGGGCATGAATTCAATCTTGCAAATGCTAGGGATAAAAAAATTCACAAGTTGATTATTTATAAATCCAAAAATAAGCTACCGTCGGAACTAGCCTCGCAAAAGTTTCGAGACGACCCGACCGCTGACATAGTCCATATCATTGAGTCTGTCGACTACCTCGGAATTCTCCAAACCCTGATAACCCCGTCCGAGGTTCAACAATATCTGGCGTTCCGGGAGACAGTGATAAAACAGTGGCCTGACGTTGTCTCCGAGGTACCAGAACAAGCTCTGTTAGGTCAATTCCTTCGAAATCTTCCAGAAGAGCGCCCTTCCCTGACATTCCTGTATTTTCTAAAGAAGTTGGAGCAGGAGGTGAAAGATACGGACGAATGGGATATTTCGCGCATCATTCATCTATTTCCTCAGCGGCGAAGCACTCCGCAAAAAGTTCCAACTGACTACTATCGAATCCTCAAGGAGCTTGCGAAGCTTAATCGGACTGATATGGGACTATTCAAGGAGCGATTTAAGAAGTCAATGGAAGTGGCCGAAGCTGACAAAAACGTTCTCCCATATAGGTTCGACGCCACGACCGGGTGCGGGTTTCTCTTTATTCCGCTCCCTCGCTCAGAAGAATCGAACAAGATCAAAATCTTGGAGGCACTAACCGCGCTCAACAAATATGACAGACGACTCTCAATATGCCTCGGATTGTCGTTTCTATTTGACGGTGGAACACCTCCCTGCGACGTGCACTGGTGTCGTCTTGAACATCCTTGGGTGGAAAACGCGAGATTGGCGGCGCTCTTGAAGGAGCAAGCGTACTTCCGTCCAATCAAAGAATCAGTAGTGGAACGCTATGGCCTCGAATGAACTGTTCAACAGCAGAGCGCTTACAGTGTGTAATCGAGCTCAGAAAGTTTCTAGGCTGCTATTTTGATTTCCTCTTCCGTGAACAGTCCGTGCCATTCTGGTGCGTGCAGGAGGTATCGCGCTGTTTGAAGTCCTCCTCGCCCACGCCCATGGAGGTCGGATCGAAATAGCCTTCATGATTGCGCGTAGTATACTTCTACTATTCGCGCCCTTCATATCAGCAGAACAAAGCTTGACAGGGGACCCGTCTTCGACCTGAGCGCTGGTGCAGTAAGTCGCCTGTGACTTTCGATCGTCGCGCCTGCGGTAATACTCACGAATGATTACGGAGTCGCCCGTCTTAACGTCTGAGAAATCCACGACGTTCGTGACGATTGTGGGGCTACACAGGATCGAGAAGTTCTTTCCATCTGTGAACCTCACGTTGAAGGACAGGTATCCTTCCTCATGCCAGTGCGAAATCCAATCAACTTTCTTGCCGTGAACCTCCGGGTACCGTCGCCGCAGCTTTTCGTACTTCTTCTTGATTCGCCTGTCCAGCCGCCTGTGTTCTGCCGGGCTGATCGGCTTTATCGGAATACCGTCCACCATCACGGCCTTGGTTTTGTTCTTCTTAGGCATGCGCGTCCTCCGGCACTGTGCTCTCGACATTCGGAGCGGATGGCATCGGACCATTTACTTTGCGGCTGGAGCGGGCTCCTTCGGTTTTTTTAGGCGTTTTCTTCGGGCGCTTGCTCCGAGGGAGAAACTGCACCAACGGCGGCTTCCCTTCCAGTTTGCGCTCGCGTTCGACGCCGCGCATCAATTGACAGATTTCGTGGTTGGTTACCGCTATCGAAGCTGCGTTGACTGCAGCGCAGAGTTCAAGGCCTTGCTCGATAACCCGAGCCAGGCTTGGCAGTCGGGCTGGGGCGACGAAGAGCTGACCTACAAACTGGAGCGTTGCATCTATGTGTTCTTCGTCAGTGCCCTGTCGGTCTTCGATAGTTTTGCTCTGTGCTTGTATTTCTTAGGCAATGCGATACAGGCGTCCGCGTTTCCCGACGTTGCGACTCCTCGCAAGATCACGCGTTCTACGACGCAAAAGGCGATGAGCCTCGCTTTTCCTAGCGAGGCGATAACAGGGCTCTTGGGTGGTCTGTCGCAAGACACGAGATTTGCAACTCTGGAGGCCATCCGAAATCTCCTCGCCCATCGATTGAGCGGTCGGAGAAGCGTTCGCTCATCGGGCACACTCCAGGAGGACGGAAGCTACACCACGGATTTCCACGAGGAGACCTGGCATATTCCTGGTGTACCCGGAAGGCTCAACTTCGATAGAGAACTACTAGAACGCCATCTCGGGAACGTGACCAGCCTGGCAACTTCCCTCGTCGCCGCAGCGCGGGCGTTCGCGGAAGCGCACCAACCAGTGAAGGCCCAGCCATGAGTCCACCGGGCCTCGAACTGACGGCGGAAGATGTCGCGTGGGTCAGAGCGTATGCGGCTGAAGTCGTGAAGACATTCGAGAAGGAATTCGAGGCAGCAGCAGGTCGCTTCCAAGATGGCCAAATGCTGCTGGATCGGTTCAACACGGCAATCGAATGTGTCCTGACAAAAGGCCGTGGACATTTTAGAGCCGTCGACGAAGCGCACAATGAACTGTGCGTTGCCAGTGCGCTTCTCGGAAATTCGAAGTTAAAGTTCATACGCTTGGAGTATGAGCCGGCATTGGCAGAGTGCGGCAAGACGATTGATTTCCGGGCCAAGGCCGAGAATGGGCAGATCGCGTATGTGGATGTGAAAACGATCAAGCCAGAGGATACAGACCGTTGGGAACAATTCGAGAGAGCTAGGACGGAAGGATGGTTTCCCGAGAACGTCATCGTGGCCATTTCTGAGCAGTGGGGCGGCGGCGAAATTTGGCACTCCTGGTTTGCAGTGCGCGGCAGGATGCTGGAGTATTCGCTGGAGCTGGAGCAGAAAATCAGAGAGGCAAGACTGGCGGGAGAAAATGTGTCTACGGTCCTGGCGTTATGTAGCGACGGTTTTCGCTGGCGCCAGGATCAGCTTGAGGACTTCGTCGCATTTTACTCGACGGGTGTGTATCGCGCGGATGATCCCTTCTCCGAGATGGAACGCAAATATATGAGCACCGAAGGGATTTCCCTTGCGCGAACGATTTCGCGATTCGGATACTTCGAACGCAAACAGGGTGAGGTTCGACCGCGCCGCATGAACTGGTATGTTCGGCCGCCGAATGATCCTTTCGCCTAAACCACCGCCGAAAGCGTTTTTGGCTTCCCCGTCAGCCTTCAGCCGGGGAAGACTCCATTTTCAGCGTATGCGGGTACTTCCTGCGGAGCGAGTCGTTCTCCGCTAGCCGTTTCAGCATCGATTGGAGATAGGCGTGAAGGAGGTCGCGCTGCGGCGGAGACAACTTCGCCAGCGGTTCGGAAGCGTTGCTGACAAATATCGCCCCACGAGGATACGCGCCGCTGAATGCACCAGCAGGCAAAGACTGAAGCGCGAGTATATCCCCGGTAGGGATGCGGGCAGTTTCTAGAGCAGACAAATACTCATCGACGTAGGGTGCAACTTTTGAATGATCGGTGCTGTCGTCGATGGCTGCGGCAATAGCGAAGAACTCGGGCGGCGGGAAGATTTGCGCAATGATGCGCTGCGCGAGCTCGGTTTCAGTCCGTACGATGGTGGACGTATCGCGTTCTTGGGGAAGATTGGCGGCGACGTGCTCGGAATAGACGAGTAAACCAGGAGACGTGATGTCCCGAAAGAAGTCCAGAAGAATCCAAAGGACATGCAGGCCAAGGGTTGGGTCGGTGTTGAATTGACCGATGAACTGAGCATTGAATCCAGGCATGTCAGGGACAGCCTTTAGGATGGCGACAATGTCCGAAGCGTGGGTCTGTGCCTCTTCGCGGTCGTGGCGCGCTTCCTTGGCTCCCCGAAGATTGTTGTAGCGGTCCCGAAGTGCCAAGAGCTTGAGCATCACGAGAGCATGCGGGCGCGTAACTCGAATTTGTCCGGTAAAGGGAGCACCATTCGGGAGCTCGCCAGAAATGGTGTGCGGGTCGGATTGCGCGAGCGCGATCGAGCCGCCGATGCAGGCGCGCGCATGAATACCGTCTTGAATATCGACTCGAAAATCGTGGGGGCGCTTGAATTCTTCCGGGGCCATGAACTCGATGCGCATGGTTTCGGTGCCATCCGGAATGGGTTTCTCGAATTGGAAATTGCGTGACTCCGGAACAGATTTGTAGCCGAGACTCTCCAGCACTTGAGCCAGGTGAAGAGGGTCCTTTCGGAGAGCGATTACATTGAGGATAAAATCTACGTCTTTAGTACCGCGAGCCTTTTCGACGCTGAATTTCATGGCTTGCGCACCGGCGACCACGAAGTCATCCGCGGCAGTGCCAAGCGCAGCTAGAAGCTCGAGCACATAGGTCTTTTGTGGATCGGGAATCATGCGGATTTCCAGCGGGGCGCGATGGCAGCGTCGAGCAGAACATCCGCCTGCTTCAGATCGCGCCCGCCCTGCGCATATAGGTCGAGATAGGCTTGGATGTTCGAGACTTTGGGAAAATTGGATTGACGATTGGAATACAAGAACACGCCTTCATCGTAGGGGTAGATGAAGCGAAGTGTCGGGATGCCTTGCGACATCGGAGTCGGGGGGAGTTGGCGGAGCCTGGTGTCATCCTGATTGGGAAGAAGAAAGATGTCGATGCGGTCAAGATCAATGAAGGGGGCATCAACAGCAGCAGCCGCGGCGGTGAAGACATAAGGAGTGGCGACGAGCGATTTTAGTCCTTGGTCGATTTCGGCGGGTGTTTTCCCAAACGGGTTCGAGGCCTGGAATGAACTGCGAAGACGCCAGCGAAAGCGTTCCTTGTATTTTTCAGCCCATTCGAGCAAGAGACGCCGAGGTTCTGGAACGACGATGGACGAGTTTTGCCTTCGAATCCAGAGTTGTTCCTCCAGACTTGAAAGAGCTTTGGAGACTGCTCCGAGGCTGACGGCGAAGTTGAGTTTTTGAGTCAGAAATGCGCGGCTAGTCCGGCTGGTCTCCGCTTCCAGTTCACTCGCAATTTCCGTAAGGGTTCTCGGTTTGATCTGTTCAAGCAAAACGCGGAGGATCCGCGAGGAGCGGCCTGAGAAAACATTGGTGGTGGGAAGCTGCTCGGTGCTGCTCCTGTCCGTTGATTCGCCCCGCATTCCAAGGCGTTGGAGCGTAAAGGCACCGGGAACGTTGATGGAGATGTTCCCAGCTAAGTCGAGAAAATCGATCCCATTTTCGATGCAGTAGGTTTGCGACCGAAGAGATAAGAAAGGGCAGATGAGGACAAAAGCCACATCTTTGCGCAGGGACCGCATGCGTCGAATCCACGGAGCGAGTTGTTCCAGGAGCTTCGGGGACACAGCAGGTTTGATTTCTCCGTAGACATGAATGCTGCGCTGGCCGGATTGCAGTTGGAATTCGACATCGAAGCCGTCTTTAGGCTGAGTTTTCACGTCGTTGATGCGCACACCCGGAAGGTCTCGCACCGGGGTCTGGTTGGCCAAAGCCTGCACGACGTTTCGCTCTAGTTGTAGCCCTTGAGCTGCCATGATCTGGATTTTCTCAGAGTGGAAAGTAGTTTGTAAAGGAAAGTTTTCTTGCATAACATACTCTCCCATTCTAGAAAAGCATTCTCAGAGACACCTTCCCTGGCTTACAAGCATCTCACAGTAAGGTAAGTCGATAGCAAACATTTGACATCAGTGAAATTCTATGACATTGTCTACAGGAATGGAGAACGAATCAATATTGATAACACCCGCACAGCTGAGGGCAGCCCGAGCCCTACTTGGTTGGTCGCAGGCCGACTTGGCTAGGGCATCTCAGTTGGCGCCCTCAACGGTAGCAGATTTTGAGCGTGGACAGCGTACACCGGTCGCCAACAATTTGTCGGCAATGCGTACCGCCCTTGAGGGCGGAGGCGTGCAATTCCGCGGGGGCGGGGCCGTTGTGGGGCCGACGAGAAAGACAACGGCGGCGCCTACGCCTGGATTGACCCCGGTCCGTTGGATTGATGCGACAGACCTTGCGCATTGGGCAGACCGGCGAGACGGACAAGATACGCTCCCCGAACTGATCAGCCGGCTGATCCTTGCTGGACTTGGAGCGAACGTGCGTCTCAGTTTCCCGTCGAGTGACAGCGTGCAGGTCGCTGGGTGGGATGGCGTGTGTGATGCCAAAGAAGCAAATCAGTTCGTTCCGGAAGGTTGGTCCGGATGGGAGATAGGTGCGCAGCGCGCGACGATCAAAGCCAAGGCAGATTCCGACTACGAGACACGCACCAGCGATCCGCGGGAACTCGAGTTGTCAGAGACAACGTTCTTTTTTGTGACGCCGCGGCGGTGGAAAACAAAAGCCGCGTGGGCCAAGAAGCGAGCCAGCGAGAAAAAGTGGAGAGATGTGAAAGCCTACAATGCGGACGATCTCGTGCATTGGATCGAACTTTTTCCGCAGGTTGGGCAGTGGCTGGCAGTGCGGATCGGAAAGCGCCCGTCGGGTCTACGACAACTGGATGAGGTTTGGCGAGAGTGGTCGCTTTCGACGCAATGGCCGATGACGACAGAATTGGTACTTGCAGACCGGGATGAAGAAGCAGCACGCGTTTTACGTTGGCTTCATGGCGAACCTTCTGTGCTGGCCGTGGAGGGTCACTCGACGCAAGAGGCGATGGCGTTTCTGTTTGCCGCATGCGCGCAATTGCCAGGCGACTACCGCACAGCCTATCAACAGCGGTGTTTGGTGGCTTCGACCGCGGAAGCTGCTCGCATGGTCGGCGCATCCCGTGCACGGCTCATCCTTGTTCTCGAAGGAGGGGAGGCTGGACTGGCAACGGAGTTGGTGCGCCAAGGCCATCATGTGTATATACCGCATGGCTCCATGATCGGCTCACCGGACGATGTGATTCAACTGTCGCGGCCCGCGAGCGAGTTGTTTTGCCAAGCGCTTGTGGGAATGGGTATCGAGAAGGAAGATGCGGAGCGGCTTACGCGCGACACAACACGAAGCCTATCGGTACTGCGGCGACTTATTCCATCGGCACCGCAGAACAGCGTTCCGGAGTGGGCCGAGAAAGAGAGCGGGAGAGGTTTGGTTCCGATGCTGCTTGCCGGAGCGTGGAACGAATTGCAGGAGGGCGATAAGACGATCCTCGAGGAACTCTCCGGCGAGAGTTATGACGACCTTTCTGCGCGCTTGGCACGGTGGACCGAGATTCCGGACAGTCCGTTTCGTCGTGCTGGCAGCACTTGGAAGGTGGCGTCGCCACGCGATGTATGGTTTCAGCTCGCTCCGCAGATCAGTTCTGCGGACCTGGATCGTTTCGCGCAGGCAACGGTTAAGGTGCTTGGAGCACCTGACCCTCGTTTTGAAATGAAATCCGAGCAGCGGTGGTTGTCCTCTGTTCACGGAAAAAGACCTCCGTATTCCTCTCTGTTGCGTACAGGTTTGGCGGAATCACTGGTTCTACTTTCGGTCTTTGGCGATCAGGTCAGGAGCGTAAGCAACGCAGCTGCGAGAGCGGAAAGCGTTGTGCGTCAGCTCTTGGATGGCGCCGACGCAAAGCGATGGTGGTCCCTGTCGCATGAGCTCCGGATTCTTGCCGAAGCATCTCCAGAGGCATTCTTGGACGCGTTGGATACGAGCCTGAGTCGTCCAGACACTCCGGTTGTTGCGATCTTTCACGAGGATGCTGGTCCTGTGGGGCACGCGCACCATTCGGAACTTCTGTGGGGTCTAGAGGAACTAGCTTGGTCGCCGCGCTATTTGGCGAGGGTGGCCGGGCTTCTCGCCACGCTCGCGCGGCTTGATCCGGGCGGTAAATATGCGAACAGACCCAAAAACAGTTTGCTCAATATCTTCCGTCTTTGGAAGCCCCAAACCAGCGTAGGCCTGAATGAACGGCTGAAGGTACTGGACCGACTGAGAAAGAGTGAACACCAGATCGCGTGGGAGTTAATGTTGAAGTTGCTTCCGGGTGATCATGACTTTGCGATGGCTAGTCCGCAAACTCGTTGGCGCGATTTCGCTACAGAGAAGCCAGAAATCGTTACGTACGACCTTTTGGGCAAAGGAGGAGTCGGAGTCGCTGCTCGATTGTTGGAGGATGTCGGGAGCAACGCAACGCGGTGGCGAGCGATATTCGAAGTCTATTCCAAGTTGCCGCCGGAAATGCGCCCACAAGTCGTCACGCAGTTCTTGACGGTAGCGACTTCCTTTGGGAGTGATGAGCGATTGGAACTATGGGGAAGTCTCCGGAGCTTGCTCCATCATCATCGAGCGTTTCCGGATGCCGACTGGGCGCTTAAGGAAGACCAACTGGAAGGCATTGAACGAGCCTACAAAGCACTGGAGCCTGCTGGGTCTGTGGAGCGTTCGGCCTGGCTGTTTGATGCACCTGGGGCGAATCTTCCCAAGCCTGCGGCGAACGACTGGCAGGCAGACGATCAGACATCATCGGTCTTGCGACGCCAAGTTGTCGAGCAACTGCTGCAGAATCATGACAACGAGACGATACTTGCTCTGGCAGAAGCCGCGAAGATGCCGGGCTTGGTGGGAGTAGCCACGGTCGAAGCAACAGGGAACCCAGAATGGAAGGATGAAATTCTGATTTCCGCATTGCAGAGCGGGGAGGACGCAAAACTCAATCTTGCGTATGGGATGATCGGCGAGTTCTGTCGCGGGAACGGGATCGCGTGGGCGGTCGAGTTCCTGAAGCGGGCGGAGCTGTTTGAGTGGCCCCAGGACAAACTGATTGTGACCCTGCTGTTGATGCCGGCGGGAAGAGCCGTCTGGAATACGATGGACCGCTTTGGCAAGGAGGTTGAAGACGGGTACTGGTCGCGCGTGGGAAGCCTGCGGATTGGTCAAGATCCGGACGCTGTGAAGCTGGCGATTGAAAAATTCCTCGCTGCGGGACGAGCACACGCCGCGCTGCCGCTTGCGGGCCGCCACCGGAAGGGCCTTTCGAGCGAACTCATTCTTCGTGTTCTTACGCAGGCAGCTGGCGAGGCATGGCCCGCCAACGCGGATGGCAATGACGTGACGATGTTCATTTTTTGGGTCGAGACATTGCTGAGACAGTTGGATGAAGCGAAAGACGTATCGGAAACAGAAATTGCACGCCTCGAATGGGCTTATCTCGCGGTGCTGGAACATTCACGGAGACCCCCCGTAAAACTGCATTCGGTGATGGCTTCGAGTCCCGAGTTCTTTGTAAAGGTCCTTTCGGCCGTGTATGGGCCGGCTCCAAAAGATGCCAATGAGGATAGCGAAGAAGCTGCTCCCGTGCAGACTCGTTCGATCGCGACACAAGCGTTTAATTTGTTGCGCTCATGGCATCGGGTTCCTGGAGACGAGAATGGTGTCATTGATGGATCAAAGCTTGAGGCTTGGGTCAAGGAAGCACGTCAGCTTTGCGCAGAAGTAGGAGTCGGGCCTATTGGAGATGAGCAAATCGGCAGGGTGTTGGCTTCGTCCCCGGCAGACGGCGATTCTGTTTGGCCCGCGAAGCCGGTACGGGAGGTCGTCGAGACCACGCGGAGCCGAGAGATGGAGTTGGGGATCGTGATCGGCATTCAAAATAGCCGGGGCGTTACGCGCCGCGGAATCTTGGACGGCGGTGAGCAGGAGCGCTCCATAGCCATGCGTTATCGGCAGTGGGCTAAAGCCACGGAATTGGAATGGCCACGGACGGCAGCCTTGCTCGAACGCGTAGCACGAACATTCGAAGAACATGGACAGTGGCACGACCAGAACGCCGAGCGCACCGACTGGTCGCTGTAGTCGGCCAGACGAGGGTACCGCTCATGCCCACCACTACGACTGATCCAGTTCTCGGAGGGGGCAGATGTTAAAATCTGAAATTCAGCCGGGCACCGATTATGCTTTGCGTGAAAAGCGTGAAATTGGTGCGCCCTTACAGCGCGTGCGTATCATCGAGCATATTCGTAAGAACAAATGGAAGGCGCAGTGGATTGAGCCTAACCCTGGACTGCTCGACTACGTAGAATCAGGCCAATTGATAGTTCCGTGGAAGGAGCGCAAAGCGTTCTTGCGAGAAGAAGAAAGTGTCGAGCGACTCCGGAACCACAACAGGGCTCTCGGCTATGAAGATGATTCTCCACTTGCGAAGGCCCTCTATGAGATCTTCGAAAACGTGGGGGATGATATTAGCTTCTACAGAGGTGTACTAAGAGGGTCGCAGGAAGCGTTAGCGCGTGTCAAGACTCGCGCCCAAGTTCTCGCGCCCAAGTTCATTCAGAGACCAACTCCCACCTTTCGTACATTGATCGAGCGGGAAAACTGCATTTGCCGTTCGATGAAGCTCTTGAACTCGCTCGGAAATTCTGCGCAGCGGAGCCCGCAACGGTTCTTGCCGCAGCTGAAGGCACCGAACGAGAATGGGCCGAAGAGGCTAGACGACCTGGCGAAGAACACATGGTGAAATCGCTTAATGAATATCGTGCCGCTTGGGCTTTGATCCGGCAGTGGGCAGGGCACGACGCGGCGGTCGCTCAGAGGGAGGAAGAGATCAAGAAATTAGAGCGACTGGTTTGGGATGCAGTGTACGCGCTACAAAAAGCACACCTGGATAGTGAAGCCACGAGGCTGCGTCGCGCACTTGAGCGGAGGTGAAGGTCACGGCCAAAACGCAGGATTGTGTATGTAGGAGCAACAGGGAGCCAGATAGGAAACCCATTTCTCCCGCTCGACCCTGCGTCAGCTAAATACTATATTGATCCAGCCTGGCAGCATAGGATATCAAGCAGCTCGTTGCGGCTTGTTAAGCTCCTGTGAGGAGCACACCATGAATCAGTGGCGAGACTGCATCGTTGTCCTCATCGACCTTATAGGCGTCAAGACGCGAGCACTCGAAGGCAATTCCACTGCTTCAAGGTTGATGCGCTCGCTGCATAAGCTGGTTCGTCGAGAGATGGCTGGTAATCTGGCTGTGCTTGACCACGCGTATGTCTGGAACGACTCAGTGCTCCTCCTGGGATATGTCGATGATCGACCGAAAACGTACGAGAGTGCCCTCCATGCTGCCGACGACCTTAAGCGCAAGGTCGATGTGATCGCCAGGAGTTACGCTATCGCGGTCAAGGGCCGGGCGTTTCCGTCAAATGCCGCCCCTGACGCTCCCCGGGTTACGGTGATCAGTGCGTCAAGCTGGGCGATGGCAAACTGCTTCGAGATCGAGGCGGAGGCTAAGTGCAGGAAACTCCGTAACGCTTGGTACGTCGATGTGCGTATCGCCAGAGAGGTCCGCGCAGCCAAGGCGTTGCATTGGTTCTCGATACGTTTTTGGCCTCACCGAAAGCGTCGTAGGGTATATATCCATGATGGGTACCTGTGGAATTGAGTGATCCATTCTTTGTACCCGCCGTGTACCTCACTTTGGCGAATTCGCTGTTTTTATGGTTTCTGCCGTTTAGTAGAATCAGTAAGTTACGTGGAATCAGTGGGGCTCAGAATTCCGACTCCCCCCGCCTCCATTTTGTCGAGCCCCGGAATGACCGTGGAGTTGAGCCACTTCTCCTTGGCGTCGCGGTTTTCTTTCTTCTCAACCCACTTGATGTCTTCTGGGTCGTCGATAATGACAACGCGGGGGCGGTACTGACGTTGTTTCAATCCGCGTATCTTCTGGCCTCGGAAGACCGTTCCGGGAGCGTGAGGTCAATCCCCCAGCGCTGGAACACTTCGGAGATCTTCGCGGCCGTCTCGGGTTCGAGGGGCGCGGCGCGGTAGACGTTCAAATCAACGGTGCCGATTTTTCTCTCAAAGATTCCCGCATCCATTTCTGCCTTGAGGATGGCAAGGTCGAGCTTAATAATTATGTCGGCCGCGCGAATGATCTCGCTCGTCTCCGGCATGAGAATTCCTTCATTCATGTAGTCGGGCTTCCAGTCGACAATCTTCCAAAGTTTTTCGATGATGACCCTATAGCGTTCTTTGGTAATGGCCAAGCGCTCACCGATCTTCTGCTGGTCTACGGCCAATGCTTTCTCGCGATTGAGTCTACGGACAAGCTTTGCAACGTAATACCAGTCGAGAGGGTTGCCGTTCGAGGTTTTGAGTCCCTTCTCGGCCAAATCTCTGCAAAGCTGATGTCCTGAGATAAGCGGGTTGCGGACGATGAGGTCGCGCACGGCGAGTTTTATCTGCACTTCCTGTTCGGCGGTTTTCTTCATGGGGTGACGTGGGGTTTGAAAAGCGGGGTTTATTGGATTATAACGTGGCTGTGAGGAAACCAACAATGCGGCTTAAAGAGATTGAGAAGTTGAAGAAAAAAGAGCTGAAACAACGTGTGGAGGAAGCATTTCAAAAAGCGGACGAGAAAGGCCCGGGATATTTGGCCGAAGCTCAGTTTTATATGCGTGAGCTGGAACATCGGCGGGATTCGTTTACCTCCATTCGGGATTTGATTTTGGAGCTTATTGTCATCGCGCTTATAGGATGGGAAATTCATATGACCTATCGGGGCGAAGGGATGGAGTCTCAGAATTTTGAAAAAGAACAGGCGATCTTTACGAGTCTCCAAGCAAGTTCGGCCGCCACGGCCGGCACTTTAATCGCGCTCGAAGAAACGTCCAAACAGATGAACGAAGCAGTACAGACAGAATTGGCCGTCTCGTATGAAGTTTCGCTCAACGTGAAATTCGATGTTACGAGCGACCAAATCATCATCACGAACGAGGGACGGACGAGGGTGAGCTTGTGGGGCAGCAAGGTAGGGAAGAGCGCGGTTGTTATGGAGAAAGGGCCGCGGACGCTCACACCGGGCGTGCCTTATTTGATCACCGGTCATGAGGTGACGACGGGACTTACGGGCGTCATTCCCAAAGGAGGCTTTCCTCCGGTGCCGTTCGTGATGTTCATAAAGAACGAGCGGGGGGAAGAGTTCGTGGCGCGGTACGAGTTTGCGCAAATGATGATGATGGGGCCGATGCAAATCCAGCCGATCATGATTTCAATAAGCCCGTTCAACTGGAGCAGGAAGTCTCAGTAGATTTATACCTTCACACGTCGTCGGGATAACGGAGCCACTTACCCTTCCTTCGTTGCGGATTCCGGGTGATCTGGACAAATTGCATCTCTTCAAGCGGCAAGCGTTCGGCGGGGTCGGCGGATTCGGCGGCCTTCTGGAGACGATTGAGCGCGGCCACGACCGCGGCTTCCTTGGATTTATCGGGCGGCTCCTTCTCTGCCTTTATTTTTCTCCAGCGGGGCAAGTGCTTATCCCATAGCTGGGTTGTGAGGAATGAGGTGTCTTCGGGCGGGTCGGGCGCGAAATTGTAAAATCCGGAAACCTTCACGTCGTCAGGCAACGTCGAGTAGTGGGCATCGAGCTTTTTGAGATCTGCCTTCAGATCATCGCCCACGATAAAGCTCTGGTCGTCGCGGAGAAAAAGCGGGACGACGCGCTTATGGAGATTGTCGTTCGAAACGAAAACCATGCAGAAGGGCAGGTAATACAGATAGGCGATGTCAACTTTGTTGTCGGCCTTGCCTGCCGGGCGCACGCGAGAGATCAGGTCCGCGGCCATCGCGAGATTGAAAAACAGGTCCACGCCGTAAATGTGCCGGAAGTACGGCGCGAACTCGCGTACCGGAGGCGAGCCGGCCTTCTCCAATCGGTCGAGAATCTCCGCTATCCGGGGTTCGGGAATCGCGAGAAGATTGAGGCCGAACTTCAGCGCGGTTTCTTGAGAAGGGCCGTCGATGTAAGCGTCCGCAAGGGTCTTGACTTGCGAGAGATTTTTCGGTTTTCCGAGGGGAAACCAGTTCTGGAAAAAGGAATAGGAGTGTTCGTGGCCGAGGCCGCTACATAGGTCTCGCCGCCACTGTTTGGCGATCTGCCGCTCAACATCGAGGAACTCATGGTTGTACCAGCGCTCCAAAGCGTCTTCCTCGGGAGATTTTTCAAAGTAGATACCTTTTTTGCCGTCGAGCTCGACGACCTTCCCGAAATCGCGGGGAATCCGGCCGTCTAGCGGAATATGGTGGCCATAGAGGTCGCCGCCGAGGATTTTTTCATGATGGCCGCATGCCGTAGCCTGCATGTCGGGCGTCTTAAACGCAAGATGGCCAACGACTTCCTCGGGCGTCTTACCCTTGCCTACTTCCTTTTCGAGATCCGCGAGGGTTTCCGCAAAGAAGAGGGGTGTGATGACCGTCATGAAAAAATTGTCGAGCCAGTTGCTTTCGTCCAAGCTGAGGGCCTGGAGCGCCGATTTGTCAAAAATCAGGATTGGGCCCGCTGGCATAAAAACAATAGTAGCGCCGGAAAGGGCGTATAATCCGTAAGCGTCAACCGCAGACCGTCTTGACAGCCTGGTTGGTCGAAATCCTGCCTAGGGTTCTTGGCTAGCACTTCTAAACCAAGTCGGGTAGCTCGTCCCGCGAGATCAGCAGATGGATTGATCGGGCCTGCCCGGGCG
>WNFO01000771.1_pt1 | contig 23973 bp, 21 predicted proteins | sample 5400251 | NCBI WGS metagenome assembly WNFO01 (sample SAMN13153354, study PRJNA577476) | soil metagenome | isolation source: 100 cm saprolite under Madrone tree | place: USA:California | collected 2016-06-14
ACAGAATCCAGCTGCACCTGCTGGACCGAACGACCCTCCGATTTAGTCCTTTCCGGCTCGCGGGCGGCTCTGCTACTCGCCGGTCGGATCAACAGAGACGCAAAGAGCACGGAGCTTCGGTTCCGTGCTCTTTCTCTTTTTTGAGCGTTTGTGTGGCGCGTTGGCCGCTTGCTCGACTGGTTGTTCCAGGTTCATTTCGATGGCGGGTGAACTGGCTGTTAGACTAAGCTCTATGTCCACTTTGTCTTGCGTCTTCGTTTGCCTCCTGTTTCCTTTCAGCGGAAGCGGAGAAGCCGGACAGCTTGCCTCGCGCATGGAAGCACGATATCGCGCCGCGAAAACCCTCCAGGCCACCTTTCTGGAGCGCTATGCCGAGAATGGGAGAGATCTGCGCACCGAAGCGGGTACCGCATACTTCCGGCGTCCGGGGAAAATGCGCTGGGAGTACGAGCGCCCGGAAAAGGATTTGTTCCTGGTGGACGGAAAGAGCGCATGGTTTTACGTTCCCACCGATCATACCGTCACGCGCGTGCCCGCAAAGCAGAGTGGCGACTTGAGGACACCGTTGGCGCTTCTTGCGGGGCAGATGAAGATTTCTCGAATTTGCTCGCGCGTGGAGCTTGCCGAGAACGAAAAGCCGTTGCGCGAAGGGGACGCCGTGCTGCGCTGCCAAGTGCATGGACAAAAGCAAGACACGAGAGCGGACGAAAAGGAAGACGTTCTGGGCTCCGGTGGAGCGGATGCTTTCCTGTTCGAAGTTGCGCGCGACAGTGGGGAATTAGCACGACTGGTCGTACGACAGGCAGGCGGCGTCGAGGTAGAGTTTCGCTTCGAGAATTGGCGCTTCAACCCCGCCATTCCGGATGCCATGTTTCGATTCGAGCCGCCGGCCGGGGTGGCCATTGTTAACGGGGAATTGGCGGGCGAAAAAAACGACGTAAATTGAGCGAACTCGGGCAGGCGCCCTGGTGCTAATCAATTCACGGCCAACCTCTGTCCGCTTCCCCGCATATCAGTTAGATGGGGTAAACTGAGTACATATGGGCGAGTTTGTTTGCCGGGTGGCGGATGCCAACGGCCGCGTATTTTCACATATAGAGGCAGCGAGTTCGGTAGCGGAGGCGCGCCAGAAGCTGGTGGAGCGCGGGTTGTATGTGTATGCAGTTGACCAGCGGAATCGGCTCCTCTCCGGGACGCTCCAGCGAGGCGAGCGGGCCATTGGTGGAAGTGACTTCCTCATCCTGAATCAGCAATTCAATACGTTAATTAAGGCCGGCCTGCCGATCCTGCGTGCGCTTGATTTGCTCGCGGATCGTGCGTCGTCTCCCAAGCTACGGCCGGTAATTTCGCAAATTCGAGACCGCGTGCGCGAAGGCAAATCGCTTTCGGAAGCGATTACGGAAGCCGGCGTGTTTTCCAAGGTGTATTCCACGGCGATTCTGGCTGGGGAAAAGAGCGGGAACCTTTGCGGCGTCCTGGACTATTACATTGCCTACCAGAAGGTGACTACGGGCGTCAGGAAGAAGATCCTTGCGACGCTGGTGTATCCAACCTTGCTGGTGGTGATGGCCACGGTGATTGTTTCTTACTTGGTGTCGGCAGTAATCCCCAAATTCGCGACGCTGTACAACGATCTTAACGTGCCGCTGCCAGGCCCGACCAGGCTCTTGATCGCGTTAACCGTGGACTATCGATACTACTTTCTTGCGTGCGTAGCCACTTTGGTGTCGTTCGCGATTGGCGTTTACTTTTGGTCGCGTACGGAGGAAGGCGGCGCCGTTTTCGACCGCCTTAAGTTTCGCTTGCCGCTGGTTGGCAGCACACTTCTGAAATTTCAGATCGCGCAGTTTTCACGGACGCTGGCAACGCTTCTGACTGGCGGCACTCCCCTGGTTACGGGCCTGCAAACCGCCTCGGATGCGATCTCGAGCAGACTCGTACGCGGCGCCGTTTCGCATGCTACACAAATGGTTCGGGAGGGGGAATCGCTGCATCAGGCGCTGGCGTCTGAGCGCGTCATACCGGCACTGGCGCTGGACATGATCGAAGTGGGCGAATCCAGTGGAGCGCTGGCTCCGATGTTGACCAGCGTCGCCGAATTTTACGAAGAGGAAGTCACTTTACGCCTCGGCGCCCTGGTTTCAGTGATTGAGCCTGTTATTCTGATATTCATGGGAGCGCTTGTGGCGTTCATCTTAATATCGTTGTACCTGCCCATCTTCTCGTTCTCCGCGTCGGGAGTGGCAAGATAAGGATTCATGGCAACCACCGAACATTCCAACATCATCGCGGGGGTCACCTCTGCGGCGGACGAGCAGCAAGAGCGGGAAGCGGCCCGGAAGCTGGCGGAGAGATACCGCTATGCGTTCATCGACCTCCGGGAACAGCGCATCGATCCCGAACTCTTCCGGACCATTCCCGCGGACCTGATGTTCCGTTACAACTTCGTGCCATTGGAGACTCACGACAACGTGCTGTCCATCGCTGCCGCTGATCCCGGCCAGGTGCAGATGAGCGATGAGCTTCCGCTGCTGTTGGGCAAGAAGCTTTCCATCAAAGTCGCCACTCCGCGGCAGATTGCCGACTTGCTGAAGCGCACGGAGCAATCGCAGCGCGTTCTGGAGCAGGCCACCGAAGCATTTACGTTGCAGGTGGCTAAGGAAGAAGAGGAAAGCGAAGAAACAATTTCCGGGGATCGCCTGACCCGCGACACCACCGTGAGTCCGGTGGTCCGCCTGGTGGAAACCATCATCTTTACGGCGCTTGAGCGCCGCGCGAGCGATATTCACATCGAAGCGCGCGACACCGAGGTTGCCGTGAAATACCGCATTGACGGTGTTCTGCAGCACGCCATGCAGCCCATCGCCAAGGAATGGCATTCCACGGTGCTTTCGCGCATCAAGGTGCTTAGCGAACTGGATATTGCCGAACGGCGCGTTCCGCAGGACGGCCGTTTTCGCGTGAAATACAAGGGTCGATTCATCGACCTGCGCGTTTCGATCATGCCCGCGAGCCACGGCGAAGATGCGGTGTTGCGCGTATTGGACAAGGAGACGCTTTCGGAAAAATTCCAGAGCCTGACGCTGGACGTTGTAGGCTTTTCCCCGGAAGAGACGCGCCGCTTCCGCCGCTATATTCGCGAGCCATACGGGATGGTGCTGGTCACCGGGCCCACGGGCTCCGGGAAAACCACCACGCTGTACGCCGCGGTGAATGAAATCAAAACCGACGAAGACAAGATCGTCACCATCGAAGATCCTGTGGAATACCAGCTTCGCGGGATCACGCAGATCCCAGTCAACGAAAAGAAAGGTTTGACGTTCGCGCGCGGTCTCCGCTCGATTTTGCGCCACGACCCGGACAAAATCATGGTCGGCGAAATTCGCGATCAGGAAACCGCCCAAATCGCGATTCAATCTGCGCTTACCGGCCACCTGGTGTTCACCACCGTGCACGCTAACAACGTCACCGACGTCATCGGACGCTTCATCAACATGGGCGTGGAGCCGTATAACTTTGTGTCCGCGCTGAACTGCATCATGGCCCAGCGCCTGGTGCGCGTGGTGTGCCCGGTGTGCAAGCGGCCGAAGAAGCATTCGACTGATGAACTAATCGAAGCGGGCCTCGACCCGGCGGTGTGGTCCAGCGTCACATTGGTCGAGGGCGCGGGCTGCCTGGAATGTTCCGGCACCGGTTTCCACGGCCGGACGGCCATCTGCGAGTTGCTGGATTTGACGGATCGCATTCGAGAAATGATTGTGGATCGACGGCCTACGTCGGAAATCAAACGCACCGCGCGTGAAGAAGGGATGATCACGTTGCGCGAGAGCGGCTTGGCCAAAATTCGCGCAGGCATTACAACGTTAAAAGAAATCAACAAGGTGACCTTCGTTGAGTAGCGTCTCCACACTCCAGGGTGAGTCGCGGCAAGGGAGTTTGCGTGGCCGCATCGCTCGCTGGCTTGACGCCATGCCGCATCCGCATTTGGCCATCGAGTTCGCGCCGGACCGCATCGCCGCGGCGCGCTGGAAAGGCAAGTCGGTCGACGAATTTTCGGTCGAGGCGCTGGCGCCTGGGGCGCTTGTGCCGTCCGCAGTGGAGTTGAATATCGTCAACTCCAGCGCTGTAAAGTCCGCAATGGCCAACGTGGTCAGCCGACTGCGTGCCAGGGATCAAGACGTGGCGTTGATTCTGCCCGATCCGGTGGTGCGTGTGTTCGTGCAGCACTTCGAGGAGTTTCCGCGCTCATCGCAAGAGGCGATTCCCATGCTGCGCTGGAAGCTGAAGAAGAGCGTCCCCTTCGAGGCTGACGAAACGGTGATCTCCTATATGCGCCAACCGGCGCGGGGAGAAGGCGTTGGCATTGTGACCGCGCTGGCGCGGCTGCGCATCGTGCGCGAGTATGAAAGCCTGGCGGAAGGCGCTGGCTTGCATCCGGGCGTGGTGCTCAGTTCTTCGCTTGCGGCCATCTCGCTGCTGGAGGATCAGAAAGCCACGCTGCTGGCGCGCGTCTCTGGCGTCTCGCTGACCACTTCGATCGTGCGCGATGGAGTGCTGTGCGGCTACCGCAGCACGGAACTGCCCGCGCACAGCGGCGACATTACCCCGCAGATGCTGTTGGAGGAAATTTATCCGGTAGCGGCGTATTACCAGGACACCTGGGGCGAAAGCATTAATTCGGTGAGGGTCGCAGGGCTTGGCGCGCGGATGCCGGATTTTATTCGCGTTCTTGAGGACGAGTTTCGCTGCAGTGTGAGGTCCCTGTTTCACGCAGTGGTTTCCGAGGGCCGGCTGCCGCATGACGCACGGCCGCTGGCAGACCGCGAAGCGGACGGCTTAATCGGCTGGATGATGCATCGGAATTGAAGACCTCGAAATAAGGCAAGGAAATCCAGGAAAGCAAAGGTATGAAGGTCAGGCTAAATCTAGCGACAAATCCGCTGCAGACGCACCGCAAGTTCCTGGCGCTGACGGGAGTCATCGGCGCGCTGGCGGCTATCGTATTTCTGGCGCTTGGCTGGCATGTGTATTCTGTCCGCAAATCGGAGGAATCGCTGCGCGCGCGGGCCGCGCGAGTCCGGCAGGAGATGGCTGGGCAGATGCGCCAGCGTCAGGACCTGGAGAATTTCTTCGCGGAAGAACGGAACGCGAGGCTCCACGACCGCTCGGTGTTTCTAAATTCGTTGATCGAGGAGCAAAGCCTGAACTGGACGCAGATGTTTATGGACCTCGAGAAAATCCTGCCCACCGGAGTGCGCCTGGTAAGCATCGAGCCAAAGCACGAGAAGGGAACAGTCCAGGTAAAGCTTCACATTGGGGCCGTCAGCGACGAGGCCAAGCTGAAGTTCATTCGGGCGCTCGAGGGTTCTTCTGTTTTCAAAGAGGTTCAGGTAAATAGCGACAAAGAGGTCGACCTGACGCAGGGCGCTCAGGCGTCCGACCGCCTGCAGGTTGAACTTACCGTGGTGTACACGAGGAGCTGATGCGCCGCGATTTTCGAGGCAAGAGACGGATAATTCTGACGCTGCTGGCGCTACTGATCGCGGCGGACGTTGCGCTGGGCGCGTATACCTGGAAGCTGGCCTCCGCAGGCACCGCGCAGCAGGAACTGGTTTTGCTTACACTCAATCGCGATCTCCTCAAAAAGGATATCCGGCGCGCCCAGGAGATTCGCGCGCGCATTCCCGATATCCAGAAGGACTGCGACGCATTTGAGCAGTCGCTGTTTTCGGAGAGCACGGTCAATTCTACGGTGAACGCTGAGCTGAGCGCTTTGGCCGCTAAATCCAATCTGCGGCTGGATAACAAACTGTTTCACCGCAAAGAAGTGAAGGGGCACAACCTGACCGAGCTGGAGATTAATGCTCAGGTGACCGGCGATTACCGCAACGTGGTGCGCTTCCTGAACGGGTTGCAAAGGTCCACTAATTTTTACGCGGTGGAAGGGCTCTCGGCGCGCTCCGAGGGCAAAGAGAACGGAGCGAGAGGCGCATTGCGAGTGGAGATTCATATCAAAACGTACGTGCGAGCGGCATGATGGGGCGGAAGACAAAGGCTGCTTTGCTGGTTGCGCTGATCCTGATGGCCGCGGGAGTTTTATACCTCGACAACAAAGGCCTGCCATTCCCCGGCAAAACGGTCGAGCTGACCGCATATGCACCACTTCCCGTTGAAAATCCAGAGCTGCAACGGTGGAGGTTGGACGCCGGGCGTAAAACGGAATACAGGAGCAGCGGACGGGATTTATTCAGGGAAAGCTTGCCGCCCGCGCCGCCGCCTAAAAGGCCCGATCCGATTCCCGATCCACCGCACCTGCCGCCGCCAATACCTCCTCCATCTCTCCCGGCGAACATGAAATTCTTTGGCTACGGCACGGTGCCCAACGGAACCTCCAAGCGCGCGTTCCTTACTGACGGCGAAGAGGTCTTTATCGTGGGTGAAGGCGACACGCTTCTGGGGCGATTTCGCATACTGAGGATCGGCAACGCGAATCTGGAGTTTGAGGAAATTGACACCGGCCGCCGCAATTCCACCACCCTAGATGAGCAGGCGGCTCCCCCGGCTTGAGAAGCGCAATGATGAGAAACGTGAGATCAACAGCAAGCGATGCCGCAAAGCAGAGGGGCTTTGCGCTGCTGCTGGTCATGTTCTTGACGACTCTGGTGCTCCTTAGCGCCATGGTCGCTGCCCCCTATATCCGCACGGAACGGCAGCGCGAAAAAGAAGAAGAAATGATCTGGCGCGGCAAGCAGTACGTGCGCGGCGTCAAGATGTTCTATCGCAAGAATGGCCGCTTCCCGACGTCCCTGGAGGACTTGACTAAGCCGAAGACCGGTTCGCTGCGCTTCATGCGCCAAGCCTACAAAGATCCTGTGAACAAAGCCGACGGATCCTGGCGCCTAATTTATGTTGGCCCCGCGGGGCAGCTCATCGGCAGCTTGAAACCGCCGCAGACGTTTCAATTACCTGGGGTCGGTGGCGCCCAATCCGGTAGCGGTCCGGGAGCGGGCCTGGGTCAACCTGCGCAGGCTGGCGCGCAGCCGGGCGCTCAAAGCGGTGCAGCGCAGCCCGGGTCGACATCGCCGGGTGCGCAGGGCAACAAAGCAACTGCTTCTGATGATGCGGCCAACGCAACTGCCTCCGGGTTGGTAAATGCGGATGCGCCACTAATCGGCGGCAACATTATCGGAGTGGGAAGCAAGGTCAACAAGAGATCTATCATCGTGTACGACAAAGCCAAGAATTACCGGCTGTTTGAGTTTGTGTGGAATCCTTCGAAGGACCTGGCTAACGCGCTGAACCAGGCCGGAGGGCAGGTCGGCACGCCGAATCCGAATCGGCAGGGGACCGGGCAAAGCGGCTTTGGCCAGCAGAACGCGACTCCGGAAAATCCTCCTGGCACGCCGATGCCGACGCCCGCGCCCAATCCACCGCAACCCTAACGAGAAGAGCTAAACGGGAGGGGTTCCACGGAACGCTAAGAGGGCCCGGCGCGTGTTGCCGTGTTGGCCGAGCCATCTGATTGCGTTTGCGTCTTATCAGCGGCGCCTGACTTGCGCTGGTCATAGGTTTGCTTCACGCGGCGAACGTAAGAAATCGTTTCCGCAAACGGCGGCACGCGATGGCCGTAGCGCTGCACGCGTTCGGGACCCGCATTGTACGCCGCGAGCGTCAGGGCCAGGTCGTTTTGGTAGAGCTGCATCAGGTCGCGCAGGTAGTGCGTACCGGCGTCAATGTTTTCCTGAGGATCGAAAATATTCTTTACTCCCAGGCGCGTGGCAGTGACTGGCAAAAGCTGCATTAGCCCGCGCGCATTGCGCCGCGAAACAGCCTTGGGATCGAAATTGGATTCTGCGGCGATGACGCTGGTAATCAGGTCCGCATCGATGCTGTAACGCTTGGCTGCTTCGCGAATGAGGTCGCCAAATGGCTCCTGCGACACCTCCACGGCCGGGACGGGCGTGAAAATCTCCTCCGGCTCAATGGCAACAACCTGCTCGGCGGGCAGTTCCAGGGTGCCACCCTTCATCTGCAATCGATATTTTTCGCCCAGGAGCTGATAGCCGGTAACCCTCAGCCGCTGACCGCTGCGCAGCACGACGTATTCGGCGCGCAAGGCAGGCGCCGTAACGGCAAAGAGTAGCGCGCAAAAAGCGAAATGCCTTAAGCGCACGGTGCCACCTCGCGCAGCGCAAATTGCTCAATGGCTACGGCTACGCCGTTTTGATCATTGGAGCGGGTTTCGTGCCAGCCGAAGTTTCTTAGTTCGGGAACGCAATTGCCCATGACCACCGGGATTCCCGCGAAGGAAAGCATTTCCAAATCGTTGTGATTGTCGCCGATGGCCATCACTTCTTCGCGCGTCAAGCCGCGCAATGTGGCCCACTCCGCCAACGAAGCGCCCTTGGAACACTGCGGATGGATCACATCGATCATGGCAAAATCCCGGCTGTCGTAGACCGTCGCGGCCAAGCCAAATTCCTCCGCGTTCTGCGCGTTACGCAAAACGGCTTCCGCCTCGCGCATGGGCGCGACTTTGCCAGATAGCATGACCTGAATGGGGTCTTCGGTCAAACAGCTTTCGAGCGGAATGGCCTGCCCAATAAATTCCTTGTTGCGCGCGTAATATGCGGTGCGGATGGGATCGTCAGTTTCCAAAACCTCAAGGATCACCTGGTTTTCCCGCGGCCGATCGAAAACCACGCCGGCGCCATCGCGCCATGGTTTCGTCATTTCGAGCACTCGCGCTGCGGTGTCGCGCGGAAGTAGATGGCGGAGGTGCGTGCGGCCGTCCTGCGTGCGAATCAGCGCGCCATTGCTCACGATCATAGTGAGAGGCGAGTCGATCTGGAGGGCGATGGGCATGGCGAAGTCGTAGCGCCGGCCGGTGACCAGCGCGACTTCGATGCCGCGACGAATAGCCTCGGCAATGGCCGCACGGTTCGCTTCCGGCAGCTTCCAGCGGCTATCGAGGAGCGTACCGTCGATATCGAGTGCGATGAGGCGCACAGCCATGCTTCATTGTACCGTGAATTTACCGCGGTTGGGGTGGACTGGGTTTTGCCGAGGCGTAAAGCAAATAGGCCAAAACGGCTGTGCTAAACTTTCGAGTTCATGACTGCCAACGGAAACTTGTTGGAGCTGGAATGCTCCGAGTGCGGCAAGAAATATGATGCCGCAGTGGAGCAGCATTTATGCGCCTGCGGGCGCCCGCTGCTGGCGTGCTATGACCTAAAACGCGCCGCGGCGACGCTGACGCTTGAGAGTTTGTCTCGCCGTCCCCGAACTCTGTGGCGGTACCACGAGGTTTTGCCGGATGGCGATGCGGTCACGCTCGGTGAAGGCATGACGGCTTTGGTGCACGCCGCGCGACTCGGGGCGTCGATGAGATTAGAGCGGCTGTACGTTAAGGACGAAGGCCTGAACCCCACAGGGTCATTCAAGGCACGCGGTATGACCGCCGCGGTTACTCGCGCGAAACAGCTCGGGGCAAAGACCGTGGCCGCGCCGACTGCGGGGAACGCCGGCGGCGCACTGGCGGCCTACGCTGCGGCTGCGGGAATACGCGCCGTAGTCGTGATGCCGGCCGACACGCCGGTTGCCAACGTGATGGAGTGCCAGGCTTTCGGCGCGGAAGTTGTAAAGCTCAACGGACTCATCTCCGACTGCGGAAAATATGTGGCCGAACGCAAAGACCGCGAAGGCTGGTACGACGTCTCGACGCTGAAAGAGCCGTATCGTGTCGAGGGCAAAAAGACCATGGGCTACGAGGTGTGGGAGCAATTCGACGGAAAATTGCCGGACGTGATCATTTATCCCACGGGCGGCGGCGTTGGGCTCATTGGGATGTGCAAAGCTTTCGACGAAATGCAAGAGATGGGCTGGATTGGCGGGGAAAGGCCGCGCATGGTGGCGGTGCAAGCGGAAGGATGCGCGCCGATTGTGAAAGCGTGGGAGGCACATCGCGACCGCGCGGAGTTTTTTGAGAATGCCGCGACCATGGCGTCGGGATTGCGCGTGCCAGGCCCCCTCGGCGATTTGCTGATGCTGCGTATGCTGCGGCAAACCAAAGGCACTGCGCTGACGGTCAGTGACGACGAAATGTTGCAAGCGGGAAGGGAACTGGCTTCCCTTGAGGGCATTTTTGCCGCCCCGGAAGGTGCCGCAACGGTGATCGCTGCTCGGAAGCTCGCAGCTTGCGGCTGGATCAAGCCGGAAGAAACTGTGGTGCTGTTCAACACGGGCAGCGGCTACAAATATGCAGAGGCCTGGCAGCGCGCGCTACAACAACGCCGATGACGACACGCAAGCTTTACTACGACGACTCCTTCATGCGCGAATTCAGCGCGCAAGTGCTGAGCTGCGAACCGGAAATGCATGGCACTACGCCGGCTTGGGCGGTGGTCCTCGATGGAACCGCGCTCTATCCCACTTCCGGCGGCCAACCGCATGATTTGGGTAAGCTCGGAGACGCCAACGTACTCGATGTTCGCGAAGCTGACGAGGAGGTGATGCACATTGTCGACCGCCAACTGCCGCTCGGCGCGGTGGCGGGCTGCGTCGATTGGCCGCGCCGTTTTGACCACATGCAGCAGCATACGGGCCAGCACCTCTTGTCCGCGATGTTTCAGGAGCGGTTTGGCAGGCCCACGGTTTCCTTTCATCTTGGCGAGGAGCTCTGCACGATTGACGTGCGCGGACCAGAGCCGACGGACGAGATTCTCGAAGGCGCGGAGCGGGCCGCAAATCAGGTGATTGCCGAGGATCGTCCCGTGACGGTGCGCTATGGCACCGCGGAACAGTTTGCCGGGCTGGGTGTGCGCAAGGAAGTGCAACGCTCCGGAATCCTGCGCGCTATCGAAATCGAAGGCGCGGATCTACAGCCCTGCGGCGGCACGCATGTGGCGCGCACCTCACAAATCGGGATTCTCGTTGTCCGGCGCTGCTCAAAAATCCGCCAGGACTGGCGCGTCGAGTTCGCTTGCGGGCGCCGCGTCGTACGGATGGCACGCCACGATTTTCAGCTTCTGCGCCGGGCGTCGGAGCAACTTGGGTGTGCCTTGGAAGATCTTTCCGCTGCCGCGCAACGCGCCGTCAGCGAACGCGATGCGCATTTCAAGAGCGTCCGAGCTTTATCGGAACGATTAGCAGAAGCGGATGCCGCATTCGCTCTGCGATCGGTCGATTCCGACGCCCACGGTCTTCGTGTAATCGCGCGAGTATTTAACGAAAGCACTCAACCGGAATACTTAGGCCACTTCGCAACGCAGCTTGCCAAATCGGAAAAGACCGTCGCGCTGCTAGGGAGGTCCGCCTGCGGCCACCTGATTTTTGCGCAGCACCCTTCTGCGAACAACGATATGAACGCCGTGCTGAAGCAAGTGCTAGCCCAATTTCCGGGGAAGGGCGGCGGTACCCGCGACTTCGTCCGCGGGCGCCTTGACGATCCTACGCAAGCGGAAAAGGCCATCGCCTTGGCCGTAAAAGTGTTATCCGCCAAGTAGGCCGAAATGATATTGTGCACCGCATGAGCGCCAAAATGACGCGTCGCGACGCGCTGAAGCTGGGAACAAACGCCGCCGTTTCGGCGGCGGTAACACCGCTGCTGTCCGCCGCCGCAGCGGGGACGGGCGACGGGCATGCTGCGTTGGGCTCAGGTTCCGGCGTGTCCGCGGCGCCCGACACGGCATCGGACATTTGCTTCCTCCGCGCCGTCGACATGCTGGAGTTGATGCGCCAGAAGAAGCTCTCTTCGCGCGAAGTAATGCAGGCACACCTGAAGCAAATCAGCCGCGTAAATTCCAAAGTCAATGCGATGGTCACCATAGTTCCTGAGGAGCAGCTCATGGCGCAAGCTGCCGCGGCGGATGAGGCCCTCGCACACGGCAAGTGGCTCGGGCCGCTTCACGGTCTCCCAATAGCGGTGAAAGACCTGCACGAAACGCAAGGCATTCGTACTACCTACGGCTCGCCGCTGCACCGTGATTTCATTCCGGATTTCGATTGCCGCGTGGTGCAGCACGAAAAAAAAGCGGGAGCGATCGTCATCGGCAAGAGCAATGTGCCGGAGTTTGGACTTGGCTCGCAAACGTTCAATCCCGTTTTCGGGCCCACGCGCAATCCTTACGACCTGACGAGAACCTGCGGCGGCAGCACCGGCGGCGGAGTGGTGGCACTGGCGTGCGGCATGGCGCCGCTCGCGGACGGCAGCGACATGGGCGGCTCGTTGCGCAATCCGCCGAATTTTTGCAATGTCGTCGGCATACGACCATCGCCGGGGCGCGTGTCCAGCGTGCCCACTCACCTAGGCTGGTTCACGCTTTCCGTGCCGGGGCCGGTTGCGCGCAACGTGACCGACTGCGCTTTCTTTCTAAGTGTTCTAGCCGGCTATGACCCGCATCTTCCCATGTCCATTGAGCAATCCGGCGAGCAATTCGCCAAGCCGCTCGGTGCCCGCAGCTTCAAAGGCGTGCGCGTGGCCATGTTCAAGGATATGGGCCTGCCGTGGGAGCCCGAGGTAAAGACCGCGGTGCAGGCGCAGCGCAAAGTGCTTGAATCATTGGGATGCATAGTCGAGGAAGCAGAGCCGGATTTCACGGATGCCAATGAATGCTTTGTCGCGTGGCGCCATTGGTCGACGGAACTCGCTTTTGGCGATTTGCTGGCAAGTCGCGGCGACCAGCTCAACGCCTACATTCATTGGCACGTCGAGGAGGGACGCAAACTCGCCGGGCCCTATCTCGCGCGCGTGGAAGCCAAGCGAACAGCACTGTTCCAGCGCATGCACGCGTTTCTGAGCGACTACGAATTCTTTATCCTGCCGGTGAATCAGGTGCTACCGTTCGACGTCGACACCCATTACCCCACGGAGATCGCCGGCACCAAGATGGAAACGTACATCGCTTGGATGAAATCCGCGTATTACATTTCCACGGTGGGTAACCCCGCGGCGTCCGTTCCCTGTGCGTTTTCGCAGCGCAGCTTGCCCATCGGCATTCAGATCGTCGGCCGCCACCACGACGAATGGGGCGTGTTGCAACTGGCGTACGCCTTTGAGCAAGCGACGAACGTCGGCAACAGGCGGCCTGGCGTGGTCTAAAGGAGAGGCATTAGGGCTCGCGCGACTAGAAAGATCCGCACACCGTGGTCATAGAGCAGGCGAGGCTTAAGGACCATCCGTTTGGCCCCCGGCTCCCATAGTTTTTACCGCAGCCTGGAAGCGGCTGCCGTTCCTAGCCTCAGCCTTCTGAATGCGGTAGGCTCTCCGCGAGCACTTCATGGTACAACTGTTTTATTTGTTCAATTTCTCTAGTTTTTAGCCTTGACTTCCCCTTAATTAGCTTATAAATACAGGTAACAGAAGTACGATAACCGTCGTGGAGTTGCTGCCACTAGGGTAAGAGGCAGACTGCATGACCTCCTTCAGCACGTCCGCCAGCCTCTCTTTATTTCGTTGTTGTTCTCTCTTTGTGTCTGCAACCTCAAATTACGTTCAATGGCGTGTTTCTCTCTGGGCCGACAGCTTCCGGTCGACGGCTGCGCTACGCAGCGGCTATGGGAAGAGCGAACTGGAGAAATCCAATGTTATGGACACTATTCTCTTCGAATGACCTGCTGCCTCAGGGCTTTTGTTATCAGTGGAACTCGATTCTCGTTTGGCTGCATGTAATATCCGACACCCTCATCGCGGTTGCATACTTCTCAATCCCACCGATTCTGATTTATCTAGTAAAAAAAAGACGAGGCTTGCCATTTGACTGGGTGTTCGTTTGCTTCGGGACTTTCATTGTTGCCTGTGGCGCAACACATGTGATGGAGGTAGTGACCCTCTGGGTTCCCGTGTATTGGATTGCGGGCGGAGTGAAAGTGATCACCGCACTAGCCTCCTTGCCTACGGCTGCCCTGCTCATGCGCGCCGTTCCTCGAGTTCTTTCGTTGCCCAGCACGGATGAAATGCGCGCCGCCAATGAAGAACTGAATCGGCAGGCCGCCACCCTCAAGAAAGCTGAGGAAAGATTTCGACAAATGGCCGATAACATCCAAGAAATATTCTGGATTATGGACTCACAAAGCAAAGAAGTTTCCTACGTAAGTCCGGCATTCGAGCAGATTTGCGAACTTCCCCTCGATTCACTCTATGCAAATCCAACATCGTACCGTGAGCTGATACATGCCCAAGACCGGCAAAGAGTGCTCGCAGCACTTGAGAAGTTGGAAAGCAGCAATCGCTTCGATGAGGAATTTCGCATCGTCTGCCCCAGCGGCGCCGTGAAGTGGATAAGAGCCATCGGATTCACCGCGAAGGATGCGGCGGGCAACGTCAAGACGCTTGTCGGCACAGCTCAGGAGATTACCGCTCGCAAAGAGATGGAAGTCGTGTTGCGAGAAAGTGAGGATCGTTACCGCGATTTGGTTGAGCACTCCACCGATTTGATCTGCACCCACAATCTGCAGGGTCGTCTCCTCTCTGTCAACGAGCTGCCGGTCAAACTTCTTGGGTATTCCCGGGAGGAACTACTGAATAAACCCATGCGGGATTTTCTGCTGCCAGAGGCGCGCGCTCAATTTGATCAGACCCTTCTAAGCATCGAGAGAGACGGGTTCGCCAAAGGGTTAATGGTCGTTCTTACAAAAACCGGAGAGCGCAGAATCTGGGAGTATCACAATACGCTGCGGATCGATGGCGTGGCCGCCCCGGTCGTTCGAGGGATAGCACATGACGTTACCGAGCAAAGGCGCGTGGAGAAGGCGCTGCGTCTATCGGAGGAAAAATTCTCCAAGGCTTTTCATTCGTCTCCTGTCGAGATAGTGATTACCACGCTGCAGGAAGGTCGATTCCTGGATGTTAACGAAAGCTTTGAGCGCAACACCGGTTTCACCCGGGACGAGGCCATCGGTCACACTTCTGTTGAACTTGGACTGTGGGCAAATCCCGAAGAGAGAGCGCCTGTTGTGAAGCAGATTACGAAGCATGGCGGAGTGCGAAATCTGGAGATGCAGTTTCTAACCAAGTCGGGCGAGACGAGAGTCAAGCTCTACTCGGCGGAGCCCATCGAGATAGGTGGCAAGCAGTGTCTGCTCGCAGTCTTGGAAGACATTACCTTACGAAAACAGATGGAGGAGGAGCTGCGGCTATCGGAGGAAAAATTCTCGAAGGCTTTTCGCTGCAGCCCGACTATCGTGTCCATCAGCACGCTTCAGGAAGGGCTTTTCCTGGACGTCAATGAGACTTTTGAGAGACACAGCGGCTATACGCGGGATGAAATCATCGGCCACACTGAGCTGGAACTCGAACTCTGGATTGATCCCCGCGAGCGAGCAGCTCTTGTAGACGCCGTCAGAATGCAGGGAAGCGCGAGAAGCCATGAGATCCACCTTCGAACCAAGGCCGGACAGGTTATGGTTATTCTTCTCTCTGTTGAATTGATCGAACTTAGCGGAGAGCAGTGTTTGTTAATGGTCGGCCAGGATATCAGCGATCGTAAGAGAGCAGAAGACCAGCTCCAGCAGTTGTCTGGCGGGCTTTTGCGCTTGCAAGATGAAGAGCGGGGGAGGATCGCTCGGCACTTACACGACTCCACCGGGCAAAATCTCGCCGCTTTGGCGATGTCTCTGCGCCAACTCTACGATCTTATTCCTGCTTCGGGTAGAAAGCTGCGCAAGCTCGTCGCTCAATGCCAAGCTTCGACCGAAGGGTGTATGCGCGAAGTGCGCAGTCTGTCGTATGTTTTGCACCCACCGATGTTGGATCAAGCCGGCCTCGAGGATGCGATCCGCCATTATGCCGCCGGCTTCACGAAGCGGACGGGGATAGAAATCGAACTGGAGGTATCTTCGGGGATCGCAAGGATGCGGCGAGATCGGGAGCTAGCGTTGTTTCGAGTGATTCAAGAGTGCCTCATCAATATTCATCGCCACTCTGGAAGTCAAACGGCCAGCATTCACCTGCTGACCAAACCCGGCGTACTTTCGCTGGAAGTGAGGGACAATGGTTGTGGAATTCACGGACGAGAAGTCACACATGCGGGCGACATCCCTGCAATTTTCGGAGTGGGGATTCCGAGCATGTGCGAGAGAGTGAAGGAGCACGGCGGACGGTTAGATATTGAAACTAACGGTGGTGGCACGACGGTGCGCGTAACGATACCCACGCATGACTAAACATTCCAAGAAAATACGCATTCTAGTCGCCGACGACCACGAACTGGTTCGGCAGGGCATCCGCGGGCTGCTTCTGTCGGAGCCTGCCTTGCGAGTGGTCGGTGAGGCAGCCGATGGCCGCGAAACGATTACCAAAGCTAGAAAGCTGAAACCCGACATAGCGATCCTGGATATTGGAATGCCGGTTCAAGACGGACTGGAGGCCACGCGTCAGATGCGAGAAGCCGCCCCCGAAACCAGGATTCTTATTCTCACCATGCATGATTCCGATCAGATGGTACGCCGGGTATTGGAGGCTGGCGCCCTGGGCTATGTTCTGAAATCCGATCTCGCCAAGCACCTGATCCGGGCGGTCAAAAGCGTATCCAAGGGAAAGGTTTACCTGACTCCGAAGGTATCGGAGATTGTTTTGGATGGCTTCATCAAATCAGCCAACGAGTCACAGGAGTTGGGGTCCTCCCATAGCCAGAACCAGCTAACCGACCGCGAAATCAGCGTCGTACGACTGTTGACAGAGGGCAAAGCCAACAAAGAAATTGCCGCAGCGCTTGATATCTCGGTTAGGACGGTAGAGACCCATCGAGCTCGGATCCTGCGCAAGCTAGGTCTACATTCACTTTCCGGGCTCCTCAATTATGCGTTTCGCAATCAGATAGCCTCAACAACCGACGGCCCCTGACGGAGGGCAAACTCACCAGCAAACGTGGTTTGCGTCACTGATTTTGCAACCGTGGAGAGGACAACCCGGGACGAACCAGGCTGGGACCGGCTTCATCGATGATTCTGCAAAATGATGGATAAGAATGGTGGACGAGAGGGGATTCGAACCCCCGGCCTCCTCGTTGCGAACGAGGCGCTCTCCCAGCTGAGCTACTCGCCCACGAGCAGCTCAGAAATTTTAGCAAACGGCGGCAACGCTTGCCAACCCGCTTGCGCCTGCGTTGAGATAAAAAGAGAAGGGCGCGAGTAGCGCGCCTTTCGCGAGTCTTACGTTTTTGACGGTTTTTACGGCTGAACTGGCGTGATCCCTGCCCGCTGCGCCACGATTTTCCGCGCCGTTTCATACAGCGCGCGGGCTTGCGGAACCGCTTCCACGGCTTTTTGCACCTGCGGGTCGGCCTCGAGTTGTACCTTGAAGCCCTCCTGCTGGCCAAAGGAAGACAAGAACACTTCCTGCTTGATCTTGCGCTTGATCCACTCCAGGTTTTCGCTGATTTCCGGTTCGGTGAAGTGCACGCTGCGCTTGCTCATGTACGTGCGCAAATCTCTCATAACCGTGTCGTCCACTTCAAAGCTCTTCGTGATGCTGGGGCGCGTGCCCAGGTAATACCGCGTGAAGCCGCCCACGCCCGCCTCGAACGGGAAGAACACGTCCGCGCGCAGCAGCGTCTCTTCAAACTTGCTCAGCTTGGGTGCCGGCACATTGATATCCGGCGTGATTCCGCCGCCGCCGGTCACTTGCCGTCCGCTGTCGGTCAGCTTGACCTCGCTCGGGTGATCCGGAATCTTCCGCTCGTAGTGATACTCGTACAGCGACACGGACTTATAGTCGCGCTGGATGAGCCGCCCGCTCGGCGTGTAGTAGCGCGCAGTGGTGAGTGCCAAGCCGGTGTTTTCGCTGAGCGGCGTGACCGTTTGTACCAGTCCCTTGCCAAAGGTGATCTCGCCCACAATCAGCCCGCGGTCATGGTCTTGCACCGCGCCGGAAACAATCTCCGTTGCGGACGCCGAATTCCCATTCACCAGAATCACTAGCGGCACGTTGTCGCCCTGGTTTCCGCGAATGGCGTAGTAGCGCCGCTCCGTCGATGCGCGCCCGTGGTGCGAAACGATCAGTTGATTCTTCTCCAGGAACATGTCCCCGACAGCGACCGCTTCGTTCAACAGCCCGCCGGGATTGCCGCGCATGTCCAGAATCAGCCCATCCAGCGAAGACGCATTCAGTTTCTTCAGTGCATCCGCAATTTCGCGGTCGGTCGTCTCGTTGAAGCCCGACAGCCGCACGTAGCCGATTCCAGGCTTCAGCAGGAACGCGATGTCCACAGAATGGCGAGGAATTTCGTCGCGCGTGACAGTAAAAATCAGCGGCTCGTTGTAGCCTTCACGCGAAATCGTAATCTTGACGATCGTGCCCTTCTGGCCCTTCAGCATGTCCGCGACATCACTGGTGGTCAGGCCGTCCGTCGATTTGTCGTCCACCTTGACGATCACATCCCCCGGGCGAATCCCGGCGTTATACGCAGGCGCGCCGACATAAGGCGCCATCACCACGGTATGGTTCTCGCGCGGCGCCACGACCATTCCCACGCCGTAGTACTTCCCCCGTTGGTCCTCGCGCAGCAGCGCGAATTGCCGCGCGTCAAAAAAATTGGAGTGGGGATCGAGCATGCGCAGCATTCCCGGGATGGCGCCTTGGTACACGGACTTGTCCACGTCCACCGGCTCGGCGTAGTTCGCCTGCACTACGTCCAGCACCCTGGTAAAGTCCCGAACCGCAGTCTGGTAGTCGTCCGTGGAAGCCGTAGTGGCCCGCACATTAGGCCCGTAAATGCCGCCAAGGACAGCAGATACAAGCAGTACTGCTACTACAAGGAACAGCCCGCGACGCTCTGGTTTCATCCTATCCTCGCGTGACCCGCTAACTGAGTCAGTATAACACAGCGTATACTGCCGTTTGACACTTCTGAATGCCGTTCTCTATGATGCCAATGGACCCTTTTTCGGTCTTCCCGAACCATGCTTAGCGTCCCCCACATGATCGTCGTTTTCGTTATCGTGCTGGTCGTCTTCGGCCCGCAGAAGCTGCCGGAGCTCGCCCGGGGATTGGGCAAGCTGATGGCCGAGTTCCGCAAAGCTTCCACCGATTTCAAGTCCGCCTTTGAGGAAGAGATGCGCGACCTTGAGCGCCAGGCCCGCGAAGTCGAGCGTCGCAAGGCTGAGACGGCAGCGGCTTCGGCGGCAGCTCAACCACAGCCAGCGACCCTCGCCACTCCCTCAGGAGCTGAGACGCAGCCCGCTCCCGCGGAGTTAGCAGCGAGTGCGGTGGCAGGGGCCACCGAAGCCAGTGCGGCGGAAGCCAGCACGCCGGGAACACCGGTGGTCGCCCCCGTTTCCGAATCCACCGTGGCCCGCAATGAGGATGCCGAGGGGACGAGTGCTCGCGAGGCGGCTAGTTCTGAAGCCGGAAGTCTTGAACCCGCGGAAACACCGGAACTGCAAGAAAAGGCGCAAAGAGCCAGAACCGACGACTGAGAGCTAATCGCTAAAAACTAAAAACAGTCCCAATGGCCACCGACCAAACCCCCGAACCCGATGCCGAAAGCGGCGGGCAAATGACGTTTTTCGAGCACTTGGTCGAGCTGCGCAAACGCATTATCCATTCGCTGATTGCCATCGCCATCGGCGCGTTCGTGGGTGTTTACATCGCAAAATACGTCATCGACTACGTTACCCACCCGATGCTCAAGGCGCTTTCCGACGCGCACCTTGATCCCAAGCTGATTTACACGCATCCCGCCGGCTTCTTTAATTTGATCATCACCCTCGGTATCTACATCGGGATTGTGCTGGCGTCGCCGGTAGTGCTGTACCAGATCTGGCTTTTCGTAGCTCCAGCGCTGTACAAGCACGAGCGCAGTGCCATCACGGGTTTCCTGTTTTCCACTGTGTTTTTGTTTTTGGGTGGAATCGCCTTCGGATACTTCGTCACGCTGCCGTACATTTTGAAATTCCTCGTTAGCTTCCAGGGGCCGGTCGTCCCGATGATCAGCATCAACGAGTATTTCGATCTAACACTCCTGGTGCTGCTCGGGCTTGGCATTGTCTTCGAGCTGCCCATTCTGGTTTTCTTTCTCTCTCTGTTTGGCATCGTCACGCCGAAGTTCCTTTGGAAAAATATTCGCTACGCGATTCTCATCATCTCCATCGTGGCCGCCGTCATCACGCCCACGCCCGATGCCATGACCATGCTTATCTTCATGGCTCCAATGGTGGGGCTGTATTTTGTCGGCATTGCCGTATCCGCGGTTGTTACGCGAAAGCGCGAGCGGCGTTTAGCAGCAACCGCGGAGGCACGCTGAATGCGTACGAGAACGGAAAGATTGTTGGTGCTGATGCTGTGCATGTGCCTCGGCCTTTTCGCGACGACGGGCTGCAAAGCCGATGCAGGCGGTAACAACAGCCCGAATTCCGCGGGTGCCGGCGCTCAAGCGTCACCGCAACAATCCGCTGACGACGCTCCTCCCCCCGAGAAAACTGGAGGCTTCGATGGTAAGCACGCCTTCGCGCACGTGGCCAAGCAAGTGGCCTTTGGCCCTCGCCCGTCCGGCTCGCCGGCAATTGTTCAGTTGCAGGAATACATCCAGTCGCAGCTAGCCAGCTACGGCTGCAAGGTCGAGGCTGACGACTTCCACGCCGATACCCCCGTCGGCCGCCTGCCCATGAAGAATATCGTCGCCAAAATTCCCGGCAACAAGCCTGGCATCCTCATGCTGGCCACGCATTACGACACCAAGCGGCTGGAGAATTTCGTCGGTGCCGATGACGGCGGCTCTTCCACGGGCGTGATGCTCGAATTGGCACGCCTGCTTTGCCCCAAACGCGGTGCCTACCAGGTTTGGATGACCTTCTTCGACGGCGAGGAAGCCGTCAAGGACTGGAGCGACACCGATAGCCGTTACGGTAGCCGTCAGATGGCCGCGAAACTCGCCATCAGCGGCGACGTGCAAAAAATTAAGGCCTTCTTGCTGGCCGACATCGTTGGCACCCGCCCATTGCGATTCAAGCGCGATTCCAATTCCACCCCGTGGCTTATTGACCTGGTCTGGAACGCTGCGGCGAGTCTCGGCTACGCTTCTGAGTTTGTGAATGGGGCCGGACCGTTTGAAGACGATCACCTGTCTTTTCGCAAGCGCGGCGTGCCGGTGGTCGACGTCATCAATCTCGAGAACTATCCCGGGGGCAATCTCTACTACTGGCACACACCGCAGGACACGCTGGACAAAGTCAGCGCCAAAAGCTTGGCCATCACCGGCCACGTCTTCCTCGAAACTCTAAGGCAGCTTCAGACAAAATAGGCCTGTAGCCCACTCCGTGTGAGGGGTGAGGCCTTCCCGCACCACTTCGGTGGCCCGATCCAGCCATCCCTCCAACTCACGCCTCAAACCGAATCTCTTTCCCCCGCACCGCCACCGAATGCTTCCCAAAATCCTCATCATCCCGATACGGAAAATCCGACCGGTAATGGCTTCCGCGGCTTTCCAGGCGCGCCAGCGCCGATTTCGCCATCACCAGCGCAAGCTCATGCATATTGCGCAGCTCGCATTCTGCGCGCCCGTGCTTGTCCATTTTCGGCAACTCCAGCGCTTTCAATTGCTCGATCGCGCTCGCCAGCTCTTTTCCGCTGCGCAAGATTCCCACCAGCTTCCACATCACGTCCCGCATCTTCTCGCGTTCCCCCGACACCGCAGGCTTCAGCGCGTTCTTATGCGCCTGCTCGTGAGCAGGATCGCCGGGCTTCGGCGCCGGGCTCCCCGGAAGGCTGGCCGCGTGTTTCTTCTTCACCGGCGCGTCCTTCATCATCGCCTGTCCGCTGCGCGCCCCAAAAACCAACCCTTCCAGCAGGGAATTGCTGGCCAGTCGATTCGCGCCGTGCACTCCGGTATCTGCGGTTTCTCCCGCGGCATAGAGTCCGGGAAGGGAACTACGCCCCCATAGATCGGTTTTCACTCCGCCCATCATGTAATGCGCCGCGGGGCACACCGGCGCTACGTCGCGCGCCAGATCTACTCCGTAGCTCATACACGTCGCATATATTCGTGGGAAGCGCTTCTCGACAAACCCTTCCGGCTTCGCGGTCATATCCAGATACACGCACTCGCTGCTGGTACGGTGCATCTCGCTGACGATAGCTCGCGCCACGACATCGCGCGGCGCAAGCTCCTGCCCTTCGTTGTAGCGCTTCATGAAGCGCTCCAAATTAATATTGCGGAGAATCGCCCCCTCTCCGCGCAGCGCTTCCGACAGAAGAAAACGCGGCGCGCCCTTCACCGCCAGCGCCGTGGGATGGAACTGTACGAACTCCATATCGGAAAGGGCCGCGCCCGCTTCGTACGCGATGGCCATGCCGTCTCCGGTAGCCACCTCGGGATTGGTCGTCTCGCGGTAAATCTGGCCCAAGCCGCCAGTCGCCAGGAGCACCGCTTCCGCGCGAAGCTCGTGCAGACTGCCGTCCAGTTCATCAATGAAACGCAGTCCCACCACCGCGCCGGATTCCCCGATCAGTTCCGTGGTGAATGCGTGCGCGCGAAGATGCAGGTGCGGAATGTCATGCGCGCGAGCCAGCAGCGCGCGGCTGATTTCGCGGCCCGTCGAATCGCCGTGCGCGTGCAACACGCGCGAACGGCTGTGCGCCGCTTCGCGCGTGAACGCCAGCTTCGTGCCCGCGCGATCAAACTCCGTACCCCACTCGATCAGCTCGGTGATGTACTTCGGTCCTTCTTCCACCAGCAGCGCCACGGCGTCCGTGCGGCAAAGGCCGTCCCCCGCTTTGATGGTGTCCTGCTCGTGCAAGCTGATTTCATCTTCATCGCTGAGCGCGACGGCGATTCCGCCTTGCGCCCACGCCGTCGCGGAATCGCTCAAGTCCGATTTCGCCAGCACCAAAACGCTACCGGATTTACTCAGTTCAATCGCCGCGCGCAACCCCGCGACACCCGATCCAACGACAACATAGTCGGCACGATGAGTTTTGAGGGAAGCAGTCATGACGAGGGGTAGCGCCAGGCCCGTTGATGGTAGCATGAAGCAAACGCCGCAACGTGAGACAGCCATTTCTTGCTGTGCCGCCCCCCCGCTGCGCATCCGAAGCGGCCGTCTCGGCGCGCCTCGGTGTTCTCTCCGTCTCCTCGTTATCTTTTTGCTCTTTGTCTTTCGCCTGAGTTACATTCAAATGTTCCGAATGAAAACCAAACGCATCCTTGTCCACTCTTCCGCAGGCCCCTATTCCGTCATTTGCGGCGCCGGCGTTCTCCGTCATGCGGCGCGGGAGATTGCCCAACTGGGCCAATTCTCGAGCGTGCACCTGGTTTCCTCTCCCAAAGTGTGGCGCGCCGTTGGCAAAAGAGTGCAGCGCGGTTTCGGCGTCAGGAATCCACGCGCCATTCACTTGATGAACGATGCGGAATCCGCCAAGAACTTGCGCGCCGTCGAAGCGCTTTCTCGCGCGCTCATTCAATCGCGTGCTGATCGCAAGTCCCTCCTGGTTGCTGTCGGTGGCGGAGTAGTCGGCGACGTCGCTGGCTTCGCAGCGTCTTCCTATCTGCGTGGCATCGCTCTCATCCACGTGCCCACCACGGTTGTTGCGCAAGTGGATAGCTCCATCGGTGGCAAGACCGGCGTGAATCTTCCCGAAGGGAAAAACCTCGTCGGTGCTTTCTACGCGCCGAGACTGGTTCTCTCCGATCCGGAACTCTTGCGCTCTTTGCCCTCGCGCGAATTTCGAGGGGGACTTGCCGAAGTCATCAAGCACGCCGTTATCGCCGACGCGCAAATGTTCGCCTATCTCGAAAAGAACATGGAAAAGGCCGAGCGGCGCGACCGCGCCACCCTCGACTCCCTAATCGCCCGCAACGTGAAAATCAAAGCGCAAGTCGTCGCCCGCGACGAACGCGAATCTGGTCTTCGCGAGATTCTCAATTTCGGTCATACCTTCGCGCACGCGCTGGAAAGCATCACCCGCTACAAGCGTTACCAGCACGGCGAAGCGGTCGCCTGGGGCATGATGGCCGCCGCGCTTCTCGGTCACGAAGCCGG